>Ga0187843_10000306_pt1 | contig 36950 bp, 36 predicted proteins | sample SpaLakP09_SKY_43_FD_134516 | JGI IMG/M metagenome (GOLD analysis project Ga0187843, IMG submission 134516) | Oligotrophic lake water microbial communities from Sparkling Lake, Wisconsin, USA - SP09_SKY_43 | ecosystem: Environmental > Aquatic > Freshwater > Lake | place: USA: Sparkling Lake... | reverse complement strand
TCCATCTGGCCATACTGGCGGCGGCCGGGGGGCTGGCCTCGACCGGTGGTCTGACGGACTGGTTCACCATCAAGGTCGGCTGGAAGCTGCTGGCCGGGCTCGGCGTCGGGGTGCTGACCGGCCTGGCGTTCGCGCGGCTGATCTTCCGTGGCGGCGGGACCCGGTTCGGCGACGGTCTCGTCGCCCTGGCCGCCACCCTGGTGGCCTATGCGGCCACCGAACTCGCGCACGGCTATGGCTTTCTCGCCGTCTTCGTCTGCGCCCTGACGATCCGCGCGGCCGAGCGTGATCACGAGATCCATCAGGAGATGCACGACTTCTCCGACCAGATCGAACGCCTGCTGATGATGCTGCTGCTGGTCCTGTTCGGCGGCGCCCTCGCCAACGGCCTGCTGGCCAGCCTGACCTGGATCGACGCCCTGATCGGCCTGGCGGTGGTGTTTGTGGTGCGGCCCGTCGCCGGGCTGATCGCCATGACCGGATCCGGCCAGCCGATGCGGGAGCGGCTGCTGCTCGCCTTCCTCGGCATCCGCGGCGTCGGCTCGGTCTACTACGTCGCCTACGGCCTCAATCACGGGGATTTCGGCGACAGCGAACGGCTCTGGGCCGTCGTCGGCTTCATCATCCTCGTCTCGATCCTCGTCCACGGCGTCACCGCCGCGCCCCTGCTTCAGCGGCTGGCCCGCCGGCGCCAGGCGGCGGCGGGCTGACGCTTCCCCCCAAAGCCGGGCGCTGCTAACCCTCGGCGTTCAAAACACGGAGACACAAGATGGCGAGCGAGAGCGGCTGGAACATGCCCACCGGTGAACTCATGAAGGGCAAGAAGGGCCTGATCATGGGGGTCGCCAACAGCAACTCCATCGCCTGGGGCATCGCGTCCCAGCTGGCCGCCCAGGGGGCCGAACTGGCCTTCACCTATCTCGGCGAGGGGTTGGAGCGCCGCGTGCGCCCGCTGGCCGAAAGCGTCGGCGCCAAACTGCTGATCCAGGCCGACGTCACTGACGACGCCTCGATGGACCAGGCCTTCGCCGAGCTGGAAAAGGCCTTCGGCACGATCGATTTCGTCGTCCATTCGGTGGCCTTCGCCAACAAGGACGAGCTCAAGGGCAGCTTCGTCGACAACACCAGCCGCGACAGCTTCCTGCTGGCCATGAACATCTCGGCCTTCAGCTTCGTCGATGTCGCCCGACGCGCCTCGAAACTGATGCCCAACGGTGGTTCGCTGGTGACCATGACCTATCTCGGCTCGGAACGGGCCATCCCCAACTACAACACCATGGGCGTGGCCAAGGCGGCGCTCGAGGCGGCGACCCGCTACATCGCCCGCGACCTGGGCCCCAAGGGCATCCGCTGCAACGCCATCTCGGCCGGGGCCATGCGCACCCTGTCGCTGGCCGGCATCTCGGGCGGCCGCGGCATGATCAGCCAGGGCCGGGCCATGTCGGCGATGAAGGAGGACACCTCCATGGAGGGCGTCGCCGGCGCCGCCCTGTGGCTGTGCTCGGACCTCGGCTTCTCGACCACGGGCGAGGTCATCCACGTCGACGCCGGCTTCCACATGATGGGCATGGCGGCCGACGAGGAAGCCTAGTCCGGCTCGCGCTCGCCGATCTCAACCGGTTTGACGACCAGCAGCCAGCCGTCGGCAATGTGCAGGTCGGGCACGGCGTCTCGCGTGAAGGGCAGGTACCAGGTCGGGCCGCCCTGGGCCGGGGCGATCTCCAGCATGTCGTCGGCCCCGAAATTCTGCACGGACTTCACGGTCCCGAGGATCAGGCCGTCGGGATCGCGCGCTTCCAGGCCGACCAGATCGGTCAGGTAAAATTCGTCCTCGTCGGGTTCCGGCAGCTTGTCGCGCGGGATGTAGAGTTTCAGCCCGCGCAGGGCGTCAGCCTCTTCCTTGGTGGCGATCTCCTTCGCCCGGCCGACGACGGCGGACTTCTCCGCCCGGCCACCGGTCAGGGTCAGGCCGGTCGAACCGTCGGCGCGCAGCAGAGCGCCGAAGGACAGCAGGGTCTTCGGCTCGGCGGTGTAGGCGGTCACCCGCACCTCGCCCTTGACCCCGAACCCGCCGGCGACCTGGCCGACGAGGATGAGTTTGCTGTCGGTCGTCATCGCCGCCTCATTCAAGGATCCTGCGCTCAAGTAGCGCGAAGCGCGGTAGTGCACCCCAATAAATGAAAAGCAGCGCCCGGTGGTCCGGACGCTGCTTTCCGTTCGTCTGTGTCCCGCCGGAGCGGAACCCGAAAGCCTTAGGCCTCGGTCTTTTCTTCTTCGGTCGCTTCGGCGGCCGGGGCTTCTTCGGCGGCGGCTTCGGCCGGGGCCTCTTCCGTCACGGCTTCAGCTTCAGCGGCCGGGGCTTCTTCAGCAACGGCTTCGGGCTCGGGAGCCGGCGGCGCGTTCTTGGCGGCTTCGGCGGCAGCAGCCGCTTCTTCCTTGGCGCGGACGGCGGCTTCAGCGGCCTCGATCTTGGCGGCGGCTTCGGCCTCGGCGCGGTCGGCTTCGCGCTGGGCGCGCTCGGCGGCGCGTTCCTGGGCCTTCTTGCCCGGCTCGGCCTTCTTCGGGTTGTTGCCCTGGGTCCACTTGACCTTGCCGGCCAGGGCTTCGTCCTGGCTCAGGAAGCGCGCGACGCGGTCGGTGGGCTGGGCGCCCTTGCCGAGCCATTCGGCGATCCGGTCGGTCTTCAGATTGACGCGCTTCTGCTCGCCGTCGCGCGGCAGCATCGGGTTGTAGGTGCCGACGCGCTCAATGAATTTGCCGTCGCGCGGAGCGTGGCTGTCAGCAACGACGATGTAATAGTAGGGGCGCTTCTTGGCGCCGCCGCGGGCCAGACGAATCTTCAGCATTTTCAGTCTCTTTCGTTAAGTCGGATTATTTCTTGGGAGGGAAGCCCGGAAGACCCGGAAGGCCCCCCGGAAGTTGTCCGCCGCCCAGGCCGGCGAGCCGGTCCTGAAGGGCTTTCATTTCGTCGGCGCTGGGCTCGGGCATGCGGCCGCCCCCCATCGCCTTGAGGCGGGCCATGTCGGGGCCGCCCCCCATGCCGCCACCGAGGCCGCCCATCATGGCGGCCATCTGCTTCATGCCCTTGCCGCCGCCGCGCGACATGGACTTCACCATGTCGGCCATCTGGCGGTGCTGTTTGAGCAGGCGGTTGATATCCTGGACCTCGACGCCGGCACCGGCGGCGACGCGCTTCTTGCGGCTGGCGTTGAGCAGGTCGGGCTTCTTGCGCTCGGCCTTGGTCATCGAGGAGATGATGGCTTCCTGGCGGGCGATCATCCGATCGTCGACGCCGCTCTCGGCCATCTGGTTCTTCATCTTGGCCACGCCGGGCAGCATGCCCATGATGCCCTGAAGACCGCCCATCCGCTTCATCTGCTGCAGCTGGCCGGCGAGGTCGTTCAGGTCGAACTGGCCCTTGGCCAGTTTGCGGGCCATGGCCTCGGCCTTGGACTGGTCCAGCTCCTGCGACGCCTTCTCGACCAGGGCGACGATGTCCCCCTGACCCAGGATGCGACCGGCGACGCGGCGGGCGTCGAACACTTCCAGCGCGTCGACCTTTTCGCCCGCGCCGATGTATTTGATCGGCAGGCCGGTGACGGCGCGCATCGACAGCATGGCCCCGCCGCGCCCGTCGCCGTCGGCGCGGGTCAGGACCAGGCCCGTCAGGGGCAGGCGGTCGTGGAAGGCCTTGGCGGTGCGGACCGCGTCCTGGCCGGTCAGGCTGTCGGCGACCAGCAGGGTCTCGACGGGCTTCGACACGGCGGCGACTTCGGCCACCTCGGCCATCAGGGCCTCGTCCAGCGTGATCCGGCCGGCGGTATCGAGGATCAGGACGTCGAAGCCCTGGAGTTTCGCCGACTGCAGCGCGCGCTTGGTGATCTGGATCGGCGACTCGCCGGCCACGATCGGCAGGACCGCGACCTCGATCTGTTTGCCGAGGGTCTGCAGCTGCTCCATGGCCGCCGGACGACGCGTGTCCAGCGAGGCCATCATGACCTTCTTGCGATCGAACTTGGTCAGGCGCAGCGCCAGCTTGGCCGAGGTCGTCGTCTTGCCCGAGCCCTGCAGGCCGGCCATCAGGATCACGGCGGGCGGGGTGGCGTTCAGATTGATCGGGGTCGGCTCATCGCCGCCCAGCATCTCGACCAGGCCGTCATAGACGATCTTGACCACCTGATCGGCGGGCTTGACCGAGCGGATGACGTCCTCGCCCGTGGCGCGTTCGGTGGCGAAGGCGATGAAGTCCTTGACGACGGGCAGGGCGACGTCGGCCTCGAGCAGCGCCACGCGGACTTCGCGCATCGCCTCGGAGACGTCCTTTTCGGACAGGGCACCGCGCCCGGTGATCCGGTCGAAGACGCCTGTCAGCCGCTCGTTCAGAGCCTCGAACATTCACTACCTCGTCAGCCCGAAGGCCACCTGTTTCCGGCGGGTGAAACGGTCTCCATAGCGAAATGGCCTCCGGCGACGATCACGTCGGCGGAGGGTTCTCGCCTGCCTCGTCCGGCCGGAACCGGGGTCGTGCAGGTGGAGACGCGAGGTTCACTTGCGTCGGAAGCGGCGGCTTATGGCGGAAAAGGGGGGCGAAGACAAGGCGCGGGGCGGTTTCAGCCTGATCACCGTTCAGCTTTCCGCGAATTCATCCGCCGTCGCGATTTCGCCGCGGAAGCCACACGGGCCTGAAACAGCCCGGCCGTATCTCCCGCCTCGTCGCCGCCACGAGCGACGCAGACCTCCGCAGGAGATCGCCATGAAAATCCCCGCTTCCCTCGTCGCCGCCCTGACTGTCAGCCTCGCCGCCGGCGCCGCCTCCGCCCAGGAAGCGCGTGTCCAGTGGGGGGACCTCGACCTGGCCAGCGCCGCCGGCGCCGACGCCTTCGACGCCCGTGTCACCGCCGCCGCCTCCCGCATGTGCCGGGGCGTCAAACGGCCCGGCAGCCGCATCAACGACCGCGCCTTCTGCCGCGCCGCCTTCCGCGACGCGGCCGTGCGCCAGCTGCCCGGCGCGGTGCAGGTGGACTATGCCCTCAGCCGCGTGCCGGTCGTTCTCTGATCGCCGGGGCAGACAGACAAAAGGGCCGGCGGATCGCTCCGCCGGCCCGGCTTGTTTCGGTCCTTGTCCCTCAGGACGTCGGGAAGCCGCGCACCTTCAGCAGGGCCGTGACGTCCGGGTCGCGGCCGCGGAAGCGGCGATAGGCTTCGGCGCGGTCGGTGGTGTTGCCCTCGGCCAGGATGATCGCCTTGTAGCGGCTGGCGATGTCCGGATTGAAGACGTCGCCGGAGTCCTCGAAATAGGCCCAGGTGTCGGCGTCCATGACCTCTGACCAGAGGTAGGAATAGTAGCCCGCCGAATAGGCGTCCGACGTGAACAGGTGATTGAACTGCGGCAGGCGGTGCCGCATCACGATCTCCTTCGGCATGCCGTAGCGGGCCAGGCTCTCGCGCTCGAAGGCGTCGATGTCGGTCGGCGGCGTCGCCTGGGTGTGCAGGTCCATATCGACCAGGGCCGAGGACAGATAGCTGACCGTCGCATAGCCCTGGTTGAAGGTCTGGGCGGCCTGCACCTTGTCGACCAGCGCCTGCGGCATGGGTTCGCCGGTCTGGTAGTGCTTCATGAAGCCGTCGAGGATCGGCCGGCTCAGCACCCAGTGCTCGTGGACCTGCGACGGATATTCGACATAGTCGCGCGGCGTGCCGCCCAGGGCCGGATAGGTCACCTTCGACGAATAGGCGTGCAGGGTGTGGCCGAACTCGTGGAACAGGGTCTCGGCGTCGTCGAGCGAGATCAGGATCGGCTCGCTGCCTTCGGCCTTGACGAAATTGTTGTTGTTCGAGCCGAGGGTGTTCTTCTCGCCGTCAAAGGTCGAATGCGACCGGTAGGTCGTCATCCAGGCCCCGGACCGCTTGCCGGCGCGGGCATAGTCGTCGGCGTAGTACAGGCCGATCGGCCGGCCGGCGTCCTTGACCTCATAGACGGTGACGTCCGGATGGAAGACCGGCACCGTGCCCGCGGGCAGTTTTTCGAAGGTGAAGCCGTACAGGCGGCGCGCCATCTCGAACGAGCCGGCGCGGACGTTGTTGAGCTCGAAATAGGGTTTCAGCTCGTTCTGGTCGAGGTCGTATTTCTGCTTCCGGACCTTCTCCGCATAGTAGAGGTAGTCCCACGGCTCGATGTCGTGACCGGCGATCGCGCGCATGTCGGCGACCTCTTCCGCCACCCGCGCCTTGGCGGGGGCCCAGACGCGGTTCATCAGATCCATGGCCGCGCGCGGGGTCTTCGCCATCGTGTCCTGCATCCGCCATTCGGCGTGGTTGCCGAAGCCCAGCAGACGGGCGCGGTCCTGACGCAGCTTCACGATCTCGGCGATGGTCGCATTGGTGTCGTTGCGGTCGCCGTTGTCGCCGCGGTTGACGAATTTGCGCCAGACCACTTCGCGCAGGCCGCGGTCGTCGGCGAAGCTGAGGAAGGGATCGACGCTCGAGCGGGTGTTGACGATGGCCCAGCCCTGGACATTGCGGCTGCGCGCCGCGGCGGCCGCGGCGGCCTTGTTCGAGGCGGGCAGGCCGGCGACGCCGGCTTCGGTCGGGATGACCGTCCAGGTGTTTTCGTCGGCCACGACCTTCTGGCCGAAGCTGGTGAAGGCATTGGCCAGGGCGGTGTTGATCCGGCCCAGCTCGACCTTGCCGGCGGCGTCCAGCGCGGCGCCGTTGCGCACGAAGCTGTCGCGGCTGCGGGTCGCGATCCGGGTCTGTTCGGCGGTCAGGCCGGCGGCCGCGGCGCCGTCGGCGACGGCCTTGATGCGGGCGAACAGCCGCTCATTGAAGGTGATCTCGTCGCCCGACGCCGACAGCAGGGGCGACAGTTCGGTATCGACCTCATTGTAGTCGTCCGAGCCGATGTTCGAGGTCATGACGCCGTAGATGGAGCCGGCCCGGTCCAGCGGTTCGCCGGCCATCTGCAGGGCGACCATGGTGTTGGCGAAGGTGGCGGGTTCCGGATTGTTGGCGATCGCCTCGATCTCGGCGCGCTGCAGCTCGATGCCTTCCAGCATGGCGGCGCGCAGCTTGGCTGCGGTCACCCGGTCCCAGGGCGGGGTGCCGCCGTAAGCGCCGGTCCAGGGCTGCAACAGTTCGGCCCGGGGCGTCTGGACCGGCAGGACGGCGCGGGCGATGGCGGCGTCCGCCGCCAGGGTCGCGGCCGGGGTGCCCCCGCCCATCGACATGCCGTTGGAGGCGCAGGCCGACAGGGCGAGCAGACTGCCTCCGGCGACGAGAAGCTGGCGTCTGTGCATGGGTAAACTCCGTCCGAAATGGGAATTGTGCGGACCGTAGGCCCTTCCCGGCCTGACTGTCACATGAACGGGCCGTAATCTTCGCTGGTGGACGCGGTCCGGCGGGGCGTCTAAACGCCGCGCCATGGCGATTGGCGTTTTTGACTCCGGCGTGGGCGGCCTCACCGTCCACCGCGAACTGACACGACGGTTCCCCGAGCGGGACTTCGTCTATCTGGCCGACCAGGCCAACGCCCCCTATGGCGGCCGCGGCGGCGAGGAGATCGTCGACCTGACCCGGGCCGGCTGCGAGCGGCTGTTCGAGGCCGGGGCCAATGTCATCGTCCTCGCCTGCAATACGGCCTCCGCCATCGCCCTGCGCCGCCTGCAGCAGAGCTGGGTGCCCGAGGCGCGTGCCCGTCACGGCCGGGCGATCAATGTTCTGGGCATCATCGTTCCGACCATCGAGGCCGCGACCGGCCTGCCCTGGACCTATGAGCGGACGCCGCTGGACGACAAGATCGAGGCGATCGACATCACCGGCGTCTTCTGCACCGCCGCCACGGCCATGAGTCGGGTCTATGAGATCGAGATCGACAAGCGTCGGGAAGACCTGGCCGTCTTCTCCGAACCCTGCCCGGGCCTTGCCGGCCTGATCGAACTCGGCGCCCCGGCCGAGGAACTGAAGGTGGTCGTCGACGACCACGTCGACGCCCTGCGCCGCCGCATCGGCCGCCATCCCGACCAGGCCATCCTCGGCTGCACCCATTATGAGATCGTGGCCGACCTGTTCGCCGCCGCCCTGCCGCCCGGCACGCCGGTGATCCACCAGCCCACCGCCGTCGCCGATGCCCTCGCGCGGTATTTCGAGCGCCACCCGGAATACGACCTCGGCGGCTCGGGTCGTCGCGACTTCCTCACCAGCGGCAAGGCCGGGCCGCAGTCCGATCTGGTCAGCCAGTTCTGGGGCGCCCCGCTGACCTTCACCCCGGCTTGACACTTCGGGTCCGACCGCCGCCCATGCGGGCCGGGAGGATCATGGATGCTCAAGACCATGTCGGCCGGCCTGGCGCTGGCGATGCTTGCAACCACCGCCTCGGCCGAGGTCAAAACGCGGACGGACAGCGGTTTCACGCTCGCCTTCGAGCGCCCGGTCCGGGCCGCGCCGGAGACGGTCCTTGAGACCGTGGCCATGCCCGCCGGCTGGTGGAGCAGCGAGCACACCTATTCCGGCGATGCCGCCAATATCCGTCTGGATCTCATCCCCGGCGGCTGCTGGTGCGAGGCCTTGCCCGGCGGCGGGATCAAACATGCCGAGGTCGTGATGGTCTGGCCTGAGCGCCGCATGGTGCGTTTCGACGCCCCGTTCGGCCCCTTGCAGGGCATGGGCGCCGACGCTGTCCTGACCATGACATGGTCTGATCCGCCCGACGGTGGCGAGCGCCTCCTGAAATGGACCTTTGTGGTCAACGGGCCCGGGACCGGCGCCATGGCGGATGCCATCGACGCCGTCATGACCGAGCAGTTTCGCCGGCTCGGGGACCGGCTGGACGGGCTCTAGCCCGCCAGCGCCGCTTCCGAGGCCGCGATCCGGCTGGCGGCGTGGACCACCGAGGCAATGCGCAGGGCCGTCTGGACATGGGTCGCCGGCACGCCGTGCTGGCGCAGGGCACCCTCGTGGGCGTCGAGGCAGGCCCCGCAGCCGTTGATCGCCGAGACGGCCGTCGACCACAGCTCGAAATCCATCTTGTCCACGCCCGGATTGGCCAGGATGTTCATCCGCAGCCGGGCGGGGATGGTCGTGTACTCGTGGTTCTTCATCAGGTGCAGCGACCGGTAGTAGATGTTGTTCATGCCCATGATGGCGGCGGCGGCCTTGGCCGCGGTCATCGCCTCGGGCGTCAGCACCGTCGCCGCCTGGGCCTCGATCGCCTTGACCACCGACGCGACGCCGACCGCATGGGCCGAAGCGAGGAAACAGCCCCATTTCTGCTGGTCGTTCAGCACCGTCTCCGAGGCGAGTGAGCCGAGGTTCAGGGAGATGTCCTTGGCATAGGCGGGCATCAGGTCGCGGAGGGCGTCGAGGGACATGGGTACTCTCTAGGTCGAGGGTCGAGGGTCGATGGATGAGGGACGAGGCAGAAGGCTGGGGGTCGAGAGGCTGGAGCTTTCGCCCTCGCCCCCCGACCCTCGTCCCTGCGGCACTTAGGCTGCCAGCGTCTCGCCGCCGACCGGGCGGTTGCAGGCGCACAGTTCGTCGGTCTGCAGGGCGTCGACGACCCGCAGGGTGTCGGCCGGGGCGCGGCCCACGTTCAGGTTGGTGACATAGACGTGCTGCACGACATTGTGCGGATCGACCACGAAGGTGGCGCGCAGGGCGACGCCTTCGGCCTCGTCCAGAACGCCCAGCTCGCGGGCGAATTTGCCGCCGTTGTCGGCGAACTGCCAGATCGGCAGCTTGGACAGGTCGGCGTGGTCGCGGCGCCATGCCAGCTTCACGAACTCATTGTCGGTCGAGCCGCCCATCACCACGGTGTCGCGGTCATTGAACTCGCGGGCCAGCGAGGCGAACTCGGCGATCTCGGTCGGGCACACGAAGGTGAAGTCCTTCGGGTAGAAGAAGATGACCTTCCATTTGCCTTCGAAGCTGTCCTTGGTGATCGGCTCGAAGGCCGAGACGCCGTTCTCTTCGTGGCTGTTGAAGCCCGGCTTGACGCCGATGATCTTGAAGTCCGGCAGTGTTTGTCCAACGCCCAGCATGGCGGGTGCTCCTGAGATGTCTGAAAGGGATTGCGCCGGGGAGAGGCGCCGCAACCGCGAAATGGCTTGTGCAGTGCACAAAGTCAATGATTGGAAACGGGTTTGTTTGATAGATAATTTCTATCGCATCGATAGGTGCCATGGCCTCGCCATTCCGACGAAAGCGGATCGCGGCTTTACCCGTGCTTTCAGGTGCCCCAGGGTCAGCGGGCAATCGAAGGATGTCCCCCATGCGCCGACTGACCGCCGCCCTGTTGATCGCCACGGCCCTGCCTGTCGTCCTGCCTGCGGCCGCGACGGCCCAGACGCCACCGGCCAGCATGGGCGACCGCTATGTGCCGGCCCCCTGGTGGATGCGCGATCCGGTGATCGCCTCGGTCGGCTATGTCCGCGCCGAGGTCCCTGCCAACCGTGCCGGTTTCGGGGCGACTTTCCAGTCCATCGACCGCAGCGCCGCCGACGCCTCGCGCAAGGCGGCCGACCAGATCCGCGCCCTCAGCCAGGCCCTCGCGGCCTATGGCGTCGACGCCGTCCGGGTCGAGACCGCCATCACCACCCGCCCGATCTATGACCAGTACCGCGACGAGGCCGGCGTCCTGCGCGACAACGTCCGCCCGGACCGCATCGCCCGCTACCAGGCCGACGCTTCGGTCAGCATCACCGTCCGCGACGTGTCCGTGCTCGAGCGGGTCTATGCGACCGTGATCGCCTCCGAGCCGACCTCCACCAGCCGGGTCAGCTTCAGCCTCGATCCGGACAATGCGACCAACACCTGGCTTCAGGCCGAAGCGGTCAAGGACGCGGCCCGGCGGGCGCGTGAGGCGGCGACCAACGCCGGGACCAGCCTCGGCGGCGTCCGGGTGATCGATCCGACCGGCCGCGCCTGCGAAACCGATGTCCTGGCAGGTTGGCCGTCCTATTCCTCGGGTGCCGAGCAGGCGACCAACGTCGATGATGTCGTGGTCACCGGGTCGCGGGTGGCGCGTAGCGCGGCCCCGGCGCCGCCACCTCCTCCGCCCCCGGGTGCCGCCGCGCCGACCGAGGCCCAGATCGAGGCCGCCCGCCTGGCCATGCAGCCGCCCCTGCGCGAACTGACTGACCGCGCCTGCGTGGTCTATGCGCTGAACTGACCCGTCCGGCTTGACCCGGCACCGCCTCCGGGCGACCGAGGGGTATGACCGCTGTGTTCAAAGCCGACCCGGCCTTCGAGGCGGGCTCCGTCATCGCCTGCGACTGGACCCTGTGCCAGGTGCGGCTGCAGGACGACGCCCGCTATCCGTGGCTGATCCTGATCCCGCGCCGCGCCGGTCTGCACGAGATCGAGGACCTCAGCCCCGCCGAGCGCGCCGTCCTGATGGATGAGGTCGTCCGCGCCGGCGAACGGGTGCGAGACCTGGGGCAGGCCGCCGGGCGACCGGTGCAGAAGTTGAACGTCGCCGCCCTCGGCAATGTCACCGCCCAGCTGCATGTCCATGTCGTCGGCCGCCGCCATGACGACGACCAGTGGCCCGACCCGGTCTGGGGGCGCGGCGCGGCTGTGCCTTACGGTGCCAACGGGCTTCAGGCGGCGGTGTCGCGCGTCCGGCTCAGTTCGGGCGGATAAGGCTGGCGGGTCGGGTCTCGCCGTGGATCGTCAGCTGCCCGCGCCAGCCGCTTCCGGTCCGCTCCAGGGTCATCGCGCCCACGCCCTCAAGCGTCAGGGTGCCGCCGTCCGAGGTCGCCGGGCCCCAGCCCGCGGGACCGCGCCAGCCGCCCTCGACCGGTCCGGCGCCCGGATCGCTGAGAACCAGGTCATAGAGCCGTTGCCCCGCCGCATCGACCAGCCGCCAGGCCCCGTCCAGCCGCCCCGCGGCCTGGTCGGCGCGGATCTCGGCGGACGTCACGCCCTGCTCATAGGCCGCCTCGACGTCGCTCGGCGTAAACTCATAGGAGCGGACATAGGCCTCGACCACGACCGGCGCTTCCAGCGGACGGCGGTACAGGTCGCTGTCCGCGTCGCCCTGGGCCGGTTCACGTGCGAAATCCCGGCCCGGCTCGAACGGCCGGATCACCGGCGCCTGATAGGCGGCCTGGGTGGAGGGATGCGGCGCGGCCTCCTGCATCAGCAGGCCGGCGAAGGCGAGGACGATCAAACCCGACATGGCTTCAGACTGACGTGAAAGGGCGCGAATGACAAAGGCCGTGCACCCCGCCCGCGAATTCGTGATCCGGAATGCCGCACCTGCTCACGTTTCGTTGACCCCTGCCGCCACGCTGACTAAACCCCATTCACCGGTTTCGAGCGGCTGAATTCGCTCAGGTTTCTGAGAACCATTCGCAATATGTCGACCTCCCCCTTGCCGGGCGACGCCTCCAACGACTCGTCTGACGATCAGACCGGCCGTTTTGTGGTCCAGCCCAACGGCCGTGTCCGTCCCCTGTCGCCGCATCTGCAGATCTGGCGATGGCACGTCACCATGCTCGCCTCGATCCTCAACCGCATGACCGGCGGTGCCCTGTCGGTCGGGGCGGTGCTGGTCTTCGTCTGGTTGATGGCCCTCGCCTTCGGCCCTGAGGCCTATGCGACCTTCACCGGCTGGATGGGGTCCCCGCTGGGCCTGCTCGTCTGGTTCGGCCTGACCGTCGCGCTCTGCCTGCACCTGGCCGGCGGCATCCGCCACCTGATCTGGGACGCCGGCCGCGGCCTGTCGCCCAAGGCCGCCGATGCCCTGTCCTGGGCCTCGATCGTCGGCGGCGTCCTCATCGCCGTGGCCTTCTGGGCCTTGCTGTTCAGCGCCGGGAGGGTCGGACTGTGAGCCGCCACACCAAGACCTTCGTGAAGGGCGTCAAGGTTTCCGAGCGCCACGGCGCCGGGGAATGGACCGCCGAACGGCTGTCGTCCGCCATCCTCGTTCCCCTGACCCTCTGGGGCCTGTGGAGCGGCTACGCCCTGTCGGGCGGCGGCTATGACGCGGCGCTCGCCTGGTTCCGCTCGCCGGTGAACGCCGTCCTGCTGGCCGTCACCCTGCTGGTCAGCGTCTGGCACATGCAGATGGGGCTGAAGGTCATCGTCGACGACTATATCCACAAGCCCGGCTCGCGCGGCGCGCTGCTGGGCCTGATCGGCCTGCTCTGCGTCCTCATCGCAGCGGCGGGCGTATTCTTCATCGTACGGCTGGCCCTGGGCTCTGCGCCCCTGCCCGCCGGCTTCGGGATCTGACGGCTGATGGCTGCTTATGAATTTGTCGATCACGCCTATGACGTCGTCGTCGTCGGCGCGGGCGGCTCGGGCCTTCGCGCCGCCCTTGGCGCGGCCCAGCAGGGGCTGAAGGTCGCCTGCGTCACCAAGGTCTTCCCGACCCGTTCGCACACGGTCGCGGCCCAGGGTGGCATCTCCGCCTCGCTCGGCAACATGGGCGAGGACAGCTGGCAGTGGCACATGTACGACACCGTCAAGGGGTCGGACTGGCTCGGCGACCAGGACGCCATCGAATACCTCGTCCGCAACGCGCCCAAGGCCGTCTATGAGCTCGAGCACTGGGGCGTGCCCTTCTCGCGCACCGACGAGGGCAAGATCTACCAGCGCGCCTTCGGCGGCATGACCCGCAATTTCGGTGAGGGCCCGGTGCAGCGCACCTGCGCCGCCGCCGACCGCACCGGCCACGCCATCCTGCACACCCTCTACGGCCAGTCGGTCCGCCGCGAGGTCGAGTTCTTCGTCGAATATTTCGCCCTCGACCTGATCATGCAGGACGGTGCCTGCACCGGCGTGACCGCGCTGAAGCTCGACGACGGCACGATGCACCGCTTCCGCGCCAAGCTCGTCATCCTGGCCACCGGCGGCTACGGCCGGGCCTATTTCTCGGCCACCAGTGCCCACACCTGCACCGGAGACGGCAATGCCATGGTGCTGCGGGCCGGCCTGCCGCTGCAGGACATGGAGTTCGTGCAGTTCCACCCGACCGGCATCTACGGCGCCGGCTGCCTGATCACCGAGGGTGCCCGCGGTGAGGGCGGCTATCTGACCAACTCCGAGGGCGAGCGCTTCATGGAGCGCTATGCGCCGACCGTGAAGGATCTGGCTCCGCGCGACATGGTCAGCCGCTCCATGACCATCGAGATCCGCGAAGGCCGCGGCGTGGGCCCGAACAAGGACCACATCCACCTTCACCTCGATCACCTCGACCCGGCCGTCCTCCACGAACGCCTGCCGGGCATTTCCGAGAGCGCCAAGATCTTCGCCGGCGTCGATGTGACGAAGCAGCCGATCCCGGTCCTGCCGACCGTCCACTACAATATGGGCGGCATCCCCACGAACTATCACGGCGAGGTCCTGACCAAGGTCGGCGACAATGCCGACACCGTGGTCCCCGGCCTGATGGCCGTCGGCGAGGCGGCCTGCGTCTCGGTGCACGGCGCCAACCGTCTGGGCTCCAACAGCCTGACCGACCTGGTCGTCTTCGGCCGCGCCGCCGGCCTGCGCTGCGGCGAGGTGGTCGACAAGGCCTCGAAGGTGCCGGACGCCCCGGCCTCGACGACGGACGGCCACCTGGCCCGCCTCGACCGCTTCCGCAACGCCAAGGGCTCGACCCCGACGTCGAAGCTGCGCATCGACATGCAGCGCGCCATGCAGTCGGACGCCGCCGTCTTCCGCACCGGCAAGACCCTGGAGGAGGGCGTCGCCAAGCTGCGCGCCATCCACGCCGCCGGCGACGACATCAAGACCACCGACCGCGGCCTGATCTGGAACACCGATCTGGTCGAGACCCTCGAATACGACAACCTGATCGATCAGGCCCTGGTCACCATCGAGGGTGCCCTGAACCGCACCGAAAGCCGCGGCGCCCACGCCCGCGAGGATTATCCGGACCGCAACGACGTCGAGTGGATGAAACACACCCTCGCCTGGAAGGTCCCCGGCGATGCGGTGAAGATCGATTACCGGCCGGTGCATAACTACACGATGTCCAGGGACATCGATTACATCGAGCCCAAGGCACGGGTGTACTGATGGTTCAACTCACTCTTCCGAAGGGCTCCAAGCCCTCGCGCGGCAAGGTCCACAAGGCCCCGGCCGGCGCGAAGAACGTAAAGACCTACAAGGTCTATCGCTACGATCCCGAGGTCGACGCCGACCCGCGCTGGGACACGTTCGAGATCTCGGCCGACGATCACGGCCCGATGCTGCTCGACGCCCTGATCCACATCAAGAACGAGATCGACCCGACCCTGACCTTCCGGCGGTCGTGCCGCGAGGGCATCTGCGGCTCCTGCTCGATGAACATCGACGGACGCAACACCCTGGCCTGCACCAAGGGCTGGGAGGAATGCTCCTCCTCGACCATCTCGATCGCGCCGCTGCCGCATCAGTCGGTGGTCAAGGATCTGGTGACGGACCTGACCCTGTTCTACGCCCAGTACGACTCGATCCAGCCCTACCTCCAGTCCGACGAGCCGGACCCGGAGAAGGAGCGCATCCAGCTGCCGGAAGACCGCGCCAAACTGGACGGCCTGTACGAATGCATCCTGTGCGCCTGCTGCTCGACCTCCTGCCCGAGCTACTGGTGGAACCAGACGGAATACCTCGGCCCCGCGGCCCTGCTGCAGTCCTACCGCTGGATCGCCGACAGCCGCGATGATGCCACGGACAAGCGACTGGACGACCTCGAGGACCCGTTCAAACTCTACCGCTGCCACACCATCATGAACTGCGCCCAGGTCTGTCCGAAGGGGCTGAACCCGGCCGAGGCAATCGCCAAGACCAAGAAGTTGATGGTGGCACCGTCACGCAAGAAGACCGAGGCCGCCTGACTTGGCGAAAATTACCTACATCGAACACGACGGCCGCGAGCACACGGTCGAGGTCAAGAACGGCCTCTCCGTCATGGAGGGGGCGATCCGCAACAACGTCCCCGGCATCGACGCCGACTGCGGCGGGGCCTGTGCCTGCGCCACCTGCCACGTCTATGTCGATGAGGCCTTCGCCGCCGAGACCGGCCGCGCCTCGGCCATGGAGGAGTCGATGCTGGACTTCGCCGAGAACGTCCAGCCGAACAGCCGCCTGTCCTGCCAGATCCGGGTGTCCGACGATCTGGACGGCCTGATCGTCCACCTGCCCGAAAACCAGCACTGAGCCGCGGCCGTGGGCCGGGCCAACCCTGAGCTCGTCGATCGGGTCGGCCGGCTGATCGCCGGGGGCCCGACGGACCGCCCGCCGCTGATCGCCATCGTCGGCGCGCAGGGGTCCGGCAAGACCACCCTCGCCCGCGCCGCCGCCGACCGGTTCGGCGCCGTCCAGATCTCCATCGACGACGTCTATCTGACCCGCGCTGAACGCGGGGCCATGGCGCGCGACGTCCATCCGCTGTTCGTCACCCGTGGCCCGCCGGGGACGCATGACCTCGGTCTGCTGCAACAGCTCATCGACGCCCTCTCGGCCGCCGGGCCCGATGACGAGACGCGTATCCCCGATTTCGACAAGCGCGGCGACGATCGCCGGCCCGTGGAGGCCTGGCGAGTCTTCCGGGGCCGGCCCTCGGCCATACTGATCGACGCCTGGTGCCTGGGGGCCCTGCCGGAAGAGGCGGCGGCGCTGGTCGCGCCGGTCAATGCCCTCGAGGCCGAACAGGACGCCGACGGCGGCTGGCGGCGCGCCGTCAACGGCTTTGTCGGCGGGGCCTGTGCCGACTTCATCGCCCGGTTCGACGCCGTCCTTTACCTGCGCGCGCCGTCGTTCGATGTGGTGCTGGACTGGCGCTGCCAGCAGGAGGCCGACCTGCTGGGCGTGGCACCGGCCGACCTGCCCGCCGCCGAACGCGAACGGCTGGCCGGCTTCATCCAGTATTTCGAACGGATCACACGGCGGATGCTGGCCGGCGGCGTCCGGGCCGATGTCGTGGTGCAACTGGATCGAAACCGTCTGCCGGGCTCTATGTCGGCATGAGCCCGCCGCAGGATCGTCGTTTCGAGCCCCGCTCCGCCGCCAACACCCGGGCGGTGGTGGTCGCGCCCGGCTTCGAACTGTCGTGCCTGCTGGTCGACCAGTCGGCCCAGGGCGGTCGCATCCGGCTCGACCGGAATCTGGTCCTGCCGAAGACGGTGATGGTCATCGACATCGCCATGGGTATGGCCATCGAGGCGCAGGTGGCCTGGCAGAAGGGCCAGGAGGCCGGCCTTAAACGCACCGGTCAGGCGTCGCTGCGGGGCCTGGTCCCCTCGCGCCTTTCCGATGCCCGCGCGGCCTGGATCCGGGCGGGCGGCCGCTAGACTCCGGTCAGCGCCTTGATCGCCACATAGATGGCGACGATCAGGATCAGACCCGCGAACAGACGCCGCCCGAGCAGGGCGTTGGCCCCCAGCCGTCTGGCGATGGGCAGGCCCGCAAGCGTTCCAACCGTGCCGCCCGCGGCCATGGCGGCCACGATCGGCCAGTCGATCAGGCCCGACAGGGCGTAGTTGGCCGCCGTCGTCGCCCCGAAGGCCGCCACGCTGACCAGGGACGAGGCCTGCGCCAGGGCCAGGGTCATGCCCGCGGCGCCCATCAGGCCGGGCACGATCAGAAAGCCGCCGCCGATCCCGAAAAAGCCCGCCGCCGCGCCGACACCCGCGCCCGAGATCGCGACCCGCGGTGCCATGGCTGGCGTCAGCCGCACGTTCTCGGCCCCGACCGGCGCGGTCGGCCTCAGCATGGCGAGGGCGACCAGACCCATGGCCAGGGCGAAGAAGATGAGCAGGGCATGGCCGTCGATGGCCTTGGCCACGGACGAGCCGGCGAAGGCCCCCACCGAACCGGTGGCGGCGAACAGCAGGGCGCAGGGCCAGCGCACCCGTCTGGCACGCGCCTGACCGGCCAGCGCCGTCAGGGCGTTGAGCGCCACCCCGGCGGCCGAGGCGCCGATGGCGACATGCGGATCCTGGACCCCGACGACATAGAGCAGCAGCGGCACGGCCAGAACCGAGCCGCCGCCGCCGAACACGGTCAGCAGCAGGGCGACGATGCCGCCACTGAGGACGGCCAGCAGCAGCTGGGCGAGCGTCGGGTCCATCCGGTCACGCGGCCCGCATCGCCCGGTTCCAGGGCATCACGGCCAGAAGCCGTGCCATGCCGCAGAAGCCGGTCGCGCCGGCCAGGAACAGGCCGCCGCCGACAAAGGCCGACAGACCCCAGAAGCCGGGATGGACCAGCAGGCCCAGAAGCGCCCCGATCAGGATCAGTCCGCCGGCCGTCATCTGCACCTGCCGCATCAGCTCCAGCGGCGCCTTGGCATTGGTCAGCGTCGGCAGGCCCTGGGCCTTCCAGGCGTCCAGCCCGCCGTCCAGTACAAAGGCCTCGCCCGGAATACGGTCGGCCAGCCGCACGCAGTTCGACCCGGTGCGATTGCCGGTGCGGCACATGAAGACCACGTCCCGACCCGGCCGGAGGTCCAGATGGGCCTCCTCGAAGAGGGACAGGGGGGCGACGACGCTGCCGGCGATCCGCTCGCGCGCGACTTCGTCGGGCTCGCGGATGTCGACCAGCAGGGCCTTGCCGGCCTTGATGCGGGCCGAGACCTCGGCCGGGGACAGGGAGGTGAGGGATGCCATGGGTCAGTTTCCTTTGGGAGGAGGGCAATAGATGTCGGCGAGGACGGCGATGACCTTCAGGGCCGCCGGGTCGGCGATGTGGTAGAGAATGGAGACGCCCTCACGTCGTCCGGCGACCAGGCCCTCCTCACGCAGCACAGCAAGGTGTTGCGAGAGGGCGGACTGGGACAGGCCGACCCGCGGCAGCAGGTCGCCCACGGCGCGTTCGCCGTCGCCGAGCTGGCACAGGATCATCAGGCGCCGTTCGTTCGAGAGCGCCTTCAGAAGGCGGGCAGCCGCGCCGGCGCTGGCTTGAAATTGGTCGAGAGACAGGATGTGAGCGTCGTTCATGGCGGGACATATATCAGTGCTTGCTAAATTAGCAATACCTAATATGTTGAGGCCAACAAGGGAGTTCCCGCATGTCCATCAATGCCCCGATCGTTGAAGGCTTCTTCGACGCCGCGACCCACACCATCACCTACCTTGTCGCCGACCCCGTGACCGGGGCCGCGGCCGTCATCGACCCGGTGCTCGATTTCGAGGCGGCCAGCGGCCGGACCTCGACGGTCTCGCTTGAGCAGGTCCTCGTCCGCATCGCCGAACGCGGCCTGACGCTCGAGCGGGTGCTCGAGACCCACGCCCACGCCGACCACCTGACCGGCGCGGATGAAATCCGCCGCCGCACCGGTGCCCCCATCGGCATCGGCAGCCGCATCACCGAGGTACAGAAGGTCTTCGGCGTCCTGTTCGAGGCGCATGACGTCACCGCCGACGGCGTGGTCTTCGACAGTCTCTATGCCGACGGCGCGCGCTTCGAACTCGGGTCGCTGCCGGTCGAGGTGCTGCACACACCCGGCCACACGCCGGCCTGCGTCAGCTATGTGATCGGCGACGCGGCCTTCGTCGGCGATACCCTGTTCATGCCCGACTACGGCACGGCGCGCTGCGACTTCCCCGGTGGCGACGCCCGGACGCTGTACAAATCGATCCAGCGCCTGTTCGCCCTGCCGCCGGAGACCCGCGTCTTCGTCGGCCACGACTACCTGCCCGAGGGCCGCACCGACTTCCGCTGGGAGACGACGGTGGGTGCCGAGAGAGCCGCGAACATCCACCTTGGCGGCGGGCGGTCCGAAGACGAGTTCGTCGCCCTGCGCGAGGCCCGCGACGCCACCCTCAAGGTCCCGGCGCTGATCCTGCCCTCGCTCCAGATCAACATACGTGCGGGGGCCCTGCCGCCGGCCGAAGCCTCGGGCAAGCGGTTCCTGAAGCTGCCGCTGAACGCGATCTGACGACCGGCTTCCGGTTCAGAGAACGTCCGGAACGGTCCCGGCCGTGATGGCGATCCGGCCGATCAGACCCTTGACGATCAGGTCCAGGGCCGAGCCCTCGCGATAGTCGGCGGCGGCGACGAAATTGACCCGGTCCTCGGAGATCAGGCCGTAGATCTTCTGCTGGTCGCGCTCGGAGTTGCGCGGGTCATAGACCGCGATCGAATAGCCGCCCTTGGTGTGCATCATCTTCATGGTCGGCACGTCGGTGTCGCCGTCGCCGAGGAAGATCATCCGTTCGAACGGCACCGGCCGGTCGTCGTCGGCCATGAAGCGGTTGATCTTGTCGTGCTCCCAGTGGTTCAGCACGCCCTTGTTGATGCGGAACAGATACTGGGTCTTGGTCGTGTAGTTGACCCCGACCGCCGGCCAGATCGCCACGCCATGGTCGTCATAGACAAACTTGGATGCGAAAACGTGCCGGAACTCCGGCCGGATCGGACAGCCGTCAATCATCTCCTCGAGCCCCGCGGAGATGATGTAGTGCTCGATCTCCAGCCCGTATTTCTCGCCCATCGCATTGATGCGGTCGAACCAGCCCTTGCCGGTCAGGTCGGACTTCAGACCGTCGAACAGCTTCACATCCTCGCCATGCTCGGCCAACAGCTTGCGCGTGATCGGCGCATTGTTCTCGCGCGCCTGCTTCAGCATCAACTGCATGTACATCAGGATGTTGTCGCCGTCGGCATCACGGGTCAGCTTGTCCGCCGCCCCCCAGAAGTCGCCGATCCCCATGCCGATCGACGGAATGAAGGTCACTTCCTGCATGTTGCCGCGCGCGAGCGTGCCGTCGAAATCATAGATCAGCGCGGTCTTGAGGCGTTTGGGCGAAGCGGCCATCGGATGTCCAGGGTGGCGGAGATCAGGGTCCATACCAGAAAACCTCCAGCGCACGTATCGCGCTTGCGCCGGCCCGGACAGCGCGAGAAGGCCTGATCGAGGCTGTCCCCCGTCCTGCCTGTCACCCGCTTCAGCGTGCATCCTGGTCTTTCGTCGTGCCGGGGCGCTGGTTCATCGAACGGCACAGGAGGCTGCCGGATCAGGATGCTAGGGCCGGGCGGGCGCTCCATTTGCAACGCCCGGGAACGGCCGGACAGACATGCGTACAAGCGGGATCGGATCGAAGGCGGCGCTGCTCTGCGCGGCGCTCATGTGCACGATATTGGCCGGGTGCGGCGGCGGCGGGGGTGGAGGCGATGGGGCCGCCGACCCGGGCCAGCCACCGACCACGCCGCCGCCGCCTCCACCGCCTCCGCCACCGCCACCACCACCTCCGGGGGGCGCGGTGATCACGCCGCTCGGCACGCCGCGCATCATCGTGTCAAACAGCCCCACGATCACCCATCTCAGGAACCAGCTCAGCTCCAACGCGCCGGCTGCGGTGCGTTTCAGACAGTCGGTCGATCTGCAGGTCGCGAACGGCAACGTCTACGGCATGGAGCCCTGGCACATCGCCCTGATGGGCCAGGTCACCGGGGCGGCCAGCTACTGCGCCTATGCCGTTTCCAGGACAGACGCCTATGTCCAGGCTGAGGAAAACCGGATCGCCAACGGCGTGACGCCCGAGGTCGCCTACGACAGCTACCTCTATGTCGGGGAGCACATCGGCAACCTCGCCATGGTCTACGACTGGTGTCGCGCCAGCATGACGACTGCCCAGCGCACGCGCTGGAAGGATTTCGGCAATCAGGCTGTCTGGAACGTCTGGAACCACAGCCAGGCCCGGTGGGGCACGAGAACCGTTCCCTGGTCAGGCTGGTCGGTCGATAATCCGGTCAACAACTATTACTATTCCTTCCTTGAAGCCACGATGCTGCTGGGCCTCGCCACCCAGGGCGAGAACGACCTGGCCGACGGCTGGCTCACCCAATTCCGAACCACGAAGATCGAGAACCAGCTGATTCCGACCTTCAACGCCGATCTGGTGGGCGGGGGCTCGCGCGAGGGCACCGGCTACGGGGTCGCGATGAAAAACCTGTGGCAGCTGTACGACTGGTGGGAGCGATCCACAGGCGAGCGACTGGCGGCGCGTTCACCGCATACGCTGGCGTCGATCCCGTGGCTGCTCCACGCCATCGTCCCAACGCTCGACCGTATCGCCCCGACGGGCGACCATGCGCGTGACGAGCAGGCGCTGCTTTTCGACTACCATCGCGACTATCTCCAGAAACTGGCGATGCTCTTCCCCGACGAGCGTATTTCGGGCGTTGTGAAGACCCTGCTGGGGCAGTCGTCCGTCCGGCAGATGAGCCAGCATTTCATGCGGTACTCGGACTATATCTACGACATGGTCGCGATCACCCCGCGGCCGCTGACCGAGCTGTCCACCGCCTATTGGGCCAGCGGCACAGGCAGCTTCTCCATGCGCGACGACTGGACGACGACGGCCGCCTACGCGAACTTCATCTGCGGACCGCTGACCGAAAGCCACGCGCACAAGGACCAGGGAAGCTTCGTGCTCTTCAAGGGCACCTGGCTCGCCTACGACGCCAATATGGACGGCCGCTCGGGCATCGAGCAGGAGCAGAAATACCACAACACAGTCCGGTTCGAGACCAGCGCCGGCGCCGGGATCAACCAGGCCTATGACCGGTCCTGCACCATGGCGGCCCTGGCGAACAATCCGGGCTGGGCCTATGCGTCTGCCCAGATCACGCCGATGTACACAGCCGCGTCCGGGGTGACCAAATCCGAGCGTGAGTTCGTCTTCATCAAGCCGTCGACCTTCGTGGTCTACGACCGCGCCCAGACCAGCGTCGCGAACGCCCGCCACATCTTCACGATGAACTTCCCGGCTCCGCCGACGATGAACGGCAATCTGGCCAGCCTGGTGATCGGCGCCAACCGCTTTGACATGAGACGCATCGTCCCGGCGACCGCCACCGTCACCATGACCCGTTGGCAGGACGTCAACAGCCAGTACGTGCCGCTCCCGTCCAACCCGCCTTCGCCGCCGAACACTGCGACGCGGTTCGACGTGGTTGAACCGGGCGCGGGGGGCAGCTCGGAGTTCCTGCATGTCATCGGGCTGAATGGATCAGCGACCCAGGCCGTGGCGTCCAATGCGGCCGGCCAGACGGGGACCAGCGTCACGCTCGCGGATGGTCGGGTGGTGACGGTGCGGTTCAATCAGAACAGCCGTGGCGGCACGATCGAGATCCGTTCGGCGGGCGGGGCGATTCTGGAGTCCGGGGCGCTTCCGAACACGATCCAGGCGCCGCCGGTCTACGCCCACTGACCGGTCAGCCCAGCCGCAGTTCCGGTGCCGCCGCCACGCCCGCGGCTTCCAGCGGCAGGTGCAGGATGAAGGTCGCGCCCTTGCCGGGCTCGCTCTCCACCTCGGCCCAGCCGCCGTGCAGCTCGACCAGGGCCTTGACCAGGGCCAGGCCGACGCCCGGACCGCCACGTTCGCGGCGCACGAACCGGTCAAAGACGTGGGCCTGCAGGTGATAGGGAATGCCGCGCCCGGTATCCTCGACCCGGATGCGGACTTCGGATGAGCTGGCTTCGGCGGCCAGGGTGACCGAACCGCCTTCCGACACCGCCCGCGCCGCGTGGTCGAGCAGATGATCCAGCGCCTGACCGATCCGCTGGGCGTCGGCCCGGATCGGCCGCAGGCCGTCGGGGCCCTGGACCGTCAGACGGGCGCCGCGGGACTCGATCCGGGCCCGGACCCGTTCGGCGGCCCCGTCCAGCAGGTCGCGCACCCGGACATCACCGAGCGTCAGCTCCATCTCGCCGGCGTCGATCTGGGCCATGTCCAGCACGTCGTCGATCGAACTGGCCAGCTGGCTGGCGGCGACGCGGATGGCACCGGCGTGCTGGCGGCTGCGTTCGGGCAGGTCGCCCTGCATCTCCAGCAGCTCCGAATAGCCCACGATGGTGGTCAGGGGCGTGCGCAGCTCATACGAAACACTGCCCACGAACTCCCGTTTCAGCGCGGTGGATTCCTCCAGCGCCTGGGCCTTGGCCGCCAGGGCCTGCTCCAGTCCTCGCCGCGCGGTCACATCGGAAAAGGCCACCAGGGTGGCGCCGTCGGGCAGGGGCCGGGTCAGCCAGGAGGCGATGCGGCCGTCGGTGGTCTTGCCCTCGCCCGCGATCGGCACCCGGCTTTCGGGATCGGGATCCGCGACCCGCGCCTTCAGCCCCAGCCACAGGGCCGGGTCGGGCATGGTCGACTGGCACAGGGCGGCGACGGCGTCGAAATCACCGGCCGCGTCCAGCGCCTCTCCGGTCACGCCCCAGAAGGCGTCGAAGGCCTCGTTGTGCAGCCGGATCCGTCCGTCCGAGCCGAACACGGCCACGGCGTCGTTGAGCTTGTCGAGCGTCGCCGTCTGCACCTGGATCTGGGCGTTGAACCGGCTGCGCAGTTTCAGCTCGTCGGTGATGTCCGAGAACAGCAGCAGCACACCGCCCAGCGGATGCGGCTGGCGCACCACGCGCAGCGTCCGGCCGTCGGGCAGGGACCAGCTGTCGTCGGGCGCGGCCTCGGAGGCGCCGTAGAAGTCCAGCTCCTTGGCCTTCCAGCCGGCGTAGTCGATGACCTCGGGCAGCAGGCGGCGCTGGCGCAACCGGTCCAGCAGCTCGGCATGGGTCGGCCGCTCGTCCAGCCAGGCCGGATCGATGTTGAACAGGGTCTGGAAGGCCGTGTTGTGGAAGGCCAGCCGCTTGGACGGGCCAAAGATGGCGACCGCGTCGGCGAGATGGTTCAGCGTCTCGTCATGGGCCTCGACGTGACGGCGCAGGGTGTCGCGGGTCTCCTCCGCCTCGGTCATGTCCAGCGCGAAGGCCAGCACCGCGCCGGCGCCGCCCTGGACCGGCTCGGCCACGATCCGCCAGGCCCGCCGCCGTCCGCCGCCGGTGGTCCAGCGGAAGCCGTCCTGATGCTGGTGCGTCCGGCCCGCCTCCGCGACGATGGCGTCGGCTCCGCGGTCGAAACTCAGCCCCTTTTCGCGCGCCGCCTCGACGCTCTCGGCCTTCATCTCGGTCAGCCAGGCCTTGTTGGCCCAGGCCAGCCGACCCGCGGCGTCGGTGATCCATGTCGGCGCCGGATAGGAATCGGCGAGCAGGCCCAGCCCGCTCTCGGTCGCCGTCCCGACCAGCCCCAGCCGTGACAGCCTCAGCCAGGCCGCGCCCGCCGAGGACCGGCCCTCGACCGACCAGGCCCCGGCCGAGCCCTCGAGAACGGCGTCGAATGCCTCGCCCTGATCGATCAGGGCGTCCAGCCGCGGTCCCGCCGCCCGCCGCACGGCGTCCAGCACCACCAGCCCCGGATCGCGCTCGGAGTCGTCGCCGCCGGCCAGTTCGCTGGTGACCGCACGCCAGGCCTGCGGTGATCCCAACCGTTTGGTCTGACCGTCGGGCGCGAGGGCCAGCCGGACGTCCTCAAACGCCGCCAGCGCGCCGTCGCGATCGGCCAGATCGACCAGGGCCGCGGCCAGCTCGGATTCCGCCACCTGGTTGCGCGCCGCCAGCCGGCCACGCAGCCGTGCCGCCCAGGCGCTGAGGGCCAGGGCCAGCCCGGCGGCGCCCGCGGTCGCGACATAGGCGATGTCGGCCTCGGCCATGGTGTCCTGTCAGCTCCCCGGCGTGATTCGGTAACCATACCTGAAGAGGGAACAGGGACTAGGGATTAGGGATGAGAGACCGCGAATGCCGGGTCCTGCGGCGGCCACGACCCTTCCCAACCCCATCCCTCATCCCTAATCCCTCATCCCCATGACCTGGACCACCCAATCCGCCCCCTCCCTCGACGACTTCGCCCGGCTGGCGCGCGAGGCGTTCGACGCCCTGCCCCAACCGTTCCGGTCGCTGGCCGGGGAGGTGGTCATCCGCATCGATGATTTCGCCGATGAGGAGACGCTGGCAATGATGGAGATGGAGGACCCGTTCGAACTGACCGGCCTCTACCACGGCGTCGACCTCGGCGGCCGCGACTCCCTTGGCCCCGCGGCCGAACCCTCGCGCATCTTCCTGTATCGCCGCCCCATCCTCGACGAATGGTGCGAGCGCGGTGACGTCGGCCTGTCCGAGATCATCGCCCACGTCCTGATCCACGAAATCGGCCACCATTTCGGGCTGGATGACGACCGGATCGATGAGGTGGAGGGCGGAGACGAATAGGTGATTGGTGGTTGGTGGCTGGTGATTGCAGCTTCACGGCCTGCGGAAGGGCGACGCCGCCACATCGGCTCCGCAGGCGGCGGCCAACCACCCACCACCAATCACCAACCACCCGGCGAAGCCGCCCCGCCTTAAAACCCGCACGATCTGTGGTATAAGCCCCGCCTCCCTCGCCCACAGGATGTCGCCTTGAGCCTGACGCTCGACCTTTCCCGCACGTCCGCCGCCAAGCCCGCGGCCCCCGTCAACCTCTCCGGTCTGACGCGCGCGGGTCTGCGCCAGGCGCTGATAGACGCCGACATCTGCCCGCCGGAAAAGGCGAAGATGCGCGCTTCGCAGGTGTGGGGCTGGATCCACCACTACGGCGTCACCGACTTCGCCGCGATGAGCAACATCGCGAAGGACACCCAGGCGAAGCTCGCCGCCGCCTTCACCCTCGCGCGGCCCGAGATCGTCGAGCGTCAGGTGTCGAAGGACGGCACGCGCAAATGGCTGATCCGCACCGCCCCGGGCATCGAGATCGAGACCGTCTACATTCCGGACGTCGGCCGCGCCGGCGCCCTGTGCGTCTCGTCCCAGGTCGGCTGCACCCTGAACTGCACCTTCTGCCACACCGGCACCCAGAAGCTGGTCCGCAACCTGACCGCCGCCGAGATCGTGGCCCAGGTCCAGGTCGCCCGCGACGACCTCGAGGAATGGCCGTCGCCCAAGGAAGACCGCCGCCTGTCCAACATCGTCTTCATGGGCATGGGCGAGCCGCTCTACAATCTGGACCAAGTCGCCGACGCCATCGACATCATCTCGGACAACGAAGGCATCGCCCTGTCGCGCCGCCGGATCACCGTCTCGACCTCGGGTGTCGTGCCGCAGCTCGACGCGCTCGGAACCCGCACCCAGGCCATGCTGGCGATCAGCCTGCACGCCACCAACGACGCCCTGCGCGACGTGCTGGTGCCGCTGAACAAGAAATACGACCTCGAACAGCTGATGGCCGGCATCCGCGCCTATCCGGGCATCTCCAACGCCCGCCGCGTGACCTTCGAATACGTCATGCTGAAGGGCGTCAACGACAGCCCCGAAGAGGCCCGCGCCCTGCTGAAACTGATCGAGGGCATTCCGGCCAAGGTCAATCTGATCCCGTTCAATCCCTGGCCCGGCACCGACTATGAGTGTTCGGACTGGAAGACGATCGAGCGGTTCGCCGCCATCCTCAACAAGGCCGGCTACGCCAGCCCCATCCGCACCCCCCGCGGCCGCGACATCCTCGCCGCCTGCGGTCAGCTCAAGTCCGAGAGCGAGAAGGTGCGGGCCTCGGCGGTGCGCAAGGCGGCGGCGGAAGCAGCCTGAAGCGCAGGTCTTGGGTCTTAGGGGTGAGTCCCGCCTGTTTGCCAACACCCAAGCCCTAAGCCCCAAGCCCTAAGCCCTCCCCCGACACACTTCTTCACCAACTGTGTCCCCGCCCCCCTTGCGGATTGGGGCGAAATCCGGGCAATCGTCAGCGGGGCTCTGACAACGGACAATCATGGATTCCTCGTCCCTCACCACCCTGCTTGAAAGCGCCGAGGTCCAGGCCTTCGCGACCGGCTTTCCGACGACCCTGGCGCATCTGGGCGTCACGCTCGCCCTGCTGGTGATGGGCGCGATCCTCTACGCCCTGTTCACGCCGTGGAAGGAGATCGCTCTGATCCGCGAGGGCAATGCCGCCGCCGCGGTGGCCTTCTCCGGCGTCCTGGTCGGCCTCGCCGTTCCGCTGGCGGTCAGCCTGAGCGTTTCGACCTCACTCAAGGACATCGCCCTGTGGGGCGTCGCCACCGTGGTGCTGCAGCTGCTGGCATTCCGTCTTGTCGACATGATCCTGACCGGCCTGCCGCAGCGTATCCGCGACGGTGAGATCGCCGCCGCCGTCCTGCTGGTCGGCGCCAAGCTGTCGACCGCCCTGATCCTCGCCGCCGCCCTGACGGGCTGAGGCCGTGGGTTTCCCCAGACTGCCGGACTGGCTCGTCTATTCGCTGGTCGTCAGCGCCCTCGTCATCTGGTCGCTGCAGTTGCGCGAGAACGCGGACGCCCCGCCAGCACCCCCCGCGCCGGACGAGGTCGAGGGCGCCCTGCTGGGGCCGATCACGCCCTTTGATCCCGCCGTCACCGTCAATGCGCCGGACATTCCCTTCCAGCCGAGTTCCGGCACGGCCTTCTCCATCTCGCGCGACGGTCGCTGGGTCACCGCGCGTCACGTCGTCGAGGGATGCCGGCGTCCGGCCATCCTCGTCGGTGGCGGCCGCGCGGTCGCGGCGGACGTCCGTCTCGCGCCCCGCGCGGACATCGCCGTCCTGCTGACCCGGGGCGGCCCGGACGCCATCCCGGTCCAGGCCGCCCAAGGCCTGCGCGAGGGCCAGCGCGGCTTCCATCCGGGCTACCCCCAGGCGCGGGCCGGCGAGGTCGCCTCCCGTCTGCTGGGCCGCGAGACGCTCAGGGTGCGGGGCCGCGGCCAGCGCGACGAGCCGGTTCTGGCATGGGCCGAGGTCGGTCGCACCGACGGTCTGGGCGGCACGCTTGCGGGCCTGTCGGGCGCGCCGGTGCTGGATCGTCAGGGCCGCGCCGTCGGCGTCACCATCGCCGAAAGCCCGCGCCGCGGCCGGATCTACACCACCTCGCCTGATACCTTCGGCCCGGCCATCCGCGGCGTGCAGAAGGCGGACGAGCCGCTCACCGGCCGCCTCGTCACCGTCGACAACTATGGACTGGTCGCCGACGACCTGCGCCGTGATCTGAGGGTGGCGCAGGTCGTCTGTCTGTCGACGTAGTGTTCTTTCCCTCCCCATGAAGGGGAGGTGCGCCCGGTTTCCCTACTGCAGCGCGGCCCTGTCGAGGTTCAACGCGCTCAGCGGGATGACCTCCACGTCCGGATGCTTCGCACGCAGGGCATCGATGAACTGGGCGGCGTCGCCGACGATGACCAGGCTGGCGCGGTCGACCGGCAGGTGGCGGGCGAAGGCGGCCTCGACCGCCGGGCCGTCGATGGCCTCGACCTTGCCGACATAGTCCGCCAGCTCGCTCATCGGCAGGTCATAGAGCGCCAGGCCCGCCACCAGCCCGCCCAGCCCGTCCACCGTCTCCAGCGAACTGCCGAAGGCACCGGTCAGGATCGCCTGACGGGTGGACAGCTCGGATGCACTGGGTCGGGTCGTCGACAGGCGCGTGACCTCGGCCAGGATCAGGTCGGCGACCTCGGCGGCGGCGTCATTGCGGGTCTGGGCACTGGCGGTGAACAGGCCTTCGTCGCGTCGGATACCCAGCGATGAGCGGGTGCCATAGCTGAGGCCGCGCTTGATGCGGATTTCCTGGTTCAGCCGCGAGGTGAAGCTGCCGCCCAGCAGGGTGTTGCCGAGGATCAGCGGGAAATAATCCGCGTCGGTGCGCGAAACGCCGCGCAGGGCGACCGTGACGGCGGCCTGCCCGGCCCCCGGCTGGTCGATGACGACGATCCGCGGCGGCAGGGTCGGACCCGCTGGATTGTGGGCGGCCCCGACAGCAGATGCGCTCGTCCAGTCACCGAATGCGCCCTGGGCCAGTGCCCTCGCTTCTGCCTCGGTGATGTCGCCGGCGAAGACCAGGGTGGCATCCATCGGGCGATAGTGCTGGCTGTGGAAAATCGCGACGTCCTCCCGCGTGATGGCCGGAATGGTCGTGAGGGTTCCCGAAGCGGGGCTGCCGTATTCCGCATCGCCGTAGACGACCCGCGCGGCGGCCGCGGCGGCGATCGGGCCGGGCGTGGTCAGGGCGATGCGCAGACCATCGATCGTCTGGGTGCGCTGACGGTCCAGTTCTTCCTCGGCGAAGGTCGGATTGCGGACCAGATCGGCCATCAGGGTCAGGGCCTGGGGGAAGACATTGGCCGGGGCGTTGGCGAAGACGTTGGAAAAATCGGCCCCGGACCCCGCACCGATGGTGGCCCCCAACAGTTCGATCTCCGTGGCGATCTGCGGCGCGGTGCGGGTGGTCGTGCCCTGGGTCAGAAGGGCGGCGGTCATGGCGGCGACACCGGCCTTGCCGGCTGCCTCATTGGCTTGGCCGGCATCGAAGCTCAGGCGTGCCGAGACGAGCGGCAGGCCGTCCTTTTCGACGACGAGCACCCGCAGACCGTTGTCGAGACGGAAATCAGCCACCGGCGGCGTCACGGGGGCCACGGCTTCGGCGATCCCGGGCAGGGCGGCGCGCTCGGCCTCTGGCAAAAGGGTCAGGATTTCGCCGACCGGGGCGAGGTCTGCGATCTGCACCGGGGCCGTGACCTCGGTCACCTGCTGCGAGACGGGATTGGCCTCATCGGCATTCAGATAGCGAATGGTGACGCTGCGCTGGTCGGTCAGATAGCGGCGGGCGACCCGCTGGATGTCGGCGGCGGTCACGGCCTGGATCGCGGCGATCTCGCGGTCGGCGACCGAGGCATCATTGGTCTGGATCAGGGCGAAGCCCAGCACATTGGCGCGGTCGTCCACGGTCTCGCGGCTGCGCAGGGCGTCCGCCACCAGCTCGTTCTTGGCCTCGGCCAGTTCCGCCTCGGTGACGGGCTCGTCGCGGAAGCGGGCGATCTCTGCGCGCAGGGCGGCGATGCCTTCGTCGGGCGTCTTGCCGCCGGCCATGATGGCATAGGCGGACAGATAGCCGGCCTGCTGGGCGAAGTCGGGGCTGGACGAGGCCTGGGCCGCCAGCTGCTGCTCATAGACCAGCGAGCGATAGAGCCGCGAACTCTCGCCGGTCGACAGCACGCCGTCCAGCACGGTCAGAGCGATCCGGTCGGCATCGCGATAGGCCACGGTCGGCCAGGCCAGGACGACGGCCGGCAGCGGCACGTTCGGCGCGTGGAAGGTCACCTCGCGCGGACCGGTCGGCTCGGGCTCGACGACGCGGTTGGCCGGCAGCGGCCGGTCGGGGTTGGGCAGGGGGGCCAGATACCGGTCGATCCAGCCGTCGAGCTGTGCCTGGTCGAAATTACCGGCCACGATCAGGAAGGCATTGTCGGGTCGGTAGTAGGTGGCGTGGAAGCGGCGGACGTCCTCGATGGTCGCGGCGTCGAGGTTCTCGATCGAGCCGATGGTCGAGCGGCGATAGGGGCTTTCCTGATAGACCGTCGCCGGCACGAACAGGCTGAAAAGCCGGCCATAGGGCTGGGCCAGGACGCCCTGGCGGTATTCCTCCTTGACCACATCGCGCTCGCTTTCGAACACATTCTCATTGACCACCAGCGAGCCCAGCCGGCTGGCCTCGGCGAAGATCAGGCGCTCGAGGTGATTGGACGGGATGGTCTCGTGATAGGCCGTGACGTCGTCACTGGTGAAGGCGTTGTTGTTGCCGCCCACGTCCTCGGTCAGGCGGTCGAAGGTCTCGTCGGGGAAGTCCTTGGTCGCCTTGAACATCAGATGTTCGAACAGGTGGGCGAAGCCGGAGCGCGCCTCCGGATCGTCCTTGGAGCCGACGCGGTACCAGACCTGGACCGTGACATTGGAGGTCGAGGTGTCGCGCGCCGTATAGACGTCCATGCCGTTCGGCAGGGTCCGCTTGATGAAGCCCAGCGGCGGCACAACGACCTCTCCGCCGCCCGTGGGGGCCGCGACCGCGACCGGCTCCGCGGCCATCATCTCGGTCGAGGCGCAGGCCGAAACGCCCAGCATCAAGGCAGCGATCGAGGCGGCGGCGAACAGGCGGGACTTCATGGGCAGGGCTCCGGACGCCCGGCGCACGCGGGCGCGCGAACCCTATCAGGGCCGAAAGGCCGCGCACCTTACGGAGTCGTAATGAAGCGGACGCTCAGTCCAGCTTCAAGGCGTCCGCCAGCAGCCTCGCCTCGGCCGCCCGGCTGGAGCCGGCGCGCCAGGCCACCACGATCTCGCGGCGCGGGGCCTTGGCCGCGATCGGCCGCACCACCACCCCGGGCAGATCGGCCAGCCCGGCCCGCACCGCCATCTCGGGCAGGAAGCTGACCCCCAGCCCGGCCGAGACCATCTGCACCAGCGTATGCAGGCTGGTCGCCGCGAAAACGTCCTCGCCACGCGGCGGTTCGATGCCGAAGGCGGCCAGGGCGTGGTCGCGCAGACAGTGGCCGTCCTCGAGCAGGATCAGGTCCTCGGCCTTCAGCGATCCCGCCGGGATCGGCCCGGTTCCGGCCAGCACATGGCCGACCGGCGCGGCGGCCAGGATCTCGTCGTCGCTGATGCGGGCGTGGTCGATGCCGTGCGAACTGTAGGGCAGGGCGATCACCGCCGCGTCCAGCTGGCCCGCCTTCAGTCCGGCGATCAGTCGCGGCGTCAGGTCCTCGCGGATGAACAGGCGCAGTGCCGGCCATTGGGCCTTCACCCCCGGCAGTTTGGCCGGGAGCAGGAAGGGGGCGACCGTCGGAATGACGCCCAGCCGGAACCGCCCCGACAGTGGCTTGCCGGCGTTGCGCGCGGCCTCGACCAGATCTTCCGTCCGGGCCAGAACGTCCTCGCCGCGCCGGACGGCCTCGGCCCCGACGGCGGTCAGCTGGATATTGCCGCGCGTCCGCTCGACCACCGGCGCGCCGAGGATCTTCTCCAGCTCCTGCACCCCGGCCGACAGCGCCGGCTGGCTGACGTGCGCCGCCTCCGTCGCCCGGCTGAACGAGGCGTGTTCGGCCAGAAGCTTGAGATACTGGAGCTGGCGCAGGGTGGGGAGCATGGCCGTCATATAGGCGTCCGCTATCGTTTGGCCAAAGGCAATCGAACGGCATTATGTGCGCTGACTCCGGCCGCCGCACCGCGACGGCCGGAGTCAGTCAGCGGTTGGATCAGGCGGCCGCCGCCCCGAACTCTTCCTTCAGCGTCAGGTCGAACCGGTCGTTGTTCATCACCTTGGTCCAGGCCTTGACGAAGTCCTTCACGAACTTCTCGCCCGCATCGGCCGAGGCATAGACCTCCGACAGGGCCCGCAGCTGGGAGTTGGAGCCGAACACCAGATCGGTGCGCGTTGCGGTCCAGCGTTGTTCGCCGGTCAGACGGTCCGAGCCGACGAAGGTCTCATCACCGCTGGCGTCGACCTGTTTCCAGCCCGTGCGCATGTCCAGCAGATGGACGAAGAAGTCGTTGGTCAGCTGGCCCGGCCGGTCCGTGAACACGCCGTGCTTCGACCCGCCGTGATTGGCGCCCAGAACGCGCAGGCCGCCGACCAGCACCGTCATCTCCGGCGCCGTCAGGCCCAGAAGCTGCGCCCGGTCGACCAGCAGTTCCTCGGTCGGCACGTTGAAGCGGACCTGCAGATAGTTGCGGAAGCCGTCGGCCTTGGGTTCCAGTACGGCGAAGCCCTCGACGTCGGTCTGGTCCTGGCTCGCGTCGGTCCGGCCCGGGGTGAAGGGCACCTCGATCGCGTGACCGGCCGCCTTCGCCGCCTTCTCGACGCCGACGGAGCCGCCCAGCACGATCAGGTCGGCGATGGAGACGATCCGCTCGCCGTCAAAGTCGCCCTTGATGGCCTCATAGACCTCCAGCACATGGGCCAGCTTCGCCGGCTGGTTGACCTCCCACGACCGCTGCGGCTGGAGCCGCAGCCGGCCGCCGTTGGCCCCGCCGCGGTGGTCCGACCCGCGATAGGTCGCCGCCGCGGCCCAGGCCGTCGAGACCAGATCGGCCACGGTCAGGGATGAGGCCGCGATCTGCTCCTTCAGTGCGCTGATGTCCGAGGCGGTCAGGTCCGGGCCCGTCTGCGCCGGGATCGGATCCTGCCAGATCAGGTCCTCGGCCGGGACTTCCGGCCCGAGGTAGCGAACCTTGGGCCCCATGTCGCGGTGGCACAGCTTGAACCAGGCGCGGGCGAAGGCGTCGCCGAAATAGTCCGGATTGCCCCGGAACTTCTCCATGACCTTGCGGTATTCCGGGTCGAATTTCATCGCCATGTCAGCGGTGGTCATCATCGTCGGCACCCGCTTGCCCGCCGTATGGGCGGCGGGGGCGAGGGTCTCGGCGGGGTCGCCGACGGGGTGCCACTGTTTGGCTCCGGCCGGGCTGCGGGTCAGCTCGTACTCATGGTCCAGCAGCATGTCGAAATAGGTCATGTCCCACTGGATCGGCGTGGGCGTCCAGGCACCCTCGATGCCGGAGGTGATGGTGTCGTCACCCATCCCGCTCGCATGGCCCGAGGTCCAGCCCATCCCCTGCTGGGCGATGTCGGCCCCCTCGGGCGAGACGCCGACCTTGGACGCGTCGCCCGCGCCGTGGGCCTTGCCGAAGGTGTGGCCGCCCACCGTCAGGGCCACCGTCTCCTCGTCGTTCATGCCCATGCGGGCGAAGGTCTCGCGGATGTCGCGGGCCGACTGCAGGGCGTCCGGCACGCCACCGGGGCCCTCGGGGTTCACATAGATCAGGCCCATCTGGATCGCCGCCAGCGGGCTTTCCAGCGCCATTTCCCTGTCGGGCTGGATGCGGGTCTCATTGCCCTCCTCGCCGACCCATTTTTCCTCGGTGCCCCAGTAGACGTCCTTCTCGGGTTCCCAGACGTCGGCCCGGCCGCCGCCGAAGCCGAAGGTCGGCCCGCCCATGCTCTCGATCGCGACATTGCCGGCCAGGATCATCAGATCGGCCCAGGACAGGCTGGCCCCGTATTTCTGCTTGATCGGCCACAGCAGGCGCCGTGCCTTGTCGAGGTTGCCGTTGTCCGGCCAGCTGTTCAGCGGGGCGAACCGCTGCTGCCCCGCGCCCGCGCCGCCGCGACCGTCGCCGGTGCGATAGGTGCCGGCCGAGTGCCACGCCATGCGGATGAAGAAGGGTCCGTAGTGGCCATAGTCCGCCGGCCACCAGGGCTGGCTGTCGGTCATCAGGGCGGTCAGGTCACGCTTCACCGCCGCATAGTCCAGCGACTTGAAGGCCTTGGCATAGTTGAAGCCGTCGCCCATCGGGTCGCCGGTCCGGCCCTGCTGGTGCAGGATGTCCACGGCGATCTGGTTCGGCCACCAGTCGCGGTTGGTCCGACCGATCAGCGAGCGCAGCGCGGCCGGCTCCTTCTTCGGATCATTGAGGGGGGTGGCTCCGCCGGCGTGTCCGTCCATGGTGTCCTCCTGCTGCGTCTGGGCGCGATTGGATCGAACCTAGACCTTTCGCCTCAGGAGGGAAAATCGATAAACCCTGTCATCAGGAACAGGAAAATCTATCAACCCGCCGGATCACGCCACCGCGCCGTGCTCCATCATGAAGGCGTTCAGCTTGTTGCCGTCGGGGTCGCGGAAATAGGCGGCGTAGAAGCTGTCCCCGCGCGGTCCGGGCGGTCCCTCGCAGGCCCCGCCGTGGGCCAGGGCGATCTCGTGCAGCCGATGGATCTGCTCGCGCGACGACGCTTCCAGCGCCACCATCACCCCGTTGCCGACGCTCGCCGCCTGCCCGTCGAAGGGCTTGGTCAGCCCGATCCCGGCTCCGCCGCCCGGCGTGCCCCAGGCGATCGCCCCCGGCCATTCCATCATCCGCGACGTCCCCATCTCGGCGGCGATCGCATCATAGAATTTCGCCCCCCGCTCGAGGTCGTTCGTGCCCAGTGTCACATAGCCGATCATGTGGAAGCCCTCCCTTTGGACGACACTCAATCACGAACAAAGCGGGAACGTCAACCGTTCGCCAGCCACCGCATGCGGCAGGCCATCATCGCCGTCTCGCCCAGCCGGTCGACCAGCCGCCAGTTGACCACAGCCCCGATCGGCGCGCCGACGACCGGGATCAGCTGGGCCAGCTTGGCCAGGTCGATGTAGTCCCGGTACTCGATCTGGAACCGCCGCCAGTCGTAGTCGGTGATCGCCTCCGGCTGGTCCACGCCCGCGATCCAGCGCTCGAGTTCCACCAGCGCCTCTGGCCGCCGCTTCGCGCTGGCGAAGGCGAGGTGGAAGATGTGCAGCAGGAACAACCGTTCCCGAACGCTATCGCCGCCCCAGCCATAGGCCCCGACCACATCGCCCAGCATCCGCACCTTGATCGCCATCAGGGCCGGGAAGTCCGCCGCCGCCAGCACGAAGCCGCCCGCGCCCGCGACCCCGCCCTCGACGCTGGCGGTGGTGCGCCAGGCCTTGATCCTCGCCCGCGCCCGAAGCTCCCGCGCCGCCAGCGAGCCGTCGACCGTCGGCCGATTGGGAATCAGGTCCGAGCCGAACAGGATGCCCTTCGTCATGGCCTCGACGCCGGCCGTGATGATGGCGTGGACCCGCTCGGGGATGATCCGGTTGATCCGCTCCTGGGTCCCGCGCGTGGCCCTGTCCCAAAGGCCGGGCCGCTTCAGCACCTTCGCCCGCCAGGCCGCCACTTCCGCTCGAACGGTGGTCTCGTCGACGATGGTGATCAGGTCGGCTGGCGTGTCCTCGGCGGCGATGATCTCGGGCAGGCTGGCCATGACGGCTCCGGGTGACGCGGGGTTACGGTTGCAGGCGAAAGCGCACGGGTCTAGACCGCCGCCGGACAGCGATATCGCATCGCACACCTTCCTCCCGGAGATGAAATCTATGGCTCGCGCGAAGATCGCCCTTATCGGCGCCGGCATGATCGGCGGCACCCTGGCTCACGTGGCGGCGCGCGAAGCGCTGGGCGACATCATCCTGTTCGACATCGCCGAGGGCACGCCCCAGGGCAAGGCGCTCGATATCGCCGAGGCCACCGCCGTCATCGGCACCGACGTCGCCCTCAAGGGCGCCAATGACTATGCCGACATTGCGGGCGCCGACGTCTGCATCGTCACCGCCGGCGTGCCGCGCAAGCCGGGCATGAGCCGCGACGACCTGATCGGCATCAACCTCAAGGTCATGAAGGCCGTCGGCGAGGGTATCAAGGCCCACGCCCCCAACGCCTTCGTCATCTGCATCACCAACCCGCTCGACGCCATGGTCTGGGCCCTGCAGAAATTCTCGGGCCTGCCCAAGGAGAAGGTTGTCGGCATGGCCGGCGTG
>Ga0187843_10000305_pt1 | contig 37084 bp, 30 predicted proteins | sample SpaLakP09_SKY_43_FD_134516 | JGI IMG/M metagenome (GOLD analysis project Ga0187843, IMG submission 134516) | Oligotrophic lake water microbial communities from Sparkling Lake, Wisconsin, USA - SP09_SKY_43 | ecosystem: Environmental > Aquatic > Freshwater > Lake | place: USA: Sparkling Lake... | reverse complement strand
CGCCCAGCTGATGCTGAGCAGCCAGCTGGCGCGCAGCTATGTGCAGCTGGCCCGCGTGCTGGCCCAGCGCGAGCTGCTGGCGCGCCAGAGCGCCGAGCGCGAGCAAGCCCTGGCCCTGGTGCGCCAGCGCAGCCAGGCCGGGCTGGACACGGCCCAGGACCTGCGCGCCGCCGAGCTGCCCCTGCCTGAGCTGCGCCGCCAGGCCTTGCAGCTCGATGAGCAGGCCGATCTGCTGCGCCACCAGCTGGCCGCGCTGAGCGCCCAGCCCGTGGCCGCGCTGAAGGATTTGAAGCCCGCTCTGCCGGCTGCGCTGCCGCTGGCCGGCGAGGGCGCCTTGGGCCTGGACCTGCTGGGCCGCCGCCCCGATGTGGTGGCTGCACGCTGGCGTGTGGAGGCGGCCACGGCCCAGGTCAGCAGCGCCCGCGCCCAGTTCTATCCCAACATCTCGCTGGGCGCGTTCGTCGGCTTCAACGCCATCGGTTTTGACAATCTGCTCAAGGCCGGCAGCCTGCAGTACGGTGTGGCGCCTTCCTTGCGCCTGCCGCTGTTCGACAGCGGCCGCCTGCGCGCCCAGCTGCGCGGTTCGGCGGCCGAAGCCGACGCGGCGGTCGCGGCCTACAACGGCGCGCTGCTGGAGGCTGTGCGTGATGCCAGCGACCAGCTGCGCAGCCTGCGTTCCTTGCAGGAACAGAAAACCGAGCAGGCCGCTGCGCAAGCCCATGTGCAAGCCGCCCTGGAGCTGGCGCGCCAGCTCCACAGCGCCGGCCTGGGCAACCGCCTGGCGGTGCTGAACGCCAGCCAATCGTTGCTGCAACAACAGCGCCAGGCCCTGGACCTGCAAGCCCAGACCCTCGATGCCCAGCTCCATCTGCTGCGCAGCCTGGGTGGCGGCTGGACCGAGGCCAAGCCCTAACACCCAATTCACGCGGCGCCGCCCGAGCGGCCCGGCGCCCGCCACCACGCACACCGAAGAGACCCAAGATCATGTCTGACATCCAAGCCTCCAAGCCCGAATCCAACCCCAAGCGCAAGAAGGCGCTGACCGTGCTGACTCTGGCCGTGCTGGCCGGCGGCATCGGCTACAGCGTTTACGAAGCCATGGTCGGCCGCCGCTACGAGCAAACCGACAACGCCTACGTCAACGCCAACGTGGTGCAGATCACCCCGCTGGTGGCCGGCACTGTGCGCGCCATCCACGCCGACGACACCGATTTCGTGCGCGCTGGCCAGCCCCTGGTCAGCCTGGATGCGGCCGACGCCCGCGTGGCCCTGGAGCAGGCGCAAAGCCAGCTGGCGCAGACCGTGCGCGAGGTGCGCGGCCTGTATGCCAACAACAGCACCCTGCAAGCGCAGATCCGCGCCCGCGACAGCGAGGTGCGCCGCGCCGAGGTGCAACTGGCCACGCTGCAGGCCGATGTGGCGCGTCGCGCGCCGCTGCTGGCCACCGGCGCCATCGGCCGCGAAGAGTACGAGCACGCCACCGCCCAGGTCGCCAGCGCCAAGAGCGCAGTGCAGACCGCGCAATCGGCCCAGCTGACCGCCCAGGAGCAACTGAACGCCAACCAGGTGCTGACCGAAGGCGTCAGCGTCGAGCAGCATCCCAATGTCCAGCGCGCCGCCGCCCGCGTGCGTGAGGCCTTCCTGGCCCTGCAGCGCGTGGAAGTGCCGGCGCCGGTGGACGGCTGGATCGCCCGCCGCAGCGTGCAGCTGGGCCAGCGCGTGGCTGCCGGTGCGCCGCTGATGTCGGTGGTGGGCCTGCAGCAGGTCTGGGTCGATGCCAATTTCAAGGAAGGCCAACTCGCCCGCCTGCACATTGGCCAGCCCGCCACCCTGGTGGCCGATGTCTACGGCAAGAAGGTCGAGTTCAAGGGCCAGATCGCCGGCCTCGGCGCGGGCACCGGTGCGGCGTTTGCCCTGCTGCCGGCGCAGAACGCCACCGGCAACTGGATCAAGGTGGTGCAGCGCGTGCCGGTGCGCATCGCGCTCGATGCCAAGCAGGTGGCCGAGCATCCCCTGCGCGTGGGCCTGTCCATGAATGTCAGCGTCGATGTGCAGGACCAGAGCGGCAAGAGCCTGGCCGAAGCGCAAACCCGCCAGGCCCCGCTGGCCCAGACTTCGGTGTTCGAGCGTCAGGACCAGGCGGCGGATGCGGAAGTGGCCCGCATCATCAAGGCCAACCTCGGCAGCAAGGTGGCCGGAAAGGCCGCCGTAGCGGTGAAGCCGGCCGCCAAGGCCTGAGCGGCGAGACCCACGCATGAGCAGCCTTTCCGCCTCCGCCCCCGCGTCCGACCCTCGGGCCCCGCAGGCTTCGTTGGTGCCGCCGGCGCCACCGCCGCCGCTGCAGGGCTCGGCCCTGGTGCTGGGCACCCTGGCCCTGTCCCTGGCCACCTTCATGAATGTGCTGGACTCGTCCATCGCCAATGTCTCGCTGCCAGCGATCTCGGGCGATCTGGGCGTGAGCCCGGTGCAGGGCACCTGGGTCATCACCAGCTTTGGTGTGGCCAATGCGATCTCGGTGCCCTTGACCGGCTGGCTGACCCAGCGCTTCGGCGCGGTGCGCCTGTTCACCGCCAGCGTGTTGCTCTTCGTGCTGGCCTCCTGGCTGTGCGGCTTTGCGCACTCGCTCGAGATGCTGATCGCCTGCCGCGTGCTGCAAGGCCTGGTCGCCGGGCCCATGATCCCGCTCTCGCAGACCCTGCTGCTGAGCAGCTTTCCGGCCGCCAAGGCCGGCACAGCGCTCGCGCTCTGGGGCATGACCACCTTGGTGGCGCCCGTGGTCGGGCCGCTGTTGGGCGGCTGGATCACCGACAACGTCTCCTGGCCCTGGATTTTCTACATCAACGTGCCGGTGGGATTGTTCTCGGCCGTGCTGACCTGGCAGCTTTATCGCAAGCGTGAGACGCCGATCAAGAAGCTGCCCATCGACGGCGTGGGCCTTGCCCTGCTGGTGATCTGGGTCGGTGCGCTGCAGATCATGCTGGACAAGGGCAAGGAGCTGGACTGGTTTGCCAGCGGCGAGATCCAGATCCTGGCCGTTGCCGCGGCCGTGGGCTTTGCCTTCTTCGTCGCCTGGGAGCTGACCGACAAGCACCCGGTGGTGGACCTGCGCCTCTTTGCCCGGCGCAACTTCATCTTCGGCTCCGCCACACTGTCCATCGGCTACGGCCTGTTCTTCGGCAATGTGGTGCTGCTGCCGCTGTGGCTGCAGCAGTGGATGGGCTACACCGCCACCGACGCCGGCATGGCGCTGGCACCGGTGGGCCTGCTGGCCATCTTGCTCTCGCCCGTGGTGGGCAAGAACGTGGCCCGGGTGGACCCGCGCAAGATCGGCACCTTTGCCTTCCTGATGTTCGCCCTGGTGCTGTGGATGCGCTCCAACTTCACCACGCAGACCGATTTCGCCACCATCATGGTGCCGACGATTCTGCAAGGTGCAGCCCTGGCCTGCTTCTTCATCCCGCTGACCACACTGACCCTGAGCGGCCTCACGCCCGACCGTCTGCCTGCCGCCGCCGGCCTGTCAAACTTCGTGCGCATCACGGCAGGGGCCATGGGCACCTCCATCTCGACCACGCTCTGGGAAAGCCGTGCCACGCTGCACCACCAGCACATGGTCGAGCGCCTGGCGCAAGGCGACCCGGTCGCCACCGAAGCTTTAGCCGGGCTGCAGACGGCAGGCCTGACGCCGCAGCAAGCGGCCTTCCAGATCAACCGTCTGATCGACCAGCAGGCTTTCACCCGTGCAGCAGACGACATATTCTTGGCCTCGGCCGCGATCTTTCTGCTGCTGATCGCCGGCATCTGGCTGACCCGTCGACCGCCGAAGCTAGCGGCGGGCGCGGCAGCGGTGGATGCGGGTGGGGCGCATTGAGCTTGCGGGTGTTGCCCTCGTCGCGCTGTTGACAGATGGATGGTCAGCATCCTGGGGCATCGCAAGCTTCTGCCCGTATCAAGGCAGAGTTTTGCCAAATCGTTCAGCGGCCAGCGCCTTCGCCTTGCGCATGCCCTCAGGCGTCAGATGAACCGATTCCGCGCGTCCATGCGGATCGGTGATCCAGCCCTGCGCATGCAGCGCGTCCATCACGGCGAAGTCATAGCGCTTCCAGACCCGGCCGTTCTCGAATTCGAATGCACCCAGCAGGGCAAGGACCGCCTCCTGCATTTTGCTTCGTCGCATTGCATGGGGCCTCCTTGGCTTGCCGGTGCGGTGTTGGCTCAGCCACAGTAAGCAACGAGATTCAGCCGCAATGTTCGAGCTCACCGGCCCGCGTAGGGAGGCAGCGTGAGCCTGGTACTAGATGATGCATCGTGTGCTTCAGACCATCCTTGCGCTGCCTGCCGCAGCGATTCCGGTTGAGCGAGGGGTTATGCCGCGCCGTGCGGTTTGGCGATTCTCTCGGCACCGCGATTCAAAATGGCAGCGATGATCGCGCCGGCAATGACCGTCACGAACATCAGTCCCGCTAGAGATGGGAGTCCTTCAAGGCCTGCCGACTTGAAAAAAACAAAGAAGCACGCCATGCCGGCGATCCCGCTGGTAGTCATGACAAGCAGCGCAGCGCGCCGGCGAACGATGACGAACGGTTGACCGCCCACGAAGCTTGAGTTGGCAATGTCGGATGCGGCAAAAAGAAGTACTGCTGCAATCAATGACGTAACTGCAATCCGCATCGGCGGGATCTTTGCAGTCGAATCCGATAGCTTCACAGTCGCTATCCCCGCAATTCGCGCGCGAGGCTGAAATACTGGGTGCTTCCCCGATGTGAGGACAGAGAAGGTTAGCGCATCTTCGGGATTCAAGAGCAGAGGTTGGAACTGGACAACCTGCGGCGAAGATGTGAGTTTGGCCTGGATGTCGCGAGGACTGGTCGAAGTCACTTCGGTGCGAATGATCTGGCTTCCATCGCCAACGCGAACCTCAAGGGCCCCCTCGAAATCTGTGGCTGGTATTGGTTTCTTGCCGTCGTTGGTAATTTGAATGACCGATAGAGATGGTGAAGTGAGTGCGACCCCATCTACCGAAACTTGCAGTCCCTTGATGGTTCCCGCAGTTTCAGATGTCAAAGGGGTCTGTGAAACTACGCTCATGACTAGAGAGCGCGAGTTGAGGTCGGCGAACCACAACCAGACGGGAACAGCAATGCCCGCGAGGGTTGCGACAAACGTCAGCGACGACCAGTTGAGGTACTTGGTGAGAGTCATAATCGTTTGTGTTCGGCCTAACGAGGTTGTCCAATACCCCGAAATCCCCAATCACACGCACCACTCTGGGCGTGTGAATGTTGGCGAAGGCGAGATTCTGGGTTCATCGGTGGATTGGGGTCTGTGAACCGCTTTGGCGGCGCCTGAGCGCGATTGTGCCGCCTATGGGCCGCGTTGCTGCCCCCAGGTTTGCCCGATCCCCGCTTTCGACAGCGTGTCGATGCTGTGCACCGGGCAATACAGGTTCCGTTGCGTCCTGCCCTTGGCCAGCCCTCGGCGGACCAAGCGAGTTAGGCGCTTGTCGTGCCGCAGACTGGCGGACACCGGCTCCACCGCGCTGAGCCCTGGCTGTAGCGCTGCCGGCCGCGCGGTGAATCGATGGCCTGGCGCATGCGCTCGCTCCGATGGCTGGGAGCGTTTGGCGCCGTGCGAGATCCCAAGCTCAAAGATTGCTCGCAAACAGCCTTCGCAGAAACAGCTGCTTGAAGCTGTGCGCTTCATTCAAGCCCAGGCGCTCCAGCCAGGCCTCGGGCACCGGGGTTTGCGGCCCCAGGCTCTTGACGATGAGCTTGACCAGCTCCACCGGGTGGTGGCTGGCGTGCTTGAGCTTTTTGAGCGCGCGCACGATCTGCATTTCTTCGTCGCTGAGGTCGGTGCCGAAGGGGAAATCGGGCAGCACGCCGCTGTTGCGCCAGGGGCGCAGGCGCTCGCGCAAGGTTTCGGGCAAGTTGCGGCGGGCCGAATCCGGCAGCTGGTAGTCGGCCGGCAGCTTGCCGTGGGCCTTGGCTTCGTCCATCAAGCCTTGCTGGAAGCGGGAATCGCAGACCTGCAGCAAGCGCGAAATCACCTCGGCATCGCTGCAGCCGCGCAGATCGGCCACGCCGTACTCGGTGACGACGATGTCGCGCAGATGGCGGGGGATGGTGCAGTTGGCGTAGTGCCAGACGATGGAGCTGCTCAGACCCTGGGCGTTGTCATGCGTGGCACGCAGCAGCAGGATGGAGCGCGCGTCCGGCAGTGCATGGGCCATGGCCACGAAGTTGTACTGACCGCCCACGCCGGAGACCATCTGGCCCGATTCATAACCGTCCGATGATGCGGCGCCCAGCAGCGTCATCTTCATCGTTGTGTTGATGAAGCGGGCGTCGCGGCGCTGGGCGCGCTTGAGGGCTTCCGAGCCTTGCCCATCGCCGTAGAGCTCGTTGATGAAGTGGATGCGCGTCATGGCGATGCGCTGGCGCAGGCCCTCGGGCAGCTCGCGCAGGCGCTGGTAAAAATCGCGCGGGCCGAGGAAGAAGCCGCCGTGCATCAGCGCCGCGCGGCGCCAGCTCCGGCCTATCAGTTCGGGCGCCAAGGCCTCGGGCTGGTTGGGCCAGGTCTGGCCTTGCCAGAAGAGCAGATGGCCGTCAGCACCGAGAGTCACGCCGGCCTGCAGCAAGCCCAGCGATTGCAAAAAGGCCAGGTCGCTCGCGCGCAGCGGCGAGGCAATGCGCCCGCGCTCGCACAGGGCGCGGATCACGCCGGCATCGGGCGCGGCGCGCAGGCGCCCCTCCAGGGCCAGCTGCTGCAGTGCCAGATCGTCGAACACCAGGCGGCGGATCAAACCCGCATCGATCAAGCGCATGAAGCCGTTGACGAACATCTCCGAGCATCCGTAAAGGCCTTGCTCGAAACGGTCGAGCTCGCGCCCCTCCTGCCAGCCGTCGGGCGCCTCGGCCGCGCCGCCGCTGCACAGGCCGGCGAGGATGGCGCGGTAGTCGTGGTTGCGGCTGTCGCGCACGATCAAGGCCTGGGCGATGGCGTCGCCAAGCGAGCCGATGCCGATCTGCAGCGTGCCGCCGTCCTTGACCAGGCTGGAGGCATGCAGGCCGATGGCGTAGTCAGCCCAGGAGATGGCCGCGTTGGGCGGCGCAAACAAGGCATGGCTGCAGCCCGGGCCCTCAAGCAGCAGATCGAACAAGCGCGCATCGGCCACGGCCGGGCCGGGCATGAAGGGCAGGGCCTCGTTGACCATGGCCACAGTCAAGACCGGCTGGCCTGCGGCGCGCTGGTGCTCCAGCAGGTCAAAGCTCAGATCCGGGTTGCAGGACAGCGAGAACTCGCGTTCGGCCGTTTCCGGATTGACTCGTGCCGCCACCGCCTGGATCAGCAGATTGACACCCTGGGCACAGATGTCGCGCACGGCAAAGCTGTAGTTGGTGCAGATGAAGCCCTGCTGTGCCGCCTCATTGCCGAGGTAATCGGCGGTCTTGAGAAAGAACTCCTGCACCGCGATGTTGTCCGGCAGCTGGCCGGCCCGCAGCGGGCCGACGTAAGCCAGATCGGGGTAGTCGGCAAACACCCGTTCGACCAGGGGTGCCAGGAAATGCTGCTCCAGCTCGCTACGGCCCTTGGGCTTTTCCAGCGACAAGGCGGTGTAGATGCGCAGGCGCCGCTCGGGCAGGGCGGCGATGCGGCGGTAGAGCGCGTTGACCAAGGGATTGGGCTTGCCGATGCCCAGGGGCAGGGCCAGGCCGATGTCGCCGGGGATGCGGCGCAGGATCTCGTCGACGGCGGCCTCCAGATCGGCACAGAGCTGGGGCTGTGGCTTGGCGCTCAGGTCGTCGCCGGGTGCTTGGGGGGCGTTGCGATGCAGCAAATCAGTCTCCTGCGGTCTTGTCTTTGTTGTCTTTCCACTCGGGTGGATGCCACAGTTTCCGGCCCGGCCGCAAGGTGAGTCTTGACATTCAGCAAGATCGCCACAAAAGCCGGCCAAAGCGGCGAAAAGGCCTAGTGGCTTCCCCCCAAGCTACGGGGTGAGCGCCCTGGCGGCCGGCCAGCCTGTGCTGAAATGCAGGCAGCTGTGCGATCTGCGGCGCAGGCGGGCCCGTCCGGTGTCTTTCTTTGCGCCGATCTCTGCGCCGGCCTCTGCGTCATCGCCAGCCTCCCGCTCCCGCGTCCCCCAGTCTCTGATCCCCGCTGTTTTGGTTCCTGATCCCATGCAAGACGACCTGAATGTGCCGGCCTGGCTGCCGCCGCTTCGCCTCGCCCTGCAGCGCGTGGGCCCGGGGCCGCTGCGCTGGCTGTTCTGTGCCTTTGTCGGCCTGGTCTGCGTGGCGGTGTCGCAGCTGCTGGTGTCCTTGCTGGGGCAGGGCGACCGGCTCAGCGCGGCCGTGGTCGCCGCCGTCTGCGGCCTGGGCCTGGCGGCACTCTTCAGCGCCAGCCTGCTGGGCCTGCTCAGCCATCTGGACCGGGCGCTGCGCTACTCGGTGCGCTACGCCACCCGCGACAGCCTGACCGGCCTCTACAGCCGCCGCCATTTTCTGCATCAGGTGGAGCGCGAATGGTCGCTGGCGCGGCGCTACGAAACCCCCTGCGCCCTGGTGCTGATCGACATCGACCATTTCAAGCGCATCAACGAGGCCTACAGCAGCCGCTGTGGCGACCTGCTGCTGCGCGAGGTGGCCGGGGTCTGCGGCGAAACCCTGCGCCACGCCGATGTGCTGGCGCGTTACGGCGGCGAGGAGTTCATGCTGTTTCTGCCCCACACCGATCCGCTGGGCGCGCTCGATGTGGCCGAGCGCATCCGTGAGCGGGTCGAGCGCATGGGCTATGGCTGGAACGGACACAGCATCCCCACCAGCGTCAGCATCGGCGTGGCCGTGCTCAAGCTCAACCACACCGGCCTGGACGATCTGCTCAACGAGGCCGGCGAGGCCTTGCACCTGGCCAAGGCCGACGGCCGCAACTGTGTGCGCGCCGGCCCGGGCCTGCTGCCCGATTCGCTGAGTGCCATCCGCGGCTGATCGCGCAGCCAGCTTCAGATCTTCAGGGCCTCGGCATAGCCGGTCAGCTCCAGATAGCCCAGGCCGCTGCGGCCCCCGCTGGCGTCCAGCAGCTCGGCCGCACCTTCCCAGTAGCGGATGCCTGCGCCGGCGCGGCCGTGGATCTCCTGGTCGTCCATCAGGGCGCGCAGGCGTTGCTCGCCCTGCGGCGTGCGCAGCTGCCATTCCAGCGGGTAACGGGCGCCGCCGCGCGGGCTGGCCCACAGGCGCCCGGGCTGCAGCTGCACCTGCTCGGGCCCCAGCGCCTCGGTCCGGCCATCGGGCCGGCGCCAGCTGCCGCCGCTCCAAAGCGTGCTGCCGTCTGCCCGGCGCAGGCGAAACACGGTCAGCGCGCCGCCATCGCTGAGGTTGATGCCGGCCCAGTCCCAGCCCACGGCGGCATCCTGGCTGGCGCCGGCTTCGGCGCCGGGCTTGCCCAGCAGGTTGTCGCTCCATTCGTGGTCCAGCCAGGAGCGGCCTTGCAGGCGCAAGACCTGACCCTCCAGCCTCAACTCCGCCTGGCTCAGCAGCTGCACCTGGCTGTAGTAGTGGCTGAACTGATCGGGCTGCGGCCCTTTGCGCGAGTAGCCACCATCGCCCTGCAGCAGCAGGGCTTGGCTGGTCTGCAAGTTCAGGCGCAGCTCGAACCCGGCGCTGCGGCTGCGCAGCTGGGCTTGGTAGGCGTGGCCGCCCGGCAGGTTCTGGCGTTGCAGCGACCAGTCGCCCATGCGCAGCTGGCAGTCTTGCTCACTCGCTTCATGGAGGCCGGCCACGGCCCGGCCCAGGCGCTGGTCGTGGCGCAGCCGCCCGCCGGGGCGAAGATCGCTCAAAGCGCCATGGGCCAGCATCAGCTGGCGCGCGGCCAGGGCGCTGGGGTGATCGAGCGGCGCCGGGCCTCGGCGGCGGAAAAAGGTCAGCTGGTAGCCAAACTCGGGCTCGCTGCGTCCCTCGCGCGCCAGGCAGCCGGTCAGGTACCACCATTCGATGGCGGTGTCCGGGTGGGCCCCGAAGTCGCGCGGAAACTGCAGGCGCGTGGCCGGGGCTTGCGGCGCCGCCCAAGCCGTCCGGCCCGCTACCGGCCCCAAGCTGGCCGCTGCCGCTTGCAGCAGCCAGGCGCGGCGGCGCCGGAGCAGGGCGTGTGCTTCAGCCGTCATCACCAGTCCTCCTTCACGGCCTGCACCGCCTGCTGACCAATCGCCTGGCGCCCGGCCAGTACGGCCGCCAGCACGCCGGCCACGAACACCGCGGCCACCAAGGCCGCCAGGCGCGCGATCGGCAAGCTCATGTCCATGCTCCAGTGAAAACTCTGCGGGTTGACCACCCAGATCAGCACCGCGCTCAAACCCAGGCCCAGGCCCAGGCCGGCCAGGGCGCCGACCCCGCAGAGCAGCAGCGATTCCAGGCCCAGCAGGCGCAGCACATCGGCGCGCCGGAAGCCCAGGTGCAAGAGCAGGCCGAACTCGCGCCGCCGCGCCAGGGCCTGGGCCGACTGGGCCGCGGCGATGCCGAACAGGCCGATGGCCAGGGCCACCGCCTGCAGCCAGACGGTGACCGCAAAGCTGCGGTCGAAGATTTGCAGCGACAGGCTGCGCAGCTCGCCCACAGCCGCGATCTCCAGGTCTTGCGGCGCCGCAGCCAGGGCGCGCAAGGCCTCGCTGCGACTGCTCGCATCGGCGCCGGGTGGCAGCCAGAGGTAGAGCTCGGTGATGCGGCGGTCGCCACTCCAGGCCTGGTAGGCCGCCAGAGGCATCAGCAGAGCGCCGCTCTGGCGCGCGTAATCGCGCCAGACGCCGCGCACAAAGACGGGCAGGGCAGGGCCCTGCGGGCTCATGCGCAGCTGGCTGCGCTGGCCCGGCTGCAGACGCAAGCTGTCGCGCAGGGCTTCGCTGATGTAGATCGGGGTCAGGTCTTGCGGGCCGGCCGGCGGCGCTGCGAGCGGGCCGGCCAGGGGCAGGTCTTGCTCGCGCAGCTCACGGGCTTGCAGGGCCGGCAGCTCCTGCTCGGGCGCGAGCCCATCGATCCAGACATCGCGGCTGCGCTGCAGGCTCAGGCGCTGGACCTGGCCGCTCTGGCGCACCGCTTCGATCAGTTCGGGCGGCAGGGGCGCCTGGTGCCCGCCCTCGCCACGCAGGGCCGAGCGCAGGTAGAGATCGGCAGGCAGCATCTGGCTCAACCACTGGCTGAGCGAATCGCGGAAGCTGCCCACCATCACCAGCATGGCCACCGACAGGCTCAGCGCCACCAGCACGCCGGCCAGGGCGCGGCTGGCCTCGCCGGCCTGGTCGCGGGCGCGCTCACGCATCAGCAGCAAGCCAGCACTGGGGCGAAGCCAGGCCAAGGCGCGCAGGCTCAGGCGCAGCAGCAAGGGCACGCAGGCCATGCCCCCGGCCAGCATGGCCAGCATGGCGGCATAGGCCGCCACCGGCACGCCGGCCAGCCAGGCCGGCCAACTCGGGCTGGGCAGCAAGGCCAGCAGGCCACCGAGCGCCAGCAGACCCGGCCCCAGCCACACCGGCGCGCCGCCGTCCAGGCGCTGGCCCAGGCCTTTGAGCACCTGGGCCACTGGCATGCCTTGCACGCTGCGCGCGGGGAACCAGGCGCTGAGCAGACTGACCGCCAGGCCCAGGCCGCCGAACACCGCGGCGGCCGGCAGCTGCTCAGCGCTGAAGCGCAGAGTGGGCCGCATGCCGCTGACGGCCGCCAGGCCCAGATCGCTGCCCAGCAGCTGCAAGCCCAGGCGGGCCAACTGCCAGCCCAGCAGCAGGCCGAGCGCGCTGCCCAGCAGGCCCAGGGCCAGGCCCTCCATCAAGACCAAGGCCATGCGCTCGCGCGCACTCATGCCCAGCACGCCGAGCAAGGCCCATTGCGGCAGGCGCTGCGCCACCGAAAGCGAGAGCACAGCAAACACCAGAAAGCTGCCGGTGAACAGAGCCATCAGCGAGAGCACGCCAAGATTGACGCGGTAGGCCTGGGTCAGCCGCCCCAGGCGCGCGCCTTCATCGGGCGGTGGGCTGAGTGTGAGGCCGGGCCCCAAGCGCTGCGCGGCCCGCCATTCCTCCAGTGACAGGCCTGGCGCCAGGCGCAGGTCCACCCGGTCGAGCTGGCCCAGGCGGCCGAACAGGGCCTGCGCCGCGGCGATGTCGAGGATGGCGCGCGGCGGCCCGCCATCGGGGCTGGCCGCCGCGACCTGAAAGCTCAGGCTTTGCACGGCCCCGCTGTCGGGGGCCGCCGCACGCAAGCGCAAGACCTGACCCTGCGGAATGGGCTCGCTGAGGCCCAGCCGGCGCAAGGCAGCGGCGTTGAGGTGGATGCGGCCGGGGTCCAGGCCGTCCAGCGGCGAGGCCAGGCGCGGCAGCAGATCGGGCTGGATGGCGCCGGCCTGCAGCAGGTCCAGGCCCAGCACGGTCAGGTTGAAGGGGCGGCCCTGGGCGTCGAGTGCCTGGGCCTGGCCTTGCAGCACCGGCGAGGCGTGATCGACCCCGTCCAGGTTCGCGATCGCCGCGTAGTCGGCTTCGCGCAGCGGGGTGCCCGGCTGGCTGCGCAGCACCAGATCGGGCTGGCCATTGAGGCTGGCCGCGGCGCTGCCAAACTCGGCCAGAGCGGCGCCGTTGAGCAGGTGCACGCCGTAGGACAGGGCCACGCCCAGGGCGATGGCCAGTACGGCCAGGGCCTGACGCCCGGCCTGGTGGCGCAGGGCTGGCCAGGAGAGCGCACGCAGCCAGACGAACAGGCGCATCGCGTGGCGCATCAGGCGGAGGGGCTGCCCATCAGGTCTTCCAGGCGCAGGCAGCGGTCGGCCCGCTCGGCGGCGCGTTCGGAATGGGTCACCAGCAGGCAGGCCGCGCCTTGCTCGCGCACCTGGGCCAGCAGCAGATCGAGCACGGCGCTGGCACTGCGGCTGTCGAGATTGCCGGTGGGTTCATCGGCCAGCACCAGGGCCGGCTTGTGGACCAGGGCGCGGGCGATGGCCACGCGCTGCAGCTGGCCGCCCGAGAGCTGGCGCGGCAGCCGCTCGCCCAAACTGCCCAGGCCCACGGCCTCCAGCATCGCCTGCACCCGCTCGGCATCGGGCCGGCCCAGCAGCAGCAAGGGCAGGGCGACGTTGTCGCGCACGCTCAAGTAGGGCAGCACATGAAAGGCCTGGAACACAAAGCCGAGCTGCTGGCGCCGCAGCAGGGCGCGCTCGCCCTCGTTCAGGCCTTCGAGCTGCTGGCCCAGCAGCTGCACGCTGCCGCTGTCGAGCTCGTCCAGGCCGGCCAGGCAGTTGAGCAAGGTGCTTTTTCCGGAACCCGATTCGCCCAGCAAGGCCACCAGCTCACCCCGGCGCAGCAGCAAGTCAATGCCCGAGAACACCGGCGTGTGCCCATAGCTCTTGCTCAGGCCGCGGGCCAGCAGCAGGGGCAGCTCGGTCATGCCTTCAGCTCCAGGCCATCGGCCTGCAGGATTTTCTGCAGCAGGGCCAGCACTTGCAGCTGTGCTTGCGGGTGATCGCAGGCCACGATCTGGCGCTGCGGCATGCTGCGCAGCCAGGTGATCTGGCGCTTGGCCAGCTGGCGGGTGGCAGCGCTGCCGCGCTCGGCCAGGGTGCTGAAGTCACCGCTGTCCAGCGCCTCCCAGGTCTGGCGGTAGCCCACGCAGCGCATGGAGGGCAGGTCCAGGCTGAGGTCGCCGCGTGCGCGCAGGGCTTTCACCTCTTCGATCAGGCCGTCCTGCAGCATCTGCTCGAAGCGCTGGTCCAGGCGGCGGTGCAGCCAGGCCCGGTCGCTGGGCTCGAGCGAGATCAGGGGCCAGTCCACGCCTTCGCTGCGCTGCTGGTGCAGCTCGCTCATCGGCCGACCGGCCAGCTGGCAGACCTCGAGCGCGCGCTGGATGCGCTGCGAATCGAGCGGTGCCAGCCGGGCAGCGGTGACGGGGTCCAGCCGGGCCAGCTCTTCATGCAGGGCCGGCCAGCCCAGGCGAGCGGCGCGCTCGTCGATCTCACGACGCAGGGCCTCGTCGGCCTGCGGCATGTCGCTCAGGCCATCGAACAAGGCCTTGAAGTAGAGCATGGTGCCGCCCACCAGCAGGGGCAGGCGGCCGCGCGCCAGAATCTCGGCGCTGAGGCGCCGTGCGTCCGCCACGAACTCGGCCGCCGAGTAGGCCTCGGTCGGCTCGATCACATCGATCAGGTGGTGCGACACGGCGGCCAGCTCGGCCCGTGTGGGCTTGGCCGTGCCGATGTCCATGCCGCGGTAGACCAGGGCCGAGTCGACGCTGATCACCTCCACAGGCAGAAACTCGGCCGCGGCCAGGGCGGCCGCGGTCTTGCCCGAACCGGTGGGGCCGGCGATGCAAATGGGCCGGCGAAACACCGAGGGGGCCTGGGCCTGGCTCATCATCAGTCGAAACGCTCCCAAGGGGTCAGGAAGCGCCACTGGCCGACCGGCAGATTGCCTAGATTGATGCGGCCGATGCGCACGCGCTTGAGGCCCACCACCTTGAGGCCGACCAGCTCGCACATGCGGCGGATCTGGCGCTTGCGGCCCTCGCGCAGCACAAAGCGCAGCTGGTCTTCGTTCTGCCAGCTGACCTTGGCCGGCTTCAGCTGCACGCCGTCCAGCTCGAGGCCGTGGTTGAGCAGGGCCAGGTCTTCGGCCGGCAGGCGGCCGTCTTCACTCTTGACGCCGTTGCGGCCCTGGTACTCGACACGCACCAGGTATTCCTTCTCGACCGTCGAATCCTCGCCGATCAGCAGCTTGGCAATGCGGCCGTCCTGGGTCAGCACCAGCAGGCCGGTGGAGTCAATGTCCAGGCGGCCGGCCGGGGCCAAGCCGCGGCTGTGGCCGATGTGGTACTTGATGCCCGAGCTGTCTTCGCTCCACTGCGCATCGGACTTGATCAGCACCGAGGCGGGCTCGTAGCCGTCTTCGGCCTGGCCGGAGACGTAGCCGATGGGCTTGTGCAGCAGGATGGTGACGCGCTTGGCCTGCTCCTTGTGGGCCAACGGGTCGACCTCGATCTTGGCATCGGGCTTGACGCGCTGGCCCAGCACGGCCAGCTTGCCGTCCACGCGCACCCAGCCGGCGGCGATCCATTCATCGGCTTCGCGGCGCGAGGCCAGGCCGAGCACGCCCATCTGCTTGGACAGGCGCACGCCTTCGCTGTTGGCGTCGACAAAGACCTCGTCGCGGTCGTCACCGTCGTCGCCTTCATCGAGTTGGCGGCGCAGCTTGGCTGCCGCTTCTCTCAGATGCGCGGGCAGTTGTTCGCCGGCGCGGCTTTGCGCACTGGGCCGGGGGGTGTTGTAGCCAGGGCCGCCGCTGTGGCGGCGCTGGTCCTGGCGGGCGAACTCGGGCCGAGCCTCGTTGCTGCCCGGGCGCTGGTTCTCGCGCGGGGCATCACGGTAGCCTTCTCGGTAGCTGTCTCGGTAACCGCCGCGGGGCTCGCCGCGTGGGCCGCCAAATCCGCCGCCCGAGCCTCCACCAAAGCCACCACCTTCGCGGCGCGGTTCTTGGGCGTAGCTGGGGCGCTGGCCTTGCCAACGGTCTTCGCGCGGGCCGGGGGCGCCGCGCTCATCGGGGTGGCGGCGCGGGCCTTGCGGGGCCTGGCCGAAACCGGGGCGGCGGTCCTCGTAACGCGGACGCTGCGCGTCCCGTGAATCCCGTGAATCACGGAACTCGGGGCGGCCGCCGCCGTCGCGGCGCGGGTCGGGGCGGCCCTCGTAACGGGGGGCAGAGCGGTTGTCGAAACGGTTGTCGCCTCGGTGGTCGAAGCGTCCCTCGTTGCGGCCCTCATTTCGTCCATCACCGCGGCCATCACCGCGGCCTTCGCTCCGGCCCTCATGCCGGCTCTCGAATCGCGGGCCTTCATTGCGCCAGCCATCGCGTGCCGGCGGGCGTTGACCCGGGCCACCGGGGCGCGCATCAGGGCGACCACCAGGGCGCCCGCCAGGGCCACCGGGGCCGCTTGGCCGCTCAGCACGCGGACGGTCCGTGTCGCCGTAGCGCTGCGTCTTCTTTTGCTCGCGCTGTTCGAACTGGGCCTGGCGCTGCTCGCGCTCGGCCTTGGCGGCTTCCAGGCTTTGGCGCGGGCGAGACACGCCCTTGCCGCGGATGGGCGCGCGGCGCTCGCCATCGGCATTGCGTTTGTTGCCGGAACCGGGCGGGCCTGCAGTCTTCTTGTTGAGTTTCAAAGTGGCCATGATGCCTCCGGGGTTCCGTCGAAAAAAGAGAGAAAGAAAGTCAAGGAAAAGCGAGCCCTCGCGCGCACTGGGCGCCAGCGACGGGGCTCAGCGCCCGCGCAGGAAGAGCGCGTCCAGCTCACGCATGCTGAGCTGGCGCCAGGTCGGTCGCCCATGATTGCATTGATCGGCGCGTTCGGTGCGCTCCATATCGCGCAACAAGGCATTCATTTCGTCCAGACTGAGCTGGCGGTTGGCCCGAACCGCGCCGTGGCAGGCCATGGTGGCCAGGATTTCGTGCTGGGCGCGCTCGATGGCATGGCTGGCATCGAACTGAGCCAGCTCGGCCAGCACGCCTCGGGCCAGCTCGACCACATCACCGCCAGCCAGGGCCGCCGGGCGCGCGCGCACCGCCAGCATCTTGGCCGAGAGCGGCGCCACATCGAGGCCCAGGCGCTGCAGAGCCTCGGCGTGCGCCTCGGCCGTGGCGATCTCCTGGGCCGTGGCGGCGAAGGTGACGGGGATCAGGAGCGGCTGCGATTCAATTGCCGCCGCACCCAGGCTGGCCTTGAGCCGCTCGTAGACCACGCGTTCGTGGGCTGCATGCATGTCGACGATGACCAGGCCCTGGGCGTTCTCGGCCAGCACATAAACGCCCTGGATCTGGGCAATCGCCCGGCCCAGGGGCCAGTCGTGCTCGGGCAGGGGCGTGCCGCTGCGAACAGCCAGGCTGTCGGCGTTGGGGGCCGTAGGTGCGGGGTCAGGTCTTGCGGGCTCGGCAGCAGCATTGGCATGGCTGACCGTGCTGTAGCTGAAGGCCGGTGCCGTCTGGCCGTAGAGCGTGGCCACCTCGGCCAGGCCCAGCGAGGCCTGTTTGTTGCTGCGCCAGCTGGGCGTGCCCGCGTAGAGCGGCGGGCTGGCCTCGGCGGCCTGCTGGCTTGCGGCGTGTTGAGCGGGCTGGAACCAGGCGGGAGTGCTGCCCGGCGCGGTGCGAACGGTCGGCGGCTCGGCGTCGCCAGCCTGTGGTGATGCGACTTCCGCTGAACGCGAGGTGGCCAGCGCATCCTGCACGGCATAGCGCACGCGCTGGTGCACCTCGCGGCCGTCGCGGAAGCGGACCTCGATCTTGGTCGGGTGCACATTGACATCGACCCGGTCGGGCGCGATCTCGATGAAGAGCACATAGCAGGGCTGGCGGTGGCCGTGCAGCACGTCCTCGTAGGCGGAGCGGATGCCGTGGGCGATCAGCTTGTCGCGCACATAGCGGCCGTTGACGTAGACGTACTGCATGTCGGCGCGGCTGCGCGCCGCCTCGGGCAGGCCGGCGCGGCCGTAGATGCGCAGCGGGCCGTTCTCGGCATAGACCGGCCGGCTCTCGGCCATGAATTCGTCACCGAGCACATCGGCCAGTCGCGCTTCCGAGCTGCCGGAGCGCCATTGCTCGACCAGCTTGCCTTCGTGCCAGACGGTGAAGCCGACATCGGGCCGGGCCAGGGCGTGGCGGCGCACGGATTCCAGGCAATGGGCCAGCTCGGTGGCGTCGGTTTTTAGGAACTTTCGGCGGGCCGGGGTGCTGAAGAAGAGCTCGCGCACCTCGACGCTGGTGCCGCGCGAGCGGGCGGCGGGCACCAGCTCGCCCGAGCGTGCATCCAGACGGTGGGCATGGGCGGCACCGGCAAAGCGGCTGGCCACCGACATCTCGGCCACCGAGGAGATGGCGGCCAGGGCCTCGCCGCGGAAGCCCATGGTGGCCACCGATTCCAGCTCGTCCAGCGAGCGGATCTTGCTGGTGGCATGGCGCTTGAGCGCCAGGGACAGCTCCTCAGCGGGGATGCCCAGACCGTCGTCTTCCACCACGATGGCGCGCACGCCGCCCGCCATCAGCTTGACCTGGATCTGGCTGGCGCCTGCGTCCAGGGCGTTGTCCACCAGCTCGCGCACGACCGAGGCCGGCCGCTCCACCACCTCGCCGGCGGCGATCTGGCTGATCAGTTCATCGGGGAGCTCGCGGATGGTGCGGCGAGAGGCCGCCGGAGCGGGGCTGTCAGGGGAGGGCGCAGCAGAGGAGGGAGAAGACTCGGGGGTGGAAACATCCATGCCGCTATTGTAAGAAGGCCCCGCGCCTCAGCCGGGCAGGCGGGCCAGAAAGGCCGCCAAAGCCGTGTTGAAAGCCTCGGGTGCCTCCAGCGAGGGCAGGTGGGCCACGCCGGGCATGACCGTGCCGCGAGCACCCGGGATGCGTGCCACCATGGCCTCGCAGCGCGGGAAGAAGTAGCCCAGATCCAGATCGCCCCAGAGCAGCTCGGTCGGGGCGCTGATCTGCTCCAGCCGCGGCCAGCTGGGCTCGGCCTCGCGGGCCATGCCCGGCGGCGTGGCGCGCAGCATGCGATCGTCCATGTCCAGGAAGAGCGCGCGTGCCGCGCCGCTGACGCGACCGGCCGGGCTGCTCGGGCCGTCCAGCCAGAGGGCGGCCAGGGCTTCGTTGGCGGCAGCGAGATCGCCGGCTTCGTAGGCGGCATCGGCTGCCGCGTCCATGGCCTGTTCCTGCGCGGTGAGCTCCGGTGCCGGGACACCATTGACCGCCGGCGCCACCAGAAAGAGTCCGGCCACGCACTCGGGGCGATCGAGCGCCGCCTCCAGCGCCAAGCGCCCGCCCAAGGAGCAGCCCACCAGCACGGCGCGAGACAAGCCCGCGGCGTCCATCACGGCCCACAGATCGGCCAGATGAGAGAACGGAGCCGTCTGTTCGATCTCAACGCCTCCGTAGCCGCGCCGGTCATAGGCCAGCACCGTGCGCTCGGCGGCAAAGGTCTCGAGCTGGGCCAGCCAGAGCCGGTGATCGCAGACGCCGGCATGCAAAAACACCAGTGGCGGGAGCTTGGAGCTGGGATGGCGGCGCAGGCATGCGGGCAGGCGGGCGCCCGGGACTTGAAACGAAACAGCAGGGCTCATGGCGAGGGCAGGCAGGGCTGAAAATCGAGGTGTCATTCTGGCCGAGCGCAGCCCGGGCCGGCCGGGGCTTGTGCGCATGGCGGGCCGGGGTTGACGTCACCAAGTTGGCATCGGGCCGGCCCCATAATGCGCCGCCATGGAACTGCTCACCTTCTTGATCGACTTCATCGTCCATGTGGACAAACACATTGCCGCCTTCGTGGCCAGCTATGGCGCCTGGGTCTATGCGCTGCTATTTTTGATCCTGTTCGTGGAGACCGGCGTCGTGGTGATGCCTTTTCTTCCAGGCGACTCGCTGTTGTTTGTCGTTGGCGCTTTGTGCGGTGCTGGCCTGATCAGCCTGCCCCTGGTCTTGGTGGTGATGCTGGTGGCGGCCATTCTGGGCGACCAGTGCAACTACATGATCGGCCGCTACTTCGGACCCAAGGTGTTTCAGTGGGAGCAGTCGCGCTTTTTCAACCGCCGCGCCTTTGACGCGGCCCATGCGTTTTACGAGCGTCACGGTGGCATCACCATCGTGCTGGCGCGCTTCATGCCTTTCGTGCGCACCTTTGCGCCCTTTGTGGCCGGCGTGGCGGCCATGAGCCGCGCCAAGTTCAGCGCCTACAACATCATCGGTGCCCTCATCTGGGTGCTGGGCATCACCTTGCTGGGCTATGCCTTTGGCAACCTCGCCTGGGTGCAGGCCAATTTCTCCAAGATCATCTGGGCCATGATCCTGATCCCGGGCGTGCTGGCCATTGCCGGCGGCCTCCGCGCCAAGAAAGCGCCGCCGCAGGCGTCCTGAGCGCCCGCCGCGGCCAGCTGCGCCGCGGTGAATTCTTGCCCCTCGATTGATCCGACTGGCCTCTTACGGCAGGCTGACGCGGCTCGTCCGGACTTTCCTGTACGTGAAGCCACGTAGTGGCAGGGCCGGCGGCTCTGGCATTGTCTGCACCTGTGGGATGGCGCGCCTGCCGCACAGCAGCGCCTTCGCCTCCCGCCGCAGTCCACCGCAGCATCACACATCGAGAGGCAAGCATGACGACGATCCCCAAGACAGCAACGCGCGCATTGAGCATGGTGGCATGGGCTGCGGCCCTCAGCCTGGGCTCCACGGCCTGGGCGGCCGACCCGATCAAGATCGGCGTGTCCGGCCCCTTCACCGGCGGTTCTTCGTCCATGGGCGTCAGCATGCGCGATGGCGTGCGACTGGCCGCGGATGAGATCAACAAATCGGGCGGCGTTCTGGGCCGTCAGATCCAGCTGGTCGAGCGCGACGACGAAGCCAAGAACGAGCGCGGCGTGCAGATCGCCCAGGAACTGATCAACAAGGAAAAAGTCGTGGCCACCGTGGGCTACATCAACACCGGTGTGGCCCTGGCCTCGCAGCGCTTCTACCAGGACGCCAAGATCCCGGTCATGAACAATGTGGCGACCGGCTCCTTGATCACCCATCAATTCGACAGCCAGCCGGAGAACTACATCTTCCGCAACGCCGCCCATGACAGCATCCAGGCGCCGATGATTGTGGAAGAGGCCATCACCCGCCGTGGTTTCAAGAAGGTGGCCATCCTCGCTGACTCCACCAACTACGGCCAGCTCGGCCGTGCCGACCTGGAAAAGGCGCTGGAGCTCAAGGGCGTCAAGCCGGTGGCGGTCGAGAAGTTCAACATCAAGGACGTCGACATGACGGCCCAGTTGCTCAAGGCCAAGGAGGCCGGCGCCGAGGCGGTGCTGACCTACGGCATCGGGCCCGAGCTGGCCCAGATCGCCAACGGCATGACCAAGCTGGGCTGGAAGGTGCCGATGATCGGTAGCTGGACCCTGTCCATGGCCAACTACATCGACAACGCTGGCCCGGGCGGTGAAGGCGCCCGCATGCCGCAGACCTTCATCCAGGAGCCGACGACGCCCAAGCGTCAGAGCTTCATCATCAACTACCTCAAGACCTTCAACCCTAAGAATGCCCGCATCGACTCGCCGGTGTCGGCCGCGCAGGGCTATGACTCGATCTACCTGCTGGCCGCGGCGATCAAGCAGGCCGGCGGCACCGAAGGCCCCAAGATCAAGGCCGCTCTCGAGGACCTGAAGGCACCAGTGGAAGGCGTGGTCACCACCTACAACAAGCCCTTCACCAAGACCGACCATGAGGCCATCACCGCCAACATCCCGGTGTTCGGTGAGGTCAAGGGCCAGCGCGTGATCTACGCCTACGAAAGCGACTTCAAGAAGGCGTCGGAAGTGCGCGTCAAAGACCCCAACGCCAAGGGCGCGCTGAACAGCAAGAAGTAAGAAAAGCAGGAAAGAAAGAAGAGGCCTGAGCGCGCAACGCCGCTCAGGCCGCGCCGAGTTGCAAGCACCGCAGCCATGCGGCGGCGCCCGGCGCGCTTTTTCTTGATTGATGTGCCTTGTCTGTCCCCCGTGGCCGCCGCCTTGGTCGGCGCGGGTTCACCTGGACGCCCGCCATGCAGATCCTCACCCAACTCGTGTTCAGCGGCATTGCCCTGGGCATGATTTATGCCGTCATTGCTTTCGGTTACCAGCTGACCTTTGCCACCTCGGACACCTTGAACTTCGGCCAGGGCGAGGCCCTGATGCTGGGCGCCCTGGTGGGCTTGTCCCTGGTGGGCTTCGGGCTCAACTACTGGCTGATGATCCCTCTGGTGTGCCTGTTCGGCGTGCTGCAGGGCGCCGTGGTGGAGCGCATCGGCGTGCGACCCGCCATCAAGATGAAGTCCGAGTTTGGCTGGATCATGTCCACCATCGCCCTGGGCATCATCTTCAAGAACGTGGCCGAAAACGTCTGGGGCCGCGATGACCTGAAGTTCCCTTCGCCCCTGCCCGAGGCGCCGATGAAGTTCCTCGGCGCCAACATCCTGCCCATGGAGCTGCTGGTGGTGGTGGGCGCGCTGCTGATGATGCTGGCGGTGGAACTGTTCAACCGCCGCTCCATCTACGGCCGCGCCGTGGTGGCCACCTTCAACGACCGTGACGCGGCCAAGCTGATGGGCATCAACACCGGCTTGGTGATCACCTTCTCTTACGGCCTGTCCTCGCTGACCGCGGCCTTTGCCGGCGTGCTGATCGCGCCGCTGACCCTGACCGGGGCCACCATGGGCTCGGTGCTTGGGCTCAAGGCCTTTGCCGTGGCCATCATCGGTGGCCTGACCAGCGGCATGGGCATCGTCGTCGGCGGCATCATCCTCGGCGTCGCCGAGACCACCACCGGTTACTACCTGTCCACCGGCTACAAGGATGTGCCGGGCCTGGTGCTGCTGCTGATCGTGCTGGCCCTCAAGCCGGCCGGCCTCTTCGGCAAGACCGCGATCAAGAAGGTGTGAGCCGACGATGATGACGACAAGCAAGCCCAAAACCCTGATCGCTGCGGGCCTGGCCATTGCAGCCGTGGCCGCCTTCCCGCTGGCTTCTGGAAATCCGTACTACATCCACCTGGTCGAGACCATCATGATCTACGCGATCGTGCTCTTCGGTCTGGACATCGTGGTGGGCTACACCGGCCAGGTGTCCCTGGGTCATGCCGGCCTGTTCGGCATTGGCGCCTACACGGCCGGTGTGCTGGTGTTCAAGCTCGCCGCGCCCTTGTGGGTGACGCTGCCGGCGGCCATTGCCGTGACAGCCGGCTTCGGCGCCTTGCTGGCCCTGCCAGCGCTGCGCGTGACCGGGCCCTATCTCGCCATGGTGACCCTGGCCTTCGGCACCATCATTCAGATCCTCATCAACGAGATGAGCTTTCTGACCGAAGGGCCGATGGGCATCACCCTGACCAAGCCCAGCCTGTTCGGCCATCAGCTCGATGAGACCGAGTACTACTGGGTGGTGGCAGTCTTGCTGCTGGCCTCGCTGGTGTTCGTGCACCGCGTGCTGCGCTCGCACCTGGGTCGGGCCTTCGAGGCCTTGCGTGGCAGCCCGGTCGCGTCCGATTGCATGGGCGTGTCGGTCTACCGCTACAAGGTGTATGCCTTTGTGATCAGCGCCGGCCTGGCCGGTCTGGCGGGCGCGCTGTACGCCTATTCCGAGCAGTACATCTCGCCCAACACCTACAACTCTGAGCAGACCGTGCTCTTCCTGCTGGCCATCATCATGGGCGGCCGCAAGACCCGCACCGGAGCCTTGCTGGGCGCGGCCATCATCGTCATGCTGCCCAAGCTGCTGGATGATCTGGAGATGTTTCGCATCGTCTCCATCGTGCTGGCTCTGGTGGTGGCGGCCTCGTCCTGGGTGGCGCTCAAGCGCGGCAAGGCCACGGTGCAGACAGCCCTGATTCCCGTGCTGGGCAGCGTGGCCCTGGCTGGCCTGTCCTTCAAGCTGCAGACCATGACCGACTGGCGGCTTTCGGTCTTCGGCCTGATCACACTCTTCGTCGTGTACTACCTGCAGGACGGCATCGTCGGCTTTGTCCGCAATGCGCTGAACCTGCGCGGCCACGCCGCCAGCGATGCCGACGACGCGGCCAAGCTCAACCCGCAGGGCACCGGGGCCGACGCCCTGAGCCAGGCCGGCGGCCTGACCGAGCGTGGCAGCAGCCTCTTGCAGGCCAAGCAGGTGCTGATGCAGTTCGGCGGCCTGAAGGCCTTGAACCTGGTCGATCTGGACATCCGGCGCGGCAGCATCCACGGCTTGATCGGCCCGAACGGCTCGGGCAAGAGCACCATGATGAATGTGCTGACCGGCATCTACACGCCCACGGCCGGCTCGGTGAATTTCGCCGGTCGCTCGCTGGCCGGGCGCACCTCCTCTGACATCGCACTCTCGGGCATCGCCCGGACCTTCCAGAATGTGCAGCTGTTCGGCGAGATGACGGCCCTGCAGAACGTGCTGGTCGGTCTGCACCACAGCTACCGCAGCAACCTGCTCGATGTGGCCCTGCATCTGCCGCGTTATGTGCGCGAAAGCCGCGAGACCACCGCGCGGGCCATTGGCCTGCTGCGCTTCGTCGGCCTGGCCGATCTGGCTGGCGAGGAGGCGCGCAATCTCCCCTACGGCAAGCAGCGCTTGCTGGAGATTGCCCGCGCGCTGGCCCTCGATCCGCAGCTGCTCTTGCTCGATGAGCCTGCGGCCGGCCTGACCGCGCCCGACATCACCGAGCTGATCGCCATCATCCGAAAGAACCGCGAGCACGGCGTCACGGTCATCCTGATCGAACACCATATGGATGTGGTGATGGGCTTGTGCGACACGGTCTCGGTGCTGGACTTCGGCCAGAAGATCGCCGAGGGCTTGCCTGCCCAGGTGCAGGCCGACGAGAAGGTCATCGAAGCCTATCTGGGCGGCCAGGCGGCATGAGCCGTTGCGCCTGCCCCCGCTTGCGCCGCAGCAATGCACAAAGGATGAAGAACAGATGCTGACCATCAAGAACCTCAGCGCCGGTTACGGCAAGGTGCAAGTGCTGCATGGCATTTCCATGGAGGTGCCCAAGGGTCAGGTCGTGTCCCTGATCGGCTCCAACGGTGCCGGCAAGACCACGACCATGCGCGCGGTCTCCGGCATGATCGCGCCGACCGGCGGCGAGATCAGCCTCAACGGCGAACGCATCGATGGCCTGGAGAGCTTTCACATCGCCCGGCGCGGCCTGGCTCACTCACCGGAAGGCCGGCGCGTGTTCGCCACCATGTCGGTCAGCGACAACCTGCGCCTGGGCGCGTTCCCACGCTACACCGGCGCGCGGCCGCGCGGCGACATCGAGTCGGACCTGGAGCGGGCGATGGAGTTGTTCCCACGCCTGAAAGAGCGGCGCCAGCAGCTGGCGGGCACCTTGTCCGGCGGCGAACAGCAGATGCTGGCCATGGCCCGCGCCACCATGCTGAACCCCGAGGTGGTGCTGCTCGACGAGCCCTCCATGGGCCTGGCCCCCATCTTGGTGGACGAGGTGTTTCGCATCATCGCCCGGCTCAAGGAGCAGGGCGTGACCATGCTGCTGGTCGAGCAGTTCGCGGCCGCGGCCCTGGCCGTGGCCGATTACGGTTATGTGCTGGAGAACGGCCGCATCTCGGTCCACGGCCCGGCCGAGAAGCTGCGCAACGATCCGGCCGTGCGCGCCGCCTATCTGGGCGGCGCGCACTGAGCCGGCGGGCTTCAAGCCCGCGCTTGCTGCTGGAGCCAGCGCAGCAGGGGTTCGAAACAGGCTTGGGGTGAGAAGTGCTGCCGGGCATAGGCGTGCGCGGCGGCCGCCATGTCGGCGCGGGCCTGTCCGTTTTCCAGCAAGCGGGTGCAGGCGTCGGCAAATGAGGCCGGCTCATCACAGCGCAGCAGGGCGCGGCTGCCATCCTCGGGCAGGCCGCGTGTACCTTCTCGTGTGCTGACCAGGGGCAGGCCATGGCCCAGGGCTTCCACACTCTTGATCTTGAGACCGGCGCCCCAGCGCACCGGGTTGATGGCCACGTCGATGGCACCCCAGGCCTGCTTGAAATCGGCCACAAAGCCGTGGCGTTGAAAGCCGGTGAACTCGGGCCGCCAGCGATCGCTGAGCCAGCCAAACAGGTGCATCTCGATGCCGTCCACCCGGTCGACCAGACGCGGCCAGACCTCGTCGGCGAACCAATCCAGGCCATGCAGATTGGCCGACCAATCACTGCCCACCAGGCCCAGGCGCCGACGTGCCGGCTGGACGGGCAGGGCGGCGAACTGCACCGGGTGCGGCGTGAGCAGGGCGCGTTCGCCCAGGGCCGCCTGCACCCGTGCATGGTCCTCGGCCTGGATCAGCAAGACGCGCTGGTAATGGCTGAACAGGGCCAATTCCTGCTCCCAGCTCAAGTGGGTGTGCACGGGTACGCCTTGCTGGCGCCGGGATTCGGCGGCCTGGCTTTCCAGGTCATGCGTGTCCAGCACGGCGGTCACGCCCTCGGGCAGGTGTTCGCGCAGGGCATGAACACTGAGCCGCTGGAAGATGCACGCATCGAAAGTCAGCTCGGTGCAAAGCTGCTGGAAGCGGGCGCGCTCGACGGCGGCATCCTGAACGCCTGGCGCAGCGCCCGCGATGGCATGGATCTCGGCCTGCACGCGCAGGCGGGTGAGCAGCTGCCGCTCCGAATCGCTCAGCGGGCCGAGGTAGAGCAAGCTCAGCCGGCAATGAGCGCCGAGCAGCCACACCAGGGCCAGCACGCGTGTGCGCTCGCCCGCCCCCATGCGCCAGAAGGGGATGCGGGTGACCATGAGCACGCGGGGCTTGTTCATGGCGCCGCGGCTCCCGTTGCGGGCGAGCGCGCCAGGAGCGCTTCGCATTGCGCCAGCACGGCAGCGATCGTGTCTTCCTGTCGGTAGCCGCGGTGGGCTTCGGCAAAGGCTTGCGCGGTCTGGCGATAACGGGGCTCGCTCCAGACATGTTGCAGCAGCTGCGGCAGGCGCTCGACTTCGTTGATCAGCAGGCCAGCGGCCAGGCCCTGGGTTTGCAGGCGGTGGGCGCTCATCCACTGCTCGGTCTGCATGGGCAGGAGGGCCAGAGGCTTGCCGGCCAGCAACATCAAGGCCGTGGTGCCGGCCCCGCCGTGGCACAGGGCCAGATCGCATTGCGCGCTGACCGCGCCCATGGCCAGTGGTTCCGTGCTGATGCGCAGATGGCCCTGGCTGTATTGCTCGAGGGTTTTGCGCGCCGCACCGGGCAGATGAAGCAGGATGGAGGCAGGCACGCGCTGCAGGGCTTGCAAGACCTGCTCCAGCGGGCCGTAGCCCGGTTTCAGATAGGCAAACACACGCGGGCCGGGCGCCTCCGGCCAGACCGGCTGCTGGCCCTGGCTGAGCAGGAAGACCGGGCCGAGACGCGGCGTGTCCGGCGCGCGCAGAGCGGGCGGGTAGGGGTCGAGCGCGTCAAAGCTGCACAGGGCCAGAGCGTCGACATCGAAGAGCTGCGCCAGCGTCTGCAGCGCGGGCGCGTCCAGCGCCGCCAGTACCTGGTTGGCTTGGCTCAGCACATGGGCCTCTGAATCGGCCAGGCGCGGGCCCACCGGGGCTTGCCACCAGGCGAACTGCGGCAGCGGCTGGGTGCTGGGCGGCATGCAGAAACCATCGCCAAAATGCAGGCGTGGCAGGCGCAGTCCGCGGCTGGCCAGCAGGGCGGTCGGTGCATGATCGAGCACCAAGAGATCGGGCTTCAGCAACTGGAGCAGCTGGCGCCAGGCGCGGCAGATGCCGGTGAGCGCGCGTGGGTTGAGAAAGCCCACCGGCATCAGCAGTTCGGCATAGCTGATGGGGCTGGGCAGTTGGGTCAGGCGCCCCAGCCACAGCGGCGCTTGCAGGGCGGTGAAGCCCTGAGGCTGGAGCAAGGCCTCGGCGCCGAGCAGGTCGCGCACCACGAACACCGGCTGGTGCCCCCGCTCGCGCAGGGCCTGGGCCAGCGGCAGCAGTCGGGCGAGGTGGCCGTAGTCGCCCCCCAGCTCCCAGGCAATCACGACGGTGGCCATCAGCAACTCACTCCGATCCAAATCAGCAACAAGGTCGCTGTGTACATCAACAAAAAGCGGCGCCCGGAGGCGCCGCAGTTGGCGTGTGGCAGGCGGCCGGTCGGCCCCTGCGCCCACGCCTTCAGTCAGGACTCAGCCGTGGCTGGATCAGCCCTGTGCTTCATTCGCCGGCTTGCGGCGGCGGGTGGTGGCGGCCAGGCCAGCCAGGCTCAGACCCAGCAGGGCCAGGGAGCTGGGCTCAGGGATGTTGGCCGTCGGGCCGACGTTGAAATTGGCGGGGTTGCCCCAGCCGAACGGGTCACCCGAGCGGGCCGTGGCCGAGCCGGCGCCGCCGCCACCGCATTCCAACAGGGCCACCGGGCCGTCACCCTTGGCCAGGGTCGGGCAGTCACCGTAGCCGCCACCGCCGTCGCTGCCGAGGTCACCGCTGACCGTGGCGACGATGTCGTAGTCCAGGGTGAAGCTTTCGCCGGCACCGATCAGCCCGAGGCTGACGTTGAAGTTGGCGTCGTTGGCATAGCTGCTGGCGCAGTCCATATAGCCGCCCAGGCTGCCCAGGTCATCGCTGACGCAGCTCTGATTGCCGTTGATGTCTTGGCTCCGCGTGGTGCGGTCGCGGGCAATGGCCTGGCCGTTCTTGCTCACTTGCAGCAGCAGGTCGACGAAGCCCAGGCCGGTGCCATTGATCGAGGTTTCACCGCTGTCCACATGGAAGGAGAAGTTGAACAGCTGGGCCACGCCGGTGGTGTTGGTGAAAGTGCGGCTGTAGCGGGTGCTGGTGGTGGCGCTGAAGTTGCCGGTGCCGGTGACACGGGCGCCGAAATAGCTGGTGGCCCCGGCATCACCGTAGGTGTGGAAGAACACCGTTCCGGCGTCTTGGTAATCGCTGTGATAGAAATCCGCGCCGGTGGCGGTGGTGGAGGGCGGGGACAGGGTCATGCCGTCTTGCGTGCTGCCGTTGCCGGGCAGGGCGTAGGTGGCGGCGAGCGTGATCTGGCCGTCGCTCATGTTGCCGACCACCACAGGGCCGGCGAAAGCTGCGCCAGACAGGAGAGCCAGGACGCCGGCGCTGACGGATTTAATTTGGAGTTTTTGCTGTGCCATGAAGGGAATGCTTTCTGCTGCGAAATGTGAAATAGGGCACAGAGCAGGTCAGCAAGTTTCAGGCCAAGTGTTGAAAATCCAGCAGTTACGACCGGGTTTCACCGGCCGGGCCTGGAACTGAAAAATTGGCCGACATTGGGGTTAACACGAGGCTGGGCAATGACCCAGGCTTGAGTCCAGGCCTCGGCCCGGCCGCTGAATTCAGCTCAAGGCGCGATGCCGCGCCAGCGGCGGGTTCTTGGCGAAATAGCGTGCGATGCCGGTGGCCAGGGCCTCGACGAGCTTGGCCTGGTACTCGGGGTCACGCAGCTTGGCCTCTTCCTCGGGGTTGGAGATGAAGGCGGTCTCGACCAGGATGGACGGCACATCGGGTGCTTTGAGCACGGCAAAACCGGCCTGCTCGACCCGGCGCTTGTGCAGGGTGCCGACGCGGCCGATCTGGCCCAGCACCTCGCTGCCGAGTTTGAGGCTGTCCTTGATCTGGGCGGTGGTGCTCATGTCCAGCATGGCCTTGAGCACGCTGGCGTCCTTGACGGCGGCGTTGACCCCGCCGACCAGATCGGCCGCGTTCTCACGACTGGCCATCCATTTGGCGGCCTGGCTGCTGGCCGCGCCATCGCTGAGCGCGAATACCGAGGCGCCGCGTGCCTGCGGCGTGAAGAACGCGTCGGCGTGGATGGACACGAACAGATCGGCCTGCACACGCCGTGCTTTCCGGACCCGCTCCTGCAGCGGCACAAAGAAATCGGCATCGCGGGTCAGCATCACCCGCATATTCGGGTTGCGGTTGAGCCGCTCGCGCAGCTGCTGCGCAATCGCCAGCACCACGTCTTTCTCGCGCAGGCCGCTGGGGCCGACGGCGCCCGGGTCTTCGCCGCCGTGGCCCGGGTCCAGGGCGATGACGATGAGACGGTCCAGCTTGGCCTGCGAGGGCTCCGTGGGTGCCGGGGCGGGCAGGGCTGGTGCCGGGGCGGCCGGCGCGGGCGTGTTCTGCGGGGCCGGTGCGGAAGCGCCGCTGGCTCCGGGCTTGGCCACGCTCGGGGCGTTCAGCGCGGGTTTGTCGAGCTTGGCAATCAGCTCACCCAAGGCGTCTTGCACCGACTGCGCGGCCTCGCGCTCGGCCTGGTCTTTTTCTTTGATCAGGGCCACCAAGGGGTCGACGGCCACCTTGGGGTAGAGGTCGAAGACAAGACGGTGCTGGTAGGCGGCCACCGGCGCCAGGGTGAAGATCTGCGGCGCCACCGGCTGCTTCAGATCCAGCACGATGCGCACCACGCGCGGCGTGTTCTGGCCCACGCGCACCCCGGCGATGAAGGGGTCGTCGGCCTTGACCTTGCCCAGCAGGCCGCGCAGATTGGGGCTGAGTTCCAGGCCATCGACATCGATGACCAGGCGGTCGGGCGCTTCCACCATGAAATGGGTGGCGGCCAAGGCCTTGTCGGATTCCAAGGTCACCCGGGTGTAAACCTCGGCCGGCCAGACCCGCACGGCGACGATGGTGCTGTTGGCGCCATGGCTGCTCGGTGCTGCCGCAGCCGCGGGCAGGCGCAACAGGAGGGCCAGGCTGCCCATGGCCCGCAGGGCGCGGCGACGCTCGGCGCTCATACCGGGCCTCCCGGGATATCGAGGGCCTGAAGCTCCTGCAGCAAGACCTGACCCCGTGCCGTGCCAGCGCGCAGCTCGACCCTGCGGCTGTCATCGTTCTCGGTGTTCAGGTGCACCTGCAGATCGGCATCGGGCAGCATCCCGGCGGCTTTTTCGGGCCACTCGCTGAGCTTGAGGCCGGGGGCGGTGAAGATCTCGCGAAAGCCTGCGTCTTCCCACTCGCGCGGGTCGCTGAAGCGGTAGAAATCGAAATGGCTGACGAGGCCCTGGCCGCCCCAGTCGGCGAGGTCGTAACTCTCGAGCACGGCGTAACTGGGGCTCTTGATGCGCCCGGCCACCCCCAACGCTCGCAGCAGATGGCGCACCAGGCTGGTCTTGCCGGCGCCGAGGCTGCCGTGCAGCTCCAGATTGGCATCGCGCAAAGAAGGGCAGCGCGCCAGGCGCTCGGCAAAGGCCTGGGTGGCGGCCTCATCGGGCCAGCGCAGAGAGCGGGTTTCTAGAATGCGCAAATGACGCAGGCTCCACAACAGTCGAACACAAACAGCAAGCCGGGCACAGCGGGCTTGGATGCCAAGGGCCTGATGGCCTCGCTGCGCCGCTGGGCGCTGGAGCTTGGATTCTCACAGATTGGCGTGGCCGATATCGACCTGCACAGCGCCGAAGCCGGTTTGCTGGCCTGGCTGGAGGCGGGTTTCCACGGCTCTATGCACTATATGCAAAGCCATGGCCTCAAGCGCGCGCGGCCGGCGGAGCTGGTGCCAGGCACGCTGCGGGTGCTGAGCTTGCGCATGGACTACCTGCCGCGCGACAGCGGCGCCGACTGGCAGGCCGTGGAATGGCAGCGCCTGGCCGATCCGCAGCGCGCCCAGATCTCGCTCTACGCCCGAGGGCGCGACTATCACAAGGTCCTGCGCGCCCGCCTGCAGCAGCTGGCCACACGTTTGAGCGAGGCCGTGGGCCCTTTCGGTTACCGCGTGTTCACCGATTCGGCGCCGGTGCTGGAGGTGGAGCTGGCCTCGCGCTCCGGCATCGGTTGGCGCGGCAAGCACACGCTGACCCTGCACCGCGACGTGGGCTCGATGTTCTTTCTGGGTGAGATCTACATCGACCTGCCCCTGCCGCTGAGCAAGCCGGTCACGGCCCATTGCGGGCAATGCAGCGCCTGCCTGGAGGCCTGCCCGACAGGCGCCATCGTTGCACCCTACCGGGTCGACGCGCGGCGCTGTGTGTCTTACCTGACCATCGAACATGAAGGCGCCATTCCCCTCGAGTTGAGGCCCTTGATCGGCAACCGCCTCTACGGCTGCGACGACTGCCAGCTGATCTGTCCTTGGAATAAGTTTGCCCAGAAGGCACAGTTGGCCGATTTCGATGCCCGTCCGGCCATGGCCGGCGGTGATTTGCTGACCTACTGGTCCTGGAGCGAGGAACAGTTCCTGCGTCAGACCGAGGGCTCGGCCATGCGCCGCATCGGCCATGGCCGCTGGCAGCGCAATCTGGCCGTGGTCTCGGGCAATGCCTTGCGTCAGCGCGAGTGGCCAGCCCTGCGCGCGGTCTTGCTGGCACAGCGCGCCCAGGCCGGCGAGCTGCTGGCCGAGCATCTGGATTGGGCGCTGGCGCAAAGCGCCGAAGTGGCCACTACAGAAAACGCAGCACCATCAGCCACAGCGGCAGGCTGAGCATGCCCAGCAGGGTAGACAGCGTGACCAGGCCGGCCACAAACGGACCGTTGCCGCCCATGCGCACGGCCAGCACATAGGCACTCGAGGCGGTCGGCAGGGCGGTGAACATCAGCAAGGTGGCGCGCTGCGGCGCCGGTAGCTGCAGGGCCAGTGCCAGGCCCAGGCCGACCACCGGCAAGGCCAGGTGGCGGATGCCGAGCAGGGCGGCCGCCAGGCGCGGCGCATCACGCAGGGCGCCGAAGCGCAGGCCGGCGCCCACCGCCATCAGGCCCAGGGGCAGGGCGGCCAGACCGATGCGGTGCAGGGTCAGGGCGGCCGGTTCGGGCAGCTTCAGGCCGAGGAGATTGCCTGTCAGGCCGGCCAGCGTGGCCAGGATCAACGGGTTGCGCGCCAGCTCGCGCACATAGCCGTGGCCGCCATGCCGGGCCAGCGGCCAGACGGCGGCGACATTGCAGATCGGCACGCACAAGGCGATCAGCAGCGCCACCCAAGCGACGCCTTGCGCGCCGTGCAGGCGTTCGGCCAGGGCCAGGGCGATGAAGGAGTTGAAGCGAAACGCCGTCTGCGCGCCCGAGGCGTGCAGGCGCGCATCCACGCCGGGCAGGGCGCGCAGGCTGTAGGCCAGTAGCACGCCGGCCAGGCAGCTGAGCACGCCGCCCAGGGCCAGATCGGCCGTGGCGCCGGGCTGCAGCGGCGTGCGCAAGATGGAGTTGAAGAGCAGGACCGGGAACAGCAGGTAATAGACCAGGCGCTCGGCCGCCTCCCAGACCGGGCGGTCCAGGCCGCTGTAACGGCAGAGCAGAAAACCGCAAAGAATCAGCAGGAAGTCGGGCAGCAGCAAATAGACGTCGGGCATGGGTGCCAGTGTGCCAGCGCGGCTGAGCTGGCGCAGGGCATGAGCAGAACCGGAAGGGCGCATCTCCTGCTACCTCTCAGCGCGCCGGGCCCGCCACTCAGGGCGCGCCCAGGAACAGGTATCGTTGGGGCCTTGTCGCGACTACCGGCTTCTTGCCCGCACCATGGCTGTTGTTGTTCCCTCGGCCCACCCGGCCCGCAATGCTTCTTCGCCCCCCGTGACGGGGGCTGCACGCCGCCGCTTCTTGCTCTCGTTCGGCGCGGCCGTCGTGGGCAGTGCCTGGCTGGCCCGCCCGGCCCAGGCGTTCAAGTACGAAGACCAGGAGTTCGAGGACAAGATCCAGCTGGCCGGCAGCAGCCTGGTTATCAACGGCGTGGGCAAGCGGGCCGTGTCCATCTTGCGGGGTTATGTGGCCGGGCTCTACCTGAGCCGCAAGGCGAGCACGCCCGAGGCCGTGTACGCCGCGCCTGGGCCCAAGCGAGTGCAGATCCGCATGCTGCTGGAGGTGGGCGCCGAAGAGTTCGTCAAGGCGGTCAACAAAGGCGTGGGGCGCAACTGCAGCGAGGCCGAGAAAGAGGCGCTGGCCACACGGCTGCCGCTGTTCACGCAAAACCTGCAGTCGGTGGGCAAGGTGCGCAAGAACGACTTGATCAACATCGATTTTCTGCCTGAGCAGGGCACGGTGCTGATCGTCAACGGCAAGCAATGGGGTCAGGCCGTGCCTGGGGCCGACCTGTACACCGCGTTCCTGAAGGTGTTTCTGGGTGAGAAGCCGGTCGACAAGCGACTCAAGGCGGGGCTGTTGGGCGAACCGACCAGTTGAGATGCGCACATAAGTGCGCGTGAACACGCGGCTACGTAGAAATGCGAGCCGGGCCGCTCGGCACTCGGGCTAGGATGGTGAGAAATTCACCTCGTCACCTCGGAGAACGGCATGACCCTGAAGCACCCGAAGCGCACCTCTCTCACCGCACTGAACCACGCGCCCCGTCGCGCCTGCCTGCGCGTCGGCGTGGCCGCTGCCTGCGGCCTGATCTCGAGCCTGGGTGCCGTGACAGCGGCCCATGCACAGGCGGCCTATCCCAGCGCCAAGCCGGTGCGCCTGATCGTGCCCTTCGCCCCGGGCGGCACCACCGACATCATTGCCCGCGTGGTGGCCGAGAAGGTCAACCAGGCCCTGGGCCAGAACATGCTGGTCGAGAACAAGGCCGGTGGCGGCGGATTGGTCGGCGCCAATGAGATCGCCAAGTCGGTGGCCGATGGCTACACCCTGGGTGTGGCGACGGTGTCAACCACCGCCGCCAACCCGGCCATCAACCCCAAGATCCCCTACAACCCGATCAGCGATTTCACGCCCATCATCAATATGGCGGCCACGCCCAATGTGATCGCGGTGCACCCGAGCTTCCCGGCGCGCGACTACAAGGGCTTTGTCGCCGAGCTGAAGAAGAACCCCGGCAAATACAGCTATTCCAGCTCGGGCACGGGCGGCATCGGCCATCTGCAGATGGAGCTTTACAAAAGCCTGTCCGGCGTGTTCGTGCTGCACATCCCCTACCGCGGCGCCGGCCCGGCCCTGAACGACACCGTGGCCGGCCAGGTGCCGATGATTTTTGACAACCTGCCTTCGGCGCTGCCCTTCATCAAGGACGGCCGGCTGATCCCCATCGTGGTGGCCGCCCCCAACCGCCTGGCGGTGCTGCCCAATGTGCCGACCTTCAAGGAGGTGGGCCTGGAGCCGGTCAATCGCATGGCCTACTACGGCGTGCATGGCCCCAAGAACCTGCCCAAGGACATCGTGGCCAAGGTGCATGATGCGGTCAAGAAGACGCTGGAGTTGCCCGACGTCAAGAAGCGCATCGAGGACACCGGCTCCCTGATCGTCGCCAATACCCCCGAGCAGTTCGCCGCCCAGATCAGTGCCGAATTTGATGTCTACAAAAAGGTCGTCGACCAACAGAAGCTCAAGCTCGACTGAGCTCACTACTGAGCTCAGGACTGAGCTCCCCACCGAGGCGCTCGGCCCGCTCTCGCCGGCGCAGCTGGCGGCCGAGCGGGCCAGCCAGCAGGGCATTGAGGCCTTTGTGGAGGCCTTGTGGCTGGAGGATGGCTTGGCCGGCAACTCCCTGCAGGCGTATCGGCGCGATCTGAACCTGTTGGCCCAGTGGCTGGCCCGGCATGCAGACCGCTCGCTGGATGCCTGCTGCGAAGCCGATCTGCAGGCCTACGCCATGGCCCGCCATGCCGGCAGCAAGACCAGCAGCTCCAACCGGCGGCTGAGTGTGTTCAAGCGCTACTTCCGCTGGGCCCTGCGCGAACAGCGCCTGGCGCAAGACCCGACCCTCAAGCTGGCCAATGCCAAGACCCCGCTGCGCGTGCCCAAGCTGCTCAGCCAGGCCCAGGTCGAGGCCTTGCTGCAAGCGCCCGATGTGGGCAACGAACTGGGCCTGCGCGACCGCGCCATGCTGGAGCTGATGTATGCCAGTGGCCTGCGCGTGACCGAGCTGGTGACGCTCAAAAGCGTGCATGTCGGCTTCCGCGAGGCAGTGTTGCGCATCACCGGCAAGGGCAGCAAGGAGCGCCTCGTGCCCTTTGGCGAAGAAGCGCATGGCTGGCTGATGCGTTACTTGCAGGAGGCGCGGCCGCTGCTGCTCAAGAGCCATGCCTGCGATGCCTTGTTCGTGACCGTGCGCGGCGAGGGCATGACGCGCCAGATGTTCTGGACCCTGGTCAAGAAATACGCGCTGCAGGCGGGCATCCTCAGCCCCATCTCACCGCACACCCTGCGCCACGCCTTCGCCACCCATTTGCTCAACCACGGCGCCGATCTGCGCGTGGTGCAACTGCTGCTGGGCCACGCCGATCTGTCCACCACTCAGATTTACACCCACGTCGCCCGCGAACGCCTCAAGCTCATCCACGCCCAACACCACCCACGAGGCTGAGCCGGGACCGAGGATCAGCCCTGCGGCTGATTCGACGCCCGGCGAAGGACCGGCCGCGTCTCGCGCGGTCGGGCTGGGCGTGACGGGACCGAGGATCAGCCCTGCGGCTGATTCGACGCCCGGCGAAGGACCGGCCGCGTCTCGCGCGGTCGGGCTAGGCGTGACGGGACCGAGGATCAGCCCACCGGCAGCGGTGAGGGCGGCTTGATCTCTTCCAGGCAGATCATCGAGCGGATGTCGGCCACGCCGCGGATCTGCATCAGCCGGTCGGTCAGGAACTGGGACAGCGACTTCAGGTCGCTGGCCACCACCTTGAGCAGGTAGTCGCAGTCGCCCGAGACGGTGTGACATTCGAGGATCTCGGGGAAGTCGCGGATCAGGCCCTCGATCTCGCGCACCCGGTCGAACGCCTCGCCGTCGATATTGAGGCTGACAAAGGCCGTGACGCCCAGACCCAGGCTTTGCGGCGTCACCAGGGCGCGGTAGCCGCGCAGCACGCCGCGCTCCTCCAGGGCCTTGACGCGCCGGAAACACTGAGGGGGCGAGAGATGCACCTGCGCCGCCAGCTCCACATTGGAGGCCCGGCCGTCGCGTTGCAGGGCCTCGATCAGGCGGCGGTCGATGGTGTCCAGCTTGGGACTAGCGTCGGTCATGGCGGGTTCAGGACAAGGATTGGCAGGCTTTCGCGGCTCATGTTCGCTCCCGCTTCACGGCGGGGGCGCGACAATTGCGGCCATGGATCATAGTTTTCTCTCCGCCTTCATCCTGCTCTTGCTGGTGCTGGACCCGCTCGGCAGTTTGCCCATCTTCATCGGCATCATGCGCGAGGTGCCCAAGGAACGCCGGGCCCGCGTGGCCACCCGCGAGGTGGGCCTGGCCGCCATCGTGCTGCTAGCCTTCATGTTCTTTGGCGACAGCTTTTTGAGCGTCATGCACCTGTCCGAGCGTTCGCTCGAAGTGGCCGGTGGCGTGATCCTGCTGATCATCGCCATCAAGATGATCTTCGGCAGCGCCGGTGAATCGGCCTACGGCCTGGAGCCGGGCAAGGAGCCCTTCATCTTCCCGCTGGCCGTGCCCTTGCTGGCCGGCCCCTCGGCCATGGCGACCGTGCTGCTGCTGGCCTCGCGCCAGCCCGAGCGCATCTGGGACTGGATTGGGGCGCTGTGCGCGGCCATGTGGGTCTCGGGCCTGACCCTGCTGATGGCCGATCGCATCCGCCGCCTGCTCGGCGATTCGGTGATCTCGGCCATCGAGAAGCTGATGGGCCTGGTGCTGACCGCGATTGCGGTGGAGATGTGCCTGGCCGGCCTCAAGCGCTATTTCATCGGCGGCCTCTGAGCACTGCCCTCGCAGACACAAGCCCGGCGCGCCGGGCTTGTG
>Ga0187843_10000303_pt1 | contig 37193 bp, 36 predicted proteins | sample SpaLakP09_SKY_43_FD_134516 | JGI IMG/M metagenome (GOLD analysis project Ga0187843, IMG submission 134516) | Oligotrophic lake water microbial communities from Sparkling Lake, Wisconsin, USA - SP09_SKY_43 | ecosystem: Environmental > Aquatic > Freshwater > Lake | place: USA: Sparkling Lake... | reverse complement strand
CCGCCACCGGTGGCGGGGCGCGGCAGCGGGCTGTGCGTGCCCGAGTACGCCGTCTTCTCCGGCGATTCCGTTCGTCGTGATGCGGAAGGCTTTCTGTATTTTGTCGGGCGCAAGGACGAAATGATCAAGACCTCGGGCTATCGCGTCAGTCCGACCGAGGTGGAAGAGGTGCTGTACGCAAGTCGGCTGGTGGCCGAGTGCGCCGCCTTTGGCGTCGAGCATCCGAGCCTGGGGCAGGCGATTCAGGTATGCGCCACCCCGTTGGCGCCGGCGACTGAACTTGATGTCTCGGCCCTTCAGCAGCTTTGCAGGCAGCGTCTGCCCGCCTATATGGTGCCCGCCGGTTTCGAACTGTGGTCAGGCCCCTTGCCGCGCAACCCGAACGGGAAGATTGATCGCAAGGCCCTGGCGGCCCTTTGTCAGGCCCGGCAAAGTGCTGCCGAGGCCTCCGACGAACCTAAAAGTACACGTCGATGAGCAGGGATTCGCGTCTGCTTGAGATAGATGCACTGCGCGGCATCGCGGCCATGCTGGTGGTGCTGTTTCACTACACAACGCGCTACCAGCAACTGTTCGGACATAGCACCGAGCCCTTGTTCAGCCTGCCTTGGGGGCACTATGGCGTGAACCTGTTCTTCATGATCAGCGGCTTCGTCATCTTCATGACCTTGGACAGGACGCGCAAGCCGATGGACTTTGTCGTATCGCGCTTCAGCCGTCTCTACCCGGCGTTCTGGGCTGCGGTGGTTTTGACCTTTGTGGTCACCCATGGCTTGGGTCTTCCGGACAAGGAGGTAGGGCTGATGGTGGCGCTGCTCAATCTCAGCATGATCCATGGCCTGTTTGGTGTGCCCGACGTCGATGCCGTGTACTGGACTCTGCAAGTCGAGCTGATTTTCTATGCCTGGGCTCTGTTGACCTTCCGGCTGCGGTGGCTGGACCGGGTGCCTTTGCTGCTGGCTATCCTGTTCGCGCTGAGAATTGTCTACTTCGGTTTCGACACGCTGTGGGGTATCGACCTGCCGTGGACCCTGTCGCACCTGCTGATACTGAACTACATCCCCTGGTTTGGCATGGGCATCATGATTCACCGGTTGACGCGCAGCGCCGGAGCGCCCGCCGGTGCCGATATTGCGGTGATGCTTGCGGCCATTGGCCTGCTGTGGTTGGTCGCGTCGGTTCAGCAGGCGGTCTTGGCGGCAGCTCTGTGTGCGCTGATGTGGATGGCCGCGCAGGGCCGGCTCGCCGTGCTGCGCAATCCCGTCCTGGTGTGGTTGGGCAGCGTTTCCTACACCCTCTACCTGACGCACGAGAATATAGGCTGGGCGCTGCTGCGACGGCTGCAGGGCGCTGGTGTGGGGGTGGACGTTTCGATCGCCCTGGTGCTGGCGGTGGCGCTGGTGCTGGCCGGCCTCTTGACCAGGTTCGTCGAGCGACCGGCGATGACCTGGGGGCGACGTTGGTACCAGGGCCGGAAGACTCGGGCTGTGGCGCCCGCCTGAGGTATGGTGGCCATGCGATGGACTCGATGGGCGCAGGCAGGATTGATTCTGATGGTCTGCCTGGCCGTGTTCGGTTGGATGCGCTGGCGGCCCGCCGAGGAGGCCGCGATGCTGCGAAAGCTTGCCCAAGTCATGGCAGGTTCACCCGGCCTCGAGACGTCCTGCGCTCGATTGCAGCGTCAGGCGCCGCTGATGCTCCTGGTCATGGGGCAGTCGAACGCTGCCAATCATGGCGAGGACGTGGGTGCGGAGATGCCGCTTGATGTGACTCACCAGGGGCGATGCTATTCGACGCCGTCGCCCCTGCCTGGAGGCACCGGCAGGGGAGTTGCCCTTTGGCCCCAACTTGGCGCTGAACTGCGGTCGGAGCTCGGCGGCCGCACGCCGCTGGTCGGCCTAATTGCCGTTGAAGCGACTTCCATCCGGCAGTGGCTCGGCACGGGGCCTCTTGCCGCGCACTGGCGGGCGCAACTGGCCCAGATGCTTGCATCGGGATTCCGGCCGGATTTGGTCCTGTGGCAGCAGGGCGAATCGGACGCGAGGCTGGGCACGACGGAGGCCGAATACGGCCTCGCCTTGCAGGCGCTTCGCCAGGAGCTGCATCAGGCCGGGGTAAGTGCCCCTATGATGGTGGCCTTGTCCACCCATTGCCCCGGGGTGAATGGGGCGGCGGTCCGTGCGGCCATCCAGGCCCTGGGTGCGCAGCAGTCGGGCATCATCGTGGGCCCCGACACGGACAGCTTGCAGGGCAGTTCCCGCTCGGGCGGTTGTCACTTCTCGGCTGCCGGCGTTCGCCAAGCCGCCAAGCTCTGGGCCAGCAGGCTGAGGGCGGCCGGATTGACGTCAAAGGCCGCCAGCCAGCATTAGATCAGGCCCGACACAAATCTCATGACAGATACCGCCCGCATCGATTCGCCGCACACTCCGGTTCATGCCGAGATGTTGCAGTTCCCTATCGTCGGCGGTGAACTGGTGGTCGGTGGCCTCAGGATTTCCGAGCTGGCCGAGCGTATCGGCCAGACCCCTTTCTATGCCTACGACCGCAGCCTGTTGCGCCAGCGGGTGGCCGAGCTGCGCGCAGCGCTGCCGGCCGGGATCAAGCTGCACTACGCGATGAAGGCCAACCCGATGCCGGCCGTCGTCTGTCTGATGGCGGGCCTGGTCGACGGCATCGACGTGGCGTCGGGTGGCGAGCTGAAAGTGGCGCTGGACGCCGGTGCCGATGTGGCCGAGGTCAGCTTCGCCGGCCCCGGTAAACGTGCGGCCGAGTTGCGTCAGGCAGCGGCGGCCGGCGTGCTGATCAATCTCGAATCGTTCCGAGAGGTCGAACTGCTGGCCTCGATCTCGCAGCAGTTGGGCACGCCGGCCCGCGTGGCGGTTCGTGTCAACCCGGACTTCGAACTTAAGGGCTCGGGCATGAAAATGGGCGGCGGCCCCAAGCAGTTCGGCGTCGATGTCGAGTTGCTGCCGGAACTGCTTTCGCAGGTGAAGTGCAGTGGCCTCGCGTTCGAGGGCTTCCATCTGTTCGCCGGTTCACAAAACCTGCGTGCGGAGTCAATATGCGAGGCCCAGCTCAAATCCTACGAGTTGGCGCGGCGCTTGGCCGAGGATGCGCCCGCACCGGTACGCTGTCTGAATCTGGGCGGAGGCTTCGGCATTCCGTACTTCCCAGGCGAGACCCGGCTGGACCTAGCGCCCATTGCCGACAATCTGGCTCAGCTGCTTGACCGTGCCCGCAGCGAGTTGCCCCAGGCCGAACTGGTGATTGAGCTGGGGCGGTATCTGGTCGGTGAGGCCGGCATATACGTGACGCGGATACTTGACCGCAAGGTCTCGCGGGGTCAGGTGTTTCTGGTGACCGATGGCGGGCTGAACCACCATTTGTCGGCCTCGGGGAACTTCGGGCAGGTGATACGCAAGAACTACCCGGTGACGATAGGCAACCGGGCCGACAGCGCCGAGCGCGAAACCGCTTCGGTGGTCGGGCCGCTGTGCACCCCACTCGATTTGCTGGCCGATCGGCTGGACCTGCCGGTGGCGCAGGAAGGTGACTTGGCCGTGATTTTCCAGTCGGGGGCGTATGGATCCAGTGCTAGCCCGCAGACCTTTCTCGGGCATGCGGGCGTGACCGAAGTTCTGGTCTGAGCCACCTCAAACAATATCAGCGGAGCCCATCCAACCATGCATGCGGACCAGAAACTTCGGGAACCGCTTGGGGCCACGATGACGACCGAGCTTGATCTCTCAATCGTCGTGCCGGTCTACAACTCGGCCGCCATGCTGGACAAGCTGATGGCGCGACTGACCGACACCCTGTCTAAGCTCACAGTGCATTACGAAATCATCCTCGTTGACGATGGCAGCCCCGACGACTCCTGGGCGGTGATGCAGGCCTTGCGCAAGACCTATGGTGCGCATCTGGTTGCCGTCCAGCTGATGCGTAACTACGGCCAGCACAACACTCTCATGTGTGGACTCGGACTGGCGCGCGGCGAGTATGTCGTGACCATGGACGACGACTTGCAGAATCCGCCTGAGGAGATACCCAGGCTGCTGGCGCAAATCAAGGAGCAAGGCCTGGACCTAGTCTATGGCTGTCCAAGCGAGCGGAGCCATGCGCCATGGCGCAACCTGGGCGCCAGCGTCGTCTGGCATTTCTATCGCACGGTATTCAAGAACCCGATAACGCCCACGCCGTTTCGCATCATGCGCCAGCAACTGGCCCACAGCGTGCAGTTCTATGACCTCAACTTTACCTATTTGGACGGCCTGCTGGCCTGGTGCACCAAGCGCATTGGCAGCATTGAGGTCGAGCACCATGTCAGGCAGGCAGGCCGCTCGGGCTATTCTGTCGGCAAGTTGATCGGGTTAGCGCTGAATCTGTACACCAATTTCTCGCTGATCCCGCTGCGGATTGTCAGTGGCCTAGGTTTTTTCACGGCCATGACCGGTTTTCTGACCGGCGCCTACTATCTGTTCCAGTACCTGGCGTCGAATATCGCGGTGCCGGGTTTTGCCTCCACCGTCATCGCCATACTCGTCCTCGGCGGTGTGCAGTTGCTGGCCCTGGGCATCATGGGCGAGTATCTAGGGCGTTTGCACCTGAATGTTAATCGCAAGCCGCAGTATGTGGTCCGGCAGCTTGACGGCCTGGACCGCCGCTCCGGCGATTGGGCCTGGGTGCCGAGGCAACCATGAGCTACCGACTGAGCACCGAGGCACTGCAACTCTGCTGGTCCGAGGCACCCTGGGACGAGGTTGTGTGCGGATTCCCGGTGTTCCAGATCACCGACATACGGTTGGGTTTCGGTGCGCCCTCCGCCGATTTTCAGGCCTTCGAGGTGCAGCGAGACCATCGCGGTGTGGGCTTGGTCAGTTGCCGCCTCGCGCACGAGAACATGCGCGAATCGATGTTTCTTGAGTCGCGCGGCTTTCGCTTCATCGAGATGGTCTACCGACCCGAGATTGAACTGGCGCGACTAGCTGACGTGCCCGCAAAGCAACCCCTGCTGGTACGGGCGGCCACGGCGCAAGACTTGCCCGAGCTGTGCGCGATCGCCGGCAGTTCGTTCCGCAACGAGCGCTTCCGCATGGACCCGAGGCTTGCACCCGAGATCAGCGACCAGCGCTATCGGAACTGGGTCAGCAGCAGTCTGAACCATCCCAGGCAGCGGCTGCGAGTGGTGTGTGACGGCGACCTTCGGATTGCCTTCTTTGTCACTGAGCTGCTGGACGATGGCAGTTGCTACTGGCATCTCAACGCCGTGACACCGGCCGCGCAGGGACGGGGCTATGGACGGCGCGCCTGGCTCGCGATGCTTGCTGAAGCGACCGAGATGGGTGCCCAACGGGTGCAGAGCAGCATCGTGGCGCGCAATGTGCGGGTAATCAACCTGTACGCTGGTCTTGGTTTTCGATTCAGCGAGCCGACAATGACTTTTCACTGGGTGCGGACCGATGCAGCTCAGTGAACGGCACGTAGTTGCCCGGCAGTTCATTCGCTATGCGCTGGTCGGGCTGGCCTCGAACGCTGTGTTGTTTGTGATCTATCTGCTGATGGCATGGCTGGGCACAAGTCCCAAGATGGCCATGACCTTGGTCTATCTAGTGGGTGTGGCGCAGACATTTGTCTTCAACAAGGGCTGGACCTTTGCCCATTCCGGTCCCAGCGAACAGGCGCTCTGGCGCTATGTCGCGCTATATGCCATCGGCTACGTGGTGAACTGGTGGTTGATCGAGGCGCTGGTCTACCGCCTGGGTTGGCCGCACCAGGCGGTGATGGGCGGGTTGATTGTGCTGATGGCCTTGTTCTTCTTCGTCGGGCTGAAGTTCTGGGTGTTTCGCCCGGTGGTTGGCAATGCGGGGGGGCGGGCATAAGCGACGGCGCGCTGGGCAGTTTGGTGAAACGCGTGGCCTTTGGCCCCTATGCCTGTGTCAATATCTATGGCTACATGCTGGCCAAGGGCGATGCCCGCATCCGCACTGACGATCATTGCGCGCTGCCTCCGCGCGTGCGCATACTCAGTGCCACGCAAGACCACCGCAGCCTGCCCCTCCCCGACGGGCGGTCGGCGTGGAGATCGAACGGCAAGTCTGGATTGGTACGGGCGCCACCGTCTTGCCAGGCGTGATGATTGTCGATGGCGCCGTCGTGGTGGCGGGCGGCGTAATGACGCGGATGTGGCCGCTTTCCACAATTGTTGCGGATAACCCGGCCCGCTTTCTTAAGATGAGGGAGCTCGAAGGTGAAGATTCCGTTCAACAAACCCTACATGACCGGCAAGGAACTCTGGTATATCGCTCAGGCCCATGCCAAAGGACACCTCGCCGGTGACGGCGAGTTCACTCAGAATTGCTCGCGCTGGCTCGAGGCACGCACCGGCTCGCACAAGGCGCTGTTGACTCATTCCTGCACTGGCGCGTTGGAGATGGCGGCCATGCTGGCGGGCATCGGACCCGGTGATGAAGTCATCATGCCTTCGTACACCTTTGTGTCGACGGCCAACGCCTTTGTGCTGCGGGGAGCGGTCCCGGTGTTTGTGGACATCCGGCCGGACACGCTGAATATTGATGAGTCAAAGATCGAGGCGGCCATCACGCCCCGCACCAAGGTCATCGTGCCGGTGCACTACGCTGGTGTCGGATGCGAGATGAACACCATCATGGAAATCGCGCTGCGCCACCACTTGCTGGTAATTGAGGATGCGTCGCAAGGCGTCATGGCTAGCTACCAGGGGCGGGCGCTGGGCAGCATCGGTCATATGGGCGCCTTGTCGTTCCATGAGACCAAGAACATCATCTCTGGCGAGGGTGGGGCGCTGCTGATCAATGATCCGCAGATGATTGAGCGTGCGGAGATTATCCGTGAAAAGGGCACCAACCGCAGCCAGTTCTTTCGCGGCCAAGTGGATAAGTACACCTGGACCGATATGGGCTCGTCTTACCTGCCCAGCGAATTGATCGCGGCCTTCCTGCTAGCGCAGACCGAGGAGGCGGACGCGATCACGCAGCGACGGCTGATGATCTGGAACACATACCACCGCTTCCTTCAGCAGGCCGAGCAGGCCGGACTGGCGCGTCGTCCCATCGTGCCACACGGTTGCGGCCACAACGCTCACATGTACTACTTGCTGCTGCCTAGCCTAGAGCGCCGAACGGCCTTCATCGCCCAGCTACGAACAGAGGGCATCAATACGGTGTTCCATTACGTTCCGCTGCACAGTGCGCCTTACGGCCTGCGTACTGGCCGCAGCAGCGGCGACATGTTGGTGACATCCGACCTCAGCGACCGCCTAGTGCGGCTACCGTTGTGGCTGGGACTTGAAGAGTACCAAGCGATGGTGATCCAGCAGATCTTTCGCGCGCTGGATTGAGGGGGTTCTCAATGAATATGCTTGGCGAAAGGCAGGAAGGGCTGAACTGGCGATGGCTGTGGCCGATCTTGGCCCTGGGGGTGCTGGTACGCCTTGTGTTTTGGGTCGGATTTATGGGCTCGGACGAGGCGACCTATCTCAAGGCGGCCAAGTTGGTACTGGCTGGCGAGTGGCCGACCAGTAACTATATCGGTGTGCTGCGCTATGGCGTGAATCTTCCAATGGCCGGTGCCATGGCTTTGGGCGGGGTCAGCGAAGGGGCTGCGGGTTTCTGGGGATTGGCTTGTTCTGTACTTGAAGTGGCCGTGGTTTTTGTGCTGGGATATCAACTGGCCGGCACTCGTGTTGGCCTGCTGGCAGCGGTCTTTTTGGCGGTATTACCTGCCCATGTTCACTACGCATCTCGAATCATGGCCGACCCTCCGCTTGCGCTGTTGGTCAGCCTGGGTATGAGCTTGATGATCACGGCGGAAGACCGATCGGCCCGCTGGGCCTACATGTTGTCGGGTGTTGCCTTCGGTACTGCCTATTGGGTCAAAGAGTCGGGGCTTTACGTCAGTTTGACTGCTCTCGTGTTGTACGCACTGCTGGTGCGACGGTTTCACTGGCGATGGCTCTGGCTCGTTGTGGGCCTGAGCCTGATGGTGGCCGGCAACATGCTGTTAATGTGGTTGGTGTACGACGATCCCCTGTACATCCAACGAAGCATTCAGTTGTCGTTGGGTCGTATTGAGGAGAGCACAAACAAATTTTTCTATCTTAAAGCGCTGTTTGTCGACATCCGGAATATCGGCCTGATCGGCTGGGTAGCGCTGGCGGGCGTGGTGGTCTTGGCTTTGCGCCGCGGACCCGAACTGCGCTCGCGGACAGCAGCTCGTGTCATGGTCTTCTGGTGGTTGGGGTTTGTCACCATCCTGTCCCAGCTTCCGCTGCGCCAGATCAACTACATGCTGTTGTTTGCGGCACCGATGGCGGTCTTGGGCAGTTATGCGCTGATCGCCGCTTTGGCTCAAATGCGCCGGCTCGGGTATGGACTGGTAGCTCTCGTCCTGAGCGTTGGCCTGATGCTGGCTGCTCTACAGCAGGCGGCGGTACATGCGTTCACCGCAAATTCTCGACTGGCTGTCGCCATTGCCGACGCTAACCCAGGTTTCCCAATGTTCGGGCCAACCGGTGCTGTGCGTGCGGACGACTATGCCTCGTTGCTTGAACAGCCGCGTGCAAGCCGAGCACCGATTCGCGGTCTTGTCGAATTGGACCTCGCGTTGGCCGAAGGGCAGCTTAAGAGCGCCTTGGTGCTGCGTGACTTGGGGACCGAAGGATGGAACTACAGTGTGGACAGGAACTGGACTCACCGCCTGTTGTGCCTCGACCCCATTCCGTGGCCGGCCGGCATCAACCGCGCGTCGCCCAGCGTGGGGGAGCGTGTCGCGGCACACCTGCTGGTGGCGTCAGCCTATGCGCCGGCACCGGTGGCCAGGGTGTTCAAATCGACGGTAAAAAGCGGCGATCTGCAACTGTTCCGGGTCATTCCGGGTTGCCGGTCGGTACCGACAGCCGCCTCGAAATAGGCCGATTCATACGCCGTAGTAATCCCGATACCAGGCCACAAACCGCCCAATCCCCACCTCGATCGGCGTGCCCGGCACAAAGCCCACCCACTCGCTCAGCGCGTCGGTGTTGGCGTAAGTCTCCGGCACATCGCCGTCCTGCAAGGGCAGCAATCGCTTCTCAGCCTTCTTGCCGATCGCCTCTTCAATGCAGCCGATGAAGTCCAGCAGGTTCACCGGGCTGTTGTTGCCGATATTGAACACGCGGTAGGGCGCGTTGCTGGTGGCGGGGTCGGGTTGGCCCGCCGTGTAGGCCGGATTGGCCTCGGCCGGGCGGTCCAGCACTCGGATCACGCCTTCGACGATGTCTTCCACAAAGGTGAAGTCGCGCTTCATCTTGCCATGGTTGAAGACATTGATCGGCTGGCCGTCCAGTATCGCCTTGGTGAACAGGAACAGGGCCATGTCCGGCCGGCCCCAGGGGCCATAGACGGTGAAGAAGCGCAGGCCGGTCGTGGGTAGATTGAACAGATGGCTGTAGGTGTGGGCCATCAGCTCATTGGCCTTCTTGGTAGCGGCGTACAGGCTGACCGGATGGTCCACGCTGTCGTGCTCGGAGAACGGCATGGCGGTGTTGCCGCCGTAGACGCTGGAGCTGGACGCGTAAACCAGATGCTGCACCTTGGTGTGGCGGCAGCCCTCGAGAATGTTGGTGAAGCCCACACATTGCTATCGATATAGGCCTGGGGGTTCTGCAGCGAGTAGCGCACGCCGGCCTGGGCGGCCAGATGGATCACGCGGTCAAACCGTTCGGCCTCGAACAGGTCGGCCATGCCCTGGCGGTCGCCGACGTCCAGTTTGACGAAGCGGAAGTTCGAATGCGGCTCAAGGCGCTTCAGGCGGTCAAACTTGAGGTTGACGTCGTAGTAGTCGTTCAGATTGTCCAGCCCCACGACCTCGTCGCCACGCGCCAAGAGGCGCAGCGCGGTGGTCATGCCGATGAAACCTGCAGCACCTGTCAGCAATATCTTCATGATTCGATTCTTGGCTAGGTCGATTTGCGGGATAACTGAATGAAAAAAGCCCCTGAACACGTCCGGCGTTCAGGGGCTTGGGTCTTGGCGGAGAGGGCGGGATTCGAACCCGCGGAGGGTTTTACCCCTCACACGCTTTCCAGGCGTGCGACTTAAACCGCTCATCCACCTCTCCGGAACCCAGCATTCTATATCAAGCGGCTGTGCTTTCTTCTGAAACAGCGAGGAGATTGCGTCAATCCTGCACTCATCGCTGCATTTCTTGCTTCGGGTTGGCGCCCTTCATCAGCGCCATCGCCGTGCCGATCAAGCCCGCGACCTCGCTCATATTCCCCGGCACGATCATCGTGTTGTTCTTCTGCGCCAGCTGCGCGTAGGCGTCCACGGCCTTCTCGGCCACCTTCAGCTGCACGGCCTGCTGGCCGCCGGGCTGCTCGATCGCGGCGGCGATCTTGCGGATCGCGTCGGCGGTGGCGTCGGCCACCGCCGTGATGGCAGCGGCCTCACCGAGGGCCTTGTTGATCTCGGCCTGCTTTTCGCCTTCGGAGCGGGCGATCGAGGCCTCGCGCTCGCCGGTGGCGATATTGATCTGCTCCTGGCGGCGGCCTTCGGAGGCGGCGATCAGTGCGCGCTTTTCCCGCTCGGCGGTGATCTGCGCCTGCATCGAGTGCAGGATGGCCGGCGGCGGCGTCAGGTCCTTGATCTCGTAGCGCAGCACCTTGACGCCCCAGTTCAGCGCCGCCTCGTCGAGCGCCTCGACGACTGAGGTGTTGATGATGGCCCGCTCCTCGAAGGTGCGGTCCAGCTCCATGCGGCCGATCACGCTGCGCAGGGTGGTCTGGGCCAGCTGGGTGATGGCGATGATGTAGTTGCTGGAGCCATAGCTGGCGCGCATCGGGTCGGTGACCTGGAAGTAGAGGATGCCGTCCACTGTCAACTGGGTGTTGTCCTTGGTGATGCAGACCTGGCTGGGCACGTCCAGTGGGATCTCCTTCAGCGAATGCTGATAGGCCAGCCGATCGACAAAGGGCACCAGGAAATTCAGCCCTGGCGTCAGGGTGGCGTGGTACTTGCCGAGCCGCTCGACCACCCAGGCGTGCTGTTGCGGCACCATCTTGATGGTGCGCACCACGAAAATGGCGGCGATGACGAGCAAAACCAGTGCGACGATTTCCATCAGACTTCTCCCCTGTTGTGTTGGCTGTAGCCGGTGTTTGCCTGCGGTTCAGCGGCCGAGCAGCAGCATGCTGCCTTCGATCTCTCGTATCACGTAGGCGCCGGGTGCCGGTGTGTCCTGCCCCTGGTAGCGGGCGGCCCAGCTGGCGCCGCGGTATTTGACCCGGGCCGTGCCGTCGGGCAGCCATTGCTCGACCTGCACGCGCTCGCCGATGTCCAGATTGACATCACGATTGGTCTGGGCCGGCGGGGGCGGCGGCTGGCGGCCCCGCAGCAGATGCCAGGCCGTGACGGCGCCGCCGCCGACCAGGGCGGCGCTGATCATCTGTCCGCTCGCTTGCAGGCCAAGGTGGGCGGCGATCGCGGCGGCGGCCGTGCCCAGGGCCAGCATCAGCAAGTAAAAGGTGCCGGTGCCCAGCTCAATGGCGATCAGGGCGCCGGTGGCAATCCACCACCAGGTGGTGTCAGCTGTCATATCCATGTCGTCTCCCGGTCATGCTGCGGCGCCGTCTTCGGTGCCATGATGTTTTGCGAAGTGTAGGCCCTGGCGAGGGTGCACTTTTGCGACAGCTTTTGATGGCTTGCCCCGCGCTTTCCACAGCCGCTCGCATTGGCCCTACACTTCGCCCCTTTCAATTTTTCTGCCCACCGGAGGCACCCGCATGCTGCGCTTTCGTTTCCCCATCGTCATCATCGACGAGGACTATCGCTCCGAGAACACCTCGGGTCTGGGCATACGTGCGCTGGCGGAGGCCATCCAGAAGGAGGGCTTCGAGGTGCTGGGGGCCACCAGCTACGGCGATCTGAGCCAGTTTGCCCAGCAGCAGAGCCGGGCCAGCGCCTTCATCCTGTCGATCGACGATGAGGAGTTCACGCCGGGGCCGGAGCTTGATCCGGCGGTGCTGTCGCTGCGCAAGTTCATCGAAGAGATCCGCTTCAAGAACGCCGACATACCGATCTATATCTACGGCGAGACGCGCACCTCGCAGCATCTGCCCAATGACATCCTGCGCGAGCTGCACGGCTTCATCCATATGTTCGAGGACACGCCGGAGTTCGTGGCCCGCCACATCATCCGCGAAGCCAAGAGTTATCTGGACGGCCTGGCGCCGCCCTTCTTCAAGGCGCTGATGGACTATGCGCAGGACGGCTCCTACTCCTGGCACTGCCCCGGCCACTCGGGCGGTGTCGCCTTCCTGAAGAGCCCGGTCGGCCAGATGTTCCACCAGTTCTTTGGCGAGAACATGTTGCGCGCCGACGTCTGCAACGCCGTCGAGGAACTCGGCCAGTTGCTGGACCACACCGGCCCGGTGGCCGCCTCGGAGAAGAATGCCGCGCGCATCTTCAATGCCGACCATTGCTTCTTCGTCACAAACGGAACCAGCACGTCGAACAAGATGGTCTGGCACCACACGGTGGCGCCGGGCGACGTGGTGGTGGTCGACCGCAACTGCCACAAGAGCATCCTGCACGCCATCATCATGACCGGCGCCGTGCCGGTGTTCATGACGCCCACGCGCAATCACTACGGCATCATCGGCCCGATTCCCGAGAGCGAGTTCTCGCCGGAGACGATCAAGAAGAAGATCGCCAAGAACCCGCTGCTCAAGGGCATTGATACCAAGAAGATCAAGCCGCGCATCATGACCCTGACGCAGAGCACCTACGACGGCGTGCTCTACAACACCGAGACCATCAAGGCCAAGCTCGACGGCTGGATCGATACCCTGCATTTCGACGAAGCCTGGCTGCCTCACGCCGCCTTCCACAACTTCTACGGCAGCTTCCATTCGATGGGCAAGAACCGCCCGCGCCCGAAGACGGCCATGGTCTATGCCACCCAGTCGACCCACAAGCTGTTGGCGGGCCTGAGCCAGGCCTCCCAGGTGCTGGTGCAGGACTCGCAGGACGTCAAGCTGGACAAGCATTTGTTCAACGAGGCGTATCTGATGCACACCTCGACCAGTCCGCAGTACTCGATCATTGCCAGCTGCGATGTCGCCGCGGCCATGATGGAGCCCCCCGGTGGCACGGCCCTGGGGGAGGAGAGCATCTCCGAGGCCATGGACTTCCGCCGCGCGATGCGCAAGGTCGAGAAAGACTACGGCAAGAAGGACTGGTGGTTCAAGGTCTGGGGTCCGGACAAGATCGCGGCCGAGGGCGTCGGCAAGCCGGCCGACTGGATGCTCAAGACCAATGAGAAGTGGCACGGCTTCGGCTCCATCGAGGCCGGCTTCAATATGCTGGACCCGATCAAGTCCACCATCATCACGCCGGGCCTGGACATGAGCGGCAAGTTCGCCGACACCGGCATTCCGGCTTCCATCGTCACCAAGTTCCTGGCCGAGCATGGGGTGGTCGTCGAAAAGACGGGGCTGTACTCCTTCTTCATCCTGTTCACCATCGGCATCACCAAGGGCCGCTGGAATACGCTGCTGACGGCGCTGCAGCAGTTCAAGGACGATTACGACAAGAATGCCCCGCTGTGGCGCATCCTGCCGGAGTTCGTTGCCGCCCAGCCGCGCTACGAGCGCATGGGCCTGAAGGACCTGTGCCAGAGCATTCACGAGGCCTATGCCAAGGGCGATATCGCCCGGCTCACCACGGACGTCTACCTTTCCGACCTGCAGCCGGCGATGAAACCCAGCGACGCGTACGCCCATATCGCGCACCGCAAGACCGAGCGGGTGGAGATCGACAAGCTTGAGGGTCGGGTCACGACGGCCTTGCTGACGCCATACCCACCCGGCATTCCGCTGTTGATCCCGGGCGAGCGATTCAACAAGAAGATTGTTGAGTACCTGCGCTTCACCCGCGAGTTCAATGATGCCTTCCCGGGCTTCCACACCGACGTGCATGGGCTGGTTGAGGAGGCCGTGCCGGGCGCTGCCTCGCGCTACTACGTGGACTGCGTGAGCGACGGCTAAGTTTTCGAAGTGCCAAAAGGAAAGGGGCTCAATCGAGCCCCTTTTGCTTGCTGTGAAGCAAGGATCAGGCGTCGTCGCCCACCATCGCCACCTTGCTGAAGCCGCCGTCCACGTAGGTGATCTCGGCGCTCACGCCGCCCGCCAGATCGGATAGCAGGAAGGCCGCGACATTGCCCACATCGTCGATCGTGACATTGCGGCGTATCGGCGCATTGGCGGCGAACTGGCTCAGCAGCTTGCCGAAGTCCTTGATGCCCGAGGCGGCTAGGGTCTTGATCGGACCGGCCGAGATGCCGTTCACCCGCACACCCTTGCTGCCCATGGCGTGGGCCAGGTAGCGCACGCTGGCTTCCAGCGAGGCCTTGGCCAGGCCCATGGTGTTGTAGTTGGGCACATAGCGCTCGGCGCCCAGGTAGGACAGGGTCAGCAGCGAGGCGCCGGCGCGCAGGCGCGGTGCGGCCGCCTTGGCCATGGCCGGGAAGCTGTAGGAGGAGATGTCATGGGCGATGCGGAAACCCTCGCGGCTCAGGCCGTCCAGGAAGTTGCCGGCAATGGCTTCGCGCGGTGCGAAGCCGATGGCGTGCACAAAGCCGTCGAATTCTGGCCAGCTCTGGGCCAGGCCCTCGAACAGCGCGGCAATCTGTTCGTCGCTGCCGACATCGCAATCGAACACCAGCTTGGAGCCAAATTCGGCCGCGTATTCGGTGATGCGGTCCTTGAACCGTTCACCCTGGTAGCTGAACGCCAGCTCGGCGCCTTCGCGGTGGCAGGCCTTGGCAATGCCATAAGCAATCGAGCGATTGTTCAGCACGCCGGTGATCAATAGCCGCTTGCCTGCGAGGAATCCCATGTCATCTCCTAGAACTTGTAAAAATCAGCGGCGGATTCTCGCACGCCCAGGGTGATATTCATGGCGCGATCTTGCGGGCACGGTGTTTGCAGGGTACAATTCCGCTTTCGCTGAGAAGCTGAAATTGGGCGGATTCATCCAGCCCATTTTTTTTGGCTGAGTGAAAAACGAGCATTTTTTGCTGAAAACATCTTGATAGAGACTGGAACCGCCGGGCGCATGAATTGGCAAGCCGCTGTTGAAACTACCGTGACCGGTCTGGGTTACGACATGGTGGATTGCGAACGCACTCCAGGGGGCTTGCTGCGTGTCTATATCGACCTCATGCCTCCCGCATTGGGCGCCGACGGTGAGGCCTTGTACATCACCGTCGAAGACTGCGAGCGCGTGACCCACCAGCTGCAGTATGTGCTTGAGGTCGAGGGCTGCGCTTACGAGCGCCTCGAAGTCTCCTCGCCGGGGCTGGATCGGCCGCTGAAGAAGGCCGCCGACTACCTGCGTTTCGCGGGTTCCGAGATTGAATTGAACCTGAAGCTTGCGTTTCAGGGCAAGAAGAAATACCGCGGCCTGTTGTCGGCCGAGGGTGAAGGTTGGCGCCTCGTGTTCAGCGATGGCAAGGTCGATCAAGCATTGGATTTTTCCCTCGATGAAGTGCGTGACGCTCGGCTCGTGCCGGTGATCGACTTCAAGGGGCGCCGGGCCAAGCCGGCGGCAACGCCCAAGGGCGCGGCAAACGACGCCGAAGTGGCGGACAACAAGGTTGACGGAGGTCTGGATCAATGAATCGCGAACTGTTGATGCTGGTGGATGCCATCTCGCGCGAAAAGAATGTCGAGCGTGATGTGGTGTTCGGTGCCGTGGAAGCGGCACTGGCCTCCGCGACCAAGAAGTTGTATGGCGGCGAGGTGGACATCCGCGTGGCGGTTGACCGCGACACCGGCGTCTATGAAACCTTCCGCCGCTGGCATGTCGTCCCGAACGAAGCCGGCCTGCAGAATGCCGATGCTGAAATTCTCCTGTTCGAGGCCCAGGAGCAGATTTCCGACATCGAGGTCGAAGACCACATCGAAGAGTCGGTCGAGTCCGTGCCCATCGGCCGTATTGGCGCGCAGGCCGCCAAGCAGGTGATCCTGCAGAAGATCCGTGACGCCGAGCGCGAGCAGCTGCTGAATGACTTCCTCTCGCGTGGCGAGAGGATCTTCGTCGGCACAGTCAAGCGCCTGGACAAGGGCGACATCATCGTCGAGTCGGGCCGCATCGAAGGCCGCCTGAAGCGCAGCGAGATGATCCCCAAGGAGAATCTGCGTACCGGTGACCGTGTTCGCGCCTTCATGGCGGGCATCGACCCGACGCAACGCGGCCCGCAGATCATGCTGTCGCGCAGCGCGCCTGGCTTCATGATGGAGCTGTTCCACCAGGAAGTGCCCGAGATCGAGCAGGGCCTGCTGGAAATCAAGAGCTGCGCCCGTGATGCGGGCAGCCGCGCCAAGATCGCCGTGCTGTCGCATGACAAGCGCGTCGACCCGATCGGCACCTGCGTTGGCGTTCGCGGTTCGCGCGTCAATGGCGTGACCAACGAGCTGGCCGGCGAGCGCGTGGACATTGTGCTGTGGTCCGAAGACCCCGCACAGTTCGTCATCGGCGCACTGGCGCCGGCCAATGTGCAGTCCATCGTGGTCGACGAAGAGCGCCACGCGATGGACGTGGTGGTGGACGAGGAAAACCTTGCCATCGCCATTGGCCGTGGCGGTCAGAACGTGCGTCTCGCGTCGGAACTGACCGGCTGGCGCATCAATATCATGACGGCCGAGGAATCGGCCGCCAAACAGGCCGTCGAAAGCGACGCCACCCGCAAGCTCTTCGTCGAGAAACTCGACGTGGACGTGGAAGTGGCAGAGATTTTGATTGCCGAGGGCTTTACGAGCCTGGAAGAAGTGGCCTACGTCCCGATGCAGGAAATGCTCGAGATCGAGGCCTTCGATGAGGATACCGTCAACGAGCTTCGCACCCGTGCCAAGGATGCGCTGCTGACGATGGAAATCGCCAAGGAAGAGGCGGTCGAGGAAGTGTCGCAAGATCTGCGTGATCTTGAGGGCGTGACCAATGAACTGATCTCCAAGCTGGCCGACGGCGGCATCCACACTCGCGACGACCTGGCCGATTTGGCCGTGGACGAGTTGGTCGAATTGTCCGGCATGGAAGAGGCTGCGGCCCGCACCATGATCATGAAGGCCCGTGAACATTGGTTCACTGCCTGACCCCGCCCGGCCCCGCCGCACCGCAACCTGTCGCACAGCACCGAACGCACGAAGCAAGGACTTTACACAATGGCAGTGACCACCGTCGCCCAGCTCGCCGCAGAGCTCAACCGCCCTGCGAGCACGCTGCTGGAGCAACTGCACTCCGCAGGCGTCAAAAAGGCGTCAGAAGCGGATGCTCTGACCGAATCCGACAAGGAACGTCTGCTCGACTTCCTGCGCACTTCCCACGGCACAGCCGCGGGCAGCGAGCGCAAGAAGATCACGCTGACACGCAAGTCCACCAGCGAAATCAAGCAGGCGGACGCGAGCGGCAAGGCCCGCACCATCCAGGTCGAAGTGCACAAGAAGCGCACCTTCGTCAAGCGCGATGATGTGAGCGGTGTGACCGAAGAGAGCAGCGAAGCGCCCGAGCAGGACGATGCTGAACTGCAGCGTCGCGAAGACGAGGCCAATGCCCAGGCCGAGCAGCTGCGCATTCAGGAAGAGGAGCTGGCCCAGCGCCGCCGCGAACGTGAAGAGGCCGAGGCCCGCGAACGCGAGGCAGCCGAAGCCCGCCGCATCGAGGCCGAAGCCAAGGCTGCAGCCGAAGCCGCAGCGCTTGCCGCTGCAGCTGAAGCTGCCGTCAAGGCCGCGGCCGAAGCCGCTGCTGCTGCTGCCGTCGCACCGAAGACCGGCACCAAGGCCGGCAGCAGGGCTTCCGCCAAGTCGGCTGGCACGCCGGCCCCGGTGTCCGCTGCACCCGTCGCGGCTGCGCCGGCCCCGGTGGCAGCTCCTGCCCCGGTTGAGGCGCCCAAGCCGACACTGCGAGTGGTCAAGGCCGTTGAGGTTGTGGCCGAAGAGCAGCAGAAGCAGAACGATCTGGCCCGCCGCCGCAAGGCCGCCGAGGACGAAGCCGCCGCGATTCGCGCGATGATGGCTGCGCCCAAGAAGGTGATGCTGGCCAAGAAGCCGGAAGAACCCAAGCCTGCCGTGGCGCCTGCCGCTGTGGCCGGCAAGGAAGGCATCAAGGGCACGATTCACAAGCCCAAGCCCGGCGCTCCTGGCACGACCACGACCACCGCCGCCAAGCCTGGCGACAAGGCCGTCAAGTCCGAGAAGCTGTCATCCAGCTGGGCCGACGAAGCCGCCAAGAAGCGTGCGCTCAAGACCCGCGGTGCGCCGACCACGGCCGGCCGCCCGGGCTGGCGCGCGCCCAAGGGTCGCGGCGGCCGCGGCAATGACCGCGATAACGGCAATTCCTCGGGCTATGTGGCGCCGAACGAGCCGGTGGTGCAAGAGGTCCATGTGCCCGAAACCATCTCGGTGGCCGATCTGGCGCACAAGATGTCGGTCAAGGCCTCCGAGGTCATCAAGCAATTGATGAAGCTGGGCCAGATGTGCACAATCAACCAGCAGCTGGACCAGGAAACCGCCATGATCTTGGTGGAGGAAATGGGCCACAAGGCGCTGGCCGCCAAGCTCGATGATCCGGAAGCCTTTCTGGAATTGGGTGAAGCCGAGCAGGCGCACGAAGAACTGCCCCGCGCACCGGTGGTCACGGTCATGGGTCACGTTGGCCACGGCAAGACCTCGCTGCTGGACTACATCCGCACGGCCCGTGTGGCCGCGGGTGAAGCCGGCGGCATCACGCAGCACATCGGCGCATATCACGTCGACACGCCGCGCGGCATGATCACCTTCCTGGACACCCCTGGCCACGCGGCGTTTACCGCCATGCGAGCCCGCGGCGCCAAGGCGACCGACATCGTGATTCTGGTGGTGGCTGCCGACGATGGCGTAATGCCGCAGACCAAGGAAGCCATCCACCATGCCAAGGCCGCGGGTGTGCCCCTGGTCGTGGCCATGAACAAGATGGACAAGCCCGGCATCAACCTGGAGCGCGTGAAGAGCGAACTGGTGGCCGAGCAGGTCGTGCCGGAAGGATTCGGCGGGGACGTGCCTTTCGTGCCCGTGTCTGCCAAGACCGGTGCCGGCATCGACCAGTTGCTGGAGCAGGTGCTCTTGCAGGCCGAGGTGCTGGAACTGACGGCCGCCAAGGACTCCATGGCCAAGGGCCTGGTGATCGAAGCCAAGCTGGACAAGGGCCGCGGCCCGGTGGCCACGGTGCTGGTTCAGTCCGGCACCTTGAAGCGCGGCGACATCGTGCTGGCCGGTTCGAGCTACGGCCGCGTGCGCGCCATGCTGGACGAGAACGGCAAGGCGATCCAGTCGGCCGGTCCTTCGATCCCGGTGGAAATCCAGGGCCTGACCGAAGTGCCTCAGGCCGGTGATGAATTCATGGTGCTGGGCGACGAACGCCGTGCGCGTGAAATCGCCACCTTCCGCCAGGGCAAGTACCGTGACGTCAAGCTTGCTCGCCAGCAGGCCGCCAAGCTGGAGAACATGTTCGAGAACATGGGCGCCGGCGAAGTGCAGACCCTGCCGTTGATCCTGAAGGCCGACGTGCAGGGCTCGCAGGAGCGCTGGCCCAGTCGCTGGTCAAGCTCTCGACCGACGAGGTCAAGGTGCAGATCGTCCACGCGGCGGTCGGTGGCATCAGTGAGTCGGACGTCAACCTGGCGATCGCCTCCAAGGCCGTCATCATCGGCTTCAACACGCGGGCCGATGCCGGCGCGCGCAAGCTGGCCGAGCACAACGGCGTCGACATCCGCTACTACAACATCATTTATGACGCTGTGGACGAGATGAAGGCGGCGATGACTGGCATGCTGGCTCCCGAGCAGCGCGAAGAGGCGATCGGCACGGCCGAGATCCGGACCGTGTTCGTGGCGTCGAAGATCGGCACCGTGGCCGGCTCGATGGTCACCTCGGGCCTGGTGCGACGCGGCGCCAAGTTCCGCCTGCTGCGCGAGAACATCGTCATCTATACCGGTGAAGTTGACTCGGTGCGCCGCCTGAAGGACGACGTCAAGGAAGTGGCGTCCGGTTTCGAGTGCGGTATCAAGCTGAAGAACTACAACGACATCGCCGAAGGCGACCAGCTGGAATTCTTCGAGGTGAAGGAAGTGGCCCGAACGCTATAAGGCGGATTTGCCCTCACCCTGCAAACCCCGCCTTCTGAAAAGTAGGCGGGGTTTGCGTTTGGCGGCGGCCCATGCAGAGGAGTACCCCATGCGACATAAACGAGCTATACCCAACCGCGGCTTCCGCATTGCCGACCAGATCCAGCGCGATCTGGCCGAGCTGATTCGCGAGCTGAAGGATCCCCGCATCGGCATGGCCACCGTGCATGCGGTCGAGGTCACGCCCTACTATGCCCATGCCAAGGTGTTCTTCTCGGTGCTGGTCGGTGACCCGCAGCAGACGCAGGAAGCGCTGAACGAGGCCGCCGGCTATCTGCGCAACGGCCTGTTCAAACGCCTGCAAATCCACACCGTTCCCACCTTGCACTTCCATTTCGACCGCACCACCGAGCGTGCCGCCGAGTTGAGCGCACTGATTGCGCAGGCCAACGCCACGCAAGCCAAGGACTGAGCCTCCCACCGTCATGAATGCCGTAGTGTCTGAACGTCGCCCCAAGCAGATCCGCCGTGCCTTGCACGGCGTGCTGCTGCTCGACAAGCCGCTGGGCCTGTCGAGCAACGACGCGTTGCAGAAGGCGAAATGGCTGCTGCGTGCCGAGAAGGCCGGCCACACCGGCACCCTGGATCCCCTGGCCACTGGCCTGCTGCCGCTGTGCTTTGGCGCTGCGACCAAGTTCAGCCAGGTCAGCCTGGACGCCGACAAGGCCTACACCGCCGTGCTGAAGCTGGGCCAGACCACCAGTACGGCCGATGGCGAGGGCGATGTGCTGCAGACGCGCCAGGTCAGCGTGTCGCGTGAACAGGTCGAGGCCGCATGTGCAGCTTTCGTGGGCGAGATCGAACAGGTGCCGCCGATGTATTCGGCGCTGAAGCACGAGGGCAGGGCCCTGTACGAGTACGCCCGCCAAGGCATTGAGATTGAACGCCCGGCCCGCCGGGTGACGATTCATCGCATTGACATCCTGGCCTGGCAGCATGACCGGCTGGAAATTGCCGTGGTCTGCAGCAAGGGCACCTATATCCGCACCTTGGCCGAAGACGTCGGCGAGCGGCTGGGCTGCGGCGCCCATCTGAGCGCCCTGCGGCGCACGGCCAGTGGCCCCTTGACGATTGCTTCCGCAGTCACGATTGAGGCGTTGACCGAGATGAATGAAACACAGCGCGAAGCCCTGTTGCAGCCGGCGGACAGCCTGCTCAGCGACTGGCCGCGCATCAGCCTTGACGACGTCGAAGCCGGTCGCTTTCTGACCGGCCTGCGTCGCCGCGTCGCTGCCGACGATGCACCCCGGGTGCGCGTCTATGGTCCCCAAACGCACGCCTTCCTGGGCAGCGCGCATATCTCCGCTGGCGAGTTGATCGCCGACCGATTGTTGAGTCCCCTGGAGGTGCAGGGCCTCCAACACCCCGAAAGTAGTTTATGACAGCCAAGCAAATCCGCAACATCGCGATCATCGCGCACGTTGACCATGGCAAGACGACCATGGTCGACCAACTGCTGCGCCAAAGCGGCACCTTCGCCGAGCACGAGAAGGTCGTCGACACGGTGATGGACAGCAACGCGATCGAGCGCGAGCGCGGCATCACGATCCTGGCAAAGAACTGCGCGGTCAGCTGGGAAGGCACGCACATCAATATCGTGGACACCCCGGGCCACGCGGACTTCGGCGGTGAGGTGGAACGCGCACTGTCGATGGTCGACGGCGTGGTGCTGCTGATCGACGCCCAGGAAGGCCCGATGCCGCAGACCCGCTTCGTGACCAAGAAGGCGCTGGCCCTGGGCCTGAAGCCCATCGTCGTCGTCAACAAGGTGGACAAGCCTGGCGCCAAGCCAGATGCCGTCATCAACGCCGCTTTCGACCTGTTCGACAAGCTCGGCGCCAATGACGAGCAGCTCGACTTCCCGGTCGTCTATGCCTCCGGCATCAACGGCTGGACTTCGCTGACCGAAGGCGCGCCAGGCGAGCAGTGGGGCCCCGACATGTCGGCCCTGTTCAACACCGTGCTCCAGCATGTGCCGGCCCAGAAGGGCGATCCGGACGCCCCCCTGCAGCTGCAGATCTCGGCGCTGGACTACTCGACCTTCGTCGGCCGCATCGGCGTGGGCCGCATCAGCCAAGGCACGATCCGGCCGGCGATGGACGTGCTGGTGATGGAGGGTCCGGACGGCAAATCCTTCAAGGGCCGCGTCAACAATGTGCTGACCTTCCAGGGCCTTGACCGCGTCCAGGCCACCGAAGCAGGCCCCGGCGACATTGTGTTGATCAACGGTCTGGAAAACATCGGCATCGGCGTGACCGTGACCAGTGTCACCGACCCGGCGCCTCTGCCCATGCTGAAGGTCGATGAGCCGACACTGACGATGAACTTCTGCGTCAACACCAGCCCGCTGGCCGGCCGCGAAGGCAAGTACGTCACCAGCCGCCAGATCTGGGACCGCCTGCAGAAGGAACTGCAAAGCAACGTCGCGCTGCGTGTTTCGGAGACCGGTGAAGACGGCATCTTCGAGGTCATGGGCCGCGGCGAACTGCACCTGACCATCCTGCTGGAGAACATGCGCCGTGAGGGCTACGAGCTGGCCGTCAGCAAGCCGCGCGTGGTGTTCCACGATGTCAATGGCGAGAAGCATGAGCCTATCGAGCTGGTGACGGCCGACGTCGAGGAAATCCACCAGGGCGGCGTGATGCAGGCTCTGGGCGAGCGCAAGGGCGAGCTGGTGAATATGGAGCCGGACGGCCGCGGCCGCGTGCGTCTCGAGTACCGCATCCCGGCGCGTGGCCTGATCGGCTTCACGAACGAATTCCTGAACCTGACCCGCGGTTCGGGCCTGATCAGCAATATCTTCGACGGCTACGAGGCCCACAAGGGTGATATCGCCAGCCGCAAGAACGGCGTGCTGATCTCGATGGACTCCGGTGAAATCTTCACCTACGCGCTGGGCAAGCTGGACGACCGCGGTCGCATGTTTGTCAAGCCCAACGATCCGGTCTATGAAGGCATGATCGTCGGCATCCACAACCGTGACAACGATCTGGTGGTCAACGCCACGCGTACCAAGCAGCTGACCAACTTCCGCGTCAGCGGCAAGGAAGACGCGATCAAGGTGACGCCGCCTATCGACCTGACGCTGGAGTACGGCGTCGAGTTCATCGAGGACGACGAGCTGGTCGAGATCACGCCCAAGAGCGTGCGCCTGCGCAAGCGCCACCTGACCGAGAACGAACGCAAGCGTGCTTCGCGCTCCTAAATCGGTTTGACAATCGCGGCCCCTCGGGGCCGCTCCAAATTCATGAGCCATCGCAAGGCCGTGCTGCTGATGATTGTGGTGACCCTGCTCTGGAGCACGGCGGGCGTCGTCTCGCGCCAGCTGGACAGCGCGCGCAGCTTCGAGGTCACCTTCTGGCGCAGCGCCTTCAATGCGCTGGCGCTGATCGTGGCTCTGTCGGTCATGCGTGGCACGGCCTTGTGGGGCCAGCTCTTGCGGGCGCCCAGGCAGGTCTGGATCTCTGGCCTGTGCTGGTCGGTGATGTTCACCGCCTTCATGGTGGCCATCACCCTGACCAAGGTCGCCAATGTGCTGGTGACGATGGCGCTGGGTCCCTTGATCACCGCGCTGTTCTCGCGCGTCTTCCTCAAGCACCATCTGCCGCTGCGCACCTGGGTCGCCATTCTGGTGGCCACGGCGGGCATAGGCTGGATGTTCGGCCATGAGGCTGGTGGCGGCGATGCGCAATCGCTGCTGGGCGTGTTGGTGGCGTTGGCGGTGCCGCTGTCCGCGGCCGTCAACTGGACGCTGCTGCAGCACATTTCCCACGGCAAGGGTGACCCCGAGGCCTGCGATGTGGCGCCGATCGACATGCTGCCCGCGGTGCTGCTGGGCGCGCTGATCTCTGCCTTGAGCGTGCTGCCGCTGGCCTGGCCCTTCCAGGCTTCGGTGCATGATCTGTCGCTGCTGGCCCTGCTGGGCGTGTTCCAGCTGGCCCTGCCTTGCCTGCTTGTGGTCAGGCTGACCCGCACCTTGCCCGGCCCCGCGATTTCGCTGCTGGGCCAGCTCGAAGTGCTGTTCGGCGTGCTCTGGGCCTGGGCCTGGGGCGGCGAGCAGCTGAGCCAGGCCACCCTGGTGGGTGGGCTGATGGTGCTCGGTGCGCTGGCCGCCAACGAAGCGCTGGCCCTGCGCCGGCGCAGCCACTGATATTCTTTTCGATTTTTTTCGCTGGAGACTTCGCCCATGACGGCTTCGCTGATTCCCGCCTTGATTTCCGACGGTCAGGTGCTCGCCTCGGTCAATGGCTGCCTGGGTGTGATCACCCTGAACCGGGCGAACGCGCTGAATGCGCTGTCCCTGGCGATGATCCGCGACATCACGGCGCTGCTGAAGCACTGGGCGCAGGCGCCGCAGGTCCAGGCCGTGGTGGTGCTGGGGGCCGGGCGCGAGGGCAAGCCGCCGGCCTTCTGCGCCGGGGGCGACATCCGCTTCTTTCACCAGGCCGCCCTGGCCGGTGACACCGCGCTGGAAGACTTCTTCACCGAGGAATACGCGCTCAACCACCTGATTCACAACTTCGCCAAGCCCTATATCGCCCTGATGGACGGCGTGGTGATGGGCGGCGGCATGGGCATCAGCCAGGGCGCCAAGCTGCGTGTGCTCAACGAGCGCAGCAAGCTGGCGATGCCGGAGACGAATATCGGTCTGTTCCCCGATGTCGGCGGTGGCTGGTTCCTGGGCCAGTGCCCGGGACGCACTGGCGAATGGCTGGCGCTGACGGGCGCCGCCATCGGTGCCGGCGACGCCATCGCGCTGGACCTGGGCGATGTGTTCGTGCCCGCCAGCGCCTGGACGGCGATGCTGGACGATTTGCTCAAGGGTGACCAGCCCAGTGCCGAGCATGTGGTGGCCACGGTGATGGAGCATGCCGAGCTGGCCCCGGCCGCCGAGCAGCCCAGCCATCGCACGGCGATCGACAAACACTTTGCCGCGCCGTCGCTGACCGAGATCATGGCTTCGCTGGCGGCTGCCGGCGATGAATGGAGCGCACACACGCTGGCCATCTTGAACAAGCGCTCTCCGCTGATGATGGCCGTGACCCTGGAACAGCTCAAGCGCGCCCGCAAGCTGAGCCTGGCCGATGACCTGCGCATGGAGCGCGATCTGGTGCACCGCTGCTTCCATTTGCGCCCCGGGGCTGCCAGCGAGACGGTGGAGGGCATACGTGCGCTGGCCGTCGACAAGGACCATGCGCCGCGCTGGAACCCGGCCCGCGTCGAAGACGTCAGCGCGGCGATGGTGGCTGCATTTTTCGAGAACCCCTGGACACCGGGCACCCATCCGCTGCGCGAGTTGAAGTAGCCGGCGCGAGGGCCAGGTCTCGCAGGGCCTGCCGCACAGGGCACAATGAGCGGGCGCTTGATCCGAGCGCATTGCCGGGAGTGGGGCGCCTTCAGGGGCACTGCGGCTCGCCGGCTTGTCGCCCACCCACAGCGAGAGACCGCCCATGCTCAGCTCACAGCCCTCCGACATCGAGATCGCGCAAGCCGCAACGCTTCAGAAGCTGATTCCGCTGGCCGCCAAGCGCCTGGGCATCCCCGAGGATGAGCTTTCGCCCTACGGCCACTACAAAGCCAAGCTGAGCCTGCAGCACATTGCCAGCCTCAAGGCCAGGCCCGATGGGCACCTGGTGCTGGTGACGGCGATCACACCGACGCCGCCCGGTGAGGGCAAGACCACGACCACGGTGGGCCTGGGCGACGGCCTGAACCTGATCGGCAAGAACACCCTCATCTGTTTGCGCGAGCCGTCTCTGGGGCCCTGCTTCGGCATGAAGGGCGGGGCGGCTGGCGGCGGCCATGCGCAGGTGCTGCCGATGGAGGACATCAATCTGCACTTTACGGGCGACTTCCACGCCATCGCGCTGGCCAACAATCTGCTCGCGGCGCTGATCGACAACCACATCCACCACGGCAATGCGCTGGACATCGACCTGCGCCGCATCAGCTGGAAGCGGGTGGTTGACATGAACGACCGCGCGCTGCGCGACATCATCGTGGCCCTGGGCGGCCCCGGCAATGGCTATCCGCGGCAGGATGGCTTTGACATCGTCGTCGCCAGCGAGGTCATGGCCATCCTGTGCCTGGCCACCTCGCTGACCGATCTGAAGCGGCGGCTGGGCAGCATCGTGATTGGCTACACCGGCGACAAGCAGCCTGTGACCGCCCGCCAGCTGCAGGCCGATGGCGCGATGGCTGCGCTCCTGAAGGACGCGCTGGCCCCGAACCTGGTGCAGACCCTCGGCGGCAATCTGGCCTTCATCCACGGCGGGCCATTTGCCAATATCGCCCACGGTTGCAACTCGGTGATGGCCACGCAGGCGGCCCTGAAGCTGGCCGACTATGTGGTCACCGAGGCCGGCTTCGGTGCCGATCTGGGGGCCGAGTAGTTCATCGACATCAAGTGCCGCAAGGCCGGACTGCGGCCGTCGGCGGCGGTGCTGGTGGCGACGGTGCGGGCGCTGCAGTACCACGGTGGCGCCGATCCCAAGCTGGCGTCGAGCGCCACGCTGGACACGCTGCGCAAGGGCCTGGCCAATCTGGACCGCCATGTCGAGAACGTGCGAACGCACTACGGTCTGCCCTGCATCGTCTCGATCAACCGTTTCAGCAGCGACACGCCCGAGGAGATCGCGCTCATCGAGGCCCACTGCGCGGCCCTGGGCGTGCGTTGCGTGCTGGCCACGCATTGGTCGGATGGCGGCGCCGGTGCGCAGGATCTGGCCCATGCGGTGGTGGCGGCCTGCGAGAGCGGCGCGGCCCAACCTGGCTTTCTGTACGACGACGACCTGGGGCTGCTCGACAAGATCCGCACCGTGGCGACCAAGATTTACCGCGCGGCCGAGGTCACGGCCGACCCCAAGGTGCTGAGCCAGCTCAGCGAGTGGGAGGCGCTGGGCTATGGCCATCTGCCGGTGTGCATTGCCAAGACCCAGTATTCGTTCAGTACCAACCCCAAGCTGCGGGCCGCGCCGAGCGGCCACACACTGAATGTGCGCGAAGTCAGGCTGGCAGCGGGTGCCGAGTTCATCGTCGCCGTCTGCGGCGACATCATGACCATGCCGGGCCTGCCCAAGGCGCCATCGGCGCAGCGCATCGATGTGGACGGGCAGGGGCGGATCTCGGGACTTTTCTAGTCATTGCGCGTTGGACCTGACGGGTACGCACGGCAGCTCCGACCCCAACCGTCTGTAGCTGTTGGCTGTTGCTTGACGCCTGTCGCCGGCTGTTGCGGCCTGTAGGCGCAGGCCTGCAGTCTGTCGATTCGGCGCGGTGCCGGCTGAGCCGTTTGCCTATCCTGCGGGCTTCTCGAAGGAAAGCCCGCATGCTCAGCATTCAAAACGTGGTGAAGACCTATGGCCCCAAACTCCGGGCCGTGGACGGTGTATCACTGGAACTCAAGCCCGGTGTGGTGGGCCTGATCGGCCACAACGGCGCCGGCAAGACAACCTTGATGCAGATGATTGCCACGCTCAACAAGCCCAGCAGTGGCCAGATCCTGCTGGACGGGCAGGACATCGCGAAGAAGCCCGAACTGATGCGCCGCCGCCTGGGCTATCTGCCGCAGGACTTCGGCGTCTATCCGCACCTCACGGCGCTGGAGTTCCTGCAGTACTTCGCCGCGCTGAAGGGGGTACGCGACCCGGTGCGCATCCGGCGCCTGCTGGAGCTGGTGAATTTGCACGAGCATGGCAGTCGCCTGGCCGCCAGCTTCTCGGGTGGCATGCGCCAGCGCCTGGGCATTGCCCAGGCCCTGCTGAACGACCCCGATGTGCTGATCGTCGACGAGCCCACCGCCGGGCTCGACCCCGAGGAGCGGCTGCGTTTTCGCCATCTGCTCAGCGAGATCGGTTTCTCGAAGCTGGTGATCGTTTCTACCCACATCGTGTCCGATATCGAGAACATGGCCCAGTTTCTTGCCATCATGCGCCAGGGCAGGCTGGTGGCATTCGAGACGCCGGAGGCCATCCTGCAGCAGGCCCAGGGGCAGGTCTGGACGGCCGAGCTGGAGCTCGGGGCCTACGAGGCGCTGCGCGGCCAGGTCCAGGTGCTGCATGCGCAGCGACAGGGGCGCTTGATCAGCGTGCGCATGGCCCATGAGCACCCCCCCTGCGACGGCGCTCAGGTGGCCGAGCCCAGCCTTGAAGAAGCGTTGATGTCGCAACGCTATGCGCTGCAGCAACACCGCCAGCTGGGCCTCGCCGCATGAATGGCTTGGCTTTCGGGGCGCTGATGCTCAACGAGCTGCGCCTGCGTGTGCGGCGCCTGAGCACCTTGGTGGTCCTGCTGGCGGTGGTGCTGCTGTCGTGGCTGATGGTGATCGACCCGGCCAGTGGCACGGCGATGATCACGGTGGGCGACGCACGGGTCGTCTATGACAGCACGGCGCTTGCGGCCGGCACCGCAGCGTTGGGCTCGCTGTTGATGGGCCTGGCCGGCTTCTTCCTGTTGCGCGGGCGCAGCCAGGAGGAGTTGCGGGCGGGCAGTGCGGCGGTGTTGGCGGCCACGCCTGTGTCAAGTGCGCAACTCTTGATCGCGCGCTGGGCGGGCGGCGTGGCCTATCTGTGCGGGCTGATGCTGGCGTTGCTGCTGACCATGTGCGTCTTGCACGCGGTGCGGGGTGAGGCCGCCTTCGAGCCGGGCGTCTATCTGCAGATGTACGCGCTGCAACTGCTGCCCGGCCTGATGTTTGGCGCCGCCATGGCGACCCTGTGCGACGCTTGGGCGCCGTTGATGGGCAAGCGCGGCGACCTGCTGTACTTTGTGATCTGGATCGCCCAGCTCGCCACCTTGCCTGCCAGCCTGGGCCAGCACACCGTCCCGGGCTGGACGCTGGTGGACACCTCCGGCCTGGCCCTGCTGCCCAGCCGGCTCGAGCAGATCACCGGTCAGTCGAACATCGAAATCGGCGCCAGCGAGTTCAATGCGGCGCTGCCGGCCGTACAGCTGCCCGCCGAATTCTGGACTGGGCAGATGGTCGTCATGCGCCTGGGCTCGGCCCTGCTGTCCTTGCCGCCCCTGCTGCTGGCCCTGCTGCTGTTTCACCGCTTCTCGCCCGACAAGGTCAGGCCGCGGCCGCCAGGCCGGCGCTTGCTTGCCCCGCTGGCAGGCTTGCGTTGGCTGACACGACCGCTGGGTTCTGCCCTCGGGCGCCTGCTGCTGCCGGCTGCCCATTTGCCGGGTCTGAGCGGGCAGGTGCTGGCCGATGCGCTGCTGACGCTGATGGCCCATCCCGTGACAGTGCCGCTGGGGGCACTGGCCATCGTGCTCGGCAGCTTTGGCGATGCCGCTCAACTGCCTGGCTTGCTTGGCGCCATCGTCCTGGTCTGGGGCGTACTGATCAGCGATCTGAGCGTGCGTGACCATCAATCGGGCATGGCCGCCATTGCTGCGGCCGTGCCGGGCGGCGCCGGGCGGCGCTACCTGCGCCAATGGCTTGCGGGGCTGCTGCTGGGCCTGCTGGTCGCCGCGCCGGTGCTGCTGCGCTGGGCAGTGCTGGAGCCGCGGGCCGCGATGGCCCTGCTGGCCGGGCTTGTAGCCCTCAGCGCCGTGGCCAATGCGCTGGGCACGATCACCCGTACGGGGCGCTGCTTCCTGGCCCTGTTCCTGTTCGGCGCCTACGTGTCCAGCCAGGTGCGGGCCGTGGCCTGGCTCGACGTGGTGGGCATCAACGGCGCTGCCAACGCCGCGTCGATAGTCACCTGTCTGGTGGTCGGGCTGGTTGCCACTGCGGCGGGCCATGTCAGGCAGCGGCGCAGCAGCGGACACACGGTCTAAGATGCTCAGCTGTCGTCAGCCGAGAGTCGCATACGATGAGTGAAATTGCCCGCAGGCTGCAGGCTCTGGGCCTGCAGCTGCCGCCACCGATCAAGCCGCCGCCCGGCGTGGTCCTGCCCTTTAGTTTCGTGCGCATCATCGGTTCGCGTGCCCATGTGTCCGGGCACAGCGCGCAGAACGCCGACGGCACGGTGGCCGGGCCGCTGGGCAAGCTGGGGCGGGAGTTGACCGTGGAGCAGGGCTATTTCACGGCCCGGCTGACGGCGCTGTCCATCCTGGGCAGCCTGCAGCGTGCGCTCGGTGACCTGGATCGTGTGCAGGCCTGGGGCCGGGTCTTTGGCATGGTCAATTCGGCTCCTGGCTTTCACAGCCAGCCGGCGGTGATCAACGGTTTCTCGGACCTGATACTGGCGCTCTACGGCCCCGAGCGCGGTGCCCATGCGCGCAGCGCAGTGGGCATGGCCGAGCTGCCGTTCAATATCGCGGTAGAGATCGAGGCGGAGGTGGAGATTGCAGTCTGAGCCTTCTGCCTTGGACGATCTGTGGCTGGCGTGCAGAATGCGTCACTGGGTGTCCATCGACGAAAGCAGCCTCCATCATGTCCACAAGCACCATTCGAATTCACCGCGTCCTGCGCGCACCGCCTGAGCGGGTGTACCGGGCCTTTCTCGATGCCGATGCCCTGTGCAAGTGGTTGCCCCCGCACGGCTTCAGCGCCAAGGTCCACCATCTGGACGCCACGGTCGGCGGCAGCTACAGGATGTCGTTCACCAATTTCAGCAACGGTCACAGCCACTCCTTCGGCGGGCAGTATGTGGAGCTGGTGCCCAACGAACGCATCCGGCACACCGATCGCTTCGACGACCCGAACCTGCCGGGTGAGATGCAGGTGACGATTTCGCTGAAGCAGGTCTTCTGCGGCACCGAGCTGAACGTCGTGCAGGAAGGCATCCCCGAGATCATCCCCGCTGAAGCCTGCTACCTGGGCTGGCAGGAGTCGCTGCTCTTGCTGGCGCAGTTGGTCGAGGCGGACATTCCGGGGTGAGCTTTGAGCTGACGATATGACCGCCACCTTTCGCCGTGCCTTGCCCAGTGATGCCCCGGCCTGCGTCGTCATGCGCGGCAAGACCCGCCAGAACGCCATCTCGCCCGAACGTCTGGCTGAGCTGGGCATCACCCCGATGTCATGGGCGGCTCAGATCGAGTCCGGCCAGTTGCCGGGCCATGTCTGTTTTGACGACGGCGCACTCATGGGCTACTGCTTTGGTGACATCGGCACGGGAGAAGTTGTGGTGCTCGCACTGCTGCCCGTTGCCGAAGGCCAAGGGCTTGGCAAGATGCTGCTGGACCGAGTCATGCAGGACCTCAGGGCGCACGGCCACCAGCGCCTGTTCCTCGGCTGTTCAAGCGACCCAGAGAGCCGCTCCCACGGCTTCTACCGCCACCTCGGTTGGCACTCGACGGGCCAGGTCGATGCGCATGGTGACGAGGAGCTGGAGCAATTCTTCGATCAGGCCCGCGGCGATGCGTGACGCACTGCGGCGCCGCCTGGCCGCAGGGATGCCCGGGGCGCCCTGGATCCTTTGGCTTGCCCTGTACAGCGGCTTCGTCGGGGCCAAGGAGGTTTCTACAATGTCTTCAGCGCCCATTTCCGAGCAGTCGGTCGTGCAGTTTCTGCATCATTTCGAGGCACTGGCCGGGCAGAAGGATTTCAGCAGGATCGAGGCCCTGGTCCACGAGCGCGCCTTCTTCCGCTTCAATGACGGCGACTTTGTCGGTCGCCCCGCGGTCAAACTTGCCATTGAAAAGACTTGGCAGAGTGGCTACAAGGTCGAGAACGAGCGCTTCTACCTGAGCGATGTCGTTGTGCTGTCAGTCGACCAGGCCAGCGCCAGCGTGACCTACAGCTACAACTGGGAAGGTCTGCACGAGGGGCGGCAGTTCCGCATCCAGGGCAGGGGCAGCCGCGTGTTGGTGCGCGGACCGGAGGGCGGATTGCAAATCATCCATGAACATCTGAGCCGACTCCCCAAGGTGGTGGAGCCAGGCAAGCCATGAGCATTGAGTGGGACTACAAAATGACAGCGGAAGAACGCCTCAAAGACCTGGGCCTCGAGCTGCCGGTCGGCACTGCCCCAGCGGGCAACTACGCAACCGCGGTGCGCAGCGGCAATCTGCTGTTTCTGTCCGGCAAGGCGCCGCTGCCCGTTGACGGCGTCATGCCCAAGGGCCGGCTGGGCCAGGAGTACACGGCCGACGAGGGCTATGCGCTGGCACGCTCGGCCTGCACCGATCTGATCGCGGCGATGCGCAAGGCACTCGGCTCGCTGGACCGGGTGGCCCAGGTGGTCGACCTTCAAGGCTCGCTGAACACCACCCCGGACTTCGAAGACCATGCCAAGGTGCTCGATGGCGCCTCCGACCTGTTGGCGGCCGTGTTCGGCCCGGCCGGCATGCATGCGCGCTCGGTCATCGGCGTGGCCTCGCTGCGCAAGGGCGTGCCGCTGACGATCAAGGCCGTCGTCGAAGTCAAGCCGGATTGATGGAGTGATCAAGGCGCTGATGGCCGCCTGCGCAGCGCTGCTGACTACAGCTGCCGCGATGGCCGCGCCGGACCTGGTGATCGTCGTGCGCCATGCCGAGCGTGCCACCGAGCCCGCCAACGATCCGGCCTTGAGCCCGGCCGGGCGGCAGCGTGCCGCGCAGCTGGCCGAACTGCTGACGGATGGCAAGATCACCGCCATCATCACCACCCCGCTGCGCCGCACCCGGGAAACTGCGGAGCCCCTGGCCAAGGCGCTGGGCATCGCGCCGCAGGTGGTGGGCTTTCGCCAAGGCGAGTTCGCCGCCCATGTGCCGAAAGTGGTGGCGGCGCTGGGCCGGAAGAGTGGCAATGTGCTGGTGGTGGGCCACAGCAACACGGCCAACGAAATCGCCACCGCGCTGAGCGGTATCGTGCAGCCGCAGCTCTGTGAAACCAGCTTCGGCCATGTCTTTATTGTCGTGCCGGCCAGCAAGGCCTTGGTGAAGCTGCACTACGGCGTAGCGGATCCTGCACCGAGCACCGGCTGCCAGTAGGGGGGGTATTGCCATGCATCTGTTGATCTTTGGTTCCACCGGCGCCACCGGGCAGGAGCTGGTGCGCCAGGCCTTGATGCAGGGGCATGGCGTCACCGCCTTCCTGCGCGATCCGGCGCGGCTGACGATAACCCACCCGTCGCTGCGCCATGTCGTCGGCGACGTGATGGATGGGCCTTCGGTAGATGCTGCGATGCCGGGGCATCAGGCAGTGCTTTGCGCGCTCGGCAACTTCCCCGAGGGCAAGGCCGATGCCGATCGGCGCCAGCGCAAGGTGCCGGTCTGCTCGGTCGGCACCGGCCATATCGCCGCAGCAATGGCCCGGCACGGCCTGCGCCACCTGATCGTGGAGAGTTCGGCCAGCGTCGGCGAGAGCCGCAGCACCGGGCGCTTCGGCGCCGGCTTCGTGCTGCGGCTGCTCCTCGGTGACGTGATGGCCGACAAGGATCGCCAGGATGAGGTGCTGCAGGGCAGCGCCCTTGATTGGACCCTGGTACGCCCGCCCAAGCTCAACAATGGCCCGGCCAAGGGCCGCCTGCAATCGGACGAGGGTCTGGCCTGGAGTTTGGCCTCGACGGCGTCGCGTGCCGATGTGGCTGCCTTCATGCTGGCCGCCTTGAACGACGCCACGACGATTCGACGGGCACTGACCGTGCGCGACTGACCGAGGAGGGCACACATGGATGTGTTCGAAGCGATTCACGCACGGCGCTCGATCCGCAAATACCGCCCCGACGAGGTGGAACGTGCACTGATCGAGGAACTGCTGTTCGCCGCCGTGCAGGCGCCCACGCCACCGGTCAGCGGTGCCTTGCCCTGGGCGCTGTGCGTGATCGAAGGGGTGCGGCGCCTGGCCGCCTATGGGCTGCGGGCAAGCCAGTACGTCCGCGAGCACCAAAGCGAAGACCGGCCGCAGACCTGGACCGAGAGGCCTGACTTCAAGGTCTTCTGGGATGCGCCGGTGCTAGTGCTGTTCTGCGCCCGCGAGGGCAATCCGGGAACGCCGTTCGACTGCTGCCGCGCCGCGCAGAATCTGATGCTGGCCGCGCACGCTCGGTCGCTGGGCACGTGCTGGGTCGGCGCGCCGCTGCCCTGGCTGCACAGCCCGGGCGTGGCGCAGGAGCTTGGCCTGCCCGAGGGTTTCGAGCCGGTCGTTGCCATCGTGCTGGGCTATCCGGACGAGCAGCCGCTGGGCAGCCCGCGAGCTAGGCCGCAGTTGAACTGGTGTTGAGCGCCGGCCTGGTTTGACTCGGTATGATGCGCGCAGTTTCGCCACTCACTCAGGCCGCTAGCTGCTCCGAGTCCATGCATGACACCCCCGACTACGACATCACCGAACTCCTGCTCTGCGGCTTCTTCATCGCCGGCGCCATCTCCAGCCTGATCTGGGCAGGTGCGTCGTTCTACGACGAAGAAGCCTTCACGGCCACCGAGGCGGCGGGGCTGTCACTGATGCTACTCGGTGGCTGTGCTCACCCGAAGAAATACCTGTTCGACTGCCTCAGTTTGCCGCTGAGTTTCATCGAGCACAGTGGGCGCGAAACCCCTGTCACCGTGTTTGCGGCGGGAGCCGGGCTGCTGTTGTGGCTGGTCGGTCTGGCCGGCAATCACTTTGCTTGACTGGGGCGAATAGTGGCGGGGCGGAGGCCACCCGCGCCTGTCCTGGGATAATCCGGCGCTCCCGTAGCTGTTCTTCGCCCCGCCCGTGACCGATTCCGTCTCAGCATCGCCCCCGCACAACCCCTGGCGCCTGTCCGTCGCGCCGATGATGGATTGGACCGACAGGCATTGCCGCTACTTCCATCGCTTGCTGACCCGCCATACGCGGCTGTACACCGAGATGGTGACCACCGGCGCGCTGATCCATGGTGACCGGCCGCGGCATCTGGACTTCAATGCCGAGGAGCATCCGGTGGCGCTGCAGCTGGGCGGCAGCGAGGCGGCCGATCTGGCCGCTTGCGCCAAGCTGGCCCAGGACTGGGGCTATGACGAGGTCAATCTGAATTGCGGCTGCCCGAGTGAGCGGGTGCAGCGCGGAGCCTTTGGCGCCTGCCTGATGAACGAGGCCGGCCTGGTGGCCGATGGCGTGAAGGCCATGCTGGACGTGGTGGACATTCCGGTGACGGTGAAGAACCGCATCGGCATCGACAGGGTCGAGAGCTATGAGTTCGTGCGCGACTTCGTTGGCACGGTGGCCGAGGCCGGCTGCGAGGTCTTCATCGTCCATGCACGCAATGCCTGGCTGCAAGGCTTGAGCCCGAAGGAGAACCGTGAGATTCCGCCGCTGCGCTACGAGCTGGTCTATCAGCTCAAGCGCGAGTTCCCGGACCTGACCATCGTCATCAATGGCGGCATACAGACCGAGGAAGACATTGCTTTGCATCTGCAGCATGTGGACGGCGTGATGGTCGGCCGTCACGCGTACCACGAGCCCTGGGCGATGAGCAGCTGGGATTCGCGCTTCTTCGATACGGTCGATCCCCTGGCCTCGCGCGAAGAGGCTGAGGCGCAGTGGCTGAGCTATCTGGAACGCCATGTGGCGACCCAGACCGGCGGCCACCCGAACACCTGGCCGCAGGCGATGCGCCATGCGCTGGGGCTGTGGAACGGCTCGGCCGGCGCGCGGCGGTGGCGCCAGGTGTGGTCCGACCACAAGCTCAAGCTGGAGCCACCGGCCCAGGTGGCGGCCTTGGCCACGGCGGCGCGGCAGGAAACGCGCCGATTGCTCGCCGAGAGCGCTACCGTCTGATCGTCACAGGCGGCGCTGGCTGGCTCTTGCCAGATAAAACCATTCCTGCCCCGGCTGGGCCCTGGTGTTGGGGAAGACGATGCGGCCGGCGTCGGGTGCCAGCACCGGTGTGCCATCGTGCCGGGTGCCGATCAGCTGGCCTTTTGCTATCGCATCGAAGCTGACCCAGGCTTTGGCGAACTGGTCGCCTTCGTGCTCGCGGTCCACCACTTCATACAACTGCAGCAGCTCGGGCGTTTGCGTGGGCTGATGCAGAGTCACCTCTGCCGCATCGATCATGCCCAGCAGGGCCAGCGTGCGGGTGATGGCCTGCCAGGCCACCTCGGGGGCGTTCGGGTCATCATGCTGGCCGCACTCCAAGGTCACGCCGTAGCCACCCTGCGAGCGCATGTACTCGGTCGTGCCGACACCGTAGTGCGGGTCCTGGTCCAGGCTCTGGCGGCGTGAGCCGTCTTTGGGTTGCTGGGCGCGGCGTTGCAGGCCCAGCGCGTAGGTGCTGAGCCAGCCCTCGACGATGCGGGCCGGGCCCAGCGCGGCGGCCATGGCGGCTTCCGCGAGTTCGTGGCGGAACGGCTCCAGCGGGCCGGTGTTGTCGCGCGGGCCCAGCATCACAAAGGGCTGGCCAACGGCATTGAACGAGTGCAGGTCCAGCAGCACATCGTGGGCGGCCAACCACGGGCACAGGACCTGGCCGATGCGGTCCTCGAAGTCCTGCGCGATCACAGCCGGGCGCAGATTGCGGTTCAGATTGCGCTCGCCCTCGCGCTGGCCGCGCTGGCAGGCCAGAGGGTTGACGATGGGAATGGCGGTCAAGGTGCCTCGTTGCAGGCGCAGGGCGCCGCTGTCCAGCGCTTGGAGCAGGCGCTCGATGGCGCGCGTGCCGCAGGTCTCGTTGCCATGGACGGCACCGGTGACGATCAGCCGGGGGCCGGGCAGCAGGCCGGCAAACTGGTGGACGCGAAGATGGGTGGGTTGCATGTTGATGAGCTTGGTTCAGACCGCCGAGGATAGCGCCGGCCGTGGCGCCTCGGGCCAGGTGGCCAGCACCACGCCCAGCAGCGCCAGGCCGTAGGCGCAGGCCTGCAGCAGTCATGGTCTCTCCGAGGAACAGCAGGCCGACGAGGCCGGTGGCGATAGGCAGGAAGACCATGAACACGCCGGCGCGGGCGGCGGGCACACGCGCCAGGCCGGTCATCCACAGCCAGACGGTGATCATGCTGGCGGCCAGTGCATAGAACAGCAGCAAGCCCCAGCTCAGCGCAGGCACCGCCGCGAAATCAAAACTCCGCGCCTGCCACAGCCCCAGCGGCGTGACCAGGGTGAAGCCCCACAGATTGATCAGCGCGCTGAT
>Ga0187843_10000300_pt1 | contig 37329 bp, 47 predicted proteins | sample SpaLakP09_SKY_43_FD_134516 | JGI IMG/M metagenome (GOLD analysis project Ga0187843, IMG submission 134516) | Oligotrophic lake water microbial communities from Sparkling Lake, Wisconsin, USA - SP09_SKY_43 | ecosystem: Environmental > Aquatic > Freshwater > Lake | place: USA: Sparkling Lake... | reverse complement strand
TGGCGCTAGCGCCACCGTCCGCGCTGGCGATGTGTTCACCGTGGCTGACTGCTTTGCTGTCAACCCGCAGACCCGTGAGTCCACCGGCTCGCTGTTCCAGTTCGTCGCGCTGGCCGATGTCACGCTGAGCGGCGCCGGCGCTGGCAACATCACCGTGGCCGCGATCTACTCGGCTGCGCACGCGCTGGCAACCGTCAACACCCTGCCGGGCAACAGCAAGGCCGTGATCTTCGTGGGCACCACTTCGACGCAGTACCCGCAGAACCTGGTTTACCATAAGGACGCCATCACGTTCGCCACCGCTGACCTCTTGCTGCCGCAAGGTGTCGACATGGCCGCCCGTGCAGTCCACAACGGCATCAGCCTGCGCGTTGTTCGTCAGTACGACATCAACAACGACCGCATGCCCTGCCGTATTGACGTCCTGTACGGCTTCAGCACCATTCGTCCGCAGATGGCTTGCCGCATCTGGGGCTGATCTTTAATCTTCTAGGAGAAACATCATGGCACTCCCTAACGGTGCAGGCGGCTATCAAGTTGGCGATGGCAACCTCAGCGAACTCACCCTCGGCTACGGGCCCGCGCCTCTGTCGGTTGACGGTACCGCTACGCTGACCGCGGCTCAAGTCACCGCCGGCATGCTGCTGGTGGGCTCGGGGGCAACTGCTGCCCAGACCTACACGCTGCCCGCGGCGTCGCTGATCGACGCGATCATCACCTCGGCCAAGCCTGGCAGCACGTTCGATCTAAACGTCATCAACCTGGGTACGTCGTCCGGCACTGCAGCGCTGGCGATGGGCACTGGCACCGGCTTTACCAACGGCGGCAACGCTACGACTACCGTTGCCGTCACCTCCAGCGCGATGTACCGATTCCGCAGCGCCGGCGACGGCGCTTGGACCGTGTACAAGGTGGCCTAATCTAATGGGGGCTTCGGCCCCCATTTTTCAAAGGATCATGAAATGGGCAATACCCGATCTATTGGCGTCGCGTACAGCGATCAAGACATTGACGGCGGCACTATTGGTGCTGTTACTCCGGCAACTGTGGTCGGCACGACTGTTTACGCAACCACTGAGCTTGGCTACGCCGCCGCAGCGCAGGGGGCAGTCACTCAACTGACCGACAAGTCGACTGCCGTTACGCTGAACACTTCGGCGGGCCGGATTACGATGAACAACGCTTCGTTGGCTACCGCCACCAACGCGACGTTCACCTTGAACAACTCCACCATCAGCGCAAACGACGCAGTCATTTTGACGATCTCAGGCGGTCAAACCACGCCGGGATCGTACAATGTGTTCGCCAACTCTCTTGCCGCAGGTTCGGTTAGCATCACGCTGCGGAACATCTCCGGCGGCACGCTGTCAGAAGCGATTGTCATTAACTTTGCGATCATTCACAGCCTGTAGTAGAAGGGGGTAGTCATGACAACTGCCGGAGATCAGATCAACGCCGCGCTGCGGCTTTTGGGTGTACTGGCAGAAGGCGAGACTACCTCTCCCTCGGTGTCGCAAGACTCGCTTGCGGCCATGAATCAGATGATTGATTCGTGGAACACCGAGCGTCTGATGGTCTACAGCACCATCGACCAGATTTTCACTTGGCCCGCGGGGTTCATTGAGCGCACGCTCGGGCCTACTGGCGACTTTATCGGCCTGCGCCCCGTGCTGCTAGATGACTCAACGTACTACCGAGACCCAGGCACCAACGTCAGTTTCGGCATCAAGTTCATCAACCAGCAGCAGTACAACGGCATCGCTGTCAAGACGGTAACCAGCACCTACCCGCAGGTTATTTTCGTCAACATGACGCACCCCAACATCACTATGAACGTGTACCCGCGCCCTACGCGGGACTTGGAGTGGCACTTCGTCTCGGTGCAAGAGTTGGCCCAGCCGGCGACACTGGCCACGACTATCTACATGCCGCCAGGCTATCTGCGGGCGTTCAAGTACAACTTGGCCTGCGAGATCGCGCCTGAGTTTAGCGTTGAGCCGTCGCCCACAGTGTCGCGGCTTGCCATGACCAGCAAGCGCAACCTCAAGCGCATCAACAACCCCGACGACATTATGTCCATGCCGTACTCGCTGATCGCCACTCGCCAGCGGTTCAACATCTATGCCTCTAATTACTGATTACGTTTAAGAGTTGTCGTACTCGCTATGCCGACCAGCAATAAAACCCTTAGTGCCTTTGACAGCCCGCAAAAGTCCTTGGCTTTTGTAAGCATCAATGGCGTGCTGGATGTTTTGCTGGTGCGACACCAACTCCAAGTTTTCCAGCCTGTTATCCGCACGGTCAAGGTTTTTGTGGTTGATTTCAAGACGGCCTGGAATTTGACCGTTAAACGCCTCCCACACCAACCGGTGAACACTACGGCGGATGTACACGCCGTTTTTGCACAGGCTGGCGATACGGTAGTGTTTAAGCAACGGTGTTTTAACTGCGCGGTGCGCGGGGTCGCCTTGCCATACCAAACCGCGCTTGATGTTGCTGGCTGTAGCCAGGCTGGCGCCCAAAAACGCCGCAACTTCACGCAACAGCGCGCCTTGCTCAAACATGCGTTTAGCCTCGGCCACTTTGAAACCATTCAGCGTTTTACCTCGCGCTGTGCGGCGCACGTTGCCGTGGTCGCTGACTTCGTACAAGTCTTCAAACCCGAAAACTGGCTTCCACGTTTCCATGCTCAACCTCCGTTTAAGATGAATGGTAGTGTAGCATGAAAACGCCCATCCTCGGCCAGTCCTACGTTGCCCGCAGCGTCAACGCTGCGGACGCTCGGATGATTAACTTGTTCCCCGAGGTCTTGCAGGAAGGCAAGGAGGCCGGGTGGCTGCAGCGTGCGCCAGGCTTGCGTCTGCTGGCCACCATCGGCACCGGGCCGATCCGCGGCGTGTGGGCGTTCGCCAGTAGTGACTCAACGGCGTTTGTGGTGTCGGGCAGCGAGTTGTACAAGATTGACACCTCCTACAACGCCACGTTGCTGGGTATTGTGTCGGGCAGCGGCCCGGTCAGCATGGCCGACAACGGCGCTACTTTGTTTGTGGCGTGCAACGGCCCTTCTTACACATATTTTCATCTGCCTGGGGATCCACTTGATGGTGATTTTCGGCAGATCACAGACCCTGAGTTTGAAGGCGCTGATATTGTTGGGTATCTAGACGGGTACTTTGTGTTTGACGCGCCAAACAGTCAACGTGTGTACGTCGTGCAGTCCCTGACAACAACGGGGTACATATACCCATTGGTTTTTGACTCGCTTGATTACGCTAGTGCAGAAGGGTCACCTGACGGGATTGTTAGCCTGATCGTTGACCATCGTGAGGTATGGCTGTACGGCAACAACTCAGTTGAGGTTTGGTACAACAGTGGAGCGTCTGACTTTCCTCTGCAACGCATCCAAGGGGCGTTCAACGAGATAGGGTGCGCCGCGCCTCATTCCGTCGCCAAGATGGACAACGGGTTGTTTTGGCTTGGATCGGACGCCCGCGGGCGCGGCGTCGTCTACCGCGCCAACGGCTACACCGGCCAGCGCATCAGCACGCACGCTGTCGAGTGGCACATCCAGTCGTACGGCAACATCTCCGACGCGATTGCGTACACCTACCAGCAAGACGGCCACTCGTTCTACGTTCTGACGTTCCCCAGCGCCAACAAGACTTGGGTTTACGATGTGGCAACGCAAGCCTGGCATGAGCGGGCTAGCGGGAACGAGAACCAGTACCGGCACCGCAGCAACTGCCAGATGTCGTTTGACAACGAAATCATCGTAGGTGATTTTGAGAACGGCAACATCTACGCGCTCGACATGACGGTGTACGCTGACAACGGCGCAATCCAGAAGTGGCTGCGGTCGTGGCGGGCGCTGCCGCCCGGGCAGAACAACCTTAAGCGTACTACCCACCATTCGCTGCAGCTGGACTGCGAGTCGGGCGTCGGGCTGGATGGTACTGTGCAAGGATCTGATCCACAGGTCATGCTGCGCTGGTCGGACGACGGCGGCCACACATGGTCTAGCGAGCACTGGTCGCCGATGGGCGGGATTGGTCAATACAGCCAACGAGTTTTCTGGCGCCGTCTTGGCATGACGCTCAAGCTGCGTGACCGGGTGTATGAGATCAGCGGCACTGACCCTGTCAAAATCGCCATCATGGGCGCTGAACTCATCCTGTCGCCCACCGCATCGTAATGGCCACCACTTCAAGCGCCACCCCAACGCCAATCACACCGCCTCGGGTGGCGGTGCTTGACCCTCGCACGGGCCTCATCAGCCGCGAGTGGTACATGTTCTTCTCGAGCCTGTTCCGCGCGGCCGAAGCAAGCGCTGACGCGGACACCAACGGGCCAACTACAGTCTCGCTGGTCGCATCGCTGGACGCTGCGATTGACCGCGTTCAGCAGGAGACGCAGACGCTGCCGGTGTCGGTGCTCGAGCAAGTGCAACCGCTGCTGGACGCGCTGGCGCTGGAACTGCAATCCCGGTCGTTGACCGCTGCTGAACAGACCCGCCCGGCGCTGGACGATCTGGCCCAGCAGATCGGCACGCTGCCCCGGGTTGACCAAGAAGTGTCGGCTAGGTTCATCCAGCCAATCACCATTACCCCCGGCGCATCCCCGTACACCTACCAGAACACGAACACCTACCCTGCCGATGTCATCGTCAGCGGCGGCACCGTGACTGCGGTTGCGTTTTCACGCGACAATGTAACCTTCTACACCGTGGGCCAGATTAACGGGATGTTCGCGCTGTCGCCTTACGACTTCTTGCGAGTGACCTACACGCTGGCTCCGACAATGACTCTTGTGCCGAGGTAATAAATGGCTGTGATCGCAACTCCCCCAAAGCTGCAGTTCTTTGACGCCAACGGCAACCCGTTGGTCGGCGGCAAACTGTACTCGTACGCAGCCGGCACAACCACGCCGCTTGCCACCTTCACGGACGCTGGTGGCGCTACGCCCAACACCAATCCGGTCATCCTTGACTCGCGTGGTGAGGCGTCGGTGTGGCTGGGCACGGCGCTGTACAAGTTCGCCCTGTACACCTCAACCAATGTACTGGTGTGGACGGTTGACAACGTGGGCGGGTTTGCCACGTTGGCGGCGCTGGCCGCTTCGGGTGGTTCCTCGCTGGTTGGGTTCATTCAGGCGGGCACGGGTGCAGTCACGCGCACAGCGCAGAGCAAGATGCGCGAGAGCGTCAGCGTGCTGGACTTTGGCGCTGTCGGCGATGGGGTGACTAACGACACGGCAGCCATTCAAGCCGCGTTGAATTACGCCGCTACATTGACGGGCTGCACCGTGCTGATGCCCGCCGGCACATATCTCGTCACATCAACATTGTCGTTTACCGGCCATTCCACCCAGTTGGTAGGGGTTGGGCGCGGGATCATCCCTACCTCTTACGCGCTGTCTAACGGTGGTACGCAGATTACCTACACGGGGACTAACACTGTCATCAGTTTCAACGGCAAGCAGTATTGCCAAGTCTCCGACCTCACCATTCGCTCAACTACAGCTTCGGTAGGCATTTATTGCGGCGACATCGCGCACTTTTTTCAAGTCAACCGGGTTGTGATTGACGGGCAAAACGCACTCGGTGTGGCAACGGGATTTGCTTCAGCCGGGGTTGTGATTGAGCGTAGTTACTACGGCACCATCCAAGGTTGCGACATTGCCTACTGCTCTGCTAACGGAATCTACGGATTTCGCGAGTGCAACGGAAACTTCATTCTGATGAACTCAATCCGGCAATGTGGCACCGGCATCAGAATCACCGATGAAACATCAAGCAGTGACGGCACTCAAATCATCGGAAACGAAATTGAATCCGCCCGTGTAGACGCTGGCTCGGCATACGGGATCTCTCTGCTTGGCGCTGACAGCATGATGGTCATCGGCAACCGTATCGAATGGGTGCCCAACGGTCACATTTTCATCAACAGCAACGTCGGGATTGCGCAGTTCAATCAGTTGATCGGAAACATGCTGGAAGGCTCAGCGCCGGGCATCATTTTGGGTGACGCGGTTGGCACCAGCCAAGTTGTGGGAACAATCATTGTGGGAGGTCGAGCAGCAGGCGCTGTCACGATCAATTCAGATTGTATCTACACGAAGATTAGTGCAGCCCCCTCGTCATACGGTGGCGCGTTTACCGATAACGGGTATGGTTCAGTTGTTGATTTGGACCCGAGTTCCGGCAACACTTACGCGAAGTCGTTCACCACAAACACCGTGAAAGGCTGGAAAACAACCATCGGAAACGTGGGAACACTATTGGACACGGGTACGAATTACTTGGATGTCTTGGGTACGGTGGGTGTGCATACGCGCTTTGAAACTTCCGGCCTGCTGCGTGTGGCGCAAGGATCGGTGGCGGCGGGCGGTGACTCTGGGGGCACTGCAAGTTGCAATACGTTGAGCAGCGTATCCAACACCGCAGCGCGTTCAACAGGTGTGGGAACCGTCAAGTTTGCCGATGCCACCGCACGGGACAATGTGGGGTTCATAAAGGTTTACGTCGGAACCACTGCGTACTGGGTGCCAATTTTTGCGGCGTCTTAATCATGCTCCCCCTCATCCCCCAAGACAAGGCAAACCACGTCGTCTACGGCGCGGTCATCTTCTGCCTGGTATTCGCGCTGGCGCACCACTTCGTGCCGCTCTTTGAGATCTACGTCGCTGCTGCCGCAGTGGTGCTGGCCGCGTTCGGTAAAGAGGCCGCCGACCGCCTGGCCAACTGGCGCGCGGCGCGGGCTGGCCTGCCGGCGCCTCACGGCGTTGAGATGATGGACGCCGTGGCCACCTGCGCAGGTGGCGTGCTGGCGGCGCTGCCGCTGATCATTCTGGAGTACACATGACCGTTACCGTCAAAGTCCTGATCCCGGCAAAAAATGCCGAGAACTCACAGACCACGCAGTACACCGCCAGCGGTGTGACTGCAATCATTGATAAGTTCACCGCGACGAACTACAGCGCGTCGGCTGCAACGATCAGCGTTAACCTGGTGACCGCAGCTGACACCGCCGGCAATCAGAACTTGATCGTCAAGACCAAGACGCTGCAAGCGTCCGAGACGTACACGTTCCCAGAGTTGGTTGGGCATGTGTTGGCGCCCAGCGGGTTCATCTCTACAATTGCAGGCACGGCATCGGCCATCAACATCCGCGCATCGGGACGGGAAGTAACGTGACCCAAGTACTGCAGCAAGCCTTTACGGAAATGCTTGAGCTACCTCCGGCGGCTGCTGCATGGTTGTTGGACTTGTGGCAGGTAATGCAAGTCTTTGACGATCTGGCTGACGGCGACCCCGTAGACCGCGCTACGCTGGACGCTATGATTTACGCCAGTGTGGTTGATTTGCCGGCCAACCCGTTCTATCTGGCGCATGCGGGGCAGTTGTCGCCGTTGTTGGCGTCTGCCATTCTGCGATGGAAGGGCTCCGATACCGCTGAACGAGCCGGCCACGCCGACGCACGCTCGTTTGTTTGGCGAGCCGCGTACTATGACGTTGTCCTCATGGTGGTAATGATCTGCCACGGGCCAAAAACCGCAATGTACGCCGCTGACAAAGTGATGGCGCTGTACGGTGAAAAGTTTGAGGACTACCTCAAGGAGTTTCCAAATGCCTGATCCAGTAAGTGCCATGATCGGCAGCGCCGTTATTGGCGGCGTTGCGTCCAACAAAGCCGCTAAAACGCAAGCCAACGCCGCACAGAGTGCTGCTGACGCGCAACTGACAGCAAGCCGCGAGGCCAACGCGCTGCAGCAGCGCATCTACGAAGAGAACATTGGGCGCCAGCAACCTTTCCTGAAAGGCGGCACCGAGGACTACAACCGCCTCCGTTCGCTGATGAGCGGTGGGCCGGAAGCCTCGCAGCAGTTCCTGCAGATGGACCCGGGGTACGGGTTCCGGTTGTCGGAAGGCATGAAGGCGCTGGATCGCCAGGCTGCGGCGCGGGGCGGCCTGATGTCGGGCGGCGCGCTGAAGGCGGCGCAACGCTACGGACAGGATTACGCTTCCAACGAGTTCGGCAACGCCTACAATCGTCTTGCTGGGTTGGCGCAGATCGGCCCGTCCTCTGCTGGTGTGATGAACACACTCGGTCAAAACTACGCCAACGCTGCGGGGCAGAACACGATGGCCGGTGGCCAGGCGGTCGGTCAAGGGTACATGAACGCAGGGGCTGCGCGAGCGTCCGGGTACATTGGTGGTGCCAACGCATTTGCCGGAGGCTTGGGTCAGTACCTGAACTACCAGCAGAATCAGGACATCGTGAACTCTTTGCGAAGAGGTGATTTCACCTACGGTTCGCAAGCGCCTTACGTCGGCCCGCCATCAGATCTTGCTGGGTATGGGGGCGAGTACGGCCCCATGCTCCCATGAGGAATAACCATGCCGCTTGATCCAGTCATCGCTCAAGGGTTCCGGGGCATTGAACTCCAGAATCCACTGGACGCCTATGCCCGTGTCAATCAGCTTCAACAGGCCCAGCAGCAGAACCAACTGAACGCGCTGAAGATGCAGGAGTACCAGCGCGAGATGGAGTCCGAGAACCGGCTTCGGGCGCTGTACGCTCGCCCCGGGGTCAACACTCAGTCGCCCGAGTTCTTGCAAGAGGTGTACGCAGTGTCGCCCTCTAAGGGCGCGGCGATGCAGAAGTCTGCGCTGGAAGTGCAGAAGTCGCAGCGCGAGAGCGATAAGGCTGCGGCTGACATTGCCGCTACTCGCATGAAAATGGCCCGCGATCTGCTGCCTTCGGTGAAATCGCCGGAAGCGTACGCAAATTGGCGCAGTTACACACTGCAAAATTTGCCCGGGTTGTCAAATGTCATCCCCGAGCAATACTCGCCCGAAACAACGCGCAACCTGATGCTAGAGGCTGACAAGGCGCTAGAGCAGCACTTTGTTACTCAAAACATGGGTGGCGCGCAACAAGTAATCGGGATGCCAAAGTACGGCGGCGGCGCTGCTGCCGTAGTGCCTGGCTCATATGCTGCTGATGTGCCGCTGCCCCCTGACGTGGCCGCGCAGAAAGTAGCCCAAGCAAGAGCTGGCGCGTCAAACATTAGCCTTAGCACCGGAAAGAAATACGGCGAAGCGTTTGCGGGCAACATAGCCAAGGTAGACATTGACAAGATGACTACGGCGGAAGGCGCCCCGGCGCTGGCAGAAAGCGCCAACCGTATCATCGGGTTGGTTCAGCAAGGTAACGTGCTGACCGGCCCGATTGCGGATGTCAAGCTGAACATTGCGCGGGCGCTTAATGTGGCGGGCGCAGACAACGCAGAAAAGATCGCCAACACCGAGAGCTTGATCGCTGCTACTGGCCAATCCACTCTTGACGCCATCAAGGGTGCTGGACTTGGTACGGGCCAAGGCTTCACGGACAAAGACCTTAAGTTTTTGCAAGGTGTCGCGGGCGGCACGATTAACCTTACGCCGCAAACTCTTACAGATCTGGCTTCGTTGCAGCACCGCGTCGCCACAAAAGCGGCGGAATCATGGAACCGCCGCCGTCAAGAGATACCGAAAGACGTTGTGCAGGGCACCGGGCTATCTATGACGCCAATCACTGTGCCGCCGCTAATGCAAAAGAGCGCGCCTGCTGCTGCGCGTCCTAAAGGCGTAGGTGCGGAGTGGACGTTGATGACAGATAAGAACGGCGCCAAGGCTTGGGTTAGCCCCGACCGCAAACAGATTGTAGAGGTGCCTTAATGGCTTTCGACCTCCAATCCGCGCAGCCCGCCACCCCTAAATTTGACCTCGCTTCAGCTACGCCGGTCAGTGAAATTCCCGGCCCGCGTCGGGCGTGGGGCGATGTCGCTTACGAGGCCGTAAGCAACGTCCCATCCAGCGCGGGTAAATTTGTCGGCGGGCTGTACGAAGCCGTGACAAGCCCGGTGCAAACGGCCAAGGGGCTGCTAGATCTTAGCGCTGGCGCGCTGCAAAATGCGATGCCAAAACCCATCGCGGATTTCATCAACAAGTTTGATCAGAATCCGGAAGCCGCGCAGCGGGCCATGGCCGTGGCCAACGCTGTTGGCGGGCAGTATCAGAAAGACTACGGCAGCGTTGAAGGCCTCAAGAACAAAATTGCTACCGATCCGGTCGGCTTTGCGTCTGACGTATCTATGCTGTTGTCGGCTGGCGCTCCAGCAGTGGCAAAAGTATCGCCTGCGGCTGGGCGCGCGCTGTCTACCGCCGCGACATTCACTAACCCTGCGGCCCCTATCGCTGCTGCTGCTGAATACGGTATTAAGGGCGGCGCTGCGGTTGCCGGTAATGTGGTTGACGCGCTGTCCGGCCAACGATCACAAGTTCGCGCGGGCAATATTATCCGCAACGCTTTGACTGAAGAGGGCCGCACACCGCAGAACGTGCTGGCCGCCCAGCAAGCAATACAAAACGCGCCTGCAGGCGCTACAGTGCGCCAAGCGCTGGCAGATGTGATGGCGCCGCAGATCCAATATCTGGGCGAGTTGGTGGAGGCCCGCACGCCGGGCGCAAGGATGACCACGCAGCAAGCCCAAGAAGCATCGCGGCTGCAGCGGATGGAACAGGCCGCGCCAGATATGCAAGCCGCGCAAGCGCTGCGCGCGGCGCAGAGTACGCCGCTGTACCAAGCAGCCACCCAGCCTACAACGGCGGTCAACACTGCGCCTTTGGTTGCTCAGATTGACACTTTGCTGGCGGCCAACCCCGGCAACGCAAAACTTGTTACCGCGCTCAATCAAGTCAAAACGGGGTTGGAGAGCAGCGCAAACGCGCAACAAGTCTCGTCTGTTCTTGACAACTTGAAAGACTTGATAGCCACCAAAGACAACAAGTTCATCGTCAAGAATCTTATTGACATCAAGAAAAACGTTGAGTCGGCGCTGCCGGGGTATCAGCAAGCGCAACAAGTTTTTGCCGCAGCGTCACCCCCAATTAACCAAGCTAAAGTCCTAAACGCCATGCGGGGCGTGCTGGAGCAGCCATTGGCTGTTGGCGAACGAGCAGGGCCGTTTATGACGGCCATGGGGCGCGGCGAACAATCGCTAATCAAGAAAGCCACTGGCGAAGCTCGATACTCCGAGCTTGCAGACGTGTTGTCGCCAGCCCAGATGAAGGTAGTTGGCGAAGTTAAGTCGGAATTGCTGCGCGATGCGCAGATCGCCGCGCAAGCCAAAGCCGGCGCAGACGCGATGAAACTCATTTTGGACGCAAACAAGTCTAAGTTTCGGCTGCCAGATTTTATGAACGCCAAGATTACATTGGCCAACCGGATGCTGCAGATAATGGAAGGGCGGCTCAACAAGAAAGTCATGGCCGACTTGGAGCGCGGTTTCAATTCCGGCACGGACTTTGTTGACTTGATGAACAAAGTCCCCGCGTCAGAACGCATTCGGGTTTTGCAAGCGCTTGGCGCTGCTCGCGGTCAACTTAGTCCGACTAAACTCAACTTGTTGGAGCGTTCGCAGAACGCCCTCGCCCCCGAGTCCCGAAACCAAAACGCCCTAGCACCATGAGCGACATCGACCCCGTGAAGTTCGGCCTGCTGATCGGCCAAGTCAAGACGCTGGAAGACCAGGTGGCATCAATGCAGAGTGATGTCAAGGAACTGCTGGCCTTGGCCAACAAAGGCAAGGGCGGCTTCTGGATGGGGATGACCATCGCGTCGATGGCCGGCGCTCTGGTGTCCTGGATCACCACGCACTGGCCTGGCAAGTGAAACTATCGCAGAAGTCGCTGGACAGGCTCACCGGCGTGCATCCGCACCTGGTAGAGATCGTCAAGCGCGCTGCCGATCTTGACGTCATCGACTTCGCTGTTCTTGAGGGTGTGAGATCCACCCTGCGCCAGGCTGAACTGGTGGCCGCTGGCGCCAGCCGCACGCTCAAGAGCCGCCACTTGACCGGCCACGCTGTCGATCTTGGCGCAATCGTCGCCGGTACGCTACGCTGGGACTGGCCGCTGTATCACAAGCTGAACACGGTAATGCAGCAGGCAGCCAAGGATCAGGGCATTCGCATCGAGTGGGGTGGTGACTGGAAGAGCTTCCCCGATGGTCCGCACTTCCAACTACCGTGGGAGACGTACCGCGCATGAACCCGCTGCTGCTCGCCCCACTGCTTGATGTCGGCAAGACGCTGCTGGATCGGTTCATCCCCGACCCTGAGGCCAAGCGCGCCGCGGAGGCCGAGTTCCTCAAAATGGCGATGGAGGGTGAACTCAAGCAGGTCATCGCGCAGCTTGAGATCAACGCTCGTGAGGCAGCGCACCCGTCCATCTTCGTCGCAGGCTGGCGCCCGTTTTTCGGCTGGGCAGGCGGGTTCGGATTCGTCTACGCCACCGTGGGGCAGCCGCTGCTAGCCTGGTGGGCCACGATCAAGGGCTGGCCCACACCCCCGACGCTGAACCTGGATCTGCTGTGGGCCGTGATCACCGGCCTGCTGGGGATCGGGGGCCTGCGGACGTTTGAGAAGACGAAGGGCGTAACGAAATGATTAACGCCATTCGCAAAAAAGGTTAGCCATGAAAATTAGTGCCGCGCAGATGGTCAAGTTTATGAAACCAAGCTGCGCAGACTGCGCTAATTTTCAACGCGAAGAGCCCGATTGGGGGCACTGCAAGGCCAACCCGCCGCTGGCTCAGATGCTTACCGACGAAAGCCTTGAGCCTTACTGCATCACCTTCTGGCCCCAAGTTGATGCCGATGAACGTGTGTGTGGCCAATTCAAAGCGGGTAATTGAAATGGCCGTCATAGACCCGAAGCTGTATGAGTTTTGCACTATAAGGCAACTCGAAAAACTGGAGGCCATTGAAAAGCACGGCAGCGCACGCAAAGCAGCCACGGCAATGGGAATTCACCGCAATGCCATCGACTGCGCGGTAGCGTCGGTCAAGAATAAGGCGGCGCTGGCGGGCTACAGCCCCGCCCACAACCTGACCAGACCAGTCGCGCCAGGCCAGATGCTGCGAGGCGCCAGCACGCTTTACCGCCGGGGCGAGCCTGAACCAGTTCTTCAGTGGGTCAAAAGCAAAACCGATGACTCCCAGCGCGAGCAGATCATCCGCGACATCATCGCCAGCCTCATGGACGATGCGCCCCGCGCAGAGCCGGTGCTGTTTGACGGGCCTACAGAGTCCAGCCTGTGCAACGTGTACACGTTGACCGACTCACACGTTGGCGCGTTGTGTTGGCACCGCGAGGGCGGCCAAGATTGGGATCTGAAAATCGCTGAAACCACCCTTGTGGGGTGTTTTGAGCGAATGATTCAGGCATCGCCGTTAGCTGCTATGTGCGTTGTGGCTCAGTTAGGCGATTTTCTGCACCAAGACTCCGTGCTACCGGTAACGCCCACCGGCAAGCACGTTCTTGACGCGGATGGTCGGTTTTCCAAAGTGGTGCAGATCGCGGTTCGCGTATTGCGAACGGTGGTCGACCTTGCGCTTGCCCGGCACCGCAAGGTAGTGGTGCTGATGGCTGAAGGCAATCACGACCCCGCGTCGTCCATCTGGCTGCGGGCGTTGTTTGGGGCGCTGTACGAACGCGAGCCGCGGGTGGAGGTAATTGACTCTCCACTACCGTACTACGTCCACCAGCACGGATCGACCATGATTGGCTGGCACCACGGTCACCTACGCAAGCCGTCAGAGTTGCCATTGCTGTTTGCTGCGCAATTTCCAACAGTGTGGGGCGCGACAACGAAACGCTACGTCCACTGCGGGCACCGGCACCACGTTGAAGAAAAAGAACACTCGGGTGTGCATGTGATCCAGCACCCTACTCTCGCGGCGCGTGATGCTTACGCTGCCCGAGGCGGCTGGATTGCTGACCGCACAGTCACTGCGGTGACGTACCACGACCGATTCGGGCGCTACTCCACCGCAACGGTGTGCCCAGAGATGCTGGGCGATGAGGTGAGCAGCGCCCTGTAGGCGGTCAGCAGCATCCGCAGATCGGCCCGCAGCGCCTCAATCTCCGCGTCCTGCTGCACCATGCGCTCCTGCGCGTCGCGGGCGAACCGCGCCAGCGTTTCGTAGCTCCAGATATTAAATTCGGCCATGTCGTTGTCGTTAGGTGGGGCGCCCCGCCGCAACGCGGGCTATTGCGTAGTGCTATGGGCTGCCGGCCACTCCGATGCAACCGGTCCCCTACGCTCATGCGCTTGCCGCGCCCCGTTGATTCAGATGAGTGGATAGACGGTCTGCAGCAGGTATGTTTACTCCTTGGGTGCTTCTCGCAGATTCATGTCTTCCCTTTGGGAAGTTGTCCAAGCCCTGCGTCAATCATTTCCTTAATGCTTGCCTCTGCCTCATCAGCAAGGGCGTCAAGCGCAGCTTGGGCATAGGCGCGCATCTGAACTTCGGTAAAGCCCCCGATGTCACCGGGCCAACGCGGACGAAACGCTGCGGCGAACTCAGGCAGCGGCGGTAGGTTGTAGATCATGTCTTCTCCTTTCGAGGTAATGTTTTGACAATGGTTTCCAGCGTCATGAATCGGTGCCCGCAGATCAGGCAGCGCCTGATTCGGTTGTCGCCGTAGCGGGTTGATTCAACCTTGGTGCGGCCTTGACATTGCGGGCACTTCATAGCAGCCCAAACTGCCCCAGACGGTCGATCCGCTTCTGGTGGTAGCTCACCATCGCCTCGGCGTACTCGCGCGCTGACTGCGCCTCCAGCAGGCTGCGCCTGGCGTGTTCGTACTCTTGCAGCGCCAGCGCCTCGGCTGACGGCGCGCGGAATAGATTCTTGATCCAGTTCACTTCACGCTCCTCGTTGTTTCCGGTACTGTTTCACAGCAGCGCGCAGACCGGCCTGCGTCGTCGCCTTGTCGCTCAGTGCAATCGCCTGGGCCTGGTCAATCGTGTCGCGGCACAGGATGTGGTGGCACACCACCGACGCACCTTGACCCTGGCGGCGCACCCGGGCGTTGAACTGCTCGTACAGATCGAGCGACCAGTTCAACCCGAACCAGACCAGCGTGCGGCCAGCGTGCTGCAGCCCGTCGATGCCGTGACCCATTGATGCCGGGTGGCCGATCATCAGCGCGCACTGGCCGCTCTTCCACCGTGCCATCGCAGCGACCAGTGACCCCTCGCTCTTGCACTCGGTCAGGTTGATGGGGTCGAGGTTCTTGAACCGCTGCATGATCCTCTCAGCATCGCTGCGATATGCATAGGCGCACAATACGGGAGAACCCTGCGCCTCGTCGATGATCTCCTCCAGCGCGTCCATCTTGGCGTCATGCACGGGTTCCCACAGAGGCATCCCGGCCACCGGGTACACCGCGCCGTTGGAGAACTGCAGGCACTTGTTCGTGAGCGCCGCGCTGTTAAACACCTCCAACTCCTTGCCGCTGTCCAACACGGTGAAGAACTCGCGCTCCATCTGCTCGTACTTGGAGCGCACCTCCTCGGGCATCTCCACCTCGACGTTGTTGACGATCAAGTCGGGGAGCTTGTTGTAGTCCTCGGCGCTCATCTCCAGCGTGATGTCCCCGATCAGGTTCTTGATCGTCTCCTCGGTGTCGGGGTAAGGCACCTCCTTGTACGGGCCTGCCTTCTTGTAAAACCGGGTGCGGAACGCTGTTTTGCTCACGCCCAGGCGCGCTCCCTTGTCCACAACGAGGAACTGGCCGTGCAAATCCTTGTACCCGTTGGACGCCGGGGTGCCGGTGAGGCCAGTGGCCCAGTCGAACTTGGGCAGGATCTTGCGCACCGCCTTGACCCGGTTCGTGGTGCTGTTCTTCATCTTGCTGATCTCGTCCCACACCACGCCGTTGAACGGCATCGGCTTGTCCTTGGAGACGAAGTAGGTGTCCAGCACCTCGGCCAGCCAGCCCAGGTTCTCGTAGTTGATGAGGTAGATGTCAGCGGGGCGCAGCAGCGCCCGGGTGCGCTGATCGCGGGTGCCGGCGACCATGCTGAACCGCAGATGCTTGGTGTGTTCCCACTTCACCGCTTCTTGGCGCCAGACCAGACGGATCACGCGGATCGGGGCGACGATGACCACGCCGCGCAGGAAGCCGGTGGATATTAAATGCGAAATTGAGGTTAGGGTAACAATGGTCTTACCAAGTCCCATATCTTTCCAGAGCATTGAGTGCGGCCTAGTGCATTGAAAATCGACCGACTTTTTCTGGTAGTCGTGCAACATTTGAAGCGTCATTGCTGTCACTACGTCACCTTGTTTAGATATGCAAATTCACCAAAATGAGCAATGGCCCATTCGTTGTAAGCTAGAGCCGCTTCTTCAATAGTCTCAAACCGCTGCCGGTTATTCTTCAGTTGCGCACGCCACTTGCCGGTCTGCTTGCAAAACGTGACACCTTTGTACTTGTGAACTCTTGGTGCGCAGTTGCCGAGATTCTGCGAATGGGTGCATGGGCGTAGATTTTCAATTCGGTTGTCGTCCCTGACCCGGTTAATGTGGTCAAGTTCTTTGACGAAGTGGCCGTGGTGGTACATCCACACAAGATGGTGAACTCGATACATTTCCCCATCAACTACGGCAACCATGTACCCCTTGGGTTTCTTTGTGCCGATGACCGTTCCGGCGTGACTACCTTTGATCGGCACACTCCGGACAAGTTGGCCCGCCTCGTAGATGAACAATTCGTGAAGCCGCTGCTGTGTGATCATGGTTTTGGATAGGGTCAACATTATCCAAAGTGTATCACGCTCCCATCACCATCTGCCAGTCAACCATCAAGTCCACCATCGCCTTGCCATCGGCCACGTTGTCGATGACAAACACGCTGACCTTGTGCTGGCGCAGGCGGTGGTGTTCCCGCTCCTGCGCTGGCGTGGCCTTCTGCCCCTCGCGCTTGAACTCGACGAAAAAGATCTTACCGCTGGGCAGGATGAACAGGCGGTCGGGCACGGCGGCGCGTGCCGGGCTGGTGAACTTGTAGACAAGCAGGCCGCGCTCTTTCGCGTAGTCGCAGACCTTGGCTTCAATTTGTTTTTCAAGCATCACGCCAACCCCAATGTCAGTTTTTTGATTTCATTGACGTAATAGTCAACGTCCACAGGCAGCGTGGCGTCCTTGATGTCGTTGCACACCTGGACGTTCCACCCGCTGGCCACGCCAATCTGTCGCCACTCGGTCTTGCCCTTGAGCGGCGGCATCCACTTGGTCAGCGCCCTCCCACCCTTGGCGATGTAGTACCGGGTGGTGTTCTGCACCTGACCCTCACCCCACTGCAGGTATGACCCCCGGGGCACCTTCGCCCGCAGCATGAAGTCGTGCATGTCGGGCCATGCGGCCACCGTCTCGCGGATCGGGGCGCCCTCAAGCAGCACCTTCTCAGCGACCTTGGGGATTACCAGGCCACCCGCGTTCTGGTGCCACCCGACGTTCCACTCGTAGGCGCCCTTGCGCTTGACTGAGCCATCCTCGTACTCACCGATGTAGTTGTTCACATCGCGCAGGAACATGCGCCGGTAGCGCACGCGCTCCAGGTTCAGCCCGGTGAGTTGGCACCACCCCTCGCACACCATGTCGAGTGCCTCAAGGTCGCGCCTCGGCACGCGCACGGTCACGCCGTCGGTGTTGACCTGCACCAGTTGCAGCCCGTTCACCGCCAGCAGTCGCTCGGCCAGCAGGCACAGTAGAAGCTGCCCGTTGAGCGTGATGCTCATGGTGAACAGCGGGTCGTAGAACACGCTGAACTTGTTGTTGCTGTCACCGTAGACCCCGTTGAGCGCCAGCTTCAACATGGCACTCTGCGCCGACTTCTTGGGGTACTGCTTGCGCTGTTCGAATAATTGCTTGTAGATGCTGACGAATTCCTTGCCAAGGTGCGCCGGGTGGAACCCGTTGGTGATCGCTAGGTTCGGGTAGTACGAGGTGACATCCAAGTCCACGATGACACTCTCATTGTCGGACTCGACCACCGTGGACTTCAGTGAACCGTGGATGCCGCCCAGACCAAAGACGAACGTGAACCCGTCGATGTTGGCGGTCAGGTCGTTGAAGACCCCCTTGGTCTCGGTGATGGTCTGCGCCTTGAGCCAGTTCAGCACCCGGGTGAACTTGGGGTGCTGGAACGCGATCCACGGCAGGATGGCATCGCGCAGATGGATCACCGGGCGCGGGGTCTGCCGGGGCGTGCGGCCATCGGGGCCAAACTCGTAGCAGGCGACACCGGCCCGCTCCAACTCCATGACGAAGTAGTCCTTGCCGATCTTGGTGTCGTTGTTGTTCGTGAAGTCGCGCCCGTAGGTGCGGGTCAGTTCGCTGCGGAACCCGATCATGTCGAGCGAGTGGTGGTAGAACGCCTTGGTCTGCGCCACATCGTGCTGGTTGTAGCGGCGCAGCACCAGCGCCTGCTCCCGCGTCAGCACGGTGCCCACCGGGAACGGCAGATCCTGGATGCTGTCGGCGCGCATGTTGAACTCCAACGCCTTGAGACTGGTGGCGCGGGCACGGTTGTCGAAGTGGTGGATCTTGAACAAATCGACCTGGGGCACCACGCAGTCGGTGGGCTTGACCTGGTGCAGCCAGCGGTCGTCATCGCCACCCTGCGTGCTGATGATCGCCTGCGCCTTGCGGTACAGGGTGTCGGCGTCTGCGCTGCCCATGCGCAGCAGGGTGTGCAGGACGGGGTAGTCGAAGCCGACGTTGTTGAACCCGACCATGCGGGCGCCCTGCTGCGCGAGTGCCTGGCAGAACTCCACGATGGCCCGGGAGTCGTTGCGCCAAGGGCTAATCTCAAAGTACCAGAGCAGCGGCGCCTCGGCGTGTTCAACGGCCATCGTGAAGACGTTGGGGAACGTTTCAAGATCGTAGACAAAATCATTCATTGCTGACCACCGTCTCGTACAACTCACAAGACTCGGAGCAACCGCCATCGGCGTACATGTCGATGGTTGGCGCTACACGCACCGCCGATTCTTCAGCCATTTTGCGAAGCATTGCGACACTTGTGCGGCCACGGAAGAACACACGATCAGGAGCGTCTGAATATTTTTGAAACTCGGCTCCAACACGACCGTATTGCTGTTCCATGCGATCAAAGAAATCAAACTGTTTCGGGTTTTCGTGGTGAAGTTGGATTAGTTTATTAAAACTCTTTTTCCAACAGGTCTTGCAGTTACCCTGATGTTCTTGAAGTTGAAGATCAAATACTTGGTCTTCCCACCAGTCGAGAACATCTTGTTTATCGGATGGAAACCAATCAACGAGCGGGTAAATCACACGGCGAGTCTTGTCATCCTTGACACGGCGAATTTCATCGGTGCGAATACCAATCGCCAATTCGTAATCCCACTTATCCCACCCGATGTCGCGCATGTATGACTCAATGGCGTACTTTTTCAGATTGCGTGTACAGTCGGGAGCCTGACTGTTCGGAATGCCATACTTTGCAATCATCTGCTCAAATGGTTCACCATTACGAGCAGCGGTAAAAAACGTCACTTCTCTGTGCCGGATACCCTGACCCTTTTCGGGGTTGATAACAGCCTCAACCCACACAGTTTTAAAATTAAAAACGGTGTCACACTGAAAAACAAACTCAAGAGTCTGTTCATTCTCAAACCCTGTGTTTGAAAACACAACCTTGATCTCGTACTTGTCAAAGTACTTGTCAAGAATGTGCTTGGTCATGTAGCCAGAGGTGCGACCCCCGCTAAATGAAATGAGAAGTTTCGGTTTTGGCATTACCGTTACCCTTACGAGAGGGGAGGGGGCCGCAGCCCCCACCCGATCACTGCTGCATGAACGGCGGCAGCGGCATGCCGGCAGGCGCGCCACCAAAGAACGCAGGCGCGGGTGCCGGCGCAGCGGCCACGGCGCCGAACATGCCCGAGGCGTCCACGGCACCCTCGCCAAACGCCTTGTCGTCGCCAGCGAACTGGACAGCAACGAGGTCGCATCGCACGCCCCTGCCGTGCTTGTTCTCCTGCAGCCAGGGCTTGATTGCACAATTGACGCGGCACCCGCCGTACATCTTGCGGGTCAGCGCCTGGTAGGCCATCGTGTTGGTCGGGTCAACGGGCGTGCCATCCGGCTGGATGATCTGCGGCGGCTGATCGCGCCCGGCGGTGATGAACACCATGCCGGCATAGCCGTCGTACACCAAGAAGGTCTTACCGTTGACCTTCTGACTGCCGTCACCGTAGCAGCGCAGCTTGCGGTCTGCGTTGATGATGGTCATCACGGTGCCGGCGTGTCCCTTCCACTTCTCCAGCGCCATCAAGTTCACCTTCGTCATGAACTGCTTGAAGCCGGGGTGGTCGGGCGGCATGATGAAGTCGCCGCTGTAGGACACGCGCTCCTTGCCGGTCTCGGGCGAGACCTTGCGCTGCGGCTCGACCAAGTTGGGGAATGACAACCTGACGTTGGACAGGAAAATGAGATCGGACATTGGTTACCTTTACTTGAGTTAATCGACGCGGAGCGTTGTCGGCATCATCACGCTGCGCCCTTGGTTGCGCAATTCTTCCACGCTCTTGGTCGTGCCGCCTGGCATGCGAACCAACAGCTGGCCAGTCTTTTTGTCCACGGTGTACACCACCTTCAGACCACTGACCACCATGTATTCGTCATCCAACCAACGACGAGTTTTTATAGCCTTTTCCATTACGGTTTCTCCAAAATTACTGTAACCATGCCGGCAGTTCGACCGGCGGCTCGGGGGGTTGCACTGCGCTGAACAAGGGCGCAGCGTTCACGGTGACGGCGGGTCGAGAGTCGGAGGCCAAGGCGAGTGTGGGCTTGCCCGTCGTCTTGATCACATACTTATTCTCCATGGTCGCCAGTTGCCTCGGCGTCAACTGCATCTCAGTGCCGTCGCGCTTCTTCCACGTCAGTTTCTCAGCCTTGGCGGGGCTGACGAGCTTCTCCTCGTAGACCTCGCCCTTGGGGATGCCCATCTTGACTAGGCGCTCGGCCATCTCAGCTTCGGGCAACTTCCACGAGCGGGCGCCCTTGCCCAAGACCAGCTTGAGGCCGGGGATCGTGGCGCCGTTCTCCAGGCGGGTCTGCGCTTCCTTCTCGACCCCGTCAATGAGTTGGCGCATCAGGGGCGCTGCCTCCAGGATGCGGACGATCTGGTCGTCGCTCATCTTCGTCGGGTCTTTGTCAGCGGCAGACACCGACAGGTCACCCGCGTCGATGACCGACAGCGCCTGGCCCGCCAGCGCAGCGCATGCGCCCTTGTGCCGGCAGTAGCGGCACTGCTTCTCGCCGGGGATCAGCGGCGCATCGGGTGCGTCGGTGGCCGCTGCCTGCACCACGATGGTCTTCGCCACATCGTCAAGGATGCGTCTGACGCTGTAGTCCTGCGACCGCACCGCCGGCAGACCCTTGAGCGCCAGCTTGGGCTGGATAACCGTCAAGCGCACGGTCTGCATCGGGTAGGGCATGTTCACGGGGATCTTCAGGCCAGCCAGCGCACCGACGGCGTACTGCTCCATCTGCAGGATCGCTGAATCCCAGGCATCATTCATGCCGTCCTTGTAGTCGATGATCTCCCACACATCGGTGCCGTGGATCTGCACATCAACCGTGCCACCGAGGTCGGTGCGCGAGAGCAGATACGACGGATCCACCCGCTGCTCGGACAGCACAGGCACCAAGCCACCAAGGGAATTTTCGGTGATGTACTCGATGGCGACTCGCACGCGAGCGGCGCGGTCAGCGTCAACGAAGAACTCGCCGTCGTGGTCGGACATCTTGATGCCCACCATTGAGTTCGGGTCGATCAGACCCTCCCGCACACAGTGGTCAAGCAGCGAGTGCGTGTGCGTGCCGTTGATGGCAGCGGGGCCGCTGCGCTCCTCGGGGTACGCCCGTTCCTCGCGCACACTGCCGGGGCAGGCGCCCCAGCGGTGCCGCTTGGACGGCGACAGGGTGGAGTGCGCGGTCATGTCAGACCTTCAGCGCCTCAACGCCAGCGAACAGCGCGCCGTACTGCTCGGGGCGCACCTCGTTGATCGTGCTGGCGCCGATGCTGCCCAGCACCTGCTGGATCTGGGCGCCCTTCTGGGGGCCGAGGGCCTTGTAGCTGGACATCACATAGTCCATCAGACCCTTGGCGTCGCTGAACGGGGCGCCAGCGGGAGCGGCGGGCGGGGGCGCCACGAACGTGGGCGGCGCGGGCATGGCGGCGACGGGTGCTGCGGCGGGTGCGGGCATGACGGCGACCGGGGCAGCGGCTACAGTCGGCGTCCGGTTGCCGAGGGCAGCGGTCAAGGCGACGATGGCAGCGGTCAGGGCTTCAATCTTTGCTTCGATGGTCATACAGGGACTCCTTCTGGGGGGTTACGGGCGGGGTTACGGTGAGCCTGTCTTCAATGAATGCACTCACCAGTTCGCGCAAAACTTCAGATACGCCTCCGTACCTCTCGGCCTTGACGCGGAACTCGGTGTGCGTCTGCTGGGGCAGGCGCACTGTCAGAAAACTTGTTCGGCGGTTCATGTTGTACATCGTACCCCATGCGTGTTACGCTTGCAAGCACCACGCAAAAGAAAACCCCACCAGGCGCGAACCCGGTGGGGTTGAAGGCAAACAGGAGGAGATGACAACCGGCGAGCCGGCGGTCTGACTATATGACTACGAGCAGCACTGTGCAACATCCCGCGTCCGTCGACGCATACATTCGCCATCACTGGTCGCTGGTGCCTATCCCGCCCGGCAGCAAGGGGCCGCGCACCACGGGGTGGAACAAGCCCGGTGCTGCGCTGCGGTCGCAGACCGATCTGCCACCAGGCCACGGCATCGGGCTGGCCCATGCCTACAGTGGCACGATGGCACTCGACATCGATGACTGGGCCACGGCAGCGCCGATGCTGGCGATGTTCGGCGTCGATCTGCAGGCGCTCTACGACGCACCCGATGCGGTGATCGTGGACAGCGGGCGACCCGGGCACGGGAAGCTGCTGTATGCGATGCCGTTCGGCCTGACATTGCCGTCGAAGAAACTGGTGGCCGTCATTGACGAAGTGGACAAGAACTATCTCGACTTCCGCTGCGCTACGGTTGACGGTCTGACGATGCAGGATGTGCTGCCGCCCACCATCCACCCCGAGACGCAGCAGCCCTATCGGTGGGCAGGCCGGGGCCACTGGATGCGCCTGCCGACGATCCCGATGCTGCTGCTGGAGGTCTGGTACTCGATGGTGCGCGAGGACGATGCGCGGCCAGCGCCCACAGGGACAGTCAGTGCATCGTGGGAAGAGATTCGCGCCGCGCTGCAGGCGATCCCCGCCGACTGCTCACGCGAGGAGTGGATCATGTGCGGCATGGCGCTGCACCACGCCGCCAGCGCCGAAGGCAACCTGGAGATGGGGTTCGCACTGTGGAACGAGTGGAGTGCCACGGGTGCGAAGTACCCAAGTGAGCGGGCACTAACCGTGCAGTGGCGGTCGTTCCGCAGCGACAAAAGCACCGTAGTGCGCCTCGGGTCGCTGTTCCACCTGGCCGCAAAGCACGGGTGGACGCGCCCGGTGCCCGACGCCTCGGCGCTGTTCCGCAGCACCGCGCCTGCTGCAGCACCCGATGAGATCCTTGACGGGCTGCGCACGCCGCTGCCCGTGATGAGCCTGGACTGGTTCCCCCCGGTGCTGGCGACCCGGGTGCGCGATGTGAGCGAGGCGGTGGGGTGCGACCCCATCGTGCCCCTGTTCGCTGGCCTGGCGGCGGTGTGCGGTGCCATTGACGCCCGCTCCCGCCTGCGCCTGATGGATGGGTACGAGGTGCCGCCTGTCCTGTGGATGATGACCATCGGGTCACCGGCAGACAAGAAGACCCCGGGTAGCTCACCGATGATCGAGGTGCTGCACCAGATCGAAGCAGAGGACACGCCCAACTGGAAGGGTCGGATGCTTGACTGGGAGGCACGCGAGGCGCACTACAACGCCGCGAAGAAAGAGTTCCTCGAGATGGCCGCATCGGGCGAGGCGGCGCTCGGTGTGCCGCTGCCATCGGTGCCAGATCTGCCACCGCAGCCCCAGCCGCTGCGCATCAAGGTCTCGGACATCACCAGCCAGAAACTGGTGCGCTACGCTGCTGACCGACCCCGGGGCCTGCTCTGCTACCTCGATGAGATGGGCGGGTGGGTCAAGAAGATGGGCGACCGCACCAGCATCGAGGACCGCAGCGCATGGGTGCAGGCTTACGAGGGGCGACGGTACGAGTATGACCGGGTGGGCGGCGGCGCGATCATTGCCGAGTGCTTCGCCGTGGCGGTGTACGGCAACATTCAACCATTGGTGTACAAGCAGGCCATCGAGGGGTTGTCGACCGATGGCCTGCTGCAGCGCTTCATTCCGGGCCTGTTGAACACCAGGCTCACCCGGCGCGGTGAGCCCGAGGCGCGCCACCGGATGAGCATCGGCGCCTGGGAGCAGGCGGTGCGCCTGGTCTATGCCCTGCCACCGACCACCTACACCCTCGCGCCCGATGCACTCTCCCTGTTCCGTGAGTTCCAGTCCTGGTTTGAACGCAGCAAACATGACGAAGTGTTGCTGGAGGCCGAGGTGTCGTTCCTCACCGCCTACGGCAAACTGGAGGGCACCGCTGCCCGCCTGGCGCTGGTCTGCCATGTGATGAGTGACCCGTTCTCGACGGTGGTCAGTCGCGACACGATGGGCCGCGCCATCGACATGGTGCGCAGCTATGTCATCCCGGCGCTGCGCTACACGCTGGCCGAGTTGGGCGGGCTGGAGACGATGGAGCAGTGGGTGCAGAACTGGATCCTGTACCACCTCGACGGGGCCACCACACTGACCCTGTCCGAGATCAAGCGAGGGGCCCGGCGCAGGATGGAGAAGTATCAGAATATCTGGCTGCAGGATCGCGTGATCATCGGCGCGATGGAGACGCTCGAGGGCGCCCGGTGGGTGATGCGCCTCGATGACGGGTCACGGGAGCATCTCCACCAGGCCGAGTGGGCAGTCAACCCGGCGCTCATGGGTCAGTTCGCGAAGCAGCGCACCGAGATCATCGTGGCGCGTCAGCGGGCCGAGGATGAGCGCCGCAGGATCGCACGCATAGAGCGGAAAATCGTCAAAGGGTTTGATGTCGAGACGATGGAGCCGATGTTACGGGTGGGATGACAAAGGGGGCCAGCGGCCCCCTTGTTCATTGTGCGCCTGATGCGCCAGGTCACGGCATCAGTTGCGCATGCACGCCAGGCGCCAGAGCCTCCACCACGCCCAGCACATCGAGCAGGCGCAGCACGCTGGCCGAGGGGTCACGCAGGCCCATCTCCCACGATTGGTAGGTGGCCACAGGCACGCCGAGGTAGAGCGCCATTCTGGGCTGCGTCAGTCCGAGGCGCTGGCGGGTCTGCGCCATGCGCTCGGTGATCGCGGTGGCGGGCAGTGCGCGGGTGCGCGGGCGCCCGGTGGGGGTGGTAGGTGTGGTCATGTCATTCCGATGGGGTGATGGTGGCGAGAGCATCACGCCATGCAGCAGCGGCAGCGGCAGCGGCAGCGGCAGCGGCAGCGGCAGCAGCAGCGGCAGCAGCATCAGAAGCATCAGCATCAGCAGCAGCATCAGCAGCATCATCATACGCAGCAGCAGCATCAACAGCGGCATCAACAGCACGCCAGGCAGCATCAGCAGCGGCTCGCAGTTGTTTAAGGGTGGGTGTGGTCATGGTCAGAGATCCAGCAGGGTGACGATCAGCAGCGCGATGGCTGCGGCGAGAATGGCGATAATCACGGCAGCACCTCGTCGGCGATGTTGTTCAGCAGGGCAGCCGCTTCGCGCAGCAGATCCGCAGCGGCTGCCTTGTCGGGCACAAGCAGCGCACGAAGGGCGCGGCCGATGATCGCGATGGCGTCATCACAGGCCGCGTCGAGGTCTGCCGCGTCATCGTCGGGCTCAGGCTCGGCCCGGTCGTCGTATGCGCGCTGCAGCGCGTCAAGGGTGGTGGTTCGCATGGTCAAGCTCTCCTCAGAACGGCGCTTCAGGCGCGCCGGGTGGCGGGGCCACGGGCGTGCGCACGGGGCGCACGGGTGGTGGGGGTGTCGGGTAGTCCAACGGGTGGACGGGGAAGGGCCAGGGGCGGCGCTTGACGGGGGTCATGTTGCAGCCTGCACGGTGCATGCCGACAGGCGTTTCCGGGCGCCCACCTCGCGCTGGGCGATGGCGTTGCCGTAGGTGCCGATGCGCAAATAAGCCCAGAAAGTCTTTCATGCTGCGCTCCCGACAACGTCGAGCCAATGAATGCCAGCTGCGCAAGCTAATTCTTTGACGTAGTCCGTCAAGGTCATCCGGACGTCGTCCAGATCGTCCAGATCGTCGGTTGATTCAAAAGGGTTGTAGCCAACGAGGTCGGTATACAGGGCTCCAAGCGCTGCAGCATCGGGTGCGGCATCAATGGCGGTTAGCGTGGCGCGGAGGGCGGCGATCAATTGGTGGCTCATGGTGTCGTGTCGTGTAGTGGATTGTGGTGGCGGTCAGGTTACAGGGTCAGGTGATTATCAGGCAGTGTACAAGTGTGGCAGTGTAGGTGCAACCCTACGCAGTCCACCAGGTGACGAGCCACCATGCGCCAGCGGCACCAATGGTGCATGCTAGGACGATGTCGGCCAGGCGCTCAAGAAGGGAGGGGCGGTGGTTCACGATGCAACCCCAGTGGCGCCGCACGCGAAGCACTCGCCGCCCTTATGGTGTTGAAACTGAGGCAGATACCCTCTGCCCGCGCATCGTGTGCAGTCGCGGTCGGTTTTCACACGATGCGCAGCACGGTCGGCCTTGACGGCGGCGTATCGTGCATCGATGTAGAGCATGCTGAGGGCTTTCTTGACTTCGCGCTGTTCGGTCTCGGTCATGGTCTGTTCTCCTGGGTTGCGCGCTGCCGGGGTGCAACGCATGGATGCATCATACAGTGTCTGATTCTGACTGTGCAAGCACTATTTACAGACTCCGCGGCATCGGCTGCACCCCTGTGACAGGAAACGAGGGGAGACGGGGGGATAAGTACGCTGCAAAACATCGTTCAAACGGGGGATCAGTGAAGCCAAAGTCACATCGTCGCAACCGATGACGCAGAGTCAGACACCCAGACTCTGTGCGCTCGAATGCTGTGCCATCGGCGCACAGAGTCTGGGTGCACAGAGTCTGGATGCACAGAGTGCGATGCCCGCTGCACCCGGCGCCCCCGGTGCCCGCTGCGCCCCGGCCCGCTGGCTGCAGCCGTGAGCATGCTGATCGTCAGCACACGGACGACCGGGGGGGCGGGGGCCGGCGCCGGCCGGTCACAGTTGTGGAGGCCCCACAAACTCTCATAATTTTTTTGAAACTCTTACACACAGAGTCAGATACCCTCTTACTCCCCAAACCACACCACCAACCCCTCGCATACACCTCAGAACCCGTGATACAGTAAAACACATGGAGCAGTCTCAAACCGCGGACCAATTCCTGCCTGACTGGTTAACCCCTCAGGCGCAACTCGTCGCACCGTCGCAACCAGTCGTCCCCACCCACCTCCTCAACGCCCAGGAGCGCAAGCGACTCACCCGTGAGCTTCTTGACGCCACCTTCAGCGCCATGTTTGAGCGGGTGTTGACTGAGATCACCTGCGGGCGCAGCTTGAAGTCCATCGTCGCTGAAGACATGCGTGACATCGACTACGCAGCGTTCTGGCAGTGGATCAAGCGCGATTCGCGGCGCATGGAGCGTTACAAAGAATCCAAAGAGTTGCGCACCGAGTGGTGGGCAGGGCGCATCATTGAGATTGCCGAGGCTGACGACACCGCAGAGGATGTTGCGCGGTCGAAGATCAAGATTGACACCTACAAGTGGTTGATGAGCGCCGACAACCGCAGGACCTACGGTGAGACCAAGCAGATTGAGTTGTCCACATCGATCAGCATCACCGCCGCACTGGAGCAGGCACGCTCCCGTGTCGCAGCGCTGCCGCTCGTCGAGGACATCACTGATGTGGACGACCCTGCGGCACTACCCGCGCCCGATATCACTGACAACGACTCGTACTAATGCCCGCACAACGCCCTCGCTACGCTCCCCAGGAGGAGCAAGAGTTGATGAGCCAGCTCTGGTCGCCCATGCTGGCCAACGACCCCGAGGCGTTCGTGATGTTCGTCTTCCCGTGGGGGCAGAAGGATACACCGCTTGAGCGGTTCACCGGACCCCGCTCGTGGCAGCGCGAGGTGCTGCGCGAGATTGCCAGGCACATTCGCACGAACAAGTCACCGGACGCTGTCTTGCACGCGCTGCGCACGGCCATCGCATCGGGTCGGGGCATCGGGAAGAGCGCACTGGTCTCGTGGCTCATCCTGTGGATGCTGTCAACGAAGATTGGTTCAAGCGTGGTGGTAAGCGCGAACAGCGAGAACCAGTTGCGCAAGGTGACCTGGGGTGAGTTGACGAAGTGGGCCACGATGTCAATCAACGCCCATTGGTGGGAACCATCGGCCACCAACCTCGCACCGGCAGCGTGGATCACGGAGCTTGTCGAGCGGGATTTGAAGAAGGGCACCCGGTACTGGGGCGCCGAGGGGAAACTGTGGAGTGAGGAGAACCCAGACGCCTATGCCGGCGTACACAATCACGACGGCATGATGGTCATCTTCGACGAGGCCAGCGGCATCCCCGACAGCATCTGGTCCGTGGCGGCGGGCTTCTTCACCGAACCAGTCGTCCATCGGTACTGGCTTGCGTTCAGCAACCCACGCCGACCGTCGGGCTACTTCTACGAGTGCTTCAACGGCAAGCGCGACTTTTGGACAACACGCAGCATTGACTCGCGGTCAGTCGAGGGCACCGACCGGGCGATCTACGACCAGATTATTGCTGAGCACGGTGAGGACAGCCCGCAGGCCCGCGTCGAGGTCTACGGGCAGTTTCCCAGCACCGGGGACGACCAGTTCATCGGGCCGCACCTGGCCGACCAGGCGGCGAAGCGGCCCAAGTACAAAGACCCCAGTGCACCCATCGTGCTTGGTGTCGACCCGGCCCGGGGTGGCGCGGACTCCACCGTCATCGTGGCCCGTCAGGGGCGGGACATTGTGGAGATTCGGCGGTACAAGGGCGACGACACCATGACGGTGGTTGGGCACGTTATTGAAGCCATTGACGACTTCAAGCCCGCGATGGTGGTTATTGACGAGGGTGGACTGGGTTACGGCATCCTTGACCGCCTTACCGAGCAGCGGTATAAGGTGCGCGGTGTGAACTTTGGCTGGAAGTCAAAGAACCCCGTCATGTGGGGCAATAAGCGCGCTGAGTTGTGGGGTGCCATGCGCGAGTGGCTCAGAACCGGGTCAATTCCAGAGGATCGACAACTGAAATCGGACCTGACTGGCCCCAAAACCAAGCCTGACTCGTCTGGTAGGATGTTTCTGGAGTCGAAAAAGGACATGAAATCCCGCGGATTGGCCTCTCCCGACGCTGCTGACGCGCTGGCGGTGACGTTTGCCTTCCCCGTGGCGAGCCGCGAGCGTGTAGAACGCCCCCGCACCGTTACAATGCGCGACAGATCAATGGCTTCATCTGGATGGATGGGATCGTAATGGCTACGAAAAAGTCCGTGTCGTTGAGTGTTGGCCGGGGCGAGAAACTGCCCGCCAGCCAAGGTGCTGGTCTGACCGCCAAGGGCCGCGAGAAATACAACCGCGAGACGGGCTCAAATCTCAAGGCGCCGGCGCCAAACCCCAAGACCGACGCCGACAAAGGGCGTAAGGCCAGTTTCTGTGCCCGCATGGGCGCCGTAGCGGCCAACGCCAAAGATGGCGAACGCGCCAAAGCGGCGCTCAAACGATGGAAGTGCTGATCATGGCTACCAAACCCGGGCTCTACAGCAACATTGCAGCCAAGCGTGATCGAATCGCCGCTGGCAGCGGTGAAAAGATGCGCAAGCCAGGCGCTGCGGGCGCTCCAACTGCCAAAGCGTTCAAAGAGTCAGCTAAGACGGCCAAACCCAAAAAATAACCATGCCTCAAGACTATTCCGGTATTGCTGCGGCTAGGTCGGTGTCCACAAACGGCGGCGCCAAGAAAGGCGCCGCCGAGATCCTAGCCACTGCTCGCGAGCGGCTGGATATGGCCATGTCGGCGTACTCGGAATCGCGTGAGGATGAGCTAGACGATCTGAAGTTCTTTGCGGGCAGCCCCGACAACCACTGGCAGTGGCCAGCAGACGTTCTGGCCACCCGCGGCGCGGTGCAGGGCCAGACGATCAACGCTCGCCCGTGCCTGACGATCAACAAGCTGCCCCAGCACGTTCGGCAGGTGACCAATGACCAGCGACAGTACCGCCCAAGTGGCAAGGTTATTCCTGCCGATGATAAAGCCGACATTGAAGTCGCCGAAATCTTTGACGGCGTCGTGCGACACATTGAGTACATTAGCGACGCCGACGTTGCCTACGACACCGCCTGCGAAAACCAAGTGTCGTTTGGCGAAGGCTACGTCCGCATCCTGACCGAGTACTGCGACGACACCACGTTTGATCAAGAGATCAAGATCGGGCGGGTTCGCAATTCGTTCTCGGTCTACATGGACCCGCTGATCCAAGACCCGTGCGGCGCAGACGCCCGGTGGTGCTTCATTACCGAGGACATCTCGCAAGACGAGTACGAGCGCCTCTACCCCGAGGCCGCTCCCGTCAACACGCTGATGTCGCTGGGGGTTGGCGACCAGTCGCTGAACCAGTGGATGAACGAGAAGACCGTTCGTATTGCTGAGTATTTCTACGAAGAGTACGACCGCACTCAGCTGAACCTGTACCCGGGCAACCAGACCGCGTTTGACGGCTCGCCGGAAGACAAGCAACTGCGCATGATGTACGGCAAGCCGACGCGCACGCGCATGGCTGACCGCAAGAAGATCAGGTGGTGCAAGATCAACGGCTACGAGATCCTTGAGACGGCTGAATGGGCCGGCAAGTACATCCCGGTCGTGCGCGTGGTCGGCAACGAGTTTGAGGTTGAAGGCCGTCTGTATGTGTCGGGCCTGGTGCGCAACGCCAAAGACGCCCAGCGCATGTACAACTACTGGGTCAGCCAAGAGGCCGAGATGCTGGCGCTGGCGCCCAAAGCGCCGTTCATCGGCTACGGCGGCCAGTTTGAAGGCTACGAGAACCAGTGGAAGACCGCCAACACCCAGAACTGGCCGTATCTGGAGGTGAACCCCGATGTGACGGACGGCGCGGGCTCTATCCTGCCCCTGCCACAACGCGCACAACCGCCTATAGCGTCGTCTGGGCTGCTGCAGGCTAAGGCAGGCGCTGCCGAGGACATTAAGGGCACCACGGGCCAATACAACGCCTCCCTGGGCCTGCAGGGTAACGAGCGTTCTGGCAAAGCCATTCTGGCCCGCCAAAAAGAGGGCGACACCGGCACTTACCACTTCGTGGACAACCTGGCGCGGGCCGTTCGCCATGTCACCCGGCAGTTGGTCGACCTGATCCCCAAGATCTACGACACCCAGCGCATCGCTCGGATCATCGGCGAGGACGGTGAGTCCAGCATGGTCAAAATGAACCCCATGCAGGATGAGCCGGTCAAGAAGATCGTCGACGAGCAGGGCATCGTGATTGAGAAGCTCTACAACCCCAGCGTCGGCAAGTACGATGTGGTGGTTGTGACTGGCCCGGGTTACGCTACGAAGCGCCAGGAGGCGCTGGAGGCGATGGCGCAGCTGCTGCAGGGCAACCCGCAGCTGTGGCAGGTGGCTGGCGATCTGTTTGTCAAGAACATGGACTGGCCAGGCGCGCAAGAGATGGCCAAGCGGTTTGCCAAGACTATCGACCCGAAGCTCATGAGCGACGAGGACGAGAACCCGGAACTGCAAGCGGCCAACCAGCAGATCCAAGCGATGATGCAGGAGATGCAGCAGATGGCTGGCATGCTGCAGAATGTGCAGCAGTCAATTGAGGCTCGCTCGGTCGAGATTGACGAGTTCAAGGCGCAGTCTGACGCCAACATTCGGTCGTACGAGGCCGAAACCCGTCGGTTGCAGTCAGTGGCCGCTAATATGCAGCCTGAGCAAGTTCAGGAAGTTGTGATGCAGACGTTGCGTGATGTAATGACCGCGGGTGACCTAGTGCAGCCGATGGAGCCACGCGAGATGCTTGGCGCACCTGAGATGGAAGGGCAAATGCAATGAGCGCCGCCGATTTTGTGGGTACGTTGTTTCTAGCGCGTGATGTTGCGCACAGCGTGCATCTGAACACCCGTTCGTTCTCCAAGCACATGGCGCTCAACGAGTTCTACGACAACATCGTGGATCTGGCGGACAAGTTTGCCGAGGCGTACCAGGGCCGGCACGGGCTGATTGGCCCGATCACCTTGCAAGGTGCTAAAAAAACCGTCAACATCATGGAGTTTCTGCAAGACTCTTTGAGCGAGGTTGAGTCTGCTCGGTACAAGGTCTGCGAGAAGACCGACACTGCCATCCAGAACATCATTGACGAGATCGTCGGGCAGTACTTGTCCACACTCTACAAACTCAAATTTCTTGCGTAAGGACGCACCATGGGACTGAAATCCACCACCGTCTGCCTGGGCTACCAACAGATCACATCGTTGTCTTCGTCCACGGCGCTGACGGTGCCGTCCGGCGCGACTCTGGCAGTCATCGTGCCCGAATCTCAGTCTGTACGCTGGCGCGATGATGGTGTTGCCCCAACGTCGTCTGTCGGCATGCCGCTTGCTTTCTCGAACACGCTGTCTTATGACGGTGATCTGAACCGCATCCGGTTTATCCAGCAAGCTGTTGGCGCGGCAATCAACGTAAGTTATTACGCATGATCTCGACGTTTACATCGCCGTCATTTGTTAACCGGGTCAAGGAATCTTGGCAAGCCGGGTACGGCGTTACGCAAACCAATTCGCCGGGTAGCGGCCCGTTTGCGCAAGCAGGGCCTACGCTGGATTTATTGTTTACGGGCCTGCCTGCTGTAGACAATACGTTTGTAGGTTCATCTTTAACATTAAACTTTCTAACGCAGCAATACCAACTCCCCGCGCAGTATTCTGTATGGGTTGCAGACCAAGGGCTGACGCTTAAAACATTCAGCCAAATCATCACGTTTACACGGGCCAGTACGGGGACGTATACCGACAGTGCTGGCGTGCTGCAGTCTGCCGCCAATAACATCCCTCGGCTTGACTACGACCCGACTACGCTAGCCCCACTTGGCTTTCTTGTGGAAGAAGCACGTACTAATAGCATCCGCAATAACACGATGGTGGGCGCCGCAGCCGGTACGCCAGGAACATTGCCTACGAATTGGGAAACTTCGGTAGCTGGGACTGGCATTACTCGAGAAATATCGCTAGTTGGGGTTGAAAACGGTATTTCTTATGTTGACGTAAGATATTACGGCACGCCTATTGCGGGTACAAATGTTTCACTCGCATTTGACGGTCTTAATCAAATTGTTGCGGCATCTGGGCAAACTTGGACTGAATCTGTATATTTGAAATTACAAGCAGGTAGTTTTAACAACACAACTACCACACTTTCGTTATTTGGCACTAATGGTACAAGCGGGGTAGAGTTAATATCGTCGTCGGCTATCACAAGCACCCCATCAAATTTGCGTCAATGTAGGTTAACTCTTGCGGGCACATTTGCAAACGCCGCCACAACTAGGGCGCAGCCGAGAGTCCGAATTGGTTACACCGTGGCGGTAGCATTTGACATCACCCTGCGCATCGGCCTACCCCAGCTAGAACTAGGTGCTTTTGCAACGTCAGTAATCCCTACCACCACCGCAGCAGCCACCCGCGCAGCAGACGTAGCATCAATCAACACGCTGAGTCCTTGGTTTAACGCGGCTGAGGGTACATTTTTTGGTCAAGTGCTTACCCCAAAAGGTGTAGTGTTATTTGGCACTGGCAACACTTTTGACAACACACAATATGCTGCTGTTGGCACTGGTAATAACATTTTTATTAGGAGTGGTGGGGCTGTTTCTGCAAACTTCAGTGCGCCGGTTACAACAACAGGACAAACAAAAGTAGCTTTTGTATACAAAGAAAATGATTTTGCAGCCGCTTCTAATGGCGGCACTGTGGCTATAGGTCCTTCTGGTGCTGTTCCAGTGGGGCAAGTACGGTTAAAACTAGGCTCATCTGCGTGGAATACGTCGGGGGACAATAGTATCAACGGCTACCTCCAACGCATCACCTACTACCCCCGCCGCTTGGCCAACGCCGAACTCCAAGCTCTAACGGTGTAAACATGACTATAGCCAACGCAACATTTAGTGAGATTATTACTTTCACGCGGGCTAGTGCAGCCACTTATGTAAATAGCACCGGGGATCTTACATTTGAATTTCTTGATGATGTACCTCGTTTTAGCTACGACCCAATAACACTAGCTCCTCTGGGATTTTTAATAGAAGAACAGCGTTATAATCAAATCATAAACGATTTTAATACTGGTTCTTGGCAGCTTGCAAACTGTACTGTAGATTATGATGAGAGTGTTATTGACCCCGCTGGGGGTTTCTCCTTTGGCATGACTCCCACTGGCGGCGCAGGTACAATACCTCAAGCGTTTTATGTAGTAGATAAAACTGCCACTGCTATTACATATACGGTGAGTCTTTGGGTTAGAGGCGATGTATCATCATTCTCTTTGACCTTAGACGACGGCACGACAACCAACCGCGGAATAGCAATTTTTAACCTTATTACTGGCACATTAACAAGTGCTGTTAACGACGGTAATTTTACGGGTACATCTGCCACTATATCTGCGTATAAAAATTCTTGGTATAGAATTACACTTACAACAACTACTAACACGACTCTATTTGCTCGTTTTCGTTTTTTATACACTGCAACTGCGCTTAATACTCCTATAGTCTATCTAGCTTATGGGCAGCTTGAAGAGGGTGCATTTGCTACTAGCTATATTAATGCTATTTCTGGCCCCTCAGTTCGTGCAGCAGACGTAGCAACAATCAATACTCTCAGCCCTTGGTATAACGCGGTTGAGGGTACGCTGTATGCAAAGTACATAACGTCAAACAGTGTGCAAAATAATAACGCTGTAGCAATTTCAGACGGTACAGCCAACAATCGAATGATTATCCGCGCAACAAACGCTACCGTAGAAACTGCATTTATTGGGGTTGTAGGAGGGGTAGTCCAATGGAATCTTGTCATTGGGTCCGCACTTACAAATACAATTACCAATTCTGCTTTTGCTTATAAAAACAATGATATTGCAGTGGTTAGGAATGGCGGGACTATCGTACCTGATACAACCGCCACCATTCCAGTAGTAACTTTGGTAAAGTTGGGCGCGGATGGCGCCGGTAATCAGGTTCTAAACGGATACCTGCAAAAAATCATCTATTACCCAAAACGTCTAACCAACTCTGAAATCCAAGCCTTAACCTCTTAATATGTACTACGATCTAAACCTAAAGTTCAAAGACGAAGCAGAGGCTGATGCCATGCTATTCACCGAACAATCGTACTCTGAGGATGATGAAGTCAAAATCTACAAAGCGCCTAAGTACGCGGCTGTTGATGTCATTGGTGCCATCTACAAGCCTACCGGCGAAATGATTGAGGGGGAAGATGGCAGGTGGCCCGCAATGGCTCCGGTTGAAGGCTGGCATGTCAACGTGAGGCATACTAGCGAAATGCCCGAGCTTCAGGCTTGGGTGGTGACGCCCAAAACGCCCAGCCGTGTTTGGGCGTAAACTTACCGTACTGGCCCGTTGACCAGGGAATCTTAGGATTCATTGAATGCTTGACGAAGTTGAAGTAGTAGCGGACCAGACCCCCGCGCCTGACCAGGTAGCTACGGCAGCGCCTGCGCCAGAAGACCAAACGCCGGAAGTGACCGACGAAGCGCCCTCAGAAAAACTGTTCACGCAGGAAGAACTGAACGCTGAATTCGGTAAGCGCCTCGCACGCGAGCGCCGCAAGATGGAGCGAGAGTTTGCGGCAAAGCAAGCTGACACGTTCAAGCCGCCCGTAACGGACGATCCGCACACGCCAGAGGCCCAGGCCGAGGCATCGGTCTATCAAAAGGCCGAGCAGTTGATCCGTGAACGAGAGGCCCAGCGTCAGCAGGCAGAGACTCTTGAGAGCTACCGCGACAAGGAAGAGGAAGCGCGGGACAAGTACGATGACTTTGAACAAGTTGCGTACAACCCCAACCTCCGAATCACTGACGTGATGGCTCAGACGATCCACGCATCTGAAATCGGCCCTGATGTGGCTTATTTCTTGGGGGCAAACCCCAAAGAGGCAGATCGCATCTCTAGGTTGCAGCCTTTCATGCAGGCCAAGGAAATCGGGAAACTTGAGGCCAAGTTGGCTGATAATCCCGTCGTTAAGAAAACGACTAGCGCACCGCCTCCGCTTGCGCCGGTCAATGCGCGTTCTTCTGGTGCGCGGAGCTTTGACACTACCGATCCTCGGTCCATCAAGACCATGAGCGCAAGCGAGTGGATTGCTGCTGACCGAGCCCGGCAGATGAAGAAGCTCGAACGCAACCGCTAAACCAACTTTGAAAGGAAATTTGCCGTGGCAAATAGCATTCTGACCATTGACATGATCACCAGGAAGGCCCTGGAGATCCTCGAAAACAACCTGGTGCTGACCCGCAACGTCAACCGCCAGTACGACGACTCGTTCGCCGTTGAAGGGGCCAAGATCGGCTCGACCCTGCGGATCCGTCTGCCCGACCGCGCTCTGGTGACCGACGGCGCCGCTCTGCAAGTGCAAGACGACAACGAGCAGTTCACCACCCTGACGGTCGCCTCGCAAAAGCACATCGGCGTGAACTTCACCAGCGCCGAACTGACGATGCAGTTGGACGACTTTGCAGACCGCGTGCTGAAGCCTCGTATCAGCCAGCTGGCCTCCAGCATTGACGCCGATGTGGCCAACGCCTTCAAGACCATTGGCAACACGGTCGGCACTCCTGGCACCACCCCGGCCACCTCGCTGGTTCTGCTGCAAGCCCAGCAGAAGCTAAACGAGAACGCCGCCGTGATGTCGCCGCGCTACGCCACCGTCAACCCGGCTGCCAACGCTGGCCTGGTCGAAGGCATGAAGGGCCTGTTCAACCCGACCGACACCATCAGCAAGCAGTTCAAGAACGGCATGATGGGCACGGGCGTGCTTGGTTTCGATGAAATCAACATGAGCCAGTCGATCAAGCAGTTCACCACCGGCTCGCGCACCGCTACCGGCGGCACGACTTCGGCGGCGATCACGGCTGAAGGTGCTACCACTATTGCCATTACCGGCGCTGGCGCTAGCGCCACCGTCCGCGCTGGCGATGTGTTCACCGTGGCTGACTGCTTTGCTGTCAACCCGCAGACCCGTGAGTCCACCGGCTCGCTGTTCCAGTTCGTCGCGCTGGCCGATGTCAC
>Ga0187843_10000299_pt1 | contig 37406 bp, 34 predicted proteins | sample SpaLakP09_SKY_43_FD_134516 | JGI IMG/M metagenome (GOLD analysis project Ga0187843, IMG submission 134516) | Oligotrophic lake water microbial communities from Sparkling Lake, Wisconsin, USA - SP09_SKY_43 | ecosystem: Environmental > Aquatic > Freshwater > Lake | place: USA: Sparkling Lake... | reverse complement strand
GTTCACATCGTTTGTTGCGCCAATGGTCTTGACAAGGTTGGTACCGGTGATGACGAACTGATGTGATGTTCCATCGTAAGTCGCAGAGGTAATCGTTGGTGCAGTGACGTTGGAGACGGTCACACCATTGCTGGTCAGGTCAGCGCTCGCATTGACAGTGCTATCCCAACCAGCCGCAGCAGCGAGATTAAAGGTTGTGGTATCGACGGCAGTCGTACCATTTTTGTTGAGTACACCATTGACGGCCAGTTTGTCGACTGCACCCAACGTGACTGTGAAAGAGGTAGCACTGCTGGCGGTTGGATTGCTGGTGTCAACTGTCAGTGTGTGTAAGAACCACCTTCGCCGGTAAGGCTTAATTTGGTGGCATCAATCGCATCACCAGTCAGCATATTAGTACCAGTGACGGTCAATACACCTGTGCTGGCATCATAGGTCGCCGATGTAATCGTAGGCGAAACGACATTTGATACCGTAATACCATTGCCTGTCAGGTCAGCAACATTGAGCGCTGCATCAGCGCCGTTGGCCCAGTCATCCGCTGCTGCCAGATTGTAAGTCGTGCCACCTACTGACTGCGTGCCATTATTATTGAGCAAGGTACGCAATCCAGATTTGTCGGCGGTCGAAAGTACCAGAGTGAAGCTGGTGTCAGAAGTGATCTCGACGTTGGCAGTATCCGTCAGTACATAGGTACTACCACCTTGTCCGGTTAGCGTAAACTTATTGGCGATAATATCGTTGATAGCGCCTGCACGATGGGTAAATCCGGTACCTGTTACTACCAGCGTACCTGTGGTGGCATCATAAGTGGCTGATGTGACGACAGGTGCCGCCACCGTGTTGGCCGTGATGCCGTTACCAGTTAGGTCGGCAACCACGACTGCCGGATCAGCACCGGCTGCCCAGTCTTCGGCGGCGGCCAGGTTATAAGTGGTGCCACCAGTGGAACTGGCACCATTTTTGTTGATGATCTGATTGACGCCAGATTTGTCGGTCCCGCTCAGAAGCAGCGTAAACGTTGTGTCTGAGGTAATTTCTACATTTGCTGTGTTGGTTAGCGTATAGGTCGAACCACCTTCGCCAGTCATGGTGAATTTGTTGGCGACGATGTCGTCTGTTCCTCCATTATTCAGGTGAGTGAAGCCCGTTCCGGTTACCACCAGGCTTCCCGTGCTGGCATTGTAGGTGGCGGAAGTAATGGTCGGCACCTGAACATTACTGACGGTAATGAAGTTGTTGACAATACCTTTAATGTCGCCCCCCGTGATGACGGTGTTCCAATCGTCAGCACCTTTAACGAGGTATAGTGAAGAGGCAGATGTTGGGAGAGTGCCGTCTTTGTTAATGTATTGGTTGAGGCCAGCCTTGTCAGCAGCGCTCAGGATGAGTGTAAAGGAAGTAGCAGACGTGATGTCCACATCTGGGGTATCAGTCAACACATAAGTGACGTTGCCCTCGCCGCGTATAGATATTTTGTTGGCAGTGATATCGTTGTTTGACCCAATGGCCCGGACCAGATTTGTGCCCGTAACAATGAGTGTGCCTGTGTTGGCATCATAGGTGGCAGACTCGAGCGTCGGCGCTGTGACATTGGAGACGGTCACGCCATTGCCCGTCAAATCAGCTGCGGCAGCGGCTGTGATATCCCAGTTGGCCGCGGCTGCCAGGTTGAACGTGATGGCTCCGGTCGCGGACGTAGTTCCGTTGTTGTTCAGTACGCCATTGACCGCAATTTTGTCGGCGGCACCCAGGGTGACTGTGAAAGAGGTGGCACTGCTTGTCGTAGGATTAGTAGTTGCCGCAGTAAGTGTGTACGAGCCGCCTTGTCCTGTCAGGCTGAGTTTGGTGACGTCTATCGTGCCGCCATTGGTCATGCCGGTACCAGTAACAACTAGAGTACCAGTATTTGCATCATAAGTTGCGCTAGTAATAGCGGTGGGTGTAAAGTTTGTATTCTGCGTGCCACCATTGGTAGATGTCAGTGTCGACACCGCTGTTCCATTACCACCGCTTGTATTTGTGCCGCCAGTTGCGGAGCCGCCTGTACCACCTGCTCCTGTATTGCCAGTGCTCAGAGTAGTATTTGTCGTTGAATCCAGTTGAACGACACCACCCTTGTTCCAGATACCACCGATACCAACGCCGCCAGCGCCGCCATTGCCAGTATTTGAGAAGTAAGTCGAACCGCCACCTCCGCCGCCGCCGCCCGCTGCAATATTATTGGTGATACTGCTGTTCGTAATGGTAATGTTGCCAGTCGATGCATTATAGATACCGCCTGCAGCGTTGCCGCCCGCTCCACCTGTACCTTTGGCACCCGTGCCTCCACCGCCGCCACCAATGCCGATGCTACCGTTGTTGGCTGTGGCCCCATTTCCGCCAAGAGTGTATCCGGTACCAGAATAAGTCGAGCCAGCACCACCAGTCGCGCTCCCGCCTTTACCTGCTGAACCGGTTGCACCTCCCCCGCCCTTGCCACCAGTGATGCCGGATGCAGGGCTTGCTGCCGCATAGGCCCCTCCAGGTGTGCCATCGCCGCCGGCAGCACCATTACCAGCACCAAAGCCACCGCCACCGCCACCGCCACCGGCGAAATTTCCGCCAGAACTAGAAGCACCACCGCCACCGCCACCGGAGGCTTTATTCTCAGTAATTGTGCTATTGGTGATGATCAGCGTGCCTGCATTTTTAATACCGGCCCCTAAGGCATCGCCACCGGTCCCGGCGGCACCACCTGCTCCCGCAGCACCCCCGGTACCAGACACCTTGCCGTTGGTGATAGTCAGGTTGTCAATGGCAATTTTACTGCCTGCGTTAGTGGTATTAGTGTCGAGGACGCGTGCAAAATTACCGCCACTCAAGGTAAATCCACCGCCAACAATGGTCAGGGTCTGGCCATCTGTGACATTGATACTGATAGCATCTGCCGCACTGGCAAAAGTGATATTGCCCGTCAGGGTAATCGTATCGGCGGAACCGTCCGTGCTGGCGGTGAGGATCGCCGCCTTTAACTGTGCTACCGAGTTGACACTGGCGGTATGTAGCAGATAATTGTATCCTGACAAATCTGTCGTCTTGAGGGCGGATTGCGCTTCGATATTGCCTGTCTTGATTTCCAGATCCCAGTTACCAGTGGCACCACCCGTCGTGTCTGAAGAAGCCGCCACATCTGCGCCTGTGATTTGAGCGAGTTTGTTGACAAACGCGGCTCCTTGTTCACCTCGGCCTATGTCGCATCCGTACAGCAAAAAATCGCCGTCGTTTGACAATGCCTGACCTATTGTTTGCAGCTTGGCCTGGTTTTGTTCAAGATTGCCAGCGAACAAGGGGCCATTGCCCAGCAGGACTACGCCTTCGTCACCGTGGGAAATAACGCTGATGGATTGCAGGTTGTTCATTCCTTGCAACGCACTGACCATTTGATCCAGTCCATCATGATTGGCATCAAGTATGACCACTTTCACACCTGGTGCTGCAGCGTCAATGAATTTTTGCAAATCAGGCACACGACTGTCTATGAACAGGACTTCTTGCGGTACGCTGGCGGCATTGACGGCGGGCGCTGGTGCGATGGGGATGACAGGGTTGATATGTACAGTATCGCTGACCTGAATAAGCGCATGATCATGTTCGGACTGTGCATCTTGCGGACGATTGACGTTATATGTGTTCATGGTATTCAGGCCTGAATGTAAATTGGGGAGCAATAAATAAAAATCGTAATGATGTTAAATACTAAGCAAATCAGTTTACTTTTCTTGCTACAAATTGTTGGCGGTGTTAGTTATTGACACGCTCGTAAAGCCAAATTGTCGATTAGGTTTAACAGTTGCTGTGCGTTATTCATGTAACGCTTCCTTGTTCGCTATAGGTGCTTTGACTGCAATGACATTGGCAGCGCTTTGATTGGTATCGTGCCAGAAAGACAGTGTGGAGAATTTCTCGAACAGGTCTGGCGGAAGTATGCTTGCACGTTTTTCGTAACTGACACTGTTGCGTACCTTGTGCATGCCATGCAGGCCCAGTTGCGCATCAAATTCAGGTGCATCGTAATTGACGTTAGTGAAGTCATGCTGGAAGACGGGTTCATCAATGAATTGATAGATGAGTGGCATGACTTTTTCAGGTGCCTGTGCCAGCAGGTCATAGTCAACGATTAATAGTGAAGACGCATGCTCACCATAAAAGGCTTCCTTCAGTGCAGTCCATGGATAGCCGACAAGGCGATTTGCCTGCGCCAGGGTTTCCACCCTGCTGTAGACGGTATTGCGCTCAACGTCATCATTGAACAAACGGGTGATTTCATAAGGATTTGAGCGATAGCGGCGCTCTATGCTATCCATTACCCAGGCTACATCGCGTACGCAGGCAATCACTTTTGAACCAGGAAACTGGTCCATCAAGACTGGCATGTGGGCACTCCACATGCGGTTTGTGTCGAAAACAACTTCTTTGTCGGCTTGATCTGCATAGAAAGACTCAAAAATACCGCGTGTCAAGCGACGTCTTTGTTCTTTGCTGACAACACTGCCAAATTCACTACCTGCACCTAACTGATTCAACATGCCTCGAAACAGACTGCCGACCGGGCTGGTCATGCCAGCATGAAAGCGCGGGTTTTGCAGCAGCAAGGCTGCCAGCAAGGTAGAACCAGAACGGGGTAAACCTGAGATGAAATGATATTTTGTATGAGTCATGAGGTCTTCGCGTTCAAACTGAAAGTGGCGTTAATGCAATAAATATTAAATTGCTTATCGGCTAGATACTCAAAAAATTGATCAATTTAATAGAGTCCCGTAAGTGCATCGTAATAAGATAGAAAAGTATGTGTCGTCTAAGCTAAAGCCTATCAGCCGGATCCAAAATATGTTTTTATGTTTTTATGTTTTTAATATGCTCACGTTCTCAAAAAAATAGTTAGTTGACGAATTGCATCAGCCAGGTCTGTTTGACTGGTATCTATCACGCATTCGGCAGAAATTGGTGCCTCGTACGGTGCAGAAACGCCAGTGAGTTGCAGAGCCGGGTTTTGTTTTGCTTTGGCGTACCAGCCCTTGGGGTCGCGTTGCTGGCAAATGTGCAGAGGTGTAGCGATATAGGTTTCAACAAATTTCTCATGACCTATGATGCCGCGTGCCAGCGCCCGCCCACGCATGCTGGGAGAAACCAGAGCGACGATTGCAGAAATGCCATTGAGATTGAGCAGGCGGGCCATTTCAGCCGTTCTGCGGCCTTGCTCTTCACGGTCAGCCAGGCTAAAGCCCAGGTCCTTTGACAAACCCTGCCTTATTTCATCACCATCAAGCACGCACACTGCAATAGATTGTTCGCGTAGATGCCTGGCTAGGTTTTGCGCAAGTGTTGTCTTCCCCGCCCCGGGCAAGCCACTTAGCCACCAGGTTTTGACTTTGTTTGCAGCAAGTTCTGTACTGCTTTCTGTTTGATTACTTCCAGGCATCTGCACACCACCGATAAGCTAAAAAAATCGGGACTAAGCAGAAACCCGATACGTAACAGATCAGAAACCAGCAGGGGCTGTTTGAATTGGTTAATTGCAAAACTCACAGATGGTGCCAGTCAGTTTGAAAGGCCAATATTTCTGACTTGCAATTTATCTTGGAAAATCAAGAAGATAAATTGTTAAGTGTTAAATAATTAACTGTAATACTAACATTGAAAACTTTTTTTGCGCGCAAATGTAACAAAAAAACTGCTAATTAATTAAGCAATTTAGATGAAAAATTTGCATGGCACTGAGATAAGCTAAAAAAATTTTCCTCAGGGAAATTAATTGAAGATAACCTGATAGTAAACACAAGTGCCACCATCTTCATGTGGGCGCTGATATTGCCCTTTGGAATGGTCGGCCAGGGTGGGGGCGACAGTCCAGATGTGCCTGCCCAAGGCGGGGTGCTCAACAAAATAATTATCTTGTGCCAGCGGTTGGCTGGAAGATCCAGCAAAAATCAACAACAAAGGGGTGCGGAATATTTCTGGAAGGCCACGGCGTGGGCGTTCTTCTGCTTCTACCAGTTCGAGGTGAATGATTCCATTCGAGGTTTCGAGTTGAAACTTGTTACCGATGAGGGGGTGGACTTGTTCTAAGCTGATGGTCATGATCAATGTTGTGAAAAGTTTCACTTGCAAGAAAGCACAAGCATAGGCAGGATAATATACATGTTATTTTAACCAGCTTGGGAGTGCTTGTGTATAAATTACCTGCTGCGCTTGCATTGCGTGAAGTGCATGACGACGATCAGGCTTTTCTGGATGCGCTGTATGCCAGCCGCCGTGAAGACTTGCGGCAAATGCCGATGGATGCCGCATTCATTGCGCAAATGATCAAAATGCAACAGCATGTGCAAATGGAGGGTGTCAGGATGAATTATCCTGATGCCATGCATAGGGTGATTGAGCGTGCAGGTCAGGCTGTAGGGCGCGTCATTATCAATGCAGGCAGTGATGATATGCGCCTGATCGATATTGCGATTATTCCTTCAGCGCAACGCCAAGGTATCGCCAGGGCTATTTTGCTGGCACTACAGGCCGATGCGCAAGGTCAGGGAAAGGGTGTCAGCCTTGCTGTTGAACAAACCAATTTTGCAGCGCGCGGCCTGTATTTGCAATTGGGCTTTGTTGCCATAAGTGCTGATGCCCTGTTTGAACAAATGCACTGGCGTTCACAGGCAGCCGCAGAGGAACAAGCCCTGATCGATTTATTGCCAGCCACCACCCTCGCTCACAAGATCACACAACAAGGGCAGTTTGATGCGACAGCCTAGCCGTTATCTGAAGTTGCCCTTCAGTTTTGATTTAGGACGCCTGCGTGCCGAACTGCACCAACTCGAAGCCTCAGAATGGATCAGGCATTTCAATACCAATGCCTACATCAACAACTGGACCTGCCTGCCCTTGCGCGCGGTGGATGGCCGTATTGATCACATCATGCCTGTCAATGAAGGCAATTTTCAGGATACGGCGCTCATGCAAACCTCCCCTTATTTGCGGGAAGTTGTCGATACGTTTCTATGTGAAAAAACGTCTGTGCGCCTGATGTCGCTGGAAGCAGGTGGTGTTATCAAAGAGCACAGGGACGATGGTACTTCGCTGGAGGATGGTATTACCCGTTTGCATATCCCCATCACCACCACGCCGGATGTGCTATTCAAAATCGATGGTGAAGAAGTGCATTTTTCAGCGGGCGATACCTGGTATTTGAATGCCGCCTGCCTGCATGGTGTAGTCAACCCCAGTAGTCATGCCAGGGTACATTTGATGCTCGATTGTGTCAGCAATGCCTGGCTGGAGCAGGTGTTCCTCGATGCTGGCTGGATTGCCAGACCCAAACCAAAATATGATGATCCAGCCATTCATGACGGTAATGTGCAGGAAGTGATCGCCATGTTGCGCGCGACCGGGCAAAGTGCGGGCTTGCAAATTGCCAGCCGCCTGGAAGCCATACGGCTGGGGCAGACAATATCTCATTAAATGCAGGAAATGGAAAGCATGGAAATCAAACCCGGCTTCGCCGCCGAAGAAAGGGCTTTGCTGCGCGGGCAGCAAATCGATGCGCGAGACTTGCCAAGCATGCTGGGCTGGTTCCCTGTGGCTATTGAGGCGGGTGCAGGCACACTCTGCTGGCGGCATCTGGGTGACGCCAGGTTTCTGGAGTCATTTTTTCTTGACACATTGAATCAGCAAAGCCGTGAGCACAGGCAAGTTTGCCTGACGCCGCTGGCGAGTTTGCCAGAACAACTGGCCAGCTTGCCGCAGGTGCCTCCAATGGCGTTTATCTTTCATGTATCTCGCTGTGGTTCGACCTTGTTGACACAGATGCTGGCATCGCTGCCGCAATGCGTGGTGATGTCGGAGCCACCAGTCATCGATGCATTTTTCCGCTACTACCATGCACATCCCGAACTGCAAAATGCGACCATCATTTTCCAGAATCTGATTGCCGCATTGGGTCAAAGACGTTCACCAGACGAAAGTCATTTCTTTGTCAAATTCGATAGCTGGCATTTGCCCTGGTTGCCCTTTGTGCGTGCCGCGTTTCCCGCTATACCCATCATTTTTTTATACCGCGAACCGCAAGCAGTGCTGGCTTCGCATCAGCGTCAGCGCGGGCCGCAGATGATACCGGGGTTATTGAATACCACCCGGCTCCAAGCTGCAGCCTTGCATGAGCAAGCGGCAAATTTTGATGCTTATGCTGCCAGCATGTTGGTGAGCATGTTACAGGCCGGTTTTGAAAGCGCCGTCTCGCAAGATTTGATTTTATTGAATTACAGCCAATTACCAGAAGTCTTATGGGCTGAATTGCTGATGCTGTTTCGACTCGATTGCAGTGAGCAAGATTTGATGAAACTGCAAGCACGCTCTGCCTTGCATTCCAAGCACAGGCATACCGGCTTTACAGGCGATCCTGCGCCTGCCGTATCTGCGCAGGAGTGGGAGGCATTAACCTGCCTGCAACATTGCAATCAAATTTATCTGCAACTAGAGGAATTGCGATCAAAAGTTAAAATTTGTAAAGTTGTATCAGGATGAAAATATTGCAGTGTTATTTCTATATAACAGTTGTAGAATTGGTTTGCTTTTTTTGAAATTGCTTGTTTGTTTGCATATTGAAAGCCATTGATGAAAGCTCTGAATTCAGACCCATATCTGGGGATGGATGCAGAAGAGACTAGATAGCAAGATCCCTGTTTAAACGATAACTTGAATTGGAGTATGCAATGGATGCATTTATGGGTACCGTATTGGCCGTAGGCTTTAACTATCCTCCACGTGGCTGGCTGTTCTGCAATGGGCAAACCGTGCCTATCCAGCAAAATTCAGCCATGTTTGCCTTGCTGGGTACCATGTATGGTGGCGATGGACAAACTACATTTGGCATCCCTGATCTGCGTGGTCGTGTTGTTGTTGGTTCGCAGGCGCAAGGGCCTGGTTTGCAGTATGTGTCGCAAGGCGAAAAAGCGGGGACCAATAATGCGACAGTGATCTCTAATGGTACAGCCACGATCACATTGAACATAAACAATTTGCCTTCGCATACCCATACGGCTACGTTGAATCTGTCTGGCTTGTCAGCAACTACGACGATCAACGTTGGTACAGGAACGAATGGTGTTGTGGGGGCTGTGCCAACCAACGGTGGACTGACTAGTACGGCCACCGGCGCAGGTACGGCAGCAGCAATATATTTACCAGCTGGAACCCCACCAACCGCCCCAGTGGCCTTGGGTGGTGTTACAACAACAGTAGGCGCCACTGGTGGTACAGTCACTAACTCGAATACCGGAAACGGCACACCATTGACAGTACCTGTCGTATCAAGCGCTACTATCTCCAATATGCAACCTTATCTGGGCTTGAATTACATCATCGCGATGGAAGGTATCTTCCCATCCAGGAACTAAGATTTTCCTGCTCGATAAAAAATGGCGCAATCTGCGCCATTTTTTTATACCTGTTCTGCTGTCAGTGCAGGGAGTTTTCCGCCTGATACCCGCTCTATGCCTGCCAGATCACGCCAGCTTTGTACTTCGATAAAACTGGCCTGTATCAACAATCCACGCACCGCTTCTGCCTGGTCATAACCATGCTCCAGCAAGATCCATCCATCTGCCAGCAAGTGCAAATGTGCCTCCCCTATGATCTGGCGATAGGCAGACAAGCCATCTGCGTGGTCAGTCAGTGCATCGACGGGTTCAAAGCGTAAATCACCTTGTTGTAAATGAGCATCATTTTCAACGATATAGGGTGGGTTGCTAACGATGGTCTGGAATTTCTTATCTGCCAGTGCGGCGTACCAATTGCTGCAAAAAAATTCCACTTTATCTGCGGACAGATGTCGCCTGGCATTTTCCTGGGCGACTGCTAATGCAGCGGGGCTGACATCCAGGGCCGTGACTTGCAAGTCTGGTCTTTGGTGGGCAATTGCCACGGCAATTGCACCAGAGCCTGTGCCCATGTCCAGCAGCCTGGAATTGGCTGGCGCATATTGCAGTGCCAGTTCCACCAGCAATTCTGTATCGGGACGGGGGATGAGTACGGCAGGGGTGACATGAAAATTCAAGCCAAAGAATTCTCGCTCCTGCAGGATGTAGGCAATGGGTTCGCCTTTGATGCGACGGCTAAATAACTCTTGCACGATGGCGAGTTGTTCAGCATCGAGTACAAGTTCAGAATGGGTGATCAGTTGTATGCGCGTCATGCCCAGCCCGTGCATGAGCAGCAGGCGGGTGTCTATCCGTTCGAGCGGGCTGCTGTTTTCACAGGCAGCCAGGGTGTTACCAGGCTGTAGCCAGTCCAGCATTAGCGTGAGGGGCCAAACATGCCGCGCTTGGTTTTTTGATTGCGTATCAACACAATCAGCAAGGTCAGGCTAAATAATATAAAGAATATGGCGGCCCAGGCTGGCAGTGACAGGCCCAAGGTAGGTGGATAAGGTGTTTCGCACAGGCCATCGGCCTTGAACATGGCTGGCCACCATTGCGCCAGGAAGAAACTGTTCAAGCCAGTTTCCAGAGGATCAATACCGCAGGACAGGGCAGGGTGCTCAAGTATCCAGAAATGCTTGCCAGCAGCACCCAGACCAATCAAACCAGATAGCAGTGCCAACCCTGTTGTGATGCGGTGCACGATGCCATCCGTTGTAACAGCAATCAGGCAGAAAATCGCAATCAGGGCAAAGGCATAGCGCTGGAATACGCAATACGGGCAAGGCAGCATTTTTTCCACGATTTGCAAATACAGGGCAGCTGCCAGCAAGCCTATGCAAGTAACAGCAACCGATAGCAGAATTTTTTTCGACAGATTCATGGTGAACGCGGTGAAAGTATAGGTGTTGGACGCAGTTCTGGCGTTTTAGTTCTGCATCGCATGATAGTGGCAGCGAGTATCCGACAGTTTGATGCAATTGCGCAATCAAAAATTCATGATATTACGCGAAAGCTTGTTTTACCCTGCGGATAGACTATATCAATCGTCACCCAGCTCAGCCAGCAATTCGGCCTGGTGCTCTGCCACGAGCGCGCTTGTCAGTTCGTTCAGTTCGCCGTCCATGATGAAGTCCAGTTTGTAGAGCGTCAGATTGATGCGGTGATCCGTCATGCGTCCCTGCGGATAGTTGTAGGTGCGTATGCGCTCACTGCGGTCGCCGGAGCCTATCAGGCTCTTGCGGGTGGCTGCTTCCTTGGCTTGCTTTTCACGCAACTGACCATCCATGATGCGGGTTGCCAGCACGCGCATGGCTTGCGCCTTGTTTTGATGCTGGCTGCGGCCATCCTGGCATTCGACCACGATACCGGTAGGAATATGCGTCAGGCGCACGGCAGAGTCGGTCTTGTTGATATGCTGACCACCAGCACCACTGGCGCGGAAGGTGTCTATGCGCAGGTCGGCATTGTTGATGACAACGTCCGCCAGTTCGTCTGCCTCGGGCATGACGGCCACGGTACAGGCTGAGGTATGGATACGGCCCTGGGTTTCTGTCGCAGGCACACGTTGCACGCGGTGACCGCCGGATTCAAATTTGAGTTTGGAATACACACCCTGGCCAGCCAGGCGCACGATCACCTCTTTATAGCCGCCTAGTTCAGATGGCGACTCGGACATTATCTCGGTCTGCCAGCGGTTGCGCTCAGCAAAACGCATATACATGCGCAGCAGGTCACCGGCAAACAGGGCAGCTTCATCACCACCGGTACCGGCGCGGATTTCCATGAGGATGTTGCGCTCATCATTCGGGTCTTTGGGCAGCAGCATGGTTTGCAAATCACTTTCCAGTGCCTGCATGGTGTTTTTTGCGGCCTCGATCTCGTCCTGGGCAAAGGCTTTCATGTCGGGGTCGCTGAGCATGAGTTCGGCTTCGGCGATATCGTCCTGGGCTTGCTTGTAATTGTTGTAAAGGGCGACTAGCGGGTCGAGTTCGGCATGCTCACGATTGAGTTTGCGGTAGGTATCCATGTCATTGGTGGCACCTTCCTGCATGAGCAGGTGGCCGACTTCGTCCAGACGTTCTGCAAGCTGGTCGAGCTTGTGTAGCATTGATGGTTTCATGATGTATTCTTAGTCTGTATAGCGAATGAAGCTAATGATGATGCGGGTCAGGCTGACCCAGAAGAATTTGCCTGTAAGCGCTGTACGCGGACAGGCCAGCGGCGTAGCGAATCGCTAACGCTTGGTGCGGAATAATTGAGGTAACAGTGTTGCCAGACGGGCGCGTTCATCGCCACTGGCTTGATGCAGTGCCTGTTGAGGGCCATGCAGGAATTTGGCGGTAATGCCTTTGGACAAGGCTTCCAGCACCGCGTCTATATCATCGCCACGTGCCAGCATCTTGCGCGCACGCTCCAGCTCCATCAGGCGCAGTTGCTCGCTGCTTTCATGCAAATCCTGTATGACCGGTACAACAGCGCGGCCATCTACCCAGTGCATGAAGGATTGCACACGGGTTTCTATGATGGCTTCTGCCTGCGCAACTGCAGCCTGACGGCTTTCCAGGCCAGTTTGCACAACAGTGCCGAGGTCATCGACAGTATATAAAAAGACGTCATCGAGTTTGGCGACTTCAGGTTCTATGTCGCGTGGCACCGCCAGGTCAACCATGAAAATGGGGCGGTGCTTGCGCGCCTTGACCGCACGTTCCACCAGACCAAGGCCGATGATGGGCAGCGAAGAAGCCGTGCAGGAAACGATGATATCGAATTGCGCCAGTTGCTGCGGCAAGTCTGCCAGGCGTATGGCCTTGCCGCTGAAGCGGTGGGCCAGTGCCTCGCCACGTTCCAGCGTGCGATTGGCGATCGTCAGCGACCTGGGGTTTTGCGCCGCAAAATGGGTGGCGCACAACTCTATCATTTCGCCAGCGCCGATAAACAAGACATGCTGTTCGGAGATCTTGTCAAAAATACGTTGTGACAGGCGTACCGCCGCGGCGGCCATGGAGACACTGTGCGCGCCTATTTCTGTGGTAGTGCGTACTTCCTTCGCGACAGCGAAACTGCGCTGGAACATCTGGTGCAAATAAGTACCGAGGCCACCGGCCGCTTCTGCCTGGCGCACGGCATCTTTCATTTGCCCCAGGATTTGCGGTTCACCGATGACCATGGAATCCAGGCCAGAGGCAACGCGAAAGGCATGCCTTACCGCATTGTCTTGCGGCAGGGTATATAGATGAGGGCGTAAGTCTGTGTATGACAGCTTATGAAAATCCGCCAGGAAATGCGCCGTAGAATCAATTGCATTGGCACCAGTGCAAGCGGCGTACAGTTCTGTACGATTGCAAGTTGATAATATGGCCGCCTCATTACCATGCCTTGCCACATTGGCATCGCGACCAAACCAGGCACGCGCAGCCACTACCGCCTGAGATATTTGCTCAGGCGAGAAGGCGACCTTTTCGCGCAGGGACAGCGGTGCGGTCGTGTGGTTGAGGCCAACGGCAGACAGTTGCATGCAATTAATTGTGGCGGGATGTAAGGCTCCATTATAGCGCTTTGCGAGATCATTTTCCTGAGCACTGGTGTTTGATGCATATCAAGGAAGGCTACAGGGTAAAAAATATGTCGTTTTTGCAACGTGCAAATGGGCAAGAACGTATCTTCTTGCCAACGGGAACAGCAATGTTCTTATTCCAGGTCTGCCGGAATGCGAATATTAAAAGTCGTACCTTCATTGGGGACACTGCTAAAGTCTATTGTTGCCTGGTGCCTTTCCAACACCGCCTTGACGAAAACCATACCCAGTCCTATGCCATCATTCTTGGGCTGTTCATTGGTCCTGAAGCGCTGGAAGCGCTGGAACAGTCTGGCCTGGTCTGCATGGGTAATGCCATAACCCTGATCGCTGATGGAGCAGACAATGATGGAATCGGCCAGCCGCTGTTCACGTACCAGCGAACAGGTGATGGTGGTGTCCTTGGGGCTGTATTTGATGGCATTTGACAGCAAATTCGTCAGTACCCTGGTCATCAATGAGTTATCTACCAGTACAGGGAATTCCTCATCCTGGATTTTGGTTTGTATGTGAATGTTCTTGCTGCGCGCCAGTGACCACATTTCTTCGGTTGCCACCAGCAGGATGTCCTGGAAGTCGGCTTCTTCATAGCGATAATTCTGCGACTCTGCCTGCGCAAGATGGACAAAATTGTCTGCCAGACCGAGGGTGGCGCGTGAGGCTCTTTCTATCCGTGCCATGAATTCATCAGTTGGCAGGGCAGTGCTGCTGTCTTTTTGCAACTCCAGCAAAGCGAGTATGGATGCCTGCGGGGCGCGCATATCATGGGAAATGAAATTCAGGGTTTCGTCACGGCTGCGCTCTGCTGCCCGCACGCTGGTGATATCGATGAGGCTGACTATCCAGCCCACCAGTTGTTTTTCACCGTTGTAACTGGGGGCGCTCTTGATCAGCAAATCCTTGCCCTGCGGGTCGCGCACTTCTATTCCTTGCGACATGGTCTTGGTATGTTTGATGTCAAGCAAGTCCCACCAGCTAAAGCTGGAATCTGGGCCTGATTCTCCATTTTGTGGTGGCGACATCTTGGCAAACAGATAGGGTACCAGGGCATCATTGACCTTGGGCATGCCAATGCCGGCAAAATAGTCGAGGGCAGGCTGGTTGGTTAGCAAGACATTGCCATCTGTTGTGGTGACCATGGTGGCATCCGGCAGGCTGGTCAGGCTGTCGCTGACAAACTGGCGCAAGTCACGCACGCGGTCGACGGCTTCGCGCATGGCATTGATGCTTTGTTCCAGGGTGTCGGTCAGGGCGCTTGCTGGTTGCTCTTCATCTTCATCGATAAATTCTGGCAAGAGATGCGGTTCCTGATCGAGGATACGGAATTCTTCTGCCAGGAAACGAATTGCCGCCTCCAGCCGGCGCCAGCTCCATAAAGGATAGGCGATCACCAGTGCCAGCAATGCTGCGGTTGGTGCGGCCCAATAACCAGCATATCGCAGCATCGCCCAGCTACCCACTACGGTGGCGGATGCAACGATGGCAGTTGCCAGCAATGCCTTGCGTGGCGACAACATCTGGTAAGCCATCAGTGTCACGGCCACTGCCAGCAAATTGAGTAAATACAGGTAGGCAGGCGGTGCAGATCGTATGTTGAGCTGATCCAGCAGGGCAGCGAGGATGTTGGCATTGATTTCAACCCCGGAAATCATGCCTTCATTGCCAGATACCGGAGTAGGGAAGGAGTCTGCCATCGCGCTTGCCGTCGGGCCCACCATGACATACTTGTTCTTGAAGAAATCGGCCGGTACTTCGCCCCGCAGGACGCTGACATAGGGCACAGTGCGGAAATGGCCACTGCTGCCAGCAAACGGAATATGCATGAGGTAGTCGCGTTGCCAGGTGCCAGGATCGGCCGGGGCATTGCGTACTGCGGCTGCCAGGCGTTCGCCTGGCAAATCTGTCTCTGTGCCCGGCGTGATGCTTTTGGCGACATCGGCCATTGCCAGGGAAAAATGGGGCCACCATTCCCCATTCATGCCTTCGCGCAAAAAGACGCTACGTGCGACGCCGTCCTTGTCCAGTTCCAGATTGATATGGGCCAGCTGGCGTGCGGCACTGGCCAGCAAGGGTATCGGGCGCACCGTCGTCAATCCCTTGCCCGCATTTTCCGAGATCAGGGGCAAGACCACATTATTGCTGCGTACCATTGCTTCGGCCAATTGCTGGTCACCATTTTGTGCCTGCTCATCACGTTCCTCTGCTTCGGTAAATACAAAGTCCATGCCGATAGCCGCAGGCTGGGCCGCACTGATTTGTTTGATCAATTGTGCATGGCGCAGGCGCGGCCAGGGCCATTTTCCGAGTTCACTAAGACTATGGCTGTCTACGCCAACGATGATGATGTCATCCCGCGCTGGGCGGGAGTTGAGTTGCATGAGCCTGTCATACAGGACCAGGTCTGACCGCTCCAGCACCTTGTAATACAAGACGCCAGCGGTGAAGAAAAAAATCAGGGTACTGAGAACCAGCCACTCCCGTAATGCAATACGCTCTACCTGTAAGTGGCTGTTTTTCATGTAACGTTGCTATTGATCTGACCTTCTGTGATTGTAACGCAATAGTATCTCAATAATTGGTGCCCACTGGCCCGCTACCACTTTGTATCGCTGTGCCATCACCACTGGTCCAGCGTGGCAGCAGGGTGATTTTCTGGGTCGACGTGAAGGCACTGACATAGCCGTCCGGGTCGGTGGAGCGGACGCGAATGAAATAAGTACCTGCCTCAGGGCGATTGATCTTCAGCTCTGCTTTGTCTAGCTCCTTGTCCAGATACAGCTTCTTGAACCCGGCATCGGTACTGATCTGTATCAGAAATTTTTGCCCCGGTTCGGACGCCCAGCTAAAGGAAAGCAGATTGCCATTGCCTTCATCTGGCGGTGCCAGGCTGGTGACTGGCAGGACAGCAAATTTCTGCACATCGCTATACGGCCCATGCTCAGCTTTGCCATTGTTGCTCGCTATTGTTGCCACGCGCCAGTAGTATTCACCATCCTTGGGACGGTCAGCACTGAATTGCACTTCTTTCAGATCAGGCTTGTCGATCAGCAAATCCTTAAACGCTGCATCCCTGGCAAACTGCAAATGGTAGCTGACGGCATTGCTGGCTTCGGTCCAGGCAAAATCCAGGCGTTCGGCTCTCACTTTGTTTTTAGGTTGTACGGTGAATGGCGGTTCCGGACGGGCTTTCAGCGTCACGGCTTTTACCATTGGCAGACCTTCCAGGCCCAGTTTGTCGATGGCGGTGATGCGTACAAAATAATTGCCATCGGCAAAGCCGTCAAACTTGAAGCGGTTGTCCTTATAGCGGTTTTCTGCCAGGACATTGATGATCTCTTTGTCTTGCGCAATTTGCACGCGATAGCCAGCAGCATCCGGGCTGGCTTCGACCTGGAATTGCATGGTAGGGCGCTCTTGCAGCAAATAGCGGTCGTTCATTAGCGGTGGTGGCAGCAAATCAACGACTTTGCCTATGCCAGCAGCAGAAATGATATTTCCCTTGCCTGATGTCAGCACCAGCTCATCCTTGACTTTGGCAAGTGCATTATTGACAGCAACGCCGCCTTCCAGCACTTCATTGGCAATACCGTCGTCATTTACGCCAACGCGGAAATTGGTGCCACGTACACCCGCGACAGCCAGATTGGTGCGCACTTCAAAGCGTCCCTTGTTGCTGACCAGCGAAGATACACGTGACTCGACCTTGCCTTGCAAGAGCGTGACTTCAGTACGTGGACTGGCCGTGTACTTGGTCTTGCGCAATTTGGAGAGGCTGACATTGCTGTTTGAAGGAATGGAAATGCGCGATTCGTCCGGCAATGCCATGGTCAGAAAAGCGTTTTTATCGGTGCTGATTTGCGCGCCTTCCTTCAATACGCTGCCCAAGGCCAGATTGCCTGTCGTACCATCGGCAGCTTTATAGGCCGGGTTGCCCGTCATGGCGATGACCTTGGCTTCACTGGCCTCTTCTGGCAATAACTCCAGCGGTATCAGGATGGCCGTGCCTATGGGGATGGCCCTGTCATTACCGATATTGTTGCGTTTGCCGAGGATTTGCCAGTTATTGGTTTTCTCGGTATAGCGTTTGGCAATGGCTGACAGGGTATCGCCTTGCAGGGCGAAATAAGTCATGTCTGGCGGGGTATTGATGAAACTGCCGGGTGTCGCAGCTGGCTGGTTGGCAAAGACGTAGGCAGGTGATACCAGTGCCAGACTGGAAAACAGGCAAAACGGTATTTGTCGCAAGAGTGGGGTGGCGCTTAGTCTCATGCGGGACTCCTTGTTTGGAAAAGCTTTCCGGGGCAGCCTTGGCTGCCCCGGAGGTGTTTATTCTGGTGTCATTTGTTCCAGGCGGTAACCGTAACTATAAACGGGTGCCAGGCGGTAGCCGTTTTCCGGTCGCAATTCCAGCTTGCTGCGCACTCTGGAAATATGGGTGTCCATGGTGCGGGATGGGATATCCACATCTCGTGACCATACGGCTTCCAGTATGTAGGCGCGCGACAATGGGCGGCCGAGATTGCGGAACAGCAGCAGGGCGAGGTCGAATTCTTTTTGTGTCATTTCTACCGGTACTTCATTGACACTGACGCGACCAGCGCGGGTTTCAAACTTGTAGATGCCAAATTGCAAATGCTCGGATGCTGCCTGGGTAGGGTAGGCGCGGCGCAACAAAGCCTGTACCCGCGCGACCATTTCACTGCGGCGTATGGGCTTGATCATATAATCATCTGCACCGGCAGCCAGGCCAGCCACGATATCGTCCTCACCAGAGCGGCTGGTCATGAACAGGACTGGTAGCGTAGGCGAAAGTTTTTCGCGTACCCAGTGCAAAATCTCGGTGCCGCTCAGGTCTGGCACTTGCCAGTCGAGTATCAGCATGTCGTAACTCTCCCTGCGCAACTGGTGCAGCATCTCTTTCCCACTCAGGAAAGGGTGAGTCGTATGACCGGCTGCATTCAATATGGTGCAGACCAATTCGAGCAAGTTATTGTCGTCGTCAAGTACAGCGATTCTCATGGGATGTTACCGTTGATGTTCGGCAAATAAAGTGGAATATCTTCCATTATATCGAAAGCAAGTGAAAAAATAAGTAATTGTGAAAAAATGTGAATAAAACACAAATTACTTGTTGTTACAATTTTTCGACAATGGCACGCGACAATTGTTAAATTTATTATTTTTTTAATCAGGTTTCTGCCTGCATAGGCCCATGTTCCCGCAAACCTGCAGCAGTGTAGACTTAACTACGTAACTCAAGTTCCGGCAAGACCACGTTGACATCCAGCACTTCCAGATTCCCTTGTTTATCCAGCGAGACTTTGATGTCTTCCGGGTTGACCTTGGTATATTTGGAAATCACGGCGATCAGTTCTTCGCGCAATGCTGGCAAGAAATCATAGCCATCACGGCCCGTGCGCTCGCGTGCAATGATAATTTGCAGGCGTTCTTTCGCCATATTGGCGGTTTTGGGTTTGGTATTAAATAAAAATGAAAGCAGAGCCATATTATTTGCCTCCGAAAATGCGTTGCAGCAGCCCCGGTTTTTCGTAAGTGATGAAACGCAAGGGAACTTCTGTGCCCAGGAAGCGGGAAACCACGTCTTCATAGGCTTCCGACACATCGCTCCCCTTCATGTGGATAGCCGGATTGCCCTGGTTGGAAGCATGCAATACCGCTTCCGACTCAGGAATAACACCAATCAGGGGGATGCGCAAGATTTCTTGCACATCGGTATAGGACAACATCTCGCCAGCTTCTACCCGCTTTGGTGAATAACGAGTGATCAGCAGATGCTCCTTGACTGGTTCGCCGCCTGCCTGGGCGCGCTTGGACTTGGCCTGAATGATGCCCAGGATACGGTCAGAGTCTCTGACTGAAGAGACCTCAGGATTGGTGACGACGATGGCTTCATCGGCAAAGGTCAGCGCCATGACGGCGCCGCGCTCGATACCTGCGGGTGAATCGCAGACGATAAATTCAAAATCCATCTTGATCAGGTCATTCAGTACCCGTTCCACGCCTTCTTCTGTGAGGGCGTCCTTATCGCGGGTTTGTGAGGCAGGCAAAATATATAGATTATCGCAGTGTTTATCCTTGATTAGCGCCTGGTTGAGCGTCGCTTCACCACTGATGACATTCACCAGGTCATACACGACACGGCGCTCGCAGCCCATGATGAGGTCAAGATTGCGCAAACCCACGTCAAAATCCAGCACGGCTGTTTTATGGCCGCGCATGGCCAGGCCAGAAGAGAAACTGGCACTGGAAGTAGTCTTGCCTACGCCGCCCTTACCGGATGTCACAACGATGATTCTTGCCACAAATAACTCCTTTTATCTATCCGAGGATACTGAAAATTGAGGCTGCTTTCCTGCAGACTAGCCTGCTGATTTCACTGATGATACTTCAATACTGTCACCGTGCAGTTTAACTTGAACCGGATGATGAGGTAGTAACGGCGGGAAGCCATTCTCGAACGTACGGTATATCCCGGCGATGGAAACCAGCTCTGGCTCCATAGTCAAGGCAAAAATCCTGGCTTCGGTGTTCCCCGTCGCCCCTGCGAGCGCGCGTCCACGCAAAGGTGCATAAACATGGATGCTGCCATCTGCAATCACTTCGGCGCCATTATTCACCGAAGCCGTGATAATCAGATCTGCTCCGCGCGCGTAGATACGCTGGCCTGCACGCACGGGTGTATCTATCACCATCGCAGGCATATTACGGATAATGACTTGTGGTTCAACTGCAACGGGTGCCTCAACCGGCGCTATTTCTACTGGTGCCGGGGCCGGCTGTTCAACGGGCACTTCCGCTTTAAGTTCTGGTTCGGCCCTGGGTTTGCTGACCACGTCTATGCTCAAACCATGCGAGCGTATGGTGACATGATCTTCTTCCCGGGCATGGCGCACGGCAACCGGGTTCAGCCCATGCGACTTGAAGAGCGGGATCAGCGCATCCCAGTCCAGCGCTTGCTCAGTAATGGCTTCCACGTCAATAACGGCAAATTCATCATCAAAAAAGTCGGGCGAACCTGCAGTCATTTTCTTCAATGCTGCTTCCAGCACAGAAAAAGCGGAGTCATGCAGCAAAATTGCAACAGCAACAACAGTAGAAATCTTGATCTCAATGGGCTTGCGCGTCAGGCTGTTTTGCATGGCATCCGTTGGAAATAGTAGTGAATCTGCTAATTGCCCAAATACTTTCACGTAAGAACCATTTCATGGTTCACGTGTCAGAATAATAGTCATGCGCAATTAATAGCAAGCATGAAAAGGACTAATCCTACCAATAGGCGGGCAGGATTGCAAAATTATGCACTTTTTCTTTGTAAAGCTACAAAAATAGCGTGCTGGTTTGACTATCAGTAACGTTAAGGCAATAGCGTAGATGGTCATCACCAGCTATAACTGTGCACATAAAAGAAATAAACGGGCTTAACGTGTGTCCAATATGATCCTTGTTGGAAACAAAGACTGGGCTTTGAAATTGTTGTGATGGGAAGCTTGCATTTCAATTTGTGCCGTCAGGTCATGTTTGCGTTTGTAGCAGCAGGTAATCAATCAAGGCCCTGATTTTCAAGGCCAGATGTTTGCCTGGTGTGTACACTGCGAAAATATTACCCGTATAGGGCGCGCAAAATTCCCAATCTGGCAGAACGGCTTCCAACTGCTTTGCCGCGATGGCTGCACGCGCAGTAAAGTCAGGAATAAGTCCAATGCCACCGCCTGCCATTACAGCCGCCAGTATGGCCGCGCTATTATTAATCGTTAGCCTCGCTGAAATTTGCACCTTGCATTGTTGCTTGTCTCTTTGCATGGTCCAGTGGTCACCAAAGTTGCCATAGCCCAGATAAATACAGCGATGCGTCGTTAACTCATGTGGCTCTGCGGGGTAGCCAGATTGCTGCAGATAATATGGTGTGGCGACCAACTGATACCGCATCTTGCCGAGCGGCCTGGCGGCCAGACCCGGAGCCAGAGCGCTTGAAATGCGTATCGCCAAATCTACGCCTTCATCAATGAGATCAATGGTGTCATCCATCAATGTCAGGCGAACTGAGACATCTGGATTTGCATCCAGAAAACCAGGCAGTAGTGGTGCCAGCCAGACTTCGCCGAATACCACGGGGGCGGTTAGACGTATGACGCCACTCGGATGCTGGCTGTAACTTCCTGCCAGCGCATGCGTTTCACGTGCTGCCTGCAAGATGCGCATGCTACCGATCAGCACTTCCTGCCCTAGCTCGGTCAGGGCAAAGGAGCGTGTGGTTCTTTGTAGCAACCTGCCACCCATATGTGCTTCCAGCCGGGTGACATGGCGGCTAACTGCTGAGGTATTGACACCCAGTTGCTGAGCGGCAGCCGAAAAACTGCCGCTTTCCACTACCTGGGCAAAGATCGCCATCTCATTGAGCATTTCCATCATGCATATCCTTTTATTTTTGCTTCCAGGGCAATAATCTTTTGTATTTTATGCATATTGTTGAAGAGTGTCAGCTTGTCGATAATAAAGGCTACTTAAATCAGAAGCAGGTGGATACGATGATTAGCGATTCAGGCAATTCTGAAATTCTCGGAAAATGGCAAATGGTGGCGGCAATGACATTGTCGGGCACCATAGGCCTTTTTGTGATGGCCAGCGGCCAGCCAGCGATGACGGTGGTGTTATTACGCTGCCTGATTGGTGGTATTAGCCTGCTAGCCTTGTTGTACTGGCAGGCCGGCTGGAAAAACTTCAATGTCGCACAAGTAAAATGGCTATTGCTGGGAGCTGCTGCCCTCATCATCAACTGGCTATGCCTGTTTTCTGCTTACAAGCTCAGCAGCATTTCTATCGCCACGGTGGTCTATCATGTACAACCCTTCTTTTTACTGATCTTGCTGGCCATGACGCAAAAGGATGGGCAAATCTGGCGCAAGCTACCTTTCCTGTTATTGGCTTTTGCTGGCGTGGTGCTCAGCTCGGGGCTGAATGTCCAGCATGATTTCCTGCGTAGTGCTGATGGACATTTTAGTCAGGTTCTGGCAGGTGCCGGGCTGGCCTTGCTGGCGGCCTTACTATATGCCTTTGCCACGCTGGCGACACGCAAGCTGCAAGGTATAGCCCCGGCGCAGATTGCTGGTTTGCAATTGCTGGTTGGCGCTGCGGTGCTGGCACCGATGGCAGATTTATCGGGCTGGAGCTGGCACTGGCAAAGCTGGGGCAGTTTAGTTTTGCTGGGCTTTGTTCATACCGGGCTGATGTACAAACTCATGTACGATGCTTTCCAAAAATTGCTAGCAACGAGTATCGCTACCTTATCCTTTATTTATCCGCTGGTGGCTCTGCTTGTTGATGTGTGGTTTTTTTCTACAGTCTTGAGTGCCGTGCAATTGCTAGGCATGGCGATGATATTGATAGCCGTGCTGGCAAATCAGCGTGACTGGAATCTGCTTATGTTGATGCGAACTTTGAATTTAAGAAATGGAATCAAATGATGAAAACTCGTGAATTGGGAAAGCAAGGTTTGCTCGTATCCGAGCTGGGTCTGGGATGCATGGGCATGAGTACGGCATATGGTGCTGCCGATGAAAATGAAAGCATAGCCACCATACACAGAGGGCTGGAGCTGGGCTTGAATTTTTTTGATACCGCGGAACAATACGGCCCCTATGCTAATGAAACTTTGCTGGGCAAAGCCTTGCAGGGCAGGCGCAGTGAAGTAGTGATCGCCACTAAGTTTGGCTTCAAGATAGAAAACAATCAAATAACGGGACTGGACAGCCACCCCAGACATATACGCCAGGCAGTGGAAGGGTCTTTGCAAAGGCTGGCGACGGATTATATTGATCTTTTGTATCAGCACAGAGTAGATCCCGCCATTCCCATTGAAGAAGTCATAGGTTGTATGGCTGATTTGGTAAAACAAGGCAAAGTGCGGTTTCTGGGTTTGTCAGAAGCGGGGGCAAATGCCATACGCCGTGCGCATGCGGTTCACCCCATCAGTGCATTGCAGAGCGAATACTCTTTATGGGAGCGCAATCTCGATGACGAGATTCTGCCGCTCTTGCGTGAACTGGGGATAGGTCTGGTGCCGTTCAGCCCTCTGGGACGTGGATTTCTCAGCGGTAGCGCACTGCGCGCTGAGGCGTATCCTGCGACGGATTTCCGTCATCTTGACCCGCGTTTGCAGGGTGAGAATTTTGATCGTAATATGCAGGCAGCTGCCCAGGTCAGGGAAATTGCTACCGAAAAAAATGTCAGCCCCGCTCAACTGGCACTTGCCTGGGTCATGCATCAGGGACAGGATATTGTGGCTATTCCAGGCACCAAGCGCGTGAAGTACCTGGAAGAAAATCTGCGTGCGAGCGAAGTGGTACTGGATAATGCGGATATGCAAGCCCTGGGCACAGCAATGCAAACTGTTGCAGGTGAACGTTACAGCAAGGAGAGAATGGCGATGGTGGACAGATGAATTGAACCAGTGCTGACTTCATCTTGAATCCAGTTAATTCGAGGGAGGTTGCACTTTAACTATCTGGTTCTAGCTTGTTGATGTGCACATGTATCTAGGTCTTTATGTGTGTTTGACGTCTGCATTTCTGATAGAGACTCCAAATCTGGAGATAGTGTGCGGAAAACAAATGCGAGAGTGATTTTTTGTAGTAATGTCAATTATTTCATTGTACCGCATGGATGTCATGAGATTTTCATGGGCAAGGCTTACTGGGTGCCGCATAATTGTAGATTGCTGCGTTACCAATAGTAAAAAAGGATACACATGACACTCACCTGGATACGGCAACCCGTCACTTCGCATCGTCTGCAGCGCCTGTCAGGCATGTCCCTGTTCTCCACACTGAGTCCGCGTGAATTGAAGATCATTGATGGCATGCTGCACAACAGGCATTACCTGGCCAATGAAATCATCTTTGATGAAGGCGAGGAGGGGCAAGCCTTGTATATCATCCTCTCTGGCATAGTCTGCATTAGTCGCAGGCGTGAGCATGGCGATGAAATGATTGCCGAACTGGGCGCAGGTAATTTTTTTGGTGACGTGGCCTTGCTTGATAATTCTCCCCGCAGTGCCCAGGTCAAGGCAATCGAAAATTGCGAGGTGGCGGTATTCTTTCGTGCTGATTTCAGTTCACTGCTGGAAACCAATGCTGTCATTGGTTACAAAATTTCTTTGGAACTGGCGCGCCTGAACAGCCGCCGCCTGCGCGATTCGCTGGATGCCAATTCACGTAGTGAGGTCTTGTGAATCAGCGTCAATCCGGCCCCATCGTCTGGCTGTGCGTACTGTTTGCCACTTGCCTGTTGCTGTCTTTATTGCCCAGGGTTTTGTGGTTGATCGTACCCTTCCTGTTTGCGATGATACTGTATTACATACTCGTGCCAGCCGTTGCACGCCTGAGCCTTCTGGGATTGCCACGCGATCTGGCGGCTATGCTGGTGGGAGGAATTTTCTTTATTTTACTGGCGCTGGTGCTTGCTTACGTCGTCAATAAAATTACGATGCGCGCGGGGTCATTGCAAGATATGCTGGCACATTATGTCGACGGTGGCATACGCTTTGTGCGCAATAGCATGCAAGCTTTGGAGAAAAGTTTCCCCATCCTGCACAAGGCACATGCCAGTGAATCTGTCGATGCCTGGATGGCCAGTAATACCGACAACTTCGCGCAGCAATATGTGGCAAATATCCTGGTCTCGATGGCCGCTGTATTGCCTGCAGTATTTTTAACGCCTTTCCTGACTTTCTTTTTCTTGCGCGATGGTCGCAGGTTCAAGCAATTCCTGGCGAATGCCGTGCCAAATGCATTTTTTGAAGAAACCCTTTTCCTCATGCATGAGGTGGACCAGACTGCACGTCGCTATTTCCAGGGTTTGCTAAAGCTAACCTTGATCGATACCATCATCCTGGCGCTGGGTTTGTGGACTATAGGCATATCCGCACCTTTCACGCTGGCGCTGATATCGGCCATCCTCGCCTGGGTGCCTTTTGTTGGCTCCGTGCTGGGCTGCATCATGGTGGTGCTGGTAGCTGCCACCGATGCGCCAGATACGCCATTGCTGGCTTACAGTGCCATCATGGTGTTTGTCACTGTGCGCCTGCTGGATGATTTTATCTTCATGCCCATGACGCTGGGGCGCAGCCTGCACATGCACCCACTGATTTCTGTGCTGATGATTTTTGTAGGCGGTGAGCTGGCTGGTGTGCCTGGCCTGATGCTGGTTTTACCTATCCTTGGTATCGCCATGGTGGTGGGAGAGACACTGGGGCGTGTCATCACCAACCCCCGCTTGCGCGCACGCCATAGACATGCCAAGGCCCTGCGCGAGCGACAGGTTAGTGTTGATTTGAAAGGCTGAAAAAAGCAAAAAAAGAGGCAGCGACAAGGCTGCCTTTTTTTACATCTTATGGCTTCAGGGTTTGCCGGTGTCTGGCATTGGCTTCCACTTTATCGGGTGCAAACCACCAAGGGCGGCGTTCATCCTTTGCCCATAGTTTGGCCATGTCGTTTTGATGAGACTGGAAATGTCTCTCGTTGATACCGCCAGCCATGGCCGCTTCGATTTTGTCATTGTCACCAAAGTCCATGATGACTTGCATGGAGGCGAAAAAATTCGCTTCATATGGCTTTTGGAAATCATAGACGCCACGACTGACAGTCTCGCCGCTACCTGAACGCTCAACGGTAAAGCCTCCCAGCAATTCCTGTCCTGCGCCATTGCGGCGCAAAGGGCTGACAAAGCGCACGGTATGCGCCTTGCCCCAACGCCATTGCGCCGCATCTTTACCTTGCAAGGCTTCGATTTCTGCGCGGGCACGAGGTGCGGCTGCACGTATCACATCGGGCAGGGTTTCGCGTTTGTCCTTGGTGCGCACATCGTCAAACCAGGTGGCGTCTGGCTTGGCGAGCAAGCTATCAAAACGCTGCTGCCAGAAATACCAGGTAGAGAGCATGTCTTTGGCGACATCGTCGCCGAGTTCATCGCTGAACGTGCCTGTCACGACTCCTCTGTAGAGTGCCTGATAGACCAATGGTGCAGCAAGGGTCGCATCGTCCTGGCCATCCCAGTTCTTGAGGATGGCTGCAAGGTCTTTGTTCGCAGTATCATTTTCCAGCGCAGCGATGAGGGCAGGGCGCAAGGCATCTGTTTGCAGGTTGCGGCTGTCATGCATGAGTTTCCATTGATCTTCCACCGTCATCTTTTGACCCGCCGTCAGGACTTGTCCTATGCGGGTATAGCGATAATTGGGTGAGACATAATTGGTGTAATACCAGGGGAAACCTTCAGGCCGGGTATCATGATTAGCCGTACCTACCCAGGCTCGATCAGGGTTATGCATGCCAGGCATCTTGTCCTTGGGGATAAAACCTGTCCAGTCATCACTGCCATCTGCTGCTGGCAGGCGTGGGAAGCCGCCATCGGCACCTGAGCGTATCGGTACAGCACCAGTGGCACGGTGGGCGATTGCTCCCTGGTCATCACCGAAGACAAAATTGAACATCATCAAATCTATCTTTTGCACTTGCTTGTCAAAGTCGCCAACATTGGCAGCAGTCAGCATGCCTTCTATGCCGATTTGCGGCGTCAACACTTCGGCATCAGTAGAACGCAATACCAGCAGCTTGTCGCCCTTGGGGCCGAGGCCTGGGTGATCGGTTATCACCGGCCCACGTTTGGTGAAGCGGATGATCAGTGGCTGATCCCTGTAGCCTCCTGTGGCGCTTTTGTCCTTGATGCGTATGTTTTCATTGATAACTGTAAATGGCACGCTGCGGCCACCGTCTATGTAATGATTTTTATTGGCCGGGTCCAGACTTTCCACATACAAGTCCTGTACATCGCCATAGGCATTCGTGACACCAAAAGCCACATGCTTGTTGCGGCCTACCATAATGCCCGGCATACCGGGGATAGCCGCACCTACAGCCTGTATCTCAGGTGTGAACAAACCTACCGGATGCCAGGTGCCCGGCAAGATACGGTTATCCAGATGCGGGTCATTGGCGACGATAGCCTTGCCCGATAGGGAGCGCGAGGGGCCGACGGCCCAGTTGTTGGAACCCAGGCCCTGATGATTCAAAGTCTCTGGAGCGATATTGAGATCGCTCCAGGCGAGATTTAATTGTGCGGATTGTGCTTGCGTGATGGTTGCAGTAGGGGCTGTTTTCCAGTCAGGATTGATTGTCAGCGGGAATATCTCACGCGCTTTTTCCATACCCAGATGATCAATCAATTTTTGCGCGATGACTTCCGCCTTGAAATTGGTGGAGTGGGTGTAATGGATGTAATGAACCAGCGCCACCAGATCAGCCACAGTCCAGGCTTGCGGCACCAGGCCTACAGCCTTGAGTTCTATGGGATGCTCACCGGGATAAGATTTGACATAGGCATTGATGCCATCGACATAATGTTGAAAAAAGGTACGCGATTCAGGATTGAGTTTTTCTGCATGACGCTCACCGTTGCGACGTATGCCAAGTACCCGCATGCGTATATCGCTGGGCAATGTCTCGGCACCCAGAATGGCTGACAATTCACCACGCCAGGTGGCACGGAATAACTCCATCTGCATCAGCCGGTTTTGCGCAGTCACAAAGCCTTGAGCACGTAAAAGATCAGGCGTATTGCTGGCAAAAATATAGGGTATGCCCAGTTCGTCGCGCAAGATTTTGACGGGAGCAGTCAAACCAGCCAGTTGCATTTCCCCATCGATTTGCGGGTGACCAGCGCTGCGTAGTTTCAGATATCCAGCCGTCGCCCCCAGGGCTAGTACTATCGCCAGACCTATGGCCGTGCGTCTTAGAATTTTACTCATCTTGTCTCCATCCGGTGCAGGCTCCGGCCTGCCTATAGTATTATTTGTTTGCTTTTTTAAGCAAGCTCTCATCATTTCGCAAGCGAGTAGCCCCGTCAAGCAATAATCTCCATGTCTGAGTGTTTTGCTGCATAGCGAGATTATTTCAACTTGTGCCTAGCTTAGAGCCTGGACTACACTCCATGGTCAAGAACGATTTTAGTCTGGAACAAGCAATGAACATCAGCCAGTTTGCCGGAGCCTGCGAAGTATCGACCGACACCGTGCGCTATTACGAAAAGCAGGGCATCATCAAGCCTGCGCCGCGCCAGGGCAATGGCTATCGCAAGTATGGTGATGCCGACGTACAAACCCTGCGCTTTGTCCGTGGTGCGCAGGCACTGGGCTTTTCTCTGGCGGAAATACAGGCCATCCTGCCGCGCCTGGCAGAGGGCAAGTTTGGCCGCGCCGACATAGAGCAGCAATTATCGAATAAGATGGCACAGATAGATGAACATATGCGCCAGTTGAAAATTCTAAAAAAAGAATTGCAGGCCACCTTTGCTTTGCTGACTTGCAAACCAGAGTTGCCTGTCACAACTACTCAAAGCACCGCTACCGATAGTGGCAGCGGTGCTGGTGCAGCAGTGGCGAAGAAAGCTTTCAAGAAACCTGTCGCAAAAAAACGTTAAGCTTTTTGTTCCTTGAAATCCATTCCCACAAATATGCGTTTGGCATTTCCCCTTTCTGTATCGTGATGTTGCATGCGTCTTTCGGCTTTGTTGTCGCGTTCTTTTGCCGCATGCAATTCTGCCAGTTTGCTGCTCAGTAGTTGCGCAGCCAGACGCTTGTTCGCATGCTGGCTGCGCTCAGTCTGTACCTTGACTGAAATACCAGTGGCAATATCGGTGGCACGGATGGCGCTGTCCGTCTTGTTGACATGTTGCCCGCCAGGCCCGGATGCACGCGTAGCTTCATAACGTATTTCACTTTCAGGCATGGTGCTGCCAGCATGAAATACTTTACAGCCCAAAAACCAGTTCTTGCGTTTGTGGCCAAGTCGGTAAGGACTATTGCATATCCAGAGCAAGCTGCCTTCCCATGCCTGTGCCAGTTCTTGTACTGCAGCTGGACTTTTCTCGTTGCTCAGTTCCAGCAGGGCAGAGCGCAGGCTGCCAGCATTTGGGCCATCGACTTGCTCAATGATGCGCGCAGTGACACCTGCTTTTGCGGCTTCCTTATTGAATAACTGCAAAGCCTTGGCAACAGCCAGGCAACATTCTGCCGGGCCAGTATTGGCAGTGATTTGTAGATACAGCATCAGCAGCACTCCCCACGTGTTTTGTAGGTTAGCAGGGGTTTGCTGCGGGCGATTACAGTGACCAGGTCTGCACCCAGCAAACAGTCGAGCACGCTGTCCAGGTTTTTATAGGCTTGTGGTGCCTCTTCATAAATCAGGGCACGGTCTGCACAGATCACCCGGCTGCCAAATTCAGTACGGTTCAGTTGATCTGGTGTCGCCAGTTTGAACAGCCTGTCCTTGCAGTCTGTGCGCTGCCATTTTCGGCCTGCACCATGTGCCAGTGAATACAAACTGGCTGCGCCATTCTCTGTTTTTGGTTGCAGCAGATAGCTATAGTCGCCACGTGAACCCGGTAACATCACCATGCCCTGATCACTGGGGCTGGCACCTTTGCGATGCAACCATAAACTCTTGCCGTCCGCATGTGCAGGCGTGACCAGATTGTGATGTACATCCAGAACCAGCTCTCCGCTGCAGCGCAGGCGACGCAAGATGCGTGCAGCGATCATGGCGCGGTTGAGTGCCGCATACGCCAGCGCCGCATCATGCTTGCGCAAGTAATCTGTCGCTGCTTGACTATCACTTGTAAGACCAGCGTGACTATGTGCATCGACATGTTGACGCAAGATGAATTGCCCCAGACCACGCGAGCCGCTATGCACCAGTAGCTGCACACGCTTGGCATGCAGGTTCGCGGCGTCATAGCTGGCTGCATCATCGACCCTGTCAGTGATTTGCAGTTCGGCAAAGTGATTGCCGCCGCCGATCGTGCCAAGTGAACGCATTTGCAGTAAATCCAATCCTGCTGCCAGCAAGCCATCAGCAACGGCCTGTTTTTTTGTTGCCAGTTCAGGATCAATACTGAGCAATTGCTGCCATTCATCGGCATCGACAGGCTCATCCAGATTGCCGATTTGCTTGTCGAGTTTGTCCAGTTTGACCTTGTTGATGGCGAGATCAGTCTGATACAGACTCATGCCGCAACCTATGTCGTTGCCAACCAAAGCAGGGTATAAATGGTCTTGCGATAAAAATGCTGCGCCCACAGGGTAGCCGCGCCCTGGGTGTAAATCGGGCAAGCCAACTACGCTTACCATCTGTGTTAATTGTGCTGTTGTCTTGAGTTGCTGTATCGCGCTGTCTTCAAGCCACAAGCGGTCTGAGGCGATCACGGATACGCGCTCAGACAATTGCTGAATAAAATTGCCCATAGAGGAATTCCAAATAATATTTTAAGGAATTGGGCGCTGGTATAGACGTATCAAATCACCAGCTGATGCTGACAAGATGAAGATCAGGATGAAATGCTTGCAGACGTGTACGCTGTATCAACAGCGCGATGAAATACGCGCGATAAAATACGGACTAATGCCGGCAGCAAAAAACCAGACCCAATGAAGGAGAGAGGTTTTGTGGTAGTCGCATGTTGATCTCCTTTCAGATTAAGTTGGTTGAGGTCAGATCTTGATAGTAGCCGATGGATTTTGGTTTTGGCAAGAAATTTTTTATACTTACGTCGCACAAGTGGCTTGGAGCCAGGGCGTAACATATTGCAACTTCGTTTATTCTTTAGGCACCAAGCGACTAGAATCAAAAATTAAAGTAAGTATTGCCCCAACTTCTTTGTCGTCATCAGGAATGAAAATGAGCCATTCGAATCAGGAAAATAAATTGAGTGAAGATGATTTGCACGAGTTGGAGCTGGACAAGAAATTTGCCGAGCATATCAAAAAACTCAACGAGACCGAGACCATCAGCTATGTCGATGAGCAAGGGTATTTGGTCAGGCGCACTCCTGACGGCGTCATCACGCGTGTGCATGATGTTCCCTTAGAGAAGTAGCAGCATGAGTGAACGCCCAATCGCCCTGTTTTATGGCGGCACGAATGGTTCTGGCAAATCCACTTTGCGCGAAATCGACTCAGGCAGCAAGATTACCAAGCATATAGATCCTGACGCTATCGCCCGCATCATGAACCCACAAGACCCGCGCTCTGTTGATGTCGCTGCAGGTCGGGAAGCAATACACCAGTTCAAACAAGCTCTGTCGGCTAAGGCCTCGTTTACGATGGAAACCACGCTCACCGGCAATGGCATACTCAGGCGTATGGAAGAGGCCAAGGCAGCAGGCTTTCAGGTGCAACTGCGTTACGTCGGGCTAAACAGTGCAGATGTCAATGTAGAACGTGTAGCCAACCGTGTCGCAAAGGGTGGCCATCATATTGATGAAGATGTTATTCGCAGGCGATATACAGAAAGCCAGGACAACCTGGTCAGGGCGGCTGCGATTTGTGAAAAGACCCTGATACGTGACAATTCAGGTGCGATGCCAGTCACTTACCTGAAAATTGAAAATAATCAAATTACAAAGCTGACTGATAAAGAAGCACCAAACTGGATTAACACCATAGAAAGCAAAATTCTCGCCGATATCAATGCCAGGCAAACACAAACAGAGTTGAATGGAAATAGTGGCGAAGTGATGGCAAAAAGGCTGAACGTAGCTGAAAAGACTGCAAAATCGATGACCATGCTTAGTGAATTGTCAGGTAATGATAGCCCTTCCAGCCGTGTCATCTCCGGCACACAAGAAGTAATAAAAGTGGATAAACCCAAGCTCTGAACTGTAGCTGTTGCGATATCTATAGAGTCGCTTATACATCAATATGTATCAATGCAGCTTTGTTGTCATCCAATTCTGTTCTTTACCGTTATAGGCAGATATGCCAGTGTTCAAGCTGGGTACCAAGTTCCAGGCAACTCAGGCAGATGTTTGTTTTTGTGTAATGCATTCTCGCCGCCTATATTGCCTGACCATACCCTGAGCATTAAAGGGAAAGAATATGAAATCTGATTTATTAAACCACTCATTGCCACGCTATATAACCGGCCTGGCGGTTTGCCTGATTGTCAGCGCCTGTGGTGGTGGCTCAGCTTCCAGCCCTGCGACCATTCCTGTTGTCACCACACCAGATGTTGCCAATCCACCCGGCCCCGGATATTTCGATACTGCTACTTTTATCAAAACCATCAGCGCCGCTGAAGTGACTGCGGCCTTGCCAAAAGAAGTGACAACGGTAGTCAAGCCTCTGTATGCCGTAGATACCTACAAGATCACCTACACCACCACGGATGCCAGTGGCCGCAGCGTGCTTGCCTCTGGCCTCGCTGCCATCCCGCGCAAGAGCAGCAGCTTGCCCAGTCCCGTGCTGAGCTACCAGCATGCTACCATCAAGACCAATGCTGAAGCACCCAGCAATCACGCAACGGCAGATGAGCCTGCAGTGTTGTTTGCTTCCATGGGCTACCTGGTCAGCGCTGCTGATTATGTCGGTTATGGAACGACCGGGGGCTTGCCTCATCCTTATTTGCTGGCTACGCCAACGGCGCTTTCCGTGGCAGATTTCATGACGGCCAATACTCGCTGGCGGCAGATGAAGTCGATTCCTGAAAATGGCCAGGTGTTTTTAACCGGCTACTCAGAAGGTGCGTATGCGAGCATGGCAACCCTGCGTCATCTGACGCTCAACAAGACAGGCGCATTTCCAGTCAGTACCTACATCGGCGCTGGTCCTTACGATGTGGTCTTGACACTGAATGCCATGCTTGATGCGGTGCGCAAAGAGAACCCTATAATCGGTGCATTGATCAGTCCCGGTTTCTTGAAAAAACTGGGTGCGAATGACAGGGCCAATGTACGCAATCTTATATTGTCGTCCGTGTTGGGCAGCAAAAGCGATATCAGTTTCGATCCGACTTTCCTCGACAATTTCCTCAACGATGATGATGCTGCCATTGCGCTACAAAGCAATGTCAATGACTGGACGCCGCAATCGGCTATCTCATTCTTCCATGGCCGCGATGATACGACCGTGCCTTATGGGAATACCGATTCAGCCTTCCAGGCCATGAGTAGGCGTGGTGCAGCAACGCTGATAGACCGCATGGATTGCCCGGCAAAACCGGCAGAGCATATTCCTTGTGTGCCAGCGTTTTTGATCAATGATATTACTCGCCTCGCTACTGTTGCCAAAGGTTTGTAATCGTAGTGGACTGCATCAGTGAGGTGAATACACCTCACTGATAGCGTATGACTGATGGCAGCCAGGGGATCAGCGTCCCATCTCTTTCAAATAATCTGCACGTGCAGCCAGTGCCGTGTCGGCAAAGTCTGAGAACAGCCCATCCACGCCCAGGCGGAAGAATTGCAGGTATTCTGCCTTTGGATCGCCATTGTAGTTAGCCGCCAGCCTGCGCTTTTCATTGCGGAAAGTGTAAGGATGTACCAGCAAGCCAGCCTTGTGAGCATCGCTGATCAGATTGGTTGGTGCCAGGGTAGTCGCATCAGTTTCATTGACCTTGCCATCACCATTGACATCCACCAGTTTGCCATCTGCGCCTACAGTACCCTTGACGCTGACGATGTAACGCTTCCATGGGCCTATGCCATCTGCGTAAGTCTTGATTTCTGCCAGACCTGCAGGTGTCACCATATCGCTGAACAAACGTTTGTCACCTGCCATTGCCCAGTCATAAGGTCTGTCATAAGGTGCCGCAAATGTCAGTGCGCCAGTTTTCATGTCCACATCATCTGCATCAATCAATTGCACCAGTTTGACGTTCAAACCCTTCTTGCGCATTTCTTTCAAACTGCCTGGTTCAAATGACTGCACAAAGATAGGTGCATTCTTGTCATTCCAGCCAGCCTTGTTGATGATATCGATGAGCTTGTCTTCCAGTGGCAAGCCAAGGGCACGGTGGTAGCTGGGGTTCTTGGTTTCCGGATAGACTGCAATCGTGCGGCCAGTCTCTTTGGATTTGGCTTTCACCAGATCAATGATTTCCTGGAAACTGACGATCTTGTACACACCGTTATATTGTTGTGGGCGCTCTGCATCCGTGGAGATGCCACCCAAAGTCTTGATTTCTGCAAAAGTAAAATCACTGGCAAACCAGCCGGTTTGGGTTTCACCATCAACACTGATGGTTTTCTTGCGTGCAGCAAACTCAGGGTGTTTGTCCACGTCCGTGCTGTAGGCCAGATTGGGATCATGGCGTGCAATCAGGACACCGTCCTTGGTGGAAACCAAATCAGGTTCAATCGCATCAGCGCCCTGATCGATGGCTTTTACATAGGCTTCATAGGTCTCTTCAGGCAAGTAACCGGATGCTCCCCTGTGAGCGACTACCACAGGTTTGTCACCATTCAGGGTAGGCAAGGCTTGCTGGCTATTACCGCCGCAGGCGCTCAGCAAGATCAACAGGGAAGAAGCCAACAAGTATTCTGGAGTGCGTATAGCTGACATGAACGTCTCTCGGTGAAAAAAGAGCGACGATATAAGTTGCGTATGACGAGGTCATGACAAAAACACATATGCTTACAAACTCATATGCTTGTCAAATCCCTGAAACGTGCGAGGTATGATGAAGGGAGGGGGAATACGCTGACTATTCTCCCCTGATCCATTTTTGTGAAATTCAGCTGAGTCACTGGGTGACTTAAAACTGGTCCCACACGCCCCACCAGTTTTCTTGGGGATCCTGGCCGGGTTGCTTCTCGCCCGGCAGATAAGTGGTTTCTTCCAGATTGATATTGACTTCGGCAGGTACATTCCCCTGCAATAACTGGAACGCGGGCGTCGCCATTACCTGCGCCAGCAAAGCTGCCATGCCTTGTACAGACCAGCAGTGATATGACCAGAAATCTTCTGACATCAGCTCGGTGATGATCTCCATGTCGAACTTGTAGCACAGGCGCAAACGCAAACGCAGGGCGGCTTGTGGTTCTGTACTGGCGCCTGCTACTGCATTATCCAGGCAAAACAGACGTATGATACCTATTTCAAAACGTGTGCCTCGACCGCGGTTGGTAATATCCTTGTACACGATCAGGGCATCATCATCAGGGCTGGCGACCGCGTATTGCGTATCCTGATAATACCCCGCCATCAGGCCGAGGGCTTGCGGCAACAACAGGCCCTTGAGTGTTTGTTTATTGTGCCTCAGCAGGGCGCGCAAGTCTTTTTCGGACAGTGCCGGATTTTTGTTCATGGTGGAGTATCAACTAAGGATGCGGGCATTGTGCCATGCATGTCTTAGCTCTTGTATTCCTGTTTCAACTGCAGCTCAATGTTTTGCAGATGTTCAGCACCAAAGCGTGCCTGAATCGCCTCAAACATGGTGCGGCCATAGCCGGTGAAATAATCCTTGCTGTTGCGTGTATCACCCTCAGCGATCAGCTGGATTTCTATGCCATCCTTTTGCAGCAGGCTGGTCAGCCGGGCTAGTACATTTTCTGGCAAGCTGCCCTGATGGTAGCTGATGACGTATTTGCCCTTGTTGATGTCTTCCTTGGCCTGGGCTATCCAGCGCTGGGCTTGCGCTGTGGCGACAGGATGCTCCTTCACCTGACCCAGTTCTTTTTCTGTGGGGATGGCGGCCAGATCTGCCTGTTTGATCTTGCATTCGGGTTTGCTCAGAGATAATTTGATACCTTTGCTGCCCAGTTCATCGACGCGGTCTGCACCACCCCTGGCGCTATAGCCTTGTTCTGAATTGCTGCCGCCGTAAGTCGAGGTCAGGTAGCGTGGCTGTTTGCTGCTGGCATCGTAGATACTGATCTTGACCCATTCTGGCTGGGTGTCCGGACTGGGGGCAAAGTCACGCGCATAAATTTCCCTGGGCGCCTGTTCCACTTTCAAGCCCAGTACAAAGCCATTCGCCAGCGGATAGGCGCGCATGCTGGCTGATGTACCAGTCCAGCGATCCAGCGGCTGGCCTTCAAAGCTTAGTCCGATCTGTTGCTCTCCAGGGCATATCGCCGAATGACCGGGCTGGGCCAGCGCCAACGCGCCCATGGACAGGCACAGTGAGAATAAAGATTTTTTCGCATTCATGAGGTTGACCTTTGCTTGGAGTTGCTGACGATGGATGGCGGAGTTCGACATTTGTATTTTATGTAATATTGGCGTCAAGTAAATAGCAATTTGCTGTCTTGACGCATTTTTCTTGAAATATATTGAATCCAGCAAGGCATCTCACACGTATCTGAAGTATTGGTCGCCAAGACTAATACCCCATTTACTTTAGGAGCCTTACATGAAAGCCTTCACTCTGAATACCGCCGGCCGTCTGGCTGGCACTGCCACTCTGCTGACATTGTTCGTTGGCTGCACATCCATGAGCCCCATGGCGGCCAGCTTCTCGCAAGACAGCCTACCAGACGCCGTCAAGGTGCCAGCCGGGCATAAGGTCGCCATGCAAACCGTAGGTGTCGGGCTGATTACCTATGAATGCCGCGCCAAAAAAGACATGGCTGGCCAATTCGAATGGGTTTTCGTCGGCCCTGATGCAGCAATGAATGACCGCAGTGGCAACAAGGTGGGCAAATATTACGGCCCACCTGCGACATGGGAAAGCATGGATGGCTCCAAAGTCACTGCCACCCAGCTAGCAGTCGCCCCGGCGGGCGCAGGCAATATCCCTCATCAACTGGTCAAAGCCAATCCAGCAACCGGCAATGGTGCGATGATGGGCGTCACTTACATACAGCGCGTTGCCACCAAAGGCGGGGTAGCGCCATCGACAGTGTGTGATGCCAGCAAAGTGAGCAGCAAGCAAACCGTCAGCTATCAGGCAGACTATATCTTCTGGAAATGATGTAAGAGGCTGTTCGAGATCTTATTGTAAACAAAAGGAATATTGCGTAAACTTAGGTGATGAGAAAAGCCTACCCAAGCGACATCAGTAGAGAACAGTTTGCGAAGATAGAAGATATTCTGC
>Ga0187843_10000298_pt1 | contig 37455 bp, 31 predicted proteins | sample SpaLakP09_SKY_43_FD_134516 | JGI IMG/M metagenome (GOLD analysis project Ga0187843, IMG submission 134516) | Oligotrophic lake water microbial communities from Sparkling Lake, Wisconsin, USA - SP09_SKY_43 | ecosystem: Environmental > Aquatic > Freshwater > Lake | place: USA: Sparkling Lake... | reverse complement strand
TGGCGAGCGCACAATAGCGCCTTTTTGTCCGCCATGCTCATCTACTACCCTTCGTTGCAAGCCATCGAGCAGCAATCGCGTCAACTGTGCGACACAGCCTGCCATCACTGCGGCAAGACCTGCAATCTGCTCTCTCACGGCTACATCCGCAAGAAGCAGCATGGCGGCGATCCGCTGCCGGTCGGCAAGCGCGTGTTCTGTTCCAATCGCCGCTCCCACGGTGGCTGTGGCCGCACCATCCGTCTGTTTCTGGACAACGCCCTCGGCGGCCTGCACGCCACTGCCGACCAGGTCAGCGCCTTCTTGCTCGCGCTGGTGGCCGGCGCGGCCGTTGCACGTGCTTACCTGATCGCCACCGGCGGCCCGGCCCGCAACGCCTGGCGTTGGCTCATCAAGATGCAAGCCCGGCTCCCCCATTGGCGTAGCCTGGCCCACCAGCCGCCACTCCCTGTCACAGCCGCCCCGCCGCGCTATCGCCATCAGGCCGTCTTGCGCATCACGTTGGCGGCATTGTGTGGCGACCATGGGCTGTCCCTGTGTCGTGTCATGCAGAGACGCCAGCAACAAGCCTTCATGTAGCCATCTCGCACCCGCTTTCCCGAATTTGCGTCGAACTCCCCATGCCACGCCATTGACTTGAGCGGCCATCGATGCCGGCAACAGCTTTCGCCACTTACGCCTTCAAGCCGTCCCGAATAGGCTGGGCCTCCCTATATCTGAACCAAGGAGACCCATGTCCCGTATTCCCAGCTTCGAGATGCGCCTGCGCGTCCTCAACGCCGTGCATGACGCCCCGGGCGAAAGCATCCGCGCGCGCATCATCCACGCCGCCGACAAGACCTTCGTCGACACCCGGACCGGCCAGGCCCACCGTTTTACATGGCGCACCATCAGCACCTGGCTGTACCGCCACAAGAAGCACGGCGTCACCACCCTGGAGAACAAAACCCGCTCCGACAAGGACGGCTACCGCAAGGTCCAGGTCAGCCAACTGGCCGAAGCGATCAACGAAACCCTGCCCACGCTCTCGCGCAACAAGTGCGGCATCCTGCCCAAGAGCGTGCTGTACCGCGTTCTGCTCCAGCGCGGCCTGTTCGTACGCGCCCAGCTCGCCCCCACCACTTTCTACCGCATGCTGCGCCAGCACCAACTGCTCGACAGCGAGATCCGGCAAAAGCAGCGCCTGTCCTTCTCCATGCAGTTCGCCAACGAGCTATGGCAAGCCGACACGCTGCACGGCCCCACCATCCATCAGGCCAACGGCCAGTGGAAGAAGACCTTTCTGATCGCCTTCATCGACGACGCCTCGCGCGTGGTCGTCCATGCCGAATTCTTCTACCGCGACGACACCCAGAACATGGTGCAAGCCTTTCGCAGCGCCCTGTACAAGCGAGGCAAACCGGCCAGGCTTTACTTCGACAACGGCGCCAATTACAGCGCCCGCGAAGTCGCCCAGGCCTGTCTGCGCCTCGATATCCTGCTGTCCCACGCACCGGTGCGCGACGGCGCCGCCAAGGGCAAGATCGAACGCTTCTTCCGCGGCTTTCGCGACCGTTTCCTGACCCTCCATCCCCAGTTCGCGTCCCTGGAAGAACTGAACCGCCTGACCCACGCCTGGGTCGAGGGCGAATACAATGCCAAGTTCCACAGCGGCATCCAGATGGCGCCGCTCGACCGCTTCAACCTGGACCGCCAGCGCATCGCCTTCCTCACCGACGACGCCTTCACGGCCGAAGTGTTCTACCTTGAAGAAGACCGCAAGGTGAGCAAGACCAACGTCTTCTCCATCCACTCGCAGCGCTTCGAGTGTCCCGTCGACCTGCGCGAAAAGACCATCCAGGTGCGCCACGATCGCCAGCGGCGCGACGCCTATGTTGTCTACTTCGGCGACCAGCGCATGGGCCAGGCCTGGCCGCTCGACGTCGTCGCCAACGCACGTTTGCGCATGCAGGAGGGCGGCCATGATTAAATCGACCCTCGGCCTCACACGCGAGCCATTCTGCCGCTCCGACGCGCCCCTGCTTGCGCAGCAGGCCGCGGCGGTGGACATGATCAGGATCCATGCCCAGCACGGCGGCTTCTCCGTCATCGTTGGCGCTCCCGGTGTGGGCAAGTCCGCCATCCGCGCCCACATCGAACAGTGGGGCAAGCAGCGCGACACCGTCGTCGCCTCGTTCACCCAAACCATGCACAGCTACCGCCCCATCCTGCGCCAGCTGGCCGAGTCGCTGCAACTGGCGGCAGCGGCCAATGCGCTGGAGAAGGAATTGATCAAGGCCGCCTGGCACCACGCGCAGGCCCAGAAAACCCTGTACACCGTGATCGACGAAGCCCACCTGCTCGACATCGACATCCTGCGAAAACTGCGCCTGCTGTTCGAGCGCTTTCCAGCCAAGCACAACCTGGTGCTGCTGGGCCATCCCGAACTGATGCAGCGCCTGACCCTGCTGTGCAACGAGGACATCAAGAGCCGCATCAGCTACTCCCAGCAATTGCTGCCCCTGAACGACATCGACCTGGCCGCCTTCATCACCGCCGAACTGGCCGCCGTCGGACTGGGCGCGCACACCTTCGACGAGGGAGCCTTGCAGGTCATTGCCCGCGCCGTACAAGGCAATCTGCGTCTGTGCCAGAACCTGTGCTACGCCAGCCTGGTGGCCGCATGCATGGAAGGCCAGCGCAACTGCTCGGTCAGCCACGTCAACGCCGCCTTGGTGCAGCCCCACTGGCGCTCGCACGATGCACTGCTCAAGCAGCAGGCGGTACGGCGCGGTGCGGCATGAACATGCGTATTCTCCCCGTAGCCTTGCATCTCCCTCCAGAGCAGGCGCTTACCCTGCTTGAACTGCTCGACCAGCTGGTCCAGGCTTATGGCGACGACATCGCCGCCTTGCAGCGGGCGGCGGTGGTGCGCTCGACCGGCACCGCATGCACCGGAACAGATCCGCCATTCTGATCGACTGCCGGCCAGGTCGCACCGACGATGGGGGCAATATGCCTCCATTTTTTCGCCGCCGCTATGATGCCAATTCGATCGACACTACGATGGCAATGTGGCTCGGGTCGAAAAAGCTACGACGGCAAAGCGAGAAAGAGGGCCACTTTCTCTCAAAAAGCTACGATGCGGCGAGTGGCAAAGTGTGCGACGGGAGCGAGGCGCGCAACATCTCTGACAAAAATCCCCCAACGGAACGACAATTCACTAATGGATAATTTTCCGCATTTTTGGCGTCAAATACAAGCCAACAATCAATGAGAACGGGAGGTGAAAGAACAATTTCACGCTATCCACATCGAATTTGAGGAAATGAATAATCAATATAGATATAATTGCCCCCCAAAATACCGACGCGCAAATAGCCAGGCAAATTGAAGCAATCCATTTGACGATTTCGTCATTCACATCTAAATCCTGGATGGCACTCCTCGCCCAAACTATTCACCACTTTGTACCCGCCTATGACTGTGGATGTAGTGGAAATCCCCTGGCTTGTAGCCGGTGACAAGACTATCGATGTACCTCGAATCAAAGTGGAGTTATTCCAAAGAGGAACCGTGGTGCCAAAGATCGACGTTGTGCGATAACTTGACTGCATCACTAAAGGAACACTTGCTCGAAGACCGCCAACTCCACCTAACAGCGCACCGCCGTAGTAGATAGTATCCCCATGGTCCGGGGAATATCGAAGAAGCGTGTTTAGCAAGGGATTATATCCCGCGGATTCAATGCCATTCCACGCATCACGTGTCGCGTTCGCCCCTTGAGTAACCTCAGAAATTCCTACTGTCAACATTACTGTGCCCGGTAAACATCCAAGTGCAGTCGTATAGCAAAGCGTTGCTCCTGTCGCGACAGAAAGCGTGCCAGTAACAGTTCTCGCGATACCCAATCCGCCTTGCGCGACTCTATCCCAACCGTCCATAGGTCGACAAATGAGCGAACCATCGGCATTTGAACAACTGACATCTCTTGTGTAAGTCGTAACCACAGCATCATTTACTGCGGCATTCCAAACGTCCATTGCTTCTGCCGTTATCGCCGCGTCCCCACGATCTGCGAGTCGCTCATAATATGCGGTGATATTTGGAGTTACATCACGATCATAGATCCAGTTGGCACTAGTGTTGAATTGATTGAAGAGGTCGCTGGCCCACTTATTAAATGACATAAAAGCCGCCCAACCCTCTCCTTCACGCACTTCTTCCTCCCTGAATCCGCTGGGGTCAATGTGAATCAGTGGGTTGTTTCGAACATAAGAATATCGATTGTACGATTGAATGTTTGTGGGATGTGGCACATTCGGGTCTGCGCTGATGAACCGGCCAATTGATGGATCGTAGACGCGACCGTTCATGTGAATCAGGTTCAATTCGTCCAAATGCTCGTGGTTAGTGAAACCGCGATCAGTCTCAATCCCATCGATCGAACCGTTGAGATCCAGCGCTCCCGCTGGCGTCCGCCGCTTTCCGAAAGGCTCGTACGCCATCCGTTCGACAACCGCGCCGGCCTCGTTGGTGACTGCGGTAGTTGAACCCAATTGATCACGGTGGAAGTAACGCACAGTCGTGCCCGCAGTTGCTTGCTTTACAAGCGCAACAACGCCATCACCACCGGCGATGTAGTGCTTGTGCTCGATGCTGCCGTTGGCTTTGATTTCCTTTTCGTAGGAAAGCCCCCCAACATTGTCCGGATGCACGTAGATCGTGGTCCCACCAGGCGAAATTTGCTTGATCCGCTGGTGATCCACTCCATAGACAAAGCTTAACGTCGTCCCCGGGCTCGACAGTGTGACCGGCATGTTGAAACTCGTATAGGTTTCCGTCCGGCCTTTCGCAGCAATAATTGCACCGCTGCTGTCTCGTTCAACTTCCTGGGTCAGATTTCCGTTGGCATCATAAGTGTATTCGCGTTTTCCGCCACCAACCAAATCGATCAACCCAACAGCATGCGGTCCTTTGCCTACGGAATCATAGCCGTAGCCCCCGACGTCAGAACGGGTTTTGATGTTGCCGATGCTATCGTAAGTATACGACTGCGTCACAAGGCCCGCGCCACTGGAATTAACAGTGTTGCTGGTCAATCGGTTCAGATCGTCGTAAAGGAAAGTTTCAGCAAGACTCTGGTTGGCATCGTTGCGAGTCAACATGTTGCCGCGTGGGTCATATGTGAACGACATATTTTGCACAGCGTTGCCGGCGCCTGCGTAAATATTCTTCACGCGGCCTGTTGAAGGCTCAAACACTTGCTGCGTAACCAAATTGTTACCGTAGGTCTGTTGCAAGAACTGGCCAGCTGCGTTCACGGAATTCGCTTGCCAGTAAAGAGCGTCCGTCGCGTTGTTGCGTACCTCTTTTAGATATCCAAGGGACGTGTATACGAATTTGACTGCCAACCCGGTTGGATAGACTTGCGTACCGACCTTGCCGTTCGTTCCGTAAGTAATGCTGGAGGTATAGGCGGCGTCGATCGTAGTCACGGTCTTGAATGGCCTGGCAAGGCTGTCGAACGAATAGTCGGCGGCGTAGCCGTTGTCAGCGCTCACACGGCACAAGCGACCTTTACCCATTGTGCAGGTATCATAGGTCCAAGTGCTCACCAAGTCTGGCTCGGTCCGGTTTTTTGAGCGACCAATCAAATCATAGGTCATCGTTGTTACCTGGGATTTCGCATCTGTTTGTTTTTGCAGCTGGCCCAGGACATCGTATTCATACGTAAATGATCCGAGATCAGGATCAATCATCGACTTCTTGCGGCCTAGCTTGTCGAAAGTCGCGACGATTGTGTTGCCCTTCGGGTCCACGGTTTTCGTGACATTGCCGTTTGCGTCATACGAATACGTGAGTTCGTTTCCAAGGGTATCGATTACTTTCGCAATCTGGCCCTGGTTGTTCTTCACAGTAGTCTGAGTCTGCCCAAGCGCATTGGTAGCAATAGTGGTCAGTCCGTTGTATTCCATACTAGTCTGACTACCATCCGGCGCAGTCGTCAGCACCAATCTACCCATGCCATCGTAGGCAAACGTTGTCCATTGAGCCGCAGCATTGACATAGTACGGCCGGCTCGTCCGTGCAGTGCGCCCAAGCGCGTCATACTCGGTATCCAGGCGAATTACGGCGACTCCATCAAAGCCTAAAGTCTCGGTACGAATGACACGACGAAGCCCATCATAGTAGGTTTTCGTCCAAGGACCATTCGTTTGATTGTCCGCGCCAACGGGGGTCGTTGTAACAAGAAATTTCGCAGTACCAGTGCCTACCGCGAAGGGCGTGATCAGATCATATGCAAACTTCGTTTTGTTGCCGTCAGGCCGAGTTTCGAGTGTCTTGCGACCGAAACCATCATATTGCCACAGTGTCTTGACCCCGTTGACATTTTGAATGAAAAGGGGAGACTTAAAGGCATCAAAACTGCCATCAGTACGATGTCCTACGGCGTTCGTGCTTGACTGAGGCGTAGCGCCACCGCTCCACACCGTCGTCTCCGTTGTCCTGGCCGGAATTGCCCCCAGCCCAGTCGCGGTCGACGACACATGTGTCGTTAGTCGATTGCCGAACTGATCGTAAGTGAACTCGGTCCGAAGGTGCAGTTGCACATCGTCAGGTTCGCGCACGTGCGCTTGCAAAGACCCCGTCACCGGATTGTATTCGAACGTTTCCGTTTTGGTGATGGTTTCTGCATTTACCCCATGGCTCAATGCAAGGCCGAAAGCACAGAGCACCGCATTGCTGATCAAAGTTCGCTTCAAACAAACTGGGTGGACTGCCGAAGATGATTTTTTCATTCGATGTTTCACTTTTCTAATATCGTAGGGGCGCGCCCGTTCTAGTCGAACTAGCGCTGGCTCCGCTTATTTTTCTCGAAGAGATTGTTAGGGAACGACGTTCGTGGTCGTAACTCTCTTAGGCATTCCGATCCACCACTTAGTGGTGTCGTTTTCGAAAACTGTGGTCTTGGTTTGAATGGAACCATCGGACAAACCGGAGACAACTATTGTTGGATTCCCAAATCCGTCGAACTCGTACGTCGATGTAGCAACGGGAAATGCCGCGCCGTTCAGGTCCCAGCGCTTCGACACGCTTTCACGCACGTAAGTGAAATATCGACGACCCTGTGTTGGTTGGCATCCAGTCGTAGAAACAAAGTCCGTACAGCCATGCGCGTAGATGGTCTCACTGAGGAGGCCATTATTTCCAGCACCAGCCATGCTTGTTCTGCTCGACACAGCTTGACCGGTGTAAGGCCAATCAAGTCTGAATTCGGTGCGTGTTGAAATTCCTGCATTCACGTTCTCAGCGCTGGTCCAGCGAAATCCGAGAACATTTTTCCTCGAAAGTTCAGTTTTGAGGCCGCCATACGTGTGTTTGGTCGTTGCAAAGCTGCCCACACCATTGTCGGAAGCCACGGAACTGACGACGTATGGAAGCACTTGCTTGCCAAGCAAAGGGAAAACTGAATCACGAGCAGGGAACACAGCATCTGCGTCGACGGTGTGAACACTTGCATCGTTAATCCGCTTGTAGGTAATCAACGTTGGAGGCATCTGCTCAACTTTGACTGTGTGAACCTTTGCGTTTGCCACTGCTGTTGACAAAGCACTCCACGACTTGTTGGTAGCTGACTTAACTAAAAGGTAATCCGCCTTGCCGTCACCGTTGATATCCTCATAAAATTCAAGATTCGGTCCAGATCCCCAACCGGGTGGCGCATTGGCCGGAACAACTTGGACAGCACCTACCGCGTTTGCCTGCTCCGCCAGGAAGACAGCCAGATTCATTGCCGAAAAATTGTGAACAATGTCTAACATGCCATCGCCATCGAAATCGGCTGTTCGGAAATTATCGTACGCCATTCCACCATTCAATAACTGTTTCACTGCAAACGACCCATTCCCCATGGACATGGCCGTGGATAAGTCATGGGTGATCGGGTAATCAGCGCTTACCAATTTTGCACAAATTGCATCGGCCAATTTGTCACCGTTCAGGTCAGCAAAAATCATTCGCGCACAGCCGCTCATATTAGAAACAATGCCGCCAATGACGCTGAAACTACCGTCACCGACCGAAAGTCTGGCAACGGAGAATTTCCCCACTCTATTGAACGACATCCAATCTGCCCTGCCATCACCGTTAATGTCTAGGAAGAAATTATCAACTTGACTCAGCTTAATACCGCTGATGGTCATCGTCTTCGTCCAAAACTCAAAATCGCCCCCACCAACTGCGAGCGCCACAGATGTACTATCGGAAGTGCGATTTACCTGCACCAGATCCATCCGTCCGTCCCCATTAATATCCGTGAGGTAGTGAGCGTACACATTTGCAGAACCTACCGATTGTGTATATTTTGTCCAAAAATCAAAACTGCCATTACCCGTACCTAATGCAATCCAGGCTTCATTCGTCGTTTTGCTGACCTTGACCCAATCCGCTTTTCCATCGCCATTCACATCGCCAAAGCTATGCGAATAGGAGCCCGCTGCTCCAATCGACGGAACAAATTTTGACCAGCGCGCAGCAGTAAAGAGTCCATCTGCGCCGGCGGAGCCGATCCATGCATCGTCAGCTGTCTCGCTGACCTTGATCCAGTACTTCTTGCCATCGCCATTGATATCTGCGAAAAAATTCACATAATCTGTTTTTCCGCCTGCAAATTCATTTGCACCACTCCAGAACTGGAAGACTTGATTCGAAGTAACCGGCTCCCATGCAAAAGTGACAGCGGGCAAGCAAGTGCCTGGCGTTCCACCATAGCATTTCGCAATTGCACCTACGCGGTCTGGCGAGTGCCCGGCACCTTCGGTGGGTGAATATCGAGAAATCTTATAATAGCCACTCTCCACTCCGTTCGGAAACAGCCGAATCGAATTCAGCCAACCGTTAGAAGAAATCGGAAACCCTCCCTCATACCGAATACGTGCCTTCTGTGGATCATTCCATTGGAAGCGGACGCTGTGCTTTGGAAGATCGCCTGTCGCTTCGTTCCCGGCATAATCAACGCGCATTGGCTGAAAGTAGCCGTCGTCGCCCATTAAATCCGGGGCCAGGTTCTGATTCGCATTGCTCAAATTGGCATACGTGACCGTCATGTAGTTGCCGGACCGGTCAGTTACCTTGTTCAATGCCCAACCGCGAATTGGTCGCGCGGCGTCGGATTGGCCAGACGTGATCATTCCATCAATACCGGGCTTTCGGATCTGGGAATCTACTGTTTGGCCAAATTCCATTTTGCGTCCGGACTTCGTCCACACCGTGAATGAAACGGGACCGGCCAATGCACTCGTCGGATATGCTGTGTATTCACCGTTCGAAACGATTTTCGAGAACGAATCGCTCTCGGTGCGATACTCAGTACCGTTGCGACCGTTGACACCGCTAATAGGAATCAGTCGCTGCCCATCCAGGCAATATCCGTCTTCGATCCTGTAAAGAACTGCACTCAGCACCCCATCTTGCGCGATCGTCCTGGCGCAGCGGGTAATACGGGACAAGCCTGCGACGAACATTCCATAGCCTGCCTCGCCGATACCCGAATTGCTGTTATAAACGAGCGCGAGAGATGGCTGCATTCCACCGGCACCGGCAGGAACTTCAATCGGAACGGTGTATTGGGCGCTACCGCTGCTCGAGACGGAGAATTGCCCCTCGGTGGCAAGTTGTTGGGCAACTGCATTTCCAAGGGAAAGCAAAAAGAGAACGGGCAAGGCTGCCCGGGAGGTACTCAAAAACATAACCGTCTCCGACGTGAGGAAAAATTCACTGTAGCAACATCGGAACCGATTGAAGCTGTGCGAATGGACTAAGAAAAAGTGCCGAAATCTTACGACATTGATATCAAACATGCCATGAGTAAACATGATATTAGTACAAATATATGCACAAACAACAACACAAAGTGGGGGAGAAGTGTGGTAGCAAACTCATTTTGCCTGTGAGTTACAGAAGAGAATTCATGCAGTAATACTGGGCCACGCTATTGCTGGCAGCCCACCGCTGGTGTGCGCTACCGCCCGGTCTGCGTTACCGGCTCGTAGATGAACTGCCAGTCCGAGTATCTGACTTCGGCAGCCCCTTCGCTGGCCCGCAACGCCACGCCACCTTTCCGGATCGGGGTTTCGTTGGACAAGCTGTACACGCCTTTCACACCGCCATCGGATGACTTGATTTCGCCCCACGTTGATTGGTGCGTGAAAGGGTCGGTGTAGATACGTCGCAAATGGCGCACCGTGCCAGCCTGGCGGTTGTCCTTCAATAGCGCGTCAAGGCTGGGTGGATAGCGCTTTAGTGCGCCTGGAGTGCGTTCGTAATAGTCCCCAATGGCCTGCCGAAACGCGTTACCGATAAAGATGAGCTCTTGTTCCTTGACCCGCTGTTGCGCCGTCGACCAGAGTAGTCCAGTGGCAGCGAGTGTTGCCCCCATTGCGGCGACGAAAAACAGAAGCGCCAGATAGGTGAAGCCGCCATCGCGGCGTGGCGCAAGCATGCCTACCACTCTCGTAGCAAAGTACCGTCACTCGCCTTGCCCGCGGCCCCACTATGCACATCGTAGACCGCTCCAAGCTTGGGATCCGGCGGGGGTAGGACAATCCAGGTCTGGCTACTTTCTGTGAATGGGTCGACAGGAATCTTGCGCAGATACCGGCGCGTCACTAGCTCCTGCAGCGTCGCAGGATACGTCCCGTTGTCGGCATAATGTTTGTCGAGCACATCACGTAGGCTGGACAGATTTTGCCGCAGGGTCGCTTCCTTGGCGCGATCGACGTTGCCAATGTAGCGCGGCGCCGCCAGCGAAAGCAGCATGGCGACAATCGCCATCACAACCAGCAGTTCGATGAGCGTGAATCCTTTGGCGACGGCGCGCATGCTCACCATTGCTTATACTCGATTCCGTTCATCCCGGTCCGGACGTCGAGGGAATAAACGTCGTAGACATCCTTCCCCTCTTTCGGGTCGATGGCGCTTGATTCGTAGCTGCGCTTTCCCCAAGTATCTTCTGCGGGCAGGCTGATGTCCTGGTTCAGCGGATCCCGCGGAATACGGCGCAGGAAATACAACTTCGCGCCATTCTGGCTTTTGGCATCAACGACGCCATTGGCCAATGTCGCCAACGTTGGCGGAAATCCCGATTCGCCGACCTGTCGCGCAATATGGCCTTTGTCGGATGCTACCTTGTACGCGTCCAGCGCTTCGCGAATTTGCAGCAATGCACGGCGCAGGTCCTGTTCCTTGTTGCGGCGCAGGGTCAGTTCCGCCATCGGCATGACCGCGCTGGCCAGTACCGAAATAATCACAATGGTCACGAGCATTTCTACGATCGTAAATCCGCTTCTGCCTGCAAGCAATTTGCGATGACCAGGGTGGCGAAATTTCATGGAACGCTCGGCGATTACTAATTAACGTTGATCACGAACGGCGCTGGCGGCGCAGGAACAATCGCCTTCTCGCCCATGGATACCGGTGCACTCATCAGCAACCTGATGTCCGACTGCGATTTAGCGGCCAGCGCACGCATCGTCACAGTAGCTACGACGTCGTCGCCTACCGCACCGTCCACGCCGGAACGCACCACGCTCACGAATACTTTTCCAGCGCCAGCATCTACATTGCTGGAAATCGACGTCTTGGCCTCGCGTTGCTTGAAGAACGGCCCTTCGGCTACTTCCACCACCTGGAACACGGCCGGGTCGTACGCCATTTGAAACGGCAAGCTGCGCACGCCGCCATCTGCCTTGAGTCGCAATGCAACCTTGAACTGATCGCCCACTTTCACCTTGGAAGGTCCATCCCATTTCAAGGACACGGCGGTCGGGGCTGCAGAACCGGCAACCGCAGTATCAACGTTGTCGGGGGGCGCCGCAGTTTCAGTTTCTGCGGTCTGCCGTGATTCGATTTCGAGCGATTTTGCCTTCAGGTTCATTTCCGTACCAGACCAGAATTCGCTGCTCATCGGATCCGGACGATTGATATTGCGAATCAGGCGCGGTGTAATGGAAAGGACAATTTCGGTTTTCTCCCGTTCATCCTTCTGGCTCGAAAAGAGACGCCCCAGCATGGGAATGTCGCCTATTCCAGGCAAACGGCTGGCGGTGGTGCGGTCTTCGTCGCTGATCAGCCCTGCAAGCACCTGGGTTTCGCCATCCTTAAGGCGCAACACCGTCGACGCGGAACGTGAACCAATCTGGTACGCCAGCGATCCTTGCGGTGTGCGCACTTCGCGCACCAGCGAACTGACTTCGAGGCCAATTTTGATAGCTGCTTCGTCCTGCAAATACACGTTCGATTCCACTTCAAGCTTGATACCAACGTCCAGGTACTGCACGCTTTCCGACGATACACCGTTGGACGTGGTCGTAATGCTGACGACCGGCACCTTATCGCCGATCATGATCTTCGCCTTCTCGCGATTGCGCGCGCGAATTCTCGGATTGGCAAGGATCTTGGCGTCGCCGATTTCACTGCGCAGATTCAGCGTGGCGCTTGGCAGTACGGTGGCCAAACGATCTGACGACAAGCCTTTCAGATCGTTCAGCGTTGCAATCGGATTGGCCGCGATCGGCGTGAACGTCATCTGGTTGGGCAGCTTGACGCCCAGTTCCATCAAGCGTGACCGTTTCACTTCCAGCACTTCCACTTCCAGCATCAATTCAGGCTCATACAAATCCTGCATGGCAATCAGCTTTTCGGCCAGGCGAATGGCGTCGGGTGTATCGCGCATCATCAGCAGGTTAAGCTTTTCGTCGATAAAGATATCCTTGGCCTTCAGCATATTCTTGAGCATGAGCTGCGTCTGCTTTACGTCCGCATTCGAAAGATAGAATCCCTTGACGATCAGCTCCTGATGTTCTTTCTGCTTCTCCGGTGTATTCGAATACAGTAGCAGCGACGTGCCATTCAACACCTTCTTTTCCAGGCGGTTGGTCTGCAGGAGCAATTCGATCGCGTCCTCCAGTGGTGCCTGACGCAGGTTGATGGTCGTCCGGAGGTCCGGATTGACATCCTTATCGAGAATAAAATTGATCCCGCTGGATCGCGCCAGCGCATCAAGCACAATACGCAGGCTGGCATCGCGGAATTCCAGCGTTACCGGCTTGCGACGGTTGATCGTCAATTGCGGCCCGGCGGCGTTCGATTTGACCATCTGGTCTTCGATCTGGCGCCGCAGTGCAATGGCGTCCCGATTACCGGGACTTTCAGTCAGTACCTGCTTCGCAAGATCGAGCGCGCGCGCGGCGTCGCCGGCTTTGAGAATTTCAGCGCCTTTGGCAAGCAGGGCGCCATAGCGGCGATCGCGACGTGTCGCCTCATTGCCTTCCGCAGCACGCAGATTGTTGGGATCAATCGCCAGCACGCGCTGGTAGCTCGCCAGCGCGGCGTCCCACTGCCCGGCAGCACGTTCAACGCCGGCCGCCATCAGCAGGCGGTTGATATGTTCGTCGCGCCGACCGAGCAGGTCTTGTTTGAAGACCACGTTCTGGGGAGCCGCTTCCACGGCTTTCGCCAGGTTGCGCAGCCCTTCCTCCGACTTGCCATCGGCAATCTGATTCAAACCTTCGCGGTGAAACTGTTCACCCGCACATCCAAGAAGTGCGAGAACCATGCTCACGCTAAGAATACCTATGCCGCTCTGCCTCATTTTCGCTCGCTATTTTCAGTGCCAAGAGGCAGAAATTGTTTGGTGGTCAAAGGAAGATAGACAATGGCCAGTCTCCCGTTTTCGATTCCATCGAATCGATAGTTGCTGTCGAATGTATCGCCGGGCGACAGCGCAAATGACTGGGTGCCCTTGGCCAGATAAATAATCCACTTTCCGGGTTCCGTCTCCAGCTTGCCCGCAAAAGTGAATGGCAGCGGCGGGGCCGACGGCGCGGCTGGCACCACCGGCACTACCGCAGTAACTGGCGCCGGTGCAGCAGTCCATACTTTAACGCCGAAGGGATCCACGCCCCGGCCGGCCAGGAAAGTCCGGTCCAGCTTTGCCATGTCTAGTTGCCGGGCAGCCGGTTGCGGCGCCGGCGCCACGCGCTTTTGCTGCGGCCGCGGCGCGGCTACAGCTTCGGAAACACTGTCGGAAGCCGTGTCGCCCTTGCCGTTCACAGCAACCGCCCCCACCACGCAAGCGAACATCAGGCCATATAGCGCCAGGCGGCGGCGCAGCGGCGTCATTCCTTGCCCATATAAAGCGTGAAGCGAAGATCGGCGTCGATCAGGACTTCATTGATTGCACTCCTGCGGAACGAAATACTGTCCAGCGTCAGGGTTGGGTTTTCTTTCAGCGACTGCGCAATAAATTTGCGAATCGGGAGATAGGCGCCTTTGGCTGGCAGAATAATTTCGTATCGTGTCAGCCGATCAGTCGGACCTGCCAGCAGGCGGTATTCTCCACGCTCCAGTTCCACATGATTGAAAGCAGCCGCTGCATATATTGCTTCCATTGCCGCCGTGGTCCGGTCCGCAGTGGGGAACACGGCATAAAATGATGACAGCTGCCTGGTATCGGGCCCCATCGCGCGCGTAACCGGCACAGGAATAGCCCGGCCGCTCGCCAGGAATTTGGCATCCGCCTTCATGGCCAAGAGCTCGCGTTGCGCGGGAATTACCTCGGCGACCAGGGCGATGACCGTCGCCACGATCAGAATAGACGCGCCAATACCCTTCCAACCCCATAGATGCACATGGTGGCGAATTGCCCAAATCAGATGAGCCCGGGAAAAGATTGTCATGGTGTTTGGCGCACTGATGTTGACGCAGGAAAAGAAGATTCTATCTCACCAAGCGTATTGCCCTGCCCTTCGCCCTTCTTCCAACGCGCACTGATGACGAATCTGACCGGCCGCTGCGGGTCGAGCACTTGTATCTGATGGCTCTGAATAAACGCGCCACTGAGCGACTTGCTGGCGCCCAGTCGTTTTGCGTAACGCAGCATGGCTGGGAAATTCCTGGCCTCGGCGCTAATGTTGACACTGAGCTTATTTGCGTCTGGCTCCACACCAAGCAAGACGACATGCTCGTCGACCGATGTTTCCAGCTCATTGAATAGCTGATCCCAAGGCAAGGCAATTTTCTCAATGATCTTCTGTGCGCTCTTGAATTCGGCCTCCAGACTTGCTTCGTCCGTCTTGCCAGGCGCAGGGCTCGGCGCGGCACGGTGACGGTTCAGGCTAGCGTGCTGTGCTACCAGCGCTTCACGTTCCATGCCAAGGCGTGCGTGGTAGTAGGCCAGGGCCAGGGCACCCACAATCGCATTGACCAACAGCAGATTGACGGCAATACTGTGCCTTTTTCGGCGCGGCAGGAATACCAGATTCAGCGCTTGCATCAGTTGGCCCCAAAGCTTGCGAGATCGTCCAAGGCAGGCATCTCAAGCAGCGAAGTGGCATTGCGCGCCGCAAGATGCGCGGCACCGGCATTGCCCTTGGCGTGCACAAACAAGTGAACTTGCTGGTCAATGCCTTGCAGAAGATATTCACGCTGAATCATCACGGCAATTCCATCCGCGTCACTGCCAGGAAGCTGAAGCGATCGGATGCTGTGCCATTCGTCGCCCCTGATCGAAGCGAATACACACTTGTCATTGTCGATAACAAGCAAGGCGGCATCCTGACCGATGCTTGCGCGATGATGATTGAACACCAGCATGAAATAGGGCTGCACTCCGCCAAGCTCGGCATTATGCGCGGCGCAGACCGTTTGCAGCTGGGCGAGCCTGGACCGGTCGATGGCGCAGGCCAGGCCGGCACGCCCATACTTGGGTAGGTCCACGCACACATCCCAAGCCGCAGCCGCATCGCCGAATTGGGCTTCGAACGTGGCGCTTGCGAGCATCTGCAATTCCGCCGGTGTTTCCAGCGTGGGCGACCATGGAATGTGCGCGTACTTGACGTAGTGGTCGGATAAGACGACGTCCGCAAGCGCGCCAGTAGGCTTGTGTTCGCGAAACCAGTTTTCCAGCGCCTCAATGCGACTATTCCAGTGCGCATGGGTGTCCTCCCCTGCGCCTTGGCGCGAGGGAAAGAGCGCAACGCGCAAGCGCTTACTCGACGAACGTAACACGGTTTATTTCCTCTAATGTAGTCCGGCCCGCAGCTGCAAGGTCGATCGCGGCGTCGCGCAGGAAGCGTGTGCCGTTGGCGCGCGCGGCGTCCTTGATGCTGCGAATCGGCGCGCGCGAAACAATCAGCTCCCGTAATTCGTCATTGAGCATCAGGACTTCGCCGATTGCATGCCGCCCTTTGTAGCCAGTACCGCGGCAATGGCCGCAACCCTGACCGTGGCGGAAGGCCATGCCGCGCGCCGCAACGGGATCGATACGCGATGCTGCCAGCATGTCGGCGTCGGGCACATGTTCAACGCTGCATTGCGGGCATATTAGGCGAACCAGCCGCTGCGCCATGATTCCGTTCAGAGCGGATACAAAACTGTAGGTATCGACGCCCATATGAAGGAAACGTCCCAGGACATCGAATACATTGTTCGCGTGAACGCTGGTCAGCACCAAATGGCCGGTCAGTGCGGACTGCACGGCGATTTGCGCGGTTTCCGGGTCGCGGATTTCGCCAACGAGGATCTTGTCCGGATCATGCCGCAAGATCGATCGCAGTCCGCGGGCAAAGGTGAGCCCCTTTTTTTCATTGACGGGAATCTGCAGCACGCCAGGGAGCTGGTATTCCACCGGGTCTTCGATCGTAATGATCTTGTCCTGGCCGTTGTTAATTTCGGAAAGCGCGGCATACATTGTGGTGGTCTTGCCGCTTCCCGTCGGGCCGGTAACAAGCAGCATGCCGTAAGGCTTGGTAGCGAGCTGGCGAATCTCGAACAAGGTAGCCGGATCAAAGCCAAGCAGGTCTAGTCGAAGCCCCTGGATCTGGTCCGTCAAGGTGCGCTTGTCCAGAATACGGATAACGACGTCCTCGCTGACCAGGCTAGGCATGATGGAAACGCGGTAATCAATTTCCTGGCCTTTGACGGACAGTTTGAAACGGCCATCCTGTGGGATGCGGCGCTCTGCAATGTCCAGTTCCGCCATGACCTTGATACGCGATACCACCTGTTCTGCCATCGCCAGGCCAGGAACCGCGAGAATATGGGCCAGCACGCCATCGATGCGGTATTTGATTTGCAATCCCGCCTGGGTGGTTTCGATGTGAATATCGCTCGCGCCTATTTTCAAGGCGTCATAGATCGTGGAATTAACCAGTTTGATCACCGGACTGGAATCGCCAGCGATGGAAGCCAGCGACAAGTCTTCGACATCGCTGGCGATGGCAGTATCGTCGCTACCGCCATGCATGCTGCTGTCGATGGCGCGCAGGGTGTCTTCATGCACCGCGAAAAATGCGACCAGGTCTGACGTATGCGCAATGCGCCAGACGACTGGAATGCCGAGAGTTTCAATGTACGACTGCAGGGGCAAATCGAAGGGGTCGGCAATGACGCACACCAGGTTGCCGCCCTCGCGCGCGACGAAACAGTTGCGCCGTACGGCTTCAGGAAATGCAATCAGGTCGAAAGCAGGATCCAGCTGATACAGCGCGGCCATGTCAACCACGTCGAAGTGCAAGGTTTTGCCCAGGCGGCGGGTGAACTCGGCCGGTGGCAATGCGCTGTCTTCTTCCAGAAGATCGCGAAGCTTGCGGCCCGACGATGCCACCCGCACCCGTGCCGCTTCTATCGCAGTGGCTGGAATCAGGGTATCGACGGGGGCGACGTGGGTCGGGTTGTTCATTGAAGCGAGCCGGCAAGTTCGAAAATAGGCAGGTACATCAACACAACAATGATGCCGATGACCAGACCAATAACAATCATTAACAAGGGCTCGAATAGCTTGGTAAACCAATCGACCCAGCGCGAAATCTCGCTATCATACAGTGTTGCAATTCTCTCAAGTGCAACAGAGAGCTCGCCGGACCGCTCGCCAACGGCAAGCAAACGAATACCAATTTCGGTCGCCAGGCCGGTGGCGGCAAAGGCGTCGGATGCAGTGCGGCCTTCGCGGACCAGGCGCGCCGCCTCGGACAGACTGGTTTTCAGGGCCCGTTGCCCCAGCAGTTCCTCGACCATGTCAAGGGCCGCAACAAAGGCGATGCCGGCGCTGACCAGCATGGCCAGCGTGCGGGTGAAACGCGCCAGCTGGTACAGGCGGATGCGTTCACCCAGGACGGGAATCGACCAAAGGGTTCTACCGATTGCCGCTTGCACACCCGGCCGGGTGAATGTAAAGACAGCACCCGCACCAGTTGCGATGCCGGCGACGAGCACATACCAGCCGTACTGCACGATGAATTGACCGCCGGCCATGAGGATGCGCGACATGAAGGGAAGTTCGCGCCCCATGTCTTCATAGACCAGGCTGAAACGCGGGACCACGTATCCCAGCAAGAAGAGGACGACCAGGAAGCCTACGCTCATCAAAAGTAAGGGATAGACGGAAGCGGCCACAACCTTGTCACGCACCATATTGAGCTGGTGGTGATAGGCCAGGTAGCGCCGCAGAGCCTCCGTCAGCTGGCCTGTGCGCTCGGAAGTCCGCACGGTCGCGACGAACAAGGCGGGAAAAGTTTCCGGCATCGATTCGAGGGACTGGGAAAACGAGCGCCCTTCGCGCAACCGCAGCGCCAGGGTATCGAGAATGGCGTGGGTACTGGTTTTGCGTGCCTTGCGGCCGAGGATGTCGACGGTTTCGATCAAGCTCAGGCCGGCGTCCAGCAGGCCTAGCAATTCCTGGGTGAATAGTTCGACGGAGAATGGCGCTTTCGACAGCGTCAAAGTTCGCTTTTGGCGCGCGGAAATGACGCGATAGCCCTGCCGTTCGGCGTCAGCCGTGGCAGCACGCACGTCCGCGGCGTCGATATTCAAGCTGGATAGGCCGCCGTCTACGCGGTAGACCTTCAAAGTAAAACGCATTTTTTCCTGTGGTAACCCGGCTTAATTACCGGCCCGGGTAGCACAAGTAATTATTGATTAAAGGTGGATTGTACGAGTCCCGCCACCTTCTGAAGGAATCAGTTGCTATTATTTAATTATTTTGAGGCAAATTAAAGACACATAAGCTGATTAGTGCGTTTTTTCACCAGCCACAATTGCCTGCATTCAGAGAAGCCCCGTCACGAAGCGCTACATATCGCCGATACAAATGTAACAAGTGCCCGCTATGCCGTAGGGTATAATTTCGCGCTCACCGAGCCTTCCCCCACCCTATGACGACACTTCGACCGCACGCCGATTGCCAGCCGCTCCGGGCCGCCGCATGCAAGGTAAGGGCCTGCTAATGGGAAGCATCACCGTCCGTCACCTGGGCAAGGCCTATAAGCAATACCCAACCCGCTGGTCGCGCTTGCAGGAATGGATGTTTCCATTCCTGGGCGAACGGCACAGCAACAGGTGGGTACTGAAGGACATCAACTTTTCCATTTCCTCCGGTGAGGCGGTCGGCATCATTGGTGTCAACGGCGCTGGTAAAAGCACCTTGCTCAAGTTGATCACCGGAACCAGCCAGCCTACCCTCGGCGGCGCGCACACCACGGGCCGCATCGCCGCCCTGCTGGAACTCGGCCTTGGTTTCCTGCCAGACTTTACCGGGCGCCAGAATGTCGAGATGGCTGGGCAATTGATGGGCTTGAGCGACGAGGAAATTCGCACCCTCATGCCGGACATTATCGCCTTTGCCGAAATTGACGAATACATCGATGCGCCCCTGCGCGTCTATTCGAGCGGCATGCAGATGCGCCTGGCATTCAGCGTGGCCACCTGTATCAGGCCGGACATCCTGATCGTCGACGAGGCGCTGGCCGTGGGGGATATTTTCTTCCAACAAAAATGCTTCCAGCGCATCAGCGCATTTGTCGAGGCAGGCTCCACCTTGTTGTTCGTGTCTCACAGTTCAGGAACTGTGCTCAATGTGTGCAACCGCTGCCTCTACATCAGGCAAGGCGAGCTGGCGTTCGATGGCGAACCGAAAGAAGCCATCGACCTGTTCCAGGCGGAGTTGCTCGGACGGTCCAGGCATGCGTCGATTTCCACTTCCGTCCATCCGGAAGGCGACAAGAAGTGGCACGAGCACGAAGCGTTCCGTCATGCGCCGGCCCTGGTCGGACGCAATGGCAGCATCGCCACCACGCGGGCCGAATGCGTCGGCGTGCGCTTTGTCCGGCTCGACGGCGAAGAACGGCAGAGCATCACAGCCGATGAGCATGTCACGCTGAAGCTCGATTTCCGTATCCTCGACACCCTCGACGATCCACACGTGGGCTTCAAGATTCGCGACCGCTTTGGCGTCGTCCTGTTCGAAACGAATTCGTATTGCATGGACAAGACGCTCGGCGTGGCAGAAGCAGGCTCCTACCTGTCGGTCCAGTTTTCCTTCTTCCTCACGCTGTTTCCGGCCGAATACACCATCACGGTAGGGCTGGGCAACCATGGCTACGGCGAAGGACTGTTCCGCGAAGTCATTTGCTACCTGCACGAAGTAAATACTTTTGTTGTGGTTCCCAATCCCGAATCGATCATCTGGGCTGGCATGACAAACCTACGCCCACAGCTCAGTTTTGAAACGTACTGAATCCATGAATCCAGATCAATTTTCCCGGGCGCAGATCATTGTCCGCGGCCTGTACCGCAGCCTGTTGGGGCGCGAACCGGACCCGGCCGGCCTGCAGCACTGGAGTGCCGTCATCGTCCAGGAAGGGAGTGCCGGCAGTGTCTGCGATGCGCTGGTGAACAGCGATGAATTTCAGGGCAAGGTGGACCGGCATTCCATGCGGGACCAAACCAAGGCGGCGCTCGCAGCGCATATCCTTCCCTTGCTGGGTGCCGATCCGCTATTGATTGTGGATGTAGGCGCGCAAGAGCTGGAAGGCGAGGAGCACGTTTATTCTGCGATCACCCATTTTGCGCTGCCGCATCACATCATCGGCTTTGAACCGCTCGAAGAAAAAATCAAGGAACGCCAGCGGCTCAACCCGGCCCAGCCGATCACGTTGTTGCCAACCTTTATAGGCGATGGCGAAGCTCACACTTTCCACATCAACGATCCCGACGCAACATCGTCCCTGCTGCCGCTCAATCATGACTTCACGCGGCTGATGGTCGACCTGAGCCAGTTGCGTACCGTGCAGACGGAGAGCGTCAATACGAGCACCCTCGATCGCGCGCTTCAGGAAACCGGCCGGATTGATTTTCTCAAGCTCGACATCCAGGGTTTCGAGCTGCCTGCGTTGAGCTTCGCCACATCCGTCCTGGCGCGGACCAATGTGGTGCATTGCGAAGTGGCGTTCGCAGAAATTTACAAGGACCAGGCACTGTTTTCCGATGTCGAAACGCTGCTGCGCGAACACGGTTTCTATTTCCTCGACTTCAGTTCCACCTGCCATTACCCATACCATGGCGCGTCGGACAACCCGTCGCGCGACCGGCTCGGATGGGGAGATGCGGTTTTCTTCAAGAAAGAGGCACTGCTGTCGGACCCGCGGGACCTGCTGGGCCAGCTTGCCATCGCGATGCTCGTGTATGACAAACCGTCATTCGCCGAATACCTGGCGCAGCGCTACGACGTGGCAACGGGCGCCAGCGTGGCGACCATTTTCAATTCTGCTCAATAGCATCACATTCAACAGGAAGCCTTTCAGAAGCTGTTTTGCGCGATAATGCACCAATAGTATGACGTATTCATTGGAGCGAATGCCATGGCAACTATCCGCAAGACCATTACATTGACGGAGAATCAGGACCTCTGGATCAAAGCGCAGATTGACGCTGGCCACTACACGAATGACAGCGAATATATCCGCGACCTGATCCGAAAGGAACAGGAGCGCAATGCGGAAGTCGAAGCCATCCGCGCCGCATTGATTGAAGGAGAATCAAGCGGCGAACCCGCTCTTTTTGATCCCCAGGCGTTCAAACAGCGCATGCGATCAAGGCATGGCTAGGTATCGTCTCAGCCCTGCCGCAGTCGTTGATCTCGAAGCTATCTGGACCTACACCTCCCAGAAATGGGGGGAAGACCAGGCGGATCGTTATATCGACTTGTTGACGCACGCCTTTACCGAGCTTGCCCGGTCTCCCGCAACAGCCCCGACATGCGACCATATCCGGCTTGGCTATCGGCGGCGGCGGGTAGAACGACACATGATCTATTTTCGAGTCACCAACGACGGCATCACTGTGGTGCGAATATTGCACGACCGGATGGATGCGGCACGCCACTTGTAATGCGCTTCGCCGGACTGCCGCAGGACATCGCGCCACGCGGCGCTACAATTGGCCGATACAAATGTAACAAGTACCTACTATGCCGTAGGGTATAATTTCGCGCTCACCGAGCCTCCCCCAGCCCTATGACGACACTTCAACCGCACGCCGATTGCCAGCCGCTCCGGGCCGCCGCATGATCTCGCCGTTGATGCTGCGCGGACTGTGGTCGTACCGCGGCTTTGTGCTGGGCAGCGTGAAGCGCGAATTCCGCCTGAAGTACAGCAACACCATCCTGGGCGCCGCCTGGACCCTGCTCAATCCGCTCGCGATGATCCTGGTCTACACGGTCATCTTCGCCGAAGTCATGCGCGCCAAGCTGCCCGGCAGCGACAGCACCTTCGCCTACAGCATCTACCTGTGCGCCGGCATCCTGACCTGGGGCCTGTTCGCCGAAATCGTGGCGCGCTCCCAGACCATGTTCATCGAACAGGCCAACCTGCTCAAGAAGATCAGCTTTCCCCGCATTTCCCTGCCGGTGATCGTGGTGCTCAATGCCCTGCTCAATTTCGGCATCATTTTCGGCCTGTTCCTCGCCTTCCTGCTCGCCACCGGCAATTTCCCCGGGCTGGCATTTGCCGCCCTCATCCCGGTACTGCTGCTGCAAATCATGTTCGCCATCGGCCTGGGCATGATCATCGGCGTGCTCAATGTCTTCTTCCGCGACGTCGGCCAGTTTGCCACCATCTTCATCCAGTTCTGGTTCTGGCTCACGCCCATCGTCTACCCGGCGTCGATCCTGCCGGAATCGGTGCGGCCCATGCTCGACTGGAATCCCATGGCCCACATCATCGGCGCCTACCAGACCATCCTGGTCAAGGGCCATATGCCCGACTGGCCGAGCCTGCTGCCAGCCTTCGTGCTGGCCGTCCTGATGTGCGTGTTCGCGATGCGTTTGTTCCGCAAGCGCGCCGGCGAAATGGTGGATGAACTCTGATATGAAGCGCAACCCTTCCCCATGACTTTCCTTACCTACGCCCAAAATTTCGAGGACGTGCTGCTGTGGCGCGCGCTGGGCCATATCAAGAATGGCTTCTACATCGACGTGGGCGCCAACGACCCGGTCGAGCATTCCGTCACCAAGGCCTTCTACGATGCCGGCTGGCATGGCGTCAACATCGAGCCCCTGCCCTCCTTCCACCAGAAGTTCCTCGACCAGCGCCCGCGCGACATCAACCTGGCCATCGCGGCCGGCGCCAGCGAAGGCAACATCACCCTGTTCGACGTGCCGGCCGTCAACGGCTGGGCCTCGCCCGACGCCGCCGTGGCCGAAGCGCACAAGGCCGAAGGCTTCGACGTCACCGAAATGACCGTGCCCATGCGCACCCTGGCGTCGGTGTGCGCCGACCATGTGAGCGGCGACATCCATTTCCTGAAAGTGGACGTGGAAGGCTTCGAAGGCGAAGTCCTGCGCGGCATGGATTTCGTCAAGTACCGCCCGTGGGTGCTGGTGATCGAAGCGACTTTGCCGAACAGCCGCGTGACCAATCATGAACAGTGGGAAAACCTGGTCACATCGCGCGGCTACCAGTTTGCGCACTTCGACGGCTTGAACCGCTATTACGTGGCCGACGAACACCAGGAACTGGTGGACGTGCTATCCATCCAGCCGAATGTCTTCGACGAATTCATTTCCTGGCACCTGGACAATGCGTGGAAAGCCAACGAAGCCGCCCTGGAAGCCAACCAGCGTGCCGACGAGCGCGCCAGGATTGCCGCCGACAAGCAGTGGCATGCCGAAAAGCGCGCCGACGACGCCCACGGCGTGGCGCAGCAGGCACTGGAACAATCGAGCGCCTTGCTGCTGCGCTACGAAGACGCCATGCGCCAGGTGGCCCTGACCGTTTCCGAACGCGAAGCTTTCCGCGGCCGCCTTGAGCGCCGCGACCAGGACCTGCAAGACCTGGAGCTGCGCATGGCCGAACAGGCGCAAGCGGCGTCGGACGCGGCCGCCAGTGCCGCCGCGCGCCTGGCCGAGCATGACCGCATGGCTTACGAACGCGAAAAAGACTTGCACGCCCAGTTGGCGCAGCGCGACCAGGCCTACGCCGAACTGGGCGCCGCCGCCCACCATGCGCAAGCCTGGGGCCGCGACCTGGAACAGCGCCTGCTGGCCACCTACGCCAGCACGTCCTGGCGCGTGACGGCGCCGCTGCGCTGGCTGCGCGCCCTGCCGCGCCGCCTTGCCGCGCCCGAAACCCGCGCCAGGGCACGCGCCATGCTGCGCAGCCTGGCAGTGCGCATGACCTCGAACGAACGCCTGCGCCGCCTGATCATTCCCGTGCTGCTGCGCTTCCCCGAACAGGCGGCCCAGGTCCAGCAAGTGCTGCGCGAAATCAAGCAGCCCGATGCCGCACCCGTGGCGCCGGCGCCGGCCACTGCCCAGCTGAGCGACGAGGAAAGGGCCATGCCCGCCTCGGCGCGCAAGGTGCTGGCCGCGCTTCAGCGCGCCCGCAGCCATACAACAGGCACATAAGACCATGCGTATTGTTATCGACCTCCAGTGCTGCCAGAACGGCGCCAACCCTGCCGCCCTGCAACTGGCGCTTGCGCTGGCGGGCAAGACCGGCCCGCACGAATTTTATATCGCCCTGTCCGGCCGCTATCCGGACAGCATCGAAGCCTTGCGCGCGCCATTTGCGGCGCTGCTGCCGAAAACGCGCGTGCGCGTGTACGACCTGCCCGCGCCGGATGCGCATGCCGGATCGCACTGGCGGGCGCAGGCGGCCCGCCTGATCCGCGCCAATTTTTTCGCGGCGCTCGACGTGGATGCCGTGCTGGCGCCGCATGGCAGCGATGAAAGTGAAGCTTTCGCCGCCGATTCCTATGCCACCGTGACCACGGCCGACGGCGACCACGACGCCGCCAAGGTCCTTGAACGCCTGGTCGAAGCTGCCGCCTCGCATCCCGTCCCGCGCAAGCCGCGTCCGCGCCTGGCCTATATCTCGCCGCTGCCGCCGGAAAAATCCGGCATCGCCGACTACAGCGCCGAACTGGTGCCGGAACTGGCGCGCTTCTACGATGTCGAACTCGTCATCGCCCAGGACGGCATGGACGATCCGCGCCTCATGGGCTTCCCCCTGCATTCCTATGCATGGTTCGACGAACACGCGCACGAATTCGACCGCGTGCTCTACCACTTCGGCAACTCGCATGCGCACCAGCATATGTTCGAGCTGATCCGCCGCCATCCCGGCACCGTGGTGCTGCACGATTTCTTCTTCTCGGGCATCCTCGACAACCTGGAACGCGAAGGCGCGCTGCCGAACGGCTTCATGCAAGCCATGTACGAGTCGCATGGCTACACCGGCCTGCTGGACCACCGCAAGATCGGGCGCAATCCCGCGATCTGGCGTTACCCGCTCAACAAGGGCGTGCTGGACAATGCTTGCGGCGTCATCGTGCATTCCGCCTTCTCGAAGGAACTGGCCACTGCCTGGTACGGTCCGGATGCCGACGAAGGCTGGCGCACCATTCCCCTGCTGCGCGGCAAACCGGAAGCGAGCCAAGGGCCGGGCGCCCGTAGCGCCGCCCGCGCCCGCCTCAAGCTCAAGAAAGACGATTACCTGGTCTGCAGCTACGGCATGCTGGGCCAGACCAAGCTCAACGACGAATTGCTGGACGCCTTCCTGGCCTCGCCGCTGGCGGCCGACCCGCATTGCAAGCTGGTATTCGTGGGCCAGAACGAAGGCGGCATGTACGGCGCCAGGCTGGCGCAAAAAATTGCCGACAGCGGCCTGGCGAAACGCATCAGCATCACCGGTTTCGTCACGCCGGCGGCCTATGCAGACTACCTGTGCGCCTGCGACACGGCGGTGCAACTGCGTTCGGCCACGCGCGGCGAAACTTCCGCGGCCGTGCTCGACTGCCTGCTGTACGGCGCGCCCACCATCGTCAACGCGCATGGTTCGACGGCCACGCTCAGCGCCAACCTGCTGCTCAAGCTGCCGGACGCCTTCAAGGTCGAGGAGCTGGCCGCCGCGCTGGCCCAATTGCATGGCGACGCGCGCCGCCGCGAAGGCTTGTCGCAACGCGCCGCCAGCTTCATGCAGGCCGAGCACAATCCGGCCCGCGTGGGCGAGCTGTACCACGACGCCATCGAAGACTTTGCCGCCGACCACAAACAGTTCCACTACCAGCGCTTGCTGGAAGCCATCGCCCGCATTCCCGCCCCGTTTGATCCTTCCGAATCCGACCTGGGCGACGCCGCCAGGGCCATCGCCTTCAACCAGGGCACGGGCGCGCCGCGCCAGATGTTCGTCGACGTCTCGGCCATGGTCACGTCCGACTTGCGCACCGGCATACAGCGCGTGGTGCGCAGCGTGCTGCACGCGCTGATCGCCAACCCGCCGCCCGGCTACCGCATCGAACCGGTGTTTTCCACGGGATCGAACCGCAGCTACCATTACGCGCGCCAGTTCACGCTGGGCTTCATCGGCGAAACCGGCCTCGTGCTGGAAGACGCGCCCATCGACATGCGCCCCGGCGATACCTTCCTGGGCCTGGACCTGTTTACCAACGGCACCTCGCAAAACGAACAGTTGCTGCAATCGATGCGCGACCATGGCGTGAATATCTATTTCGTCATCTTCGACATCCTGCCGATGCTGCGGCCTGACGTGTTCCCCTTCGGCACCGAACAGTATTTCGGCGACTTCCTGCGCACCGTGCACCGCGTGGCCGACGGCCTGCTGTGCATATCGCGCGCGGTGGCCGACGAGCTGATCACCTGGATCGGGCAGCAGAAAGCCGAACGCAAGGCGGCGCTGCAGGTGGGCTGGTTCCACCTGGGCGCCGACATCGACGCCAGCGCCCCCAGCTTCGGCTTGCCGGACAATGCGCCCGTGGTGCAGGCCGCCGTGGCGGCCCGTCCAAGTTTCCTGATGGTGGGCACGGTCGAGCCGCGCAAAGGCCACGCCCAGGCCCTGGCCGCCTTCGAACTGCTGTGGCAGGAAGGCGTGGACATCAACCTCGTCATCGTCGGCAAGCAGGGCTGGATGGTCGAGAAGGTGGCCGAACGCATGGCCGCGCACAAGGAAAAGGAGCAGCGCCTGTTCTGGCTGCCGGGCGTGTCGGACGAAATGCTGCTCAAGCTGTATGGCAGCTGCACCGCGCTGCTGGTGCCGTCCGAGGGCGAAGGCTTCGGCCTGCCGCTGATCGAAGCGGCGCAGCACGGCATCCCGGTCATCGCGCGCAAGCTGCCGGTGTTCGAGGAAGTGGCGCGCGAACACGCGCTGTATTTCGAGGGACTGGCGCCCGCGGACCTGGCGGCGGCCATCAAGCAATGGCTGACCTTGCACAAGGAAGGGACGGCGCCGCCATCGTCCGGCATGCCGTGGCTGACCTGGCGCGAATCCGCCCAGCAAGTGTTAAATGCCGTGGAAAGACAACAGTGGTACAAGGAACTGCCCGGCAAGAACTAGCACCACATCGCCCTCGCGCAGGCGGGGGCCCATGGCAGGTCTGCGCCAAGGTGCTATAGGCCCCCGCCTGCGCGAGGGCGATGTCGAGGGTGATTTGCTGGCCCTGCCCCTCATTTATTGTTACTATCTTAAGTTACGTTCCACAACAACAAAACTGTGCCTTCCCCAATGAACCTCAATGACGCCATCGCTGTCGTAATCCCGAGCTACCGCGTCAAGCGCCACATCCTGTCCGTCATCGCCGGCATCGGTTCCGAAGTAGGGAGCATTTACGTGGTTGACGATGCCTGCCCGGACGGCTCGGGCGACTACGTCAGCGAGCATTGCAAGGACCCGCGCGTCACCGTCATCAAGCACGAGAAGAACCTGGGCGTGGGCGGGGCGGTCATGACCGGCTACCAGGCAGCCATCGCCGCCGGTGCCGAAGTCATCGTCAAGGTCGACGGCGACGGCCAGATGGACGCGCGCCTGATTCCCAATTTCATCGTGCCCATCCTGGCCGGCGAAGCCGACTATACCAAGGGCAACCGCTTCTTCGACCTGGAACAATTGCGCTCCATGCCGCCCATGCGCCTGTTCGGCAACGCGGTGCTGTCGCTGATGAACAAGGTCTCGTCCGGCTACTGGGACATCTTCGATCCGACCAATGGCTTTACCGCCATCCACGCCGATGCCGCGCGCCATCTGCCGATGAGCAAGATCAGCCGCCGCTACTTTTTCGAAACCGACATGCTGTTCCGCCTGAACACCCTGCACGCGGTGGTGGTCGACGTGCCCATGGACGCGGTGTATGGCGACGAAGAAAGCAACCTCAAGATTTCGCGCATTGTCACCGAATTCGTGGCCAAGCACGTGCGCAATTTCTTCAAGCGCGTGTTCTACAATTATTACCTGCGCAATATGTCGCTGGCGTCGATCGAATTGCCGCTTGGCACCGGCCTGCTGGCCTTCGGCGCCATCTACGGCAGCACGCGCTGGCTGGAGTCGGCCCAAATGGGCACCACCACGCCGGCAGGTACCGTCATGGTCGCCGCGCTGCCGGTGTTGATGGGCGTACAACTGATCCTGGCGTTTCTGGCATATGATATTGCTTCGGTGCCGCGCCGCCCTATCCACAAGCTGATCCAGTTCCGTTCGCAGCATGCTTGAGTTTGTCCAGCGCCGCCGGCAGTTTCTTGTATTTGTCGCCGGCGGGGTGCTGTGCGCCCTGATCGACATTGGCCTCATGCAAATGCTGATCGCCGCCGGCATCGACTACCGTGCGGCCACGTCGGCCGGTTTCGCGGCCGGCTTGCTGGTCAATTATGCTTACCATGCAAAACTGACTTTCCGCGCCGAGGCCAGCTCGCACAATTTTGCGCGCTTCCTGTGCGTGGTTGCGCTGAACTACCTGCTGACAATGGCTTGCGTTGCCGCGTCGGTTGCACTGACCGGCGATGCGCTGCCAGGAAAGCTGGTATCGCTGCCGCTGGTGGCGATCAACGGCTTTTTCCTCAGCAAATACTGGACCTTCAGGTAAATGGAATTTCGCCCGATACAGTTTGACCAGGAATCGCTGGCGCAATACTGCGCCCTGTTCGCCGCCTGCTTCCCCGGCAGCGACAAGTTCACGCCCGCCTACGTGGCCTGGCTGTATTGCGCCAACCCGGACGGGCGCGCCGTCGGCTACGACGCCTGGGAAGGCGAGCGCCTGGCGGCCCACTATGTGTGCGTGCCGGCAATGGCCCGCGTCAATGGCGCCGCGGTGCGTGTGCTGCTGTCGCTTAACACCGCCACCCATCCCGACTTCCAGGGCAAGGGCTTGTTCACCAAGCTGGCCGACCAGACTTTCCGGGCCGGCGCCGACCAGGGTTTTGACGGCGTGTACGGCGTGGCCAATGCCAACAGCACGCCCGGCTTCATCCGCAAGCTGAGCTTCCAGCTGGTGCGCCCGCTCGAAGCGCGGGTCGGTATGGGCCGCTTGCATCTCGACGGCCAGCCGGCCGCGCCCTTGTCCTTCGAACGCATGTGGAACCCGGCCAGCATCGGCTGGCGCTGCGCCAATCCGAACAACCCGGTACGCTGGCGCACGGCCGGCAGCCAGGTGCAGTTCCACGCGCCGGCGCTGATGGCGGGCGTGCCGGCCTACGCCGAACTGGCGCACGCCGATGTGCCGCTGGACGGCAAGGAGGGCATGATCATGCCGCTGCGCCTGTTCATCGGCCTGGCGCCCGACGCCGTGGCCAGCTACTGGAACTACGCCAGCATTCCACAGCGGCTGCGGCCTTCGCCCCTGAACCTGATCTACCGCTCCTTCGTGCCGCGCGTGGCGGCGCTGGACCCGGCCCTGATCCGTTTCTCCTTCCTCGATTTCGATGCCTACTGACGCCGTCGCCCTGTTCCTGTTCGCCCACCAGGACGACGAATACGGGGTGTACCAGGAGCTCGACGCCTGCCGCCAGCGCGGCATGCGCGTGCGCTGCGCCTACTTCACCGACGGTGCGGCGTCCGGCGTGTCGGCCACCACCCGCAATGCCGAATCGGTGGCCGTGCTGGCCCAGCTGGGCGTAGCGAAGGACGATATTTTCTTTGCCGGCGAAACGCTGGGCATTCCCGACGCCGGCCTGCCGGCCCACCTGGACCGCGCCGCCGACTGGCTGCGCGACTGGTTCGCCAGCCAGGGCGCGATCGGCGCCGTCTACGTGATGGCATGGGAAGGCGGGCACCACGACCACGACGCGCTGCATGCCGTCACCGTGCATATCGCCGCGGAACGGGGCGAGCTGGACAAGGTCAGGCAGTTCGCGCTGTACAACGGCGCGCGCATCATGCCGCCGTTTTTCCGCACCCTGTCGCCGCTGCCCGAAAACGGTCCGGTCCAATCGCAGCGCCTGTCCTGGGCCATGCGCCTGCGCTGCCTGCGCTGGTGCCTGTCGTATCCGTCCCAGTACAAGACCTGGCTCGGCCTGTTTCCGTTCGCGCTGTGGGCCTACCTGGTGGTCGGCAAACAGTCGCTGCAGGCGGTGAGCCTGCAACGCACGCTCGAACGCCCCCATGCGGGCACGCTGTACTACGAACACCGCCGCTTCTACACCTGGCCCGAGATGCAGGCGCGCCTGGCCGCCTGGCGCGGCAATGCCCGAAAGCACACCCATGAAACCTGACACCGCCCGCACCGGGCCGCCGCTGGTCGTCGACCTCGACGGCACGCTGATCCATTCCGACCTGCTGTGGGAAGCCATCGTGCTCTTCCTCAAGCAGCACTTGCTGCAAATCTGGCGCCTGCCGCTGTGGCTGCTTTCCGGCAAGACCGGCTTCAAGGACAAGCTGGCCGCCGCCGTCGTGTTCGACCCGGCCCACCTGCCCTACGACCGCCCGCTGGTGGCGCTGATCGAGGCCGAGCGCGCCAAGGGCCGCCTGGTGATCCTGGCCACCGGATCGGAACGCCGCTTCGCCGAGCTGGTGGCCGGCCATTTGAAACTGTTCGATGCGGTGCTGGCCACCGAGGATGGCCACAACCTGACGTCGCACAACAAGGCCGCGCGCCTGGCGGAGATCTACGGCGAGGGCGGCTACGACTATATCGGCAATTCGCGGGCCGACGTGGCGGTGTGGCAGCGCAGCCGCCATGCCTACTCGGTGACCGCCACCCAGTTCCAGCTGGGCGCAGGACGCGCCACCGAACAGATGGGCAGCGCGCGGCGCGGCTGGGGCGGCGCCCTGCTCAAGGCCATGCGCCCGCGCCAGTGGCTCAAGAACATGCTGGTGTTCGTGCCCATGCTGGCCGGACACGCCATCGGCCTGGACACCGCGCTCGCATCGCTGGTGGCCTTCATCGCCTTCTCGCTGTGCGCATCGAGCGCCTACCTGCTCAACGACGCGCTCGACGCCCACGACGACCGCATCCACCCCACCAAGCGCAAGCGCCCGATCGCGGCCGGCACCCTGCCGATCCCGATCGCCTTGCTGGCCAGCCCGCTGCTGGCCATGGCGGCGCTGCTCATGTGCGCGCTGTACGATCCGCTGCTGTTGCTGGCGGTGCTGGTCTACTTCATCAGCACCCTGTGCTACTCGGTGTACCTGAAGCGCCTGCTGATGGTCGACATCGTGACCCTGGCCATCCTGTACAGCCTGCGCATCCTGGGCGGCAGCGCGGCCACCCATATCGAACCGTCGTTCTGGCTGCTGGCCTTCTCCTTCTTCATCTTCCTCAGCCTGGCGCTGCTCAAGCGCCACAGCGAACTGTTCAACCTGCACAAGCAGGGCAAGGAAAAAAGCAGCGGACGCGGCTACACCACGGCCGACAAGACACCGATCGGCGTGATGGGCATCAACAGCGCCTTCATGTCGCTGCTGATCTTCATGCTCTACTTTAATTCGCCGAACGTGCTGCAGCTGTATCCGCACCCGGCCTGGCTGATGGGCATCGTGCCGCTGATGGCCTTCTGGCTGGGGCGCCTGTGGACGCTGTCGTTCCGCGGCCTGGTCAATGAAGATCCGGTCCTGTACGTCAGCAAGGATCCGGCCAGCCTGGTGATCGTGGCCCTGTGCGGGGCCCTGGCCGTCGCGGCCAGCATCTGAAAGCGCGCAACATGAATCCACTGTTCATCGGCTATCTCTGGTGCGCCCTGGCGGCGCTGGCAAGCGCGCTGGCCACGCTGCTCATCAAGGTGTCCAACACCCACGGGGCGGACTTCAATATCGTGCGCCTGGCCTGGCTGGGCGGCGCCGCCTTCACCTACGTCCTGGGATTCGCCTGCTACTCGGTGGCCTTGCAAAAGCTGGAAATCAGCCTGGCTTACCCGGTCATGACCGGGATCGCGATGGCCATGGTGGCCGTGCTGGGTTTCTGCTTCCTGAACGAGGCCATGAGCTGGTCGAAGGCGGCCGGCATGCTGCTGATCGCCGCCGGCGCCTTCGCGCTGACGCGCTAACAACAAAAAGCCCGCACGAAGCGGGCTTTTTCCTGTCCAATCGGTGCAACAGAATTACTTGGCCTTGCGACGGCGCGCTGCGAACAGGCCCATCAGGCCCAGGCCCAGCAAGGCCACGCTGCCCGGTTCCGGTACGGCGCGGATGGTGGTCGTGAAATAGCTGGTGTTGTTCAGGTCGGAGTTGCCGGACCAGATCCAGGTCGCCGAATCGGCGATGTTCGGACGGAAGCCCCAAGGAGCGACGCCGTCGTTGCCGTGGGTCGATACAGCGCTGTAGGCATTGCCGAAACCGGTGGTGTTGGCCATCCAGTCGGTGGCGTTGGTGGTCAGGAAGGTGCCGTTATTCGAAAACTGGTGGGTGCCGCCCGCGAGCGAGAATTCGCCCAGGAAACCGGCCACGCCGCCCTGGTCGTAACCGTACACGTGCAGGTAATAGGTGGTGCCGGCGACCAGCGCGGTGTTGTGGGTGTAGGTCGCGCCCCAGTTGTTGCCGCTGCCGATGGCAGTGCCTGCCACGGTGTTGCTGGTCGAAATGTACATGGTGTAGCCATTGTCGACGCTGACGCTACCGGTGAGGGTACCGGCCGAGGCGCCTGCCGACAGGACGAGTGCGCTTGCAGCGATGGCGCTTAAGATCCAGCTTGTTACTTTAGTCACAAGGTTTCCCGAAAGTAGATTTTACTTACTACAAGCAACTTCTGTGCCCGCGAAGAAATAGTCTTTCAATACAGGGACTTAGCCCGCGCACTGCCCCGTTAAAATTGCGCACTGTAAAGTTTGTCGACAGGTCTACCGCTCTGGCCGGGCGCCAATCTCGATATTCGACAGCGCCAGGCCGAGCTCCCGTTCGTCGCTGCCCTGCCCGAGCGACTTCGGCGACACCGGATTGGGCACCTCGATGGTCAGGCTGCGCACGGTGCCGTCGGTCTCGAATTCAAAATTGCGCTCCTGGCGCTTGTGCGCCAGCTGGAAGGTCTTGCGCTGCCCGCCCACCACCATCACGAAGTCTTTTCCGAAATTGCTGTGAAAACCGTTGGCGCTGATCCGCACCGTCATCGACTTGGGCAGCGGCTGGGCGAAATTGAGGGTGACGGTTTTCCCGGTCGACCAGCTGCCCCAGGATTCCGGCTGCCACAAGCCGGTAGTCGAGGTCAGCACGCCGCCGGCCAGCGGATCGGACAACTCCACCCGCGCCACCGTGCGGGCGTCGCTCGCGACCCGGATCAGCGCGAACTGGTCGCCCTGGAGTTCGGGTTTGACGCCGGCCGGGAGCGGGTGCGGGCCGACCACCAGCAGCAGCGGGTTGCGCGGCGATAGTTCCTCGAGGCGCAAGGGCGCACCGGGCTCCAGGTCCAGGATCTGGGCGCGCGGGCTGTCGATGTGGAACAGGGCCCGCAGCAGGTTGCCGCCATTGCCCGCCACGACCAGGCCGGCCGCCTGTTCCTTGCCCAGGTGCTTGACGGTGGCTTGCACCGCGCGTTCCCATTCATTGGGCATGCGCGAACCGCGGAACATCTTGTTCAGGTTGTCGCCGGAGACGAGCAGCACCAGCGGCAGCAGCGCAAAGATGAACAGTTTCCCGCCCAGGCGCGCGCGCCATGCCCACGCGGCGATCACCAGCACGGACAGCCAGGCCAGGGCGCGGAAGGCGCCGGGCTCGCGCGTGAGCGCCGCCAGTTCCGGGGTATCGGTGATGCCCACCGAGTACTGCGGCATCAGCGATGACCATGCATACAGCACCAGGCCCGCCAGCGGCAGCGCCAGCAGCACGCGCTTGGGCAGCGGCGCTTCGACCGCCGTGTCCTTCAGTGCCGCCGCCGCCACGATCAGCAGCAGGGGGAACACGAAATCGTAGTAGCGCAGGTGCAGGCGGAAGCCTTCCGGCGAGCCGGGCGCGGCCAGGCTGGCGGTGAACATGATGGTCAGGGCCATGGCCGCGCCCAGCGTGAGCAGCGCGAAGACTTGCAAGGCGCGGCGATCGGCACCGGCCGCGCTGCGGAGTCCCTTGTCGGACGCATGCAGCAGCAGCGTGGCGACCGGCATGGCCAGCAGCAAGGCCAGCGCCAGCACATGCCCCTTCAGGCTGTCCAGCGCGGCCGGCAGCAGGGCCAGCAGGCGCGCGAGGCCGCCGCTGTTCTGGCTGACGTGGCCGCCATAGAAGTTGCCGAACAAGCTCAGTCCGGCGGGGCCCGCCAGCGCATACCCGAGCGCCATGCGCACCGCCACCATGGCGGCCACGGCGGCCACCATCATGGCCAGGGTGCCCAGCCACCAGCGCGGCTTGCGCTCGCCGGCCACGCCCAGGTAAAGCATGAAAGCGAGCAGCGCGGGCAGCAGGAACAACCCGTGCACTTTCACCAGGCTCATCAAGCCGAGGACGGCGCCGCCGGCCAGGCCGTAGGCCACCGGATGCAGGCCGCGCAAGCTCAATGCCACCCACGCGAACAGGCAGAAACCCGTGAAGTACATGGTCTCGGGCATGAAGTAGGCGGTGTGCGCATTGATCGGGGCCAGCAGCGCCATGACCACGATCCAGGCGGCCACGCGGGCATCGCACACGCGCCGCGCGATCAGGTAGAGCAAGGGGGCGGCGCCGACGTACAGCAGCACATTGATCAGGCGCGCGCATTCCAGGAAGCCGGTGCCGCAGGCATTGGTGGTGCGGAACAGCGCGAAGTACAGCCAGGACGGCACGATCGATTCGGCGAACGGCAACAGGCGCGCATTGCTGCTGTACGACCATTCGTCGGCGAAGACCATCGGATAGAGGCCCGTGTTGCGCGCCACGAGGAAGATGGACAGCCCGATGAGCGCCAGCACGAAGCCGTAGGCGCGGAAAAAAGCAGTGGCGCGGGACGCTGGCTGGCGCAGTGACATGGTCGGTTCCGGAAATGACGAGACCGGCGATTTTAACTGATTTCCCGGACCCGCCTCGCGTACAATTGCCCTTCTTGTAACTAGCCTGCCCTCCCGATGCTCCTCGACGCAGCCACCCGGCGCTTTTCGCTAATCCTCCTTCTCGTGCTGGCCGCCTTGCTGGCCCTGGTCAAGCCGAATCCGAACGGCGACGTGGTCGAATATTCGCTGACCACGATCGCCATGGCCTCGCACGGCACGCCGGACATCCGCCTGGACGACATCGCGCGCGGGCGCGTGCTGCTGCCGCAGCTGGCCGAACCGTATGGCATGCTCGAGAAAGGCATGCGCGCCAACGACAAGATTTTGTACGCGGCCTTCACGCGCGGACGCGACGGCGACGTGTATGCGATTCACTTCTTCGGCTATTCGGCCCTGGCTGCCCTGCCCTACAAGCTGTTCGAGCTGGCCGGCGCCGACCCGATGAAGGGCTTCCAGGTCGTCAACCTGGCCGCCATCTTCCTCCTTGGCCTGTGCTTCCTGCGCCTGTTCAAGTCAGAGGCCAGGGCCTTCATGGCGCTCGCCCTGTTCATGCTGTGCGGCGGCATCCTGTACTGGAGCTGGACCAGCCCGGAATGCCTGGGCGCGGCGGCGTTGCTGGCGGGCCTGGTGCTGTTCTGCAGCGGCGCCCCGCTGCGCGGCGCCCTGCTGGCCGGCCTGGCGGCGCAGCAGAATCCCACCATCCTGGCCTTCTTCGGCTTCGCCCCGTTGCTGCATGTGTGCCTGCATTACGACGCCGCCATCAGCCCGGCCGCCAACGTCATGCGCTTCCTGAACCGCCGCCACGCCGCCGCCCTCCTGGCCGGCATCGCGCTGTTCGCCGTGCCGCCGCTGTTCAACCTGTGGCAGTTCGGCGTACCGAACATCATCGCGCGCCTGTTTTCCGACCCCACCTTCATCGGCGGCACGCGCCTGGCATCCTTCTTCTTCGACCTGAACCAGGGCATGCTGATCGCCATTCCGGGCGTGCTGCTGGCGCTGGCCATATGGGGCTGGACCAGCGTGCGGCGCGACGCCGTGGTCCTGGCGCTGTGCGCCGCCTTCACGCTGGCGCTGGCGCTGCCGGCACTGGCCGTATTGAACTGGAACTCGGGCGCTGCGGGCGTGATGCGCTACGCCTTCTGGGCCGGCATGCCGCTTGTGTTCGCGCTGGTGTGGCGCCTGCAGGCAGCGCCGCGCTGGCCGCTCGCGCTGCTGGTCGCGCTCGGCCTGGTGCAGGCCGCGTGCATGGTCAGCGCGCGCAGCTACAGCTATGTGGAATTCAGCCCGGCCGCGCGCCTCATGATGCGCGTCGCGCCGCAGCTCTATCATCCCGAACCGGAAATTTTCGTCGAGCGCCTGGGCCACCACGACAACTACTATTCGCCCAGCGAAGTCTATGTGCGCAGCGTGGGCGGGGTGCCCGTCACCACGCTGTACAACACGCAGCATCCGGGCATCGCCGAGAAGGTGTGCGGCAAGGGCGGCGCCATCGCGGCGGACAACGACCATAGCGACAGCTACCGCGGCTGGCGCTACGTGCACGGGCCGGTGCGCTGCACCGGCGGCAGCGCGGCGCTGACGACGTACGGGCTCGAACAATTCAAGGCCGGCAATCCGGTGCAGCTGGAAAGCGGCTGGAGCGCCCCGGAAGCCGGCGGCGGCAACTGGGACGGCGCCTGGTCGCAGGGCAAGCGCTCGCGCATCGTCATTGCCCTTGCCGGCGGCGCCCGTCCTGCCAGCCTGACCCTGCTCGGCCAGTACTTCAAGGGCAATACGCGCACGCGCGTGAGCGTCAACGGGGTCGATATGGGATGGCACAAGCTCGACGTGCCCGCCGCCATCGCACTGGCGCTGCCGGCGCCGGCGCCGGCGGTGCTGCAGGTCGAACTGGAACACGAAGCGCCGCAAGCGCCCGGCGGCGCCGATACGCGCGAACTGGCCTTCTTCCTGCGCCAGGTCACGCTGCAGTAAAGGCG
>Ga0187843_10000295_pt1 | contig 37560 bp, 21 predicted proteins | sample SpaLakP09_SKY_43_FD_134516 | JGI IMG/M metagenome (GOLD analysis project Ga0187843, IMG submission 134516) | Oligotrophic lake water microbial communities from Sparkling Lake, Wisconsin, USA - SP09_SKY_43 | ecosystem: Environmental > Aquatic > Freshwater > Lake | place: USA: Sparkling Lake... | reverse complement strand
TCGCCTTGAGCGTGTCCAGGATGCATGGCACGAAGTCCGGCTGGCGTACCTGCACGGCGCTGACGTTGACGGCGATGACCACCGGTTGCCGTCGTCCCGGGCGATTCCAGCGCACCGATTGGCGGCAGGCCTGCTCGAAGACCCAGTGACCCAGTGGCAGGATCAGCCCCGAGGCCTCGGCCACCGGGATGAAGATGCCCGGCGAGACGCTGCCACGGAAAGGACTGTTCCAGCGCGCCAGGGCTTCCACCCCGATCAGCCGTCCGGCCTGGTCGCGCTGGGGCTGGTAGTGCAGCAGGAATTCGCTACTGCCGATGGCGCGCCGCAGGTCGCTTTCCAGCCCGGTGCGGAAATGCAGCGCCTGTTCCATCTGCTGATCGAACACGCAGCAGGTATTGCGGCCTTTCTGCTTGGCCGCGTACATGGCCAGGTCGCCCCGGCGCAGCAGGTCTTCGACGCTGGCGCCATCGCCTTGCATGAGGGTGACGCCGACCGAACAGGTGGCGAAGTGACTGAGCCCGTTCAGGTCGAAACGCTGCTCCATGGCCGCGACGATGCGTTGGCCGAAGTGCAGGGCGGCGTCCTGCGCCACCTCGCCCCCGGACTGCGACTGCTCGCACAGCACCACGAATTCGTCGCCGCCCAGGCGCGCCACCAGGCCCTCACCGGCCAGTTCCTTCAGGCGCGCGGCGATCTGGCACAGCAGGCGGTCGCCGATGGAGTGGCCCAAGGCATCGTTGATATCCTTGAAGTTGTCCATATCGATGAAGAACAGCGCCGCCGCGTGCCCCTGGCTGCTGGCAGCGCCGATCTTGTCGAGCAGCAGGCGCCGGTTGGGCAGGCCGGTCAGCGGATCATAGAAGGCCAGTTGCCGGGTTTCGTCCTGCAAGCGCTTCTGGCTGCTGATGTCGATCTGGGTGCCCACGTAGTGGCTGATGCGCCCGTCAGGATCAATGACGGCCGTCAGGGTCACCACGGCGCAGAAGGTCGTACCGTCCCTGCGCCAGACCCGCAATTCCCCTTGCCATTTGCCGTCGCGCTGCACCAGTGCCCATAGCCTGGTGCGGAAATCGTCGTTGTCTTCGTCGCGCTGACAGGGCAGCAAGCCGCCCTCGGGCAGCTCGTGCAGCCGATATCCCGTCAGTTCGGTAAAGGCTGCATTGGCGTCCAGAACCTTGCGCCCGGCATCCATGACCCAGATCGCTTCGGAGGAGTGGAAGGCGGCCGCCGCAATGCGCAGCGAGATTTCGCTCTGCTGCAGCCGGGCGGTGCGGCGTGCCACTTCGCGCTTGAGGTAGGCGGCTATCAGCAGGGCGCAGGCCAGCAGCACCAGGGCGCCTCCCAGCAGCCACCAGAGATAGTTGGGCACGCTGGTGTTGCCGCGTCCCCATTTGCGCAGGATGTCGAAGTAGATGGAGGCGGGATCGGCCTGCCATTGGGCCAGCGTGCGGTCGATGGCGGCCAGGATCTCGGGCGCCTGCTGGCGGCCGCTGACGAAGAATAGCTTCACCGGCTGGAACACGATGCTGGTATCGGCCAGCTGGTAGCGGTCGGCCAGCATGTCGCCCGCTTGCTGGCTGGCAATGATGCCGTCGATCTCGCCTGCGGACGCCATCCTGAAACCGGACTCGATATTGTGCAGCGGCACCAGCCGGACCTTGATGCCGGAGTTGTCGACCAGGTTGCGGAAGTAATTGGCCTGGACCGAGTTTTCCAGCAGGCCGATCTTCTTGTCCTTGAGATCAAAGACCGAATTGATGACGACGCCGCGATTGCGATACAGGATGGACCAGCTGTAGAGCGCCGGCACCGCAGGGAACTGCAGGACCTTGGCGCGTTGCTCGTTCCACGCGACGTCGGGCAGCAAGTCGAGCTGGCCGTTTTCCACCTGCTGCAGGCAGGCCTGCCATTCACAGGGGACGAAGCGCAGCTGCCAATGTTCGCGCTCGGCGATCAGGCGGATCAGGTCGATGTGCAGGCCGGTGGCCGTGCCTTCGCCATCAAAGAAGATCTTGGGGGGATTTTGATAAACCCCGACTGTGAGAACCTTGCCAGGGGCAGACGTGGGATTGGGTGGCGCTGTCTGAGCATGGGCCGCCATCGAGCTGCAGCAGATGAGCAGCCATAGCAGCGACCTTGACAGCTTGTTGCGCAAGCGCCGGGAACGACGCGCGGATGCCGCCCTGTCCCCCGTCGCAGCCAGAATGGGTACTGGAATCTTCATGTTGCCTGCGCCTGTCCCTGATTGGTTTTTTGACTACTTTATAGGACATCCAACCAAATGGAAACCATTATCGGCGCAGGCCGCCCCTGCGAGGGTGTGATCAGAAGAAGCCCTGGGTCGGCAGCCTGACCTGGTTTGCGCTCAGGTTGCCCAGGGCGTAGGCCTTGTGCGAGGTGGGGTTGTGGGTGGAGATGGTGCGGATGTTGCGCCAGTGGCGATCCAGGTTGAACTGGGCGAGGGTGGCCGAGGCCCCGGCGATATCGAACAGCGCCGTGGCGGCGTGATGGGCGATGCGGTCCACCGTGATCTTGGCGCGGGCGGCGGCAGCGGCCGCATCCTGCAGACGATCATCGGCGTCAGCCGCATTGGCCTTCAGGGCGGCATAGGCGCGGTCAGCTTCGGCGGCTGCGGCCAGCACCACGGCGCGGGTGGCGAAGGCATCGGCATCGCGTTCTCCGAGGGCAGTCAGCAGGATGGGATCCTGTGCGGCCGAGGGCGTGGGGGCGTAGTAGTAGTTGCGCTTGCGCTTGCTCAACAGGGCGGCGCCATCGCGCGCCACGGCGCTGACCACGCCGGCGATCACCGAGGTCAGGAAGAGCTGGGCGATGGTCGAGCCGAAGACGGCCTGGCGCACCGGCACCTGGTCCGGCAGGACCACTTCATCGGCGGCTACCACCACGTTCTCGAAGACGGTCGTACCGCTGCCGGTGAGGCGCTGGCCCATGCCGAACCAGTCGTCGACGGTCTGCACGCCTTCACGCTGGCGCGGCAGCAGGACCACCGCGCGGCGGCCATCTTCCACTGACACCGTCACGTGCAGCCAGTCGGCGAAGAGCGAGCCGGTGGAGTAGAACTTCTGGCCGTTGAGCACGTAGTGATCACCCTGGCGCACCAGGCGGGTGGCCAGGGGCGAGTTGCCGCCGATCTGGGGCTGGCCCAGTTCGGTGTGGGAAGCCCCGACCAGGTCACCGGCCCGCACGCGCTCGCGCAGGCGCTGCACGCCGGCGTGCTGCAGGGGCGCATTGAGCAGGCGTTCGACGGCGACGTGGTGATTGCGCCAGATGTGGGCCACATTGGGATCGGCCGCACCCAGCTGGATGGCCGTATCGAGGGTCTCGACGAAGGTGGCGCCGCCGCCGCCGTAGTCGGCATCGAGGCGGCCGGCACCGAAGCCGGTGGCCTTGACTTCGGCGATGACGTCAAAGGGTTGTTCGCGCTGGGCGTCGCGCTGGGCAGCGCCATCGGCGATGCGTTGCAGGAGGTCGGGGGAGATTTTGCTCATGAGGTCGTGTCCGGTGTCGGCCTTGCGGCGGATGGCAAGGATGCGGACATCATAGGGTCACGAAGCGCCGGACCAAACTGCGAATTTCTTCTTAGCTTGCGCGGGCGGCGCATACTGCCGCCCGCGCGGCTTTCAGCGGCTGCGCAGGCCGACGATCAGCGCCAGCCCCAGGGCGGCCGCACCGATCAAAAAGGTGCTGAGGTGATGGCCGTTGCTCACCGCATAAAGCGCAGAGTAGGCGTAGCCACCCAGCGCCTGGGCCAGCGCAAAGGCGACGGTGAGACGGCTCCAGATGGCCTCGCGCGCGTGGGCGTCGTCGCTCAGGCCATGCAGCCGTGCCAGCGCCAGCGGCACCACCCCGGCGGGGAAGGAACCGATGATCACGGCCAGTACCATGAGCGCCGCCAGCTGACTGACCAGCCCCAGCGCCAGCACCGCCAGCAGCTGTACGCCGAATGCTGCCAGCATCGACGTGCGTGCGCCCCAGCGGTCCGCCGCCCAGCCATAGAACAGCGGGCCGACCGAGGCGCCGATACCATAGGCCACCCAGGTGGCTGACCCCAGGGCAGTGCCGTGGTTGAGCTCGCGGGCAATGTAATCGACCAGGAACAGCATTTCCGGCACCAGCCCCAGCGCGGCCAGGGCGTACTGCACGAAGAGCAGGCGCAATGCCGGGGATAGCGGCGCCTTCTTCATGGAGGTCATGCTGCGCACCGCAGTGTGATCGTGCGCCGGCCAGGCAAACCAGCTGGCCGCCGTCAACAGCAGGGCCAGGCCGCCCAGGGCCAGCCAGGTGGCCTGCAGACTCAGCGACAGCATCAGCGGCACCACCGTCCCGGAGAGGATGACGCCGATACCGATCCCGAAGAAGATCGCGCCGCTGGCCAGTCCGCGCTTGCTGTGCGGTACCCGGTGCAGCACCACCCCCGAGACCAGCACCATGATGGCGCCGCCGGCGATGCCAGAAAGCAGGCGCCAACAGAAGAACCAGACCTGCGACAAGGGAAACGCACAGCCGATGAAGGACACCGAGGCCAGTAGCGTCATCAGCCGCAGCACGGCCACCGGACCCTGGTAGCGCGCCATGGCGCGGCCCGAGAAGGCGCCGACCAGGTAGCCGGCCAGATTGGCCGCCCCCAGGTAGGCCGCCTGGGAGGCATCGAACCATTGCGCGTGAATCATCACCGGCAACAGCGGCGTGTAGCCGAAACGCGCCAGTCCGATACCGACCAGGCTGGCCACCAGGCCGGCAAAGATGGCCGGCACGTAGCCGGTGGCTGCAGCGCCCGAAGGAGCGGGGGAGGAAGCCATGACAGCCCGCCGGTCAGCGCACCAGCGCGTAGTTGATCGGCACCCAGCGATAGCCGCTGCCATCCTTGACGATATGGCCGATGCCCGGGAAGGACAAGTGCGCACCGGCGATGAGTTCCTTGGCGTCGGCGACGGCGTCGAAGGCCTTGCGGCGATCCTGCTGGGCTTCTTTCTCATCGGTATCGAAGCCGATGGTGATGTCGGGCTGCGGGAACTGCACGGCGGCCACATGGATCATGTCGCCCACGATCAGGAGACGCTGGCCCTTGCTGCTGACCAGGTAGGCGTTGTGCCCGGGCGTGTGGCCGTAGTTGGCCACGCTGGAAATGCCGGGCTGCAGTTGCGTGTCACCTTCGAACGGACGGAATTTGCCGGCGGCAATATAGGGCTTGAGCGACTTTTCGGCGACCTCGAAGAACTCCTGGTTGATGGGGCTGGCCTGGGCCTTGTTGGCGGGATTGAGCCAGTAGTCGGCGTCTTTCTTGTCAGCCCGCACCACGGCCTTGGGGAAGACGCGCTTGCCCTTGTGGGTCAGGCCGGCTTCATGGTCGGGATGCAGGTGGGTCAGGTAGACCTCGTCGACCTGATCGGGGCGGTAGCCGGCGGCCTTGAGGCTGGTGAGCAGATGGCCGCTGTCGGCATCAAGCACGCCACCGGCGCCGGTATCGATGAGGATCAGCTTCTTGCCGGTATTGACCAGGAAGGCATTGACGGACGTCTCCACCGGATCGCTGACGAAGGCAGCCTGCAGGCGCTGCTCCAGGTCTTCCTTGCTGACGCCGCGCAGCATCTTGCCGGCCGGCAGGCGATTGGTGCCGTCGGAGAGCGCGGTGACTTCGATGTCACCGATCATGGTGCGATAGAAACCGGGCTGATTCTTGTGCAGCGGCGCTTCGGCGTAAGCAGCATGCACCACGGCCAGGGCGATGAGGGCGGCAGAGGCTGCAGCCAGCGGACGCAGCAGCGCTGAACGAGTGCGGGAGGGGGGGGGCGAAAACGCGTTTGATGAACGATGCATGGCAAGACTCCTCGGAGAGCGGCAACGCGGCACAGGCCACCACGCCAGACCTGCGCAGGCAGTGAAGGCGGTAACAAGAGCGGCGAAGCAGGGCATGGGCCGCCGTAGTGGCGGGGGACGGGGAGGAGTGTGCGCAGCAGCGGCTGCAGTGTCTAGCTATACGAAAGGATAGGTGGACTGATCCACGGCCAGATGCCTTGCAGTCAAGAGAAGACTGCTGAGCTCTTGCCCTGGCGGAGAGCCAGCGCGTTCCAGAGGGCGCATGCCATTGCCGAAGGCTCAATGCCAGGAGGACCGCTAAAGCAAGGCGCCATCCTACATGGGTATGAGCCGCTGTCCGATGTCTGCCGCTGGCCTGAGTTGCTAACTTGAACCCCATCACGGCGATGCGATAAACCGAACAACAAGAACCGTCGTCCGCCAGATTTCGTCGCCTCGCACGAAGTCCCCGTCAATGAGATGCGACCTCAACAGCAAAGAGAGACAGGCTTTGGACCATCCTTCCTTCCCCGATTTTTCTCCTCGCATCTACGGCGTCGATCCCGACCTGGTTGCACCTGCCGGCTGGGACGATCTGCTGGGCCGCTGTGCAGCCATGGGCTTCGATCACGTCCTGCTGTTGGGCGACCAATGGATAGCCATACCGACCGGCGATGAGGCAACTCATGCCAGTGCTACGCGGCTGGCGGAGATCGGGAAGCTCTGCCAACGGCACAGCTTGCGACTGCTGGTGGATTTCGCGCCGACACGCTTGCGTGCTGATGATCCGATCTTGCTGGATCATCCGGCATGGTTTTCCAGCCCGCCAGGGATGCCGGAAGCGGCCGAGTCCGATCCCTTGCCTGACCCGCGATTCCCGCACACGCTCAGCGCAGCCGATGAGCTGCTCACCCGCCTGCCACGCTTTGATGAGCCCGGCGCAGCCGAGGGTCTGCTGGTGTGGTGGGCGGTGCGCCTCGCGCGTCTGCTGGAGGCTGGCGTGAGCGGATTCGTTTGCCGGGAGCCCGGCAGCATGCCGGTACCTGCATGGCAGCACCTGATGGTCATGGCACGCCGGCAGCAACCGAATTGCCGTTTCCTTGCCTGGACGCCGGGCTGCAGCCACGATCAGCTTGATCAGCTGGTGGGCAGCGGCTTCGATGCCGTGTTCTCTTCGGGTGCCTGGTGGGACTTTCGTGCGCCATGGTTTTTCCGCGAATACCACAAGCTCGCGGCGATCGCCCCGGTGTTGGCCTTCCCGGAAGATCCGGCGGGTCCGCGACTGGCCCGCGCCCTGGGCTTGGACGATCTACAAACGCGCCGAGCAGGCGCATTGCGTGCGTTGCATTTCGCCACCGTCAGCGCAGCCGGCTGGATGATGCCGATGGGCTTCGAATTCGGCCTCACCGAAGCGCTGAGCCTGGCGCGACTGGCTGGCAGCGCAACGCGATTGGCCAACCCGAACGCCTATCAACAGGCGTGTGCGGATGCCGATCTAGATTTCCGTCCGGAGGTGACGGAGGCCAACCGCACGCTCGCGCAAGAGTCCGAGGCCCGTCAACAGGGCCAGGAGAACGGCCAGCTCCGCCCCGCGCGAATTGCCTTGACGCCCCTTAGCCCTCCCGATTCACCGTGGCTCCTCATGGAAAAACAGAGTGCTGCCACGGAGGGCAGCTTGCTCATCGCCATCAATGCTTCTCTAGATCGCTCGGTATGTGTGCAGGATGACAGTTGGCATGAGCGCCTCCGAACCGCTGCAGCGCCTGCGCTCATGGAAGAGCTGGTCCTCGCGCCGGGTGCCGTGACACGGTGGCCGATGACGCCGCTGCAGGCCGTGCCTGGTGAACTGGACCAGACAAGGCCAGCGTCGCCTGATATGCGCGCCCGCCGCATTGCCATCGAGCGGGTCACGCCTGCCGTCGATGCAGGCCGCTTTGCTGCCAAACGCATGGTCGGCGAGCACTTCATCGTCGGTGCCGATCTCTTCATGGATGGCCACGATCATCTTGCCGCCGAGGTACTGGTGCGCGCAGCCGACGAAACGCAATGGCAGCGCATCCCCATGCAACCGGACGTCAATGATCGCTGGCAGGCCCGGGTGTCCGTCACCCGGCTGGGCCGGCATTACTTCTGCATTGAAGCCTGGAGTGATGAGTTCGAGACCTTCCATGACGGCCTGCAGAAAAAGCGTACCGCGGGGCAGGACGTTTCGCTGGAACTGGAAGAAGGATGCCTGCTCATCGCCCGGCTGGCCAAGGAAGCGGCAGAACGCAAGGTGGACGAGGACGTGCTGGAAGCTAGTACCGCCTTGCTGAAGTCCTTGCGTTCCGCAACCGCGAGGAAGAAGCGCAGCGCCGATCCGCAGGCGGAGGCCGACAAGCGGCTCGCCTTGCTGTGCGCAGAAAGCACCAGAGAACTGGTGCGTCAGTTGGCCGGGCCAGCAGGCGCGCGCGCTTTTCTTGCGCGCAGCCCGGTGGAATACCCGGTCGAGGCGGAACGTGCGGCGGCACGCTTTTCCAGCTGGTACGAATTGTTCCCCCGATCGCAAAGCGGAAGCATCGCCGAGCATGGGACCTTCGATGACGTCATCAAACGCTTGCCCGCCATCAGCGCAATGGGGTTCGATACGCTCTATTTCCCACCCATCCATCCGATCGGAAAGACACATCGCAAGGGGAAGAACAACAGCGTCACGGCTGCCGAGGACGATCCCGGCAGTCCCTATGCCATCGGCAGCGAGGCAGGAGGGCACGATGCCATCCATCCGCAACTCGGCTCGCTGGAAGACTTCCTGCGCTTGCGGGATGCAGCGGCGGGACACGGGCTCGAACTGGCCCTCGATTTCGCGATTCAATGCTCGCCTGATCATCCTTGGCTGAAGGAACATCCGGGCTGGTTCGCCTGGCGTCCGGACGGATCGATGCGCTATGCCGAGAATCCGCCAAAGAAATACCAGGACATCGTCAACGTCGACTTCTACGCGGAACAAGCCATTCCCGATCTGTGGCTGGCCTTGCGCGATATTGTGGTCTTCTGGGTGCAACAGGGCGTTCACGTATTTCGTGTCGATAACCCGCATACCAAGCCTTTCCCGTTCTGGGAATGGATGATCGCCTCGGTACGCAGCCGCTACCCGCAGGTGATCTTCCTGTCGGAGGCGTTCACCCGGCCGAAGCCGATGTACCGGCTGGCCAAGGTGGGGTTCTCGCAGTCCTATACGTATTTCACCTGGCGTCATGGCAAGCAGGAGCTGATCGACTATCTGCTCGAATTGACGACGGATCGCGGCGATGCCGCGCAGCCTTGCGATTTCTATCGTCCCCATTTCTTCGTTAACACACCCGACATCAATCCTGCTTTTCTTCAGCGCTCCGGCCGCGCTGGCTTCCAGATTCGCGCTGCGCTAGCGGCGACTTTGTCCGGACTGTGGGGTGTGTATAGCGGTTTCGAGCTGTGCGAGGCCAGCGCGGTGCCGGGGAAAGAGGAATATCTCGATTCCGAAAAATACGAGATCCGCAGCTGGGACTGGCAGCGTCCCGGCAACATCATTGACGACATTACGCTGCTCAACCGCATCCGCAAGGAGAACCCGGCGTTGCAGACCCATCTCGGCGTGCGTTTCCTGCCGGTCAGCAACGAACACATTCTCTGCTTCGTCAAGTCCACACCGGCCATGCCTTCCGGCTCGTTCAGCACCGGTGATGCGCAGCGATTCGGTGACAACACGGTGCTCGTCGCCATCAATCTCGATCCATTCCAGTCCCGTCAAGGCGATCTCGCATTGCCGCTTGCAGGCTTTGGTATCGCCGATCAAGGCGAACAGGCGCGCCTGCAGGTGGAAGACCTGCTCAATGAGCAACGCTTCACATGGATGGGCACACATCAGTCGGTCGTTCTGGATCCGCGTGACCGGCCTTATCGCATCTGGCGCATTCGCGCAGGGGAGACATGAATTGAATACGATCAAGGAGAGCGGATTGTCCGATGGACAGCAGCCGTCCACGCCGGGGATGGGGCATGTCAAGATGCCTGACGGTGAAACCAGGGATGCGCCACGCAAGCGTTCGGCCAGGGCCAGGCAGAGCAGGAGCGGCATGCAGTTCACCCGCGACCCGCTGTGGTACAAGGATGCAGTGGTCTACCAAATTCACGTCAAGTCGTATTTCGATGCCAACGACGATGGCATTGGCGACTTTGCCGGATTGATCCAGAAGCTGGATTACATCAAGGGTCTGGGCGTGAACACGATCTGGTTGCTGCCGTTCTATCCGTCACCGCGACGCGATGATGGCTACGATATTTCGGAATACAAGAACGTCCATCCGGACTACGGCAACATGAGCGATGTGCGCCGTTTCATCGCGGCCGCCCACGACCACGGCTTGCGCGTCATCACCGAACTGGTGATCAACCACACCTCGGACCAGCATCCCTGGTTCCAGCGTGCGCGCCATGCCAAGCCCGGCTCGGCAGCGCGCGATTTCTATGTCTGGTCGGATGACGACAAGAGTTATGCAGGCACCCGCATCATCTTCGTCGACTCGGAAAAATCCAACTGGACCTGGGATCCGGTAGCCAAGGCCTATTTCTGGCATCGCTTCTATTCGCATCAGCCGGATCTCAATTTCGACAATCCGCTGGTCATGAAGGCGGTGTTGAACGTGATGTCCTTCTGGCTCGACCTTGGCATCGACGGCTTGCGCCTGGATGCCGTGCCCTATCTGATCGAGCGCGAAGGCACATCCAACGAGAACCTGCCTGAGACGCATGCCATCCTGAAACGAATTCGCGCCGAACTGGACCGCAAGTATCCGGACCGCATGTTGCTGGCCGAAGCCAACATGTGGCCGGAAGACGTGCAGCAGTATTTCGGCGAGAACGATGAATGCCACATGGCCTTCCATTTTCCGCTGATGCCGCGCATGTACATGGCGCTGGCCAGCCAGGATCGCTTCCCGATCACTGACATCCTGCGCCAGACACCCGCCATCCCGGCCGATTGCCAATGGGCCATCTTCCTGCGCAATCACGATGAACTGACGCTGGAAATGGTGACCGATGCCGAGCGCGATTACCTGTGGAATTTCTACGCCCCCGACCGCCGTGCTCGCATCAACCTTGGCATACGACGCCGGCTGGCACCGCTGGTGGAGCGCGACTGGCGTCGCATTCAACTGCTCAACAGCTTCCTGCTCTCGATGCCGGGTACGCCCGTGATCTATTACGGGGATGAAATCGGAATGGGCGACAACATCCACCTGGGCGACCGGGATGGTGTGCGCACCCCGATGCAATGGACGCCGGACCGCAACGGCGGCTTCTCGCGTGCCGATCCCGCTCGCCTGGTATTGCCGCTGCTGATGGATCCGCAGTACGGCTACCAGACCATCAATGTCGAGGCGCAGAGCGCAGACCGCCACTCCATGCTCAATTGGATGCGCCGTCTGCTCAACGTGCGCAAGCAGCACCAGGCGTTCGGGCGCGGCAGTCTCACGCTGGTGTACCCCAGCAACCGCAAGATATTTGCCTACCTGCGGGAGTACACCGAACCCAAGCCGGGAGCGTCCACCGAAACCATCCTGTGCGTGGCCAACGTGTCGCAATCGGCGCAGGCCGTCGAACTGGATTTGTCCGCCTTTGCCGGCCGCATTCCGATCGAGATGATGGGCGGTGCCGCGTTTCCCCCCATCGGGCAGCTGAACTACCTGCTGACCTTGCCTCCGTTCGGGTTTTATTGGTTCCTGTTGGCACCGGAGGCCAACATGCCCTCCTGGTATGCCGCCACCCCGGAACCGCTGCCGGAATACGTCACCCTGGTCTTGCGCAAGGGAGTGCAGGAAATCATGGAGATGCCGGCACGGGCCCTGCTGGAGCAGGAAGTGTTTCCGCAGTACCTGCTCAAGCGCCGCTGGTATGCCGGCAAGCAACGCCAGATTGACAAGGTGGAGCTCAAGGAAGCCACTGCCTTGCCGATGTCCAAAACCCGTCCGGGCGCCTTGCCCATCGTGTTGACCGAGATCGATGTGCATAGCAGCGACAGCAGCCCTGACGCACACGGCGTCGAGCCCGCTTCTCCAGCGGTGCATCGCTATCTGCTGCCGTTGGGCTTCATCCGTGAAGAAGACACGGTCTCGGCGCTGCCGCATCAACTGGCGCTGTCGCGTGTGCGGCGTGGCCGCAATGTGGGTTACCTGACGGACGCGTTCGCGCTCGATTCCTTCATCGTCGGGGTGCTGGAGCTGCTGGCCGGCAGCGCCGACATCAAGACCGGCTCAGGCCGCTTGCGCTGCATGCCGACGGCCGCGTTCGATCCGGCCATCCTCAACTCGGCACTGGAATTGCGCCGCATCACGCAGGAGCAGTCCAACAGTTCAGTGGTCATCAATAACGTGATGATCATGAAGGTGCTGCGGCAGGTCAAGCCGGGCATTCATCCCGAGATCGAGATGGGCCGCTATCTGACCGAGCGCGGCTTTGCCAACGTGGCGGCCACGCTGGGCGAGGTGGCACGCATCTCCGCCGATGGCACGCCGTATGCCCTGATCGTCTTGCAGCGATACATCGACAATCAAGGAGATGCCTGGCAATGGAGTCTGGACACCTTGGAGCGCGCCATGCAAGCGCAGACGCCAGACGAGGCCCGTCAGCAGACGACTGGCCGGGCTCAGGAAAAACTTGGGGCAGATGAGAATCCGGCCTTCGCCGAGCTCATTACCTTCTCACGGCTGTTGGGGCAGCGTCTGGGCGAGATGCACAGCCTGTTGGGCCAACCCAGCGATGATCCGGCCTTCCACCCGGAACTGATCAGCGAGCCGATGTGGCGAGAATGGGCACAAGGAGCTGCGCATCAGCTGGAGGCGGCATTCGAGATCCTGAAGAAGAAGGAAGAGTGGTCCTCTGCCGCCGAGGCGGGCCGTGCGCAGCGACTGCTATCGCAACGGGAAGCCCTGCTGCGCCGGATTGACACGCTGGCGCGCGCAGCGCAAGGGTCGTCCCGCCTGCGTCTGCACGGCGACCTGCATCTGGGACAGGTGCTCATTGGCTCCACCGACCTCTATATCGTCGATTTCGAGGGTGAGCCGGCAAAGCCGCTGGAACAGCGGCGCGCGAAGGGAAGTCCGCTACGTGATGTGGCCGGGCTGGTACGCTCCTTCGATTATGCCGCCGCCTTCGGCAACACGATGGGCCCCACCGATCTGGATGAGGCGGCCCTGGCCAGCAAGAAGCGCATCCTGCAGCGCTTCGCACCCGCCTGCAAGGCGGCGCTGCTGGAGGGATATCGCGCCGGAAATCCGCTGCTGGAGAATGACCTGTCGCTCTGCGCACAAGCGCAGCTGCTGGACCTGTTCACCATGGAAAAGGCCGCGTACGAGATTTGCTATGAAGCGGCCAACCGACCTACCTGGATGCATGTACCGCTGGAGGGCCTGGCCGCTATCGCCGATCGCATCCTGGGTGAGCAAGAGGACAGCTAGCGCATGGATCGTAACGTTTGAATCCGAGGATAAATCTGATGGATAAAGGAGCCACCATGGCAAGCTTGCCAAGCAAGCGTATGGCCGAAGAGGCAGGGCGTCAGCCCTTGAACATCCTGCTGGACGAGGCATTGGCGAGCGCGCTGCTGGAAGGCCGGCTGGGCGATCCCTTTGCCCTGTTGGGGCCACGGGAGATTGCCGATGCGCAAGCGGAGGGCGATTCCGGAGCAGTTCGCAAACGTCTGTGGCTCTGCTGTTATTTTCCTGGCGCGATTGCGGTGCAGGCCTATTCACGGCCCGTCGGCGCGGCGGCCTCCCGAGCGGCATTGCTGGGCAAGTTATCCGAATGGATGCCCGCTACCAGCGAGCCCCCTGCCCACAGCGGCCTCTTCTGCGGCGAGATATCACTCTCTGCGCGCGCAGCCAAGCAAGACGTTCCCTATGTGTTACACGTCACCTGGCCTGGGCCTGACGGCAACGGGGTAGTTCAGGTCACCGAAGACGCCTATGCGTTCGGCCCATTGCTGAGCGATTTCGATCTGCATCTGTTTCGCGAAGGGCGGCATCGGGAGCTGGCCCGGCTCCTGGGATCGCAATTGGTGACGATAGACGGGGTGGAGGGCGTCCGTTTTGCGGTCTGGGCACCCAATGCACGGCGGGTATCGGTGATCGGTGATTTCAATCAATGGGACGGCCGGCGCAACCCCATGCGCTTGCGCCAGAGTGCCGGCGTCTGGGAACTGTTCGTCCCGCGACTGCAGGAGGGTGCGTTGTACAAGTACGAGATCATCGGTCCGCATGGCGAGTTGTTGCCCGGCAAGGCTGACCCGATGGCGCGTGCGACCGAAGTGCCGCCGGCCACCGCTTCGCGCGTGGTGGACGACAGGAAATGGGTGGCCGGCCGATACTGGCAGGATGCGCAGTGGCTGCAGGAGCGCGCGCAACGACAGTCACGTCGGAAGCCGCTGTCGATCTATGAGGTTCATCCTGCATCGTGGATGCGCACGGCCGACCAAGGCGGGCGCAACCTTGACTGGATCGCACTGGCGGACCGCTTGATTCCCTACGTCAAGGGCATGGGTTTTACGCATGTGGAATTGCTGCCGGTGATGGAGCATCCCTTCGGCGGCTCCTGGGGCTATCAGCCCCTGTCACAATTTGCGCCCAGCGCACGCTTTGGTCCGTCCACCGACTTTGCCGCCTTCGTCAATGCCTGCCATACGGCAGAAATCGGCGTGATCCTCGACTGGGTACCGGCGCATTTCCCGTCCGATGCGCACGGCCTGGCTTATTTTGACGGTACGCCCTTGTATGAACATGCTGATCCGCGCGAGGGCTTCCACCAGGATTGGAATACCCATATCTACAATCTCGGACGCCACGAGGTACGCGGATTCCTCATTGCGAGTGCGCTGGAGTGGCTGGAGCATTTCCACGTGGACGGCCTGCGCGTCGATGCGGTAGCGTCCATGCTGTATCGCGACTACAGCCGCAGTGCCGGACAATGGATTCCCAACATTCACGGTGGCCGCGAAAACCTGGAGGCGGTGGATTTCCTGCGCGAGCTCAACCAGACCATTGCAGAGCGCTGCCCGGGGGCGCTGATGATCGCCGAAGAATCCACTGCCTGGCCTGGTGTGACGGCACCGGTAGAGCAGGGCGGCCTGGGATTTTCCTACAAATGGAACATGGGCTGGATGCACGACACGCTGCGCTATGTCGAGCGCGACAGCATCTACCGCCGTTACCATCATCACGACTTCACCTTTGGTTTGATCTACGCCTTTTCCGAAGCCTTCGTCCTGCCCATCTCGCACGATGAAGTCGTGTATGGCAAGGGCACGCTGTTGCAGAAGATGCCCGGCGATGACTGGCAGCGCTTGGCCAATTTGCGCGCCTATCTCGGTTTCATGTGGACGCATCCCGGCAAGAAGCTGCTGTTCATGGGCTGCGAATTTGCCGAGCTCAGCGAATTCGATCCCGACCGCGTCCCGCACTGGGAGCTGCTCGATGATCCCCGCCATCGCGGTGTGCAGCGCCTGGTGAGGGATCTGAATCGCATGTATATGCAGACGCCTGCACTGTATGACGGAGACACCGATGCCCGGGGATTCTCGTGGGTGGTCGGCAACGATGACGTCAACAGCGTCTTCGCGTATCTCCGCCATCCCGTACCCGACAGCACGGAAGCAGACGACGCACCCGTGCTGGTGGTGGTCAACATGACGCCGGTGCCGCGCCACCATTATCGAATCGGGGTGCCGCCGGGCGAGGCAGCCCGATATCAATGGGAAGAGATACTCAATACCGACGCCGATTGCTATGGGGGAAGCAACGCGGGTAACGGCGGCCATCTCACGGCTGAACCGCAAGCGCGGCATGGGCACCCCGCTTGCCTGGTGTTGACCTTGCCGCCGTTGTCGACCCTGGTGTTGCGAAGGTGTTGAAGCGTTTGCCGCCGAATGTGCAGAATTCGGAAAAAAATTCCGTCGGGGTTCGTATCACCATGATCGGCCCCCGACCACGGTGTCAATGGTGCTGTCCGCTTTGATAGCGATTACAATGCGCATGATCTTATGAGTGGAGATCATGAATGCCCAAGGAGAACTATAACGACCTGCTGGCCTTTCTTGCCATCGCACGCGAGGGGAGCTTCACCCGCGCTGCCGCGCAACTGGGTGTGTCGCAATCGGCCTTGAGTCATACCATTCGTGCGCTGGAGGCAAGGCTTGGCGTGAGGTTGCTGACACGTACCACACGCAGCGTTTCGGTCACCCAGGCCGGCGAGCGACTGGTCGAATCGGTCGGTCCGCGATTCGAGGAAATCGAATCCGAACTGGCTGCGCTCGGACAGTTGAAGGACAAACCTGCGGGCAGCATCCGCCTGACCTCCGCAGAACATGCTGCCAATACCGTTCTCTGGCCGAAACTCATCAAGCTGACGCGGGACTATCCGGAAATCAATGTGGAGATCTGCGTGGACTACGGCTTGACCGATATCGTGGCAGGTCGTTATGACGCAGGGGTACGGCTTGGCGACCAGGTCGCCAAGGACATGATTGCGGTACGCATCGGGCCGGATCTGAGGATGGCCGTGGTAGGGAGCGAGAGCTATCTTGCCGGAAAATCCCGGCCCCGGTCTCCCGCCGATCTCGCTGGGCACACTTGTATCAACCTGCGTTTGCCCACGCACGGTGGGTTGATGGCTTGGGAATTTGAACGCGACGGTCACCTGATGAAGGCGCGCGTCGAGGGACAGTGGACATTCAACAGCAGCACGCCAATTCTGCGGGCGGCCCTTTCGGGATTCGGGTTGGCCTATCTCCCGGAGGACATGGTCGCACCACACATCCAATCAGGCGCACTCAAGCGCGTCATGAAGAGCTGGACCCCGACTTTCCCCGGCTACCACCTGTACTATGCAAGTCGGCGCCACTCTTCGCCCGCCTTCCGTTTGCTGGTAGAAGCCCTGCGATATCCTTTGCGCGGCAAAGCCTGAACAATTACCGGTTCAATTAATGAGCCACACTCATCAATTCATGTGGCATCAGGGGCTTGATCTGGCGATGCGTCATGATTTCCGAAGAGCTGCTTGTCCAAGCGTTGCTTCAAGGGCTTTGCCAATATCACGCGCTGTTGATCCAGATTTCCGGAGGCCGAGAAACAACCAACGGCCTCCGTTGTCTCGCCACGTACAACCGGGACTGCCGTCTGGGGTCCGGGTGCAAGCGTGTCGCCATGACTGCCTGGCCGCGTTTCGTCCGGGAATGACGATAGCACCTTGGACATCGCGATCGATCCTAGAAGTGTTCTCATTGTTATCCGTTCATTCCTTGACGAGCGAACCGGACAGATACTGCTCATCGGTCACGTGTTCCATCCACTCCACATTCTTGCCGTCCAGCAGCTCGGTGATGGCGACGTGTGTCATCGCTGTGGTGGGCGTGGCGCCATGCCAGTGCCGGCGCTGGCAGGGGCAGCAGATCACGTCTCCCTCCCGGATTTCGGTTCGTGGCCCGCCTTCGCACTGCGTCCAGCCAATCCCACGGGTAACGACCAGGATCTGGCCGAGCGGGTGGGTGTGCCAGGCCGTACGGGCGCCGGGTTCAAAAGTGACGATTGCGCCACCGGCGCGAGCGGGCGCTTCTCCCTGGAAGAGACTGTCGATGTGTACCGTGCCGGTGAAAAAGGCATCCGGTCCTTTGATGGTAGGCTGCGCGCCCTTGCGTGTAATTTTCATGGTGGTTGTGATGTTGTGATGGTTCATCAGGCTCGGACCGCTTTTGAGAGGACGTATCGACCGACACTGCCGGGGGTACCAATGATCAGTATGGAGTTGATGACCGACTCTGCAGCCATCGATGAGATCGCTTATTGCTGCGGGGCCAATTCGCCGAACCAGTATGACGAGGTCACACCACCGTCCATCAGGAAATCGCTACCAGTAATGAAGGCGCCATCGGCCCCCAACAACAGAGCGGCCACCGAAGCGACTTCGTCAGGCGTGCCGGCACGTCCCACGGGGCTGAGCTCCAGCATGCGCCGATAGCCTTCGGAGCGTGGCCCGCGAAGTTCATCGTTGGCCAGCGGAGTGATGATGATGCCGGGGCTGATCGTGTTGACCCGTGCGCCACGCTTGCCCCAGCGCACGGCTTCGGCCATGACCCGCAATGCATTGCCACGTTTGGAGAGCTGGTAGGCATGCAGTGAATCGGTGACTGTCTCCGGCGCCAGGAACGGCAGCGACAGCAATTCTTCCGTGGGGGTAGTCGCGAGGGACCTGCTTTGTTCAACGGACAAAGGGCCGAGACGATGGCCGGACTGCGAGGCGATCACCACGCCGGAGCCGCCACGTTCGATGACGTTGCCGAATTCTTCCAGAATGACCGCGGTACCATAGAGGTCCACCTTCAGGATGGTCTGGGGTGACGCCTGGGAGGGAGAAACCCCGGCAGCGTGGATGAGGCCCGATACGTTCCCCAGCGAACTGGCTTTGCCAACCAGCGCCTGGATCGATTCCCTGGAGGAGATGTCGACGCTGGTCACATCGGCATCAAAGCCTGCATCGGAAAGAACGGCGGCGGCAGCTTGGGCGTTCTCGATACGAATGTCGGCCAGCAGAAGTTTCTTGCCGGCACCCACCCGACGGGCGATAGCCTGTCCGATCGAGCCCGGCCCGATGACTACGATGACGTCTTTCACGATTGACTCCTCATTCAAGTTTGGATGGCCACATCGTAGCGCTCGCACACTCTTTTGATTAGTCGTATGAAACCGCATGGACTTATGAAATCAACTCATGAATTGAGCAGTCCAGCGAGGCTGATCAGGACTGGCCACTCGCACTAACCCGCTCCCTTCTTGGGTGCGACCCGCTCAAATGCCGCTTTTTAGCTTTACATTGACACGGCGGACCGCAATGACAATCCCGGTGAGCGAAAGCCCCAGACCTCCAAGACTGAGCAGGATCAGAACAGCCTCCCGCAAGCCGACCGCAGCCAGCATGAAATGCAGGTCCCAGCTATGCAGGAAGCTGAACAGCCAGCGCCCCACGCGTTGCGCGCAGTCGGCGCTGAGAACGACCTGTCCGGTGGCCGGATCGATGTAGACCAGGGTGCTGCCCGCATCATCAAAATGCAACCTGAGCACCGGCAGGCGGCGCTCGGCGCCGCCCATCATGGCTTCCGGCGCACGGCGGTAGTAATAGGCATCACCGCCATCGAGCAGCTCTGCCTGCATGAGCCTGGCGGGCATCAGCCTTGCAGCGGCCTCTTGCAGCATGGCCTGTGGCCATTGCCGCTCTACCAGCAGACCTTGTGCACCCGTGGTGACGATGCGAGTGCCATCTGCGGCATCCCGGGCAAGCACGAAGTCATGGCCGCCAAGTTTTTTCCACTCCAGTTCGACGGCCTGGAAGCCATCCCGCTGCAGTGCCTGCAGGACGTCCGTTGGCGTTCGATCCAGATGATGCTCGGCGACGGTTGCCCCGTCGTAGCGCGCCAGGTCCGGTGATTGCGTTGGTGAAAAGATCCCCAGTGGATTCATCGACATCAAACCGCTGAAAATCCAGGTCAACGTGATGGCAGCAAAGCCCAAACCGAGCAGATGGTGCCAGCGCATCCATCCCGGCACGAAGGGCGAGCGGGAACCGGATTTGTAAGGTCGCGCAAAGCGCCAGCGCCATAGCCCCACGACGATGCCGCTGCAGGCAACCAGAACGCAGCCGGCCGAGAGGGCAGTAACGGTCCAGCTCCAGACCGGATCGCGTGACTGGTTCTTCAAGGGATAAAGCCAGTGCAGCCACGCGCCAAGGTAATTCCACATGCGCTGAGACCGGCTGGCCTGCATCACGACCTCACCGGTCCGGGAGGAAACGTAGAGCAAGGTCTGCGCAACATCGCCGACCTGCACCATGTGCAGGGGGCGATGCGGGTTGAGGCTGCCGGAATGGGTCCAGCGGTCTTCATCGATGCTGCCCAGGTATTGAACATCGGCACTACCTGAGAACACCCTGGCGCTACGCAGTGCCGCAGCGCTGCTGAAGCCCTCTGCCTGGGCGCCACTGGAAGCATCCATGCTGATCAGGCTGCCATCGGCACGCTGCACGATATAGCGTGCTTGCCCGGAGGCGGCATTGAGGACCAGCCGGCTGACCGGCGCATCTCCCATGACCTGCGAGGGTAATTGTGGTGCCGCACTCAACGCTGGCAATGCCGCCAATCGGTCCCAAGGAGTGAGCTTGGGATAACCGATGAACAGCATCACCATGCCGCTGACGAACCACAACGCCATCAGCAGGCAGCCGGCGACACCGCACCAGCGGTGCGTGAGATAGGTCCAGCGCCGCAGGCTGCCAGTCAATTTCTTCATCAGCCTCAGAAGCGATGGTTCAGCGTCAGCTGAACTTCACGCTCGGGACCATACAGCCATTGCGTGGTGGTGTAATACGCCGTGGTGAAATAACGCTTGTCGAAGACATTGTTGGCACGCAGCGTGACCGTGGTGGCCTGCGTGGCCTTCCATTGCAACGCCAGGTCAGTAGTGGTGTAGGAGGGCAGTCTGAGCGTATTGGCATTGTCGGCGTAGCGCTGGCCGACATACTGCAGGCCGCCGCTGGCGGTCCATGCCGGCAGGAAGTTCCAGCTCAGCCAGACATTGGCCAGACGCTCGGGAACATCGGTGGGCACCTTTCCGGCACGCGAGACAGCTGCACCGCTGACCGATTCGGTGAAGTCATCGAAACGTGCGCGCAACAGGCTGGCATTGGCGTTGAGCTTCCATTGCTCGGCAAAGGCCAGCGACAGGCTGGCTTCGGCGCCTCGCGAGGACTGCTCTCCGACCTGCACGCTCACACTGGGATTGGCCGGATCGCGGGTGAGCAGATCGTTCTTGCGGATATCGTAGAGCGCCAGCGTCCACTCACCGCGCTTGTCCCAGAAGACCTGCTTGATGCCCGCCTCAATCTGTCGTCCGGTCGACAACTTGAATTTGCTGTTGGCCTTGCTCATGAAGAGCATGCTGCTCACGGGCGCGGCAGCCTTCGAGTATTGGCCGTAGACACTCAGCTCAGGGGTAATGGCATAGACCGTTCCCAGGCGCCAGCCCAGGTTGGAGAAGCCTTGATCGAAACCACCCGTGCCACCGGTGAGATCGGTGCGGGAGACATCAGCGTGATCGAAGCGCAGGCCGGCCAGCACACTCAGTTTGTCAGTCAGGTCCAGCTTGTCTTCGGAGAAGACTGAATACTGCGAGGCGCGCGCGCGGAAGCGAGGCAGGAAAGCCGGAATCCCTACACCGCTGGCATAGCTGCCCGGGTCGAAGCTATAGGGATTGACCGAGCTGAAGCTGCCATTGTAGGTGTTGTTGGTATGCGTAAAGGACGTCGAGTTGATATCAAAACCGACCGACACCTGATTCTTCAGGCCCGCCAGATGGCCCTTGAAGGTCGCATCAGTGGTCACCCCGGTCTGTGACTGGTCATGCCGGATTTCGGTGGCATCGCCACGATCGACCAGTCCGGTGGTCTTGTTGTAGACATAGCTTTCGGCATTGCGCCAGTAGCGGTTGCTGTTGATCTGGTAAAGCCGGGTGCGCAGGGTGGTATCGGCATCGGGTGTCCACTGGGCTTCCAGTTGCGCCCAGCGGTCCTTGTAGTCGATGGTGCCGTCAGCCACGTTGTAGTTGCGTTCGCGCAGGGCGTCCACTTGTTGACTATTGATCAGGGGCGTACCGAAATAGGCCATCGGACGCTGATGCCCCTGGGCATAGCTCAGCTGCACGAACAGATCGCGATTGACATCCAGGCGCAGCGCACCGGAAAGACTCAGATTATTCGTGTTGCCGCGATCGACCCAGCCATCCGAACGATCTCCGGCGATGTCGACACGGTAGGAAAGCATCTCGTTGATGGCGCCGCCGCTGCCCAGTCCGAGGCGTCGTGTGTTATGGGTGCCGATGGTAGTTTCAATTTCGTTTTCGATCTTCCCGCGTGTGGGCTTTTTGGGGATCACATTGACCACGCCGCCGATGGCACCATCACCATAGATGACCGAGGCAGGTCCGCTGAGGACTTCGATACGGTCAATGTTCCAGGTGTCGAACGGAAAGCTCACGCCCACGCCGCCATATTGGCGCAGGCCATCATAAAGACGCATCACGGAGGTGGCATCGGTGAAGCCGCGCGCCGACAGCGCACTGCCGCTGTTGCCCGGGTGGCCCATGGCGCTGTAGCCGGGCGCGCGGGTGATGGCATCGGTGATGCTGGCGTCGCCGCGCTCTTCCAGTTGCTGGCGGTTGATGACGGTGACGCTGGCTGGCGTTTGCAATGGTGTCAGATCCAGATTGGAACCGACCGACACCTGATTTTGCAGCCGCAATTGACTCTGGGCATTGATCGTGATGGCCGGCAGCGCATTGGCGGATTCCTCTGCCTGGACAGGAGCGGTGAGGCAGAGCAGGGGCAGTGCATAGGGAGCATATGCGATCGTGCGGCGCAACTGGGTTGGCAGCGAACGCGCAGGATACGGGAGAGTGCGTGCTTGAGATTTTTTTGTCATGTCAGTGTCTCGGGGAAGGTGTCGTGGGGTGACTGGGAAGGACCAGTCGCGCACGCAACGGAGCATGCGCGGCGCCGCTTGTCAGGGTCGAAGCGGGGATGCCGGCTGCTGTGGCAGCGTGGGACGGATCAGCAGCGTGGACCCGGTGGCCCCCGAGGAGCGGCGCTCACCCAGGCTGTGTGCGGCCGCCGTACCTCCTGAACAGGCACTGGGGCCAGCGATATGCGCAACAAAGGCTGTGGCAGATCCAACCGCGCCGGCAACACATGAGCAAGATCCTGCTTCGCGCAGAACATGCAGTGCCCTGCATGGGCTACAGTCCCGGTTTCGCCATTGGCTCGACCTGAAGTTGCAGCTGGATCATCGGAGACTGAACATATGTCATTCCAAGGCAAGGCGAGCTTGGTACCGATGCGTGCTTGCGCCATTCCCGACCACATCATTGCCAGCAGGGCAGCAATGGTGATCCACGCGATCATGCGTATGCGGGGAAGGCGAGTTTTCATGGGCGCAGATTCTAACGCCCAAGAAGCCGATGCGGCTCATCACGGAAACCAAGCCTTCTGTGAGAAAAAGACTGGAAATCCTTGCCTGTAAAGGATTTGTAAGATTTTCGCAAAATGCACATTTCGCTTATCTGCGACAATATGTCGCAGGTTCTGCGCCTTGGTCGTGGCAAACTTGTTGCCCGCGAAGATGTGCGCCCGGATGCGGGCTCAGTCTGCTTCCATGAAGCAAATCACCGGTCCGATAAAAGTAAGCACATCCCCTCAGCCGATCCCATAGTGGAATTGAAGATAATGAAAAATGTTAAACGCCTCCTGTCGCTAGTGATCCTTTCCAGTTTTTTCCTGGCCCAAGTCGTTTGGGCGCACGCCCACCTGAAGACAGCCATTCCCGGCGATCAGTCCGTAGTGGCCTCGCCTGCAGAGCTGACGCTCACGTTCTCAGAAGGATTGAATCTGAAATTCAGTGGCGTCAAGCTTTCAGGCCCCGATCAGAAGGAAGTCAAATTGGGGGAAGCCATGCTCATGGACGAGGGAAAGTCATTCATGGTCGGGATCCCCGCGCGACTGGCACCGGGCACCTACACGGTGCAGTGGCATGCCTTGTCCGTGGATGGACACAAGACCGAAGGCAGCTATAGTTTTTCCGTAGCGCCTTGATTTCTTCCACGCTTCTGCTGGGCCTTTGCCGGCTGTCACTCGATGGTGCGGCGCTGTTTCTGTGGGGCGCAGGCCTGACCTTGCTTGTGCTGGTGGCAGAGCCGCTCAGGAGCGTGCTATGGCAACGCCTGGCCGGATGGCGACGCCTTTTGTTGGGACTCCTGTTGACCGCCGTGCTTGCCAGCTTGCCCCTGCAAGCCAGTATTCTTGGCGATGGCTGGGCTGATGCCTGGCGCCTTGACATGCTCGCTGCGGTAGCCAACGGCACCTCAATCGGTACGGCATGGTGGACCCAGCTAGTCGCCGTTTGCCTGCTCTTGCTCAGCGTGACGCAATCGGATCGCATGCGCTTGCTCGCATGCATCGCTGGAAGCGGCATCCTGCTCACGAGCCTGGCACTGACCGGACATGCCGTCATGCATGAGGGTTGGGCGGGACTGTTGCATCAGGCAAATGACGTTCTCCACGTGTGGAGCGTCGGAGCCTGGATAGGCGCGCTGCCTGTCGTCTTGATGATCCTGTCAGACCAGTATCGCCGTGCGCATCCAGATCTGATCAGTACGATCTTGCGGCGTTTTTCAAATATCGGTCATGCAGTGGTGGCATTGGTTTTCCTGACAGGCTTGCTCAATACTCTCCTCATTCTTGGACGACTGCCGTTGGATTTTCATTTTCGCTACCAGGTGCTGTTGGCCATGAAGATCCTGGTGGCTGGCGCAATGATGGCCATTGCCGTGTTCAACAGGTATGTACTGGTGCCATCGATGCGTCATCATCGCCATGCCCTGCAACAGATAAGCCGTCTGACCCTGGCGGAAATTTTTCTCTCGTGGCTCGCGTTGATGCTCCTGGCATGGCTGGGAATGTTGCAGCCGAATTGAAGGTGCCGCCAATGCGGCAAATCGCTGCAGCGTAGCGTTGTGAGTACATGCTTTTGCGCCCGGATATATCCGGGCTCACCAGCCTAACTCACCTGCGCCTGGATCCATGCAAACAGAGCTTCGAGGTCGTAATCGCCACTATGCGGGCGGTTCCAGGCGAACTCCAGATCGACCTGTGCGCCACGCTGACGTGCGGCTGCAGCCAGTAGCGTTGGCACCGCCAGCGAGGTGTCCCGATCCATCGTGCCTTGTCGGATGCGCCAGCGCCGTGCTACCACTGAGCGCGCATCAGCGATTTCCTGCATCGCATCCATGGCCTTGACCGTCTGTGGCTCGGCCAGGCCAGCGCCGGAGACCTTGCTGTGCTGCGCCGAGAATACGGTGAAATGGCGCTTGTCGGTATTTGCATCACCGAAGAGCTGATTCTCGCCGGTTTCCAGAGCCAGGCCATCGAAGGCTGGTTGACTCTTCATTCGTCCGACACTACGTGCATAGGCAGTGAAATCGACTGCCGCCACCTTATCATCGCGCAGCTGGAGCCATGCCGGCTGACCCAGGTCAGTGCCGCCGGCCTGGGCCTTGCGGGCTGAGTCGAGCAGCAGCCCGGCGATATGATCACGCAATGGTCCGTGACCATCGGCCTGCAGGCTGAGCGTGCCTCCCTCCGGCGAACGCAGGCCCAAGGCATTGACATAGTCGACAAATGCCGCACGCAGTTGCGCCGACAGCTGCAACTGCGCATCACTAAGCTGCCCCACGACTTCCTGACGCTGTATTTTGTAATCAAGCATCGAGATGGCCACGTTGCGATACTCTCGCAAGCCCTCGAACTGCCATTCGTAGGCTTCATCAGCATGCGCCAGATTGGTAATGGGGCAATAAGCGGATACTGCGAAGATATCGTCGCGCCCCTGCGCGGCCCCCAGTTTGTTGAGCTCGGCCTCGTAGTCTGGGTGATTGCCGCTGGCCCCCAACAGCGCTGACAAGGCACCACCCGCGCTGGTGCCATTGGAGATGATGCGTTCGGGGTTACCAGGGAAGCGGCCAGCGTTGTAGCGTAACCAGCGCACCGCGGCCTTGAGATCGACGATGGCGGCGGGTGCCTTGCCGGTCCATTGGCCATCACTCGCCTGCAGAGTGCGTCCACGCGCCCCCGGTGCCGCCACGATGAATCCACGCGCCAGAGCCACGGCACTGGCGGTAAGGGTATTTGAGCCCATTGGGGGAGGTGGCAAGGCTCCCGGAGGCAGGCCTGGCGGTGCATTGTGTTGCTGCCCCCGTTGGCCGCCCGGCGGTCCCGGTGGAAAGCCGCGGCCGGCAAGAGTCCCTGGTTTGGCGGGCATGTAGCCGCCAACCGCATTGGGAAAGAAGATCGGGGCGCTACGCGCTTCGAAGCTACCGATGTGGCCGCCCTGAAAGTAGGTCTCGGGAATGTACAGATTGAGTATCTGGTACTCCGGTTCGACGGGGCGCGCGACATAGGGGATACCCTCGAAGGCGCGCACCTGGATGACCTGGCCATCAACCGTTACCTGTTGCTGCTTGTAATGTTCCGTGTCCAGTAGTAGTTGCGGGCTCTCTTGGATCGGCTGCGCAAAAGCGGTCTTGGATACAGTGGCCGCTGCGAGCAGTGCCAAATTGAATTCTCGTCGATTCATGTGGATGTTGCCTTGTTGAAATTTAAAGCCATGCCTATTGCGTCGCCTGGTTCTCGAAGGGAAAACATGGCGTCCCTCCTAGTTTTTTCTCCGCGCAGCCTGTGTCAGAAATGGCCTGCCTGAAGATCATGCCGGCCGAGAATCTCTTCAAGCAGGTTTTCAGAAATTTACTTCATGGACGGTGCGATTGTTTTGACCAAAATTTGATCAGTACCCGACAGGGAGATTCCAACGCCAAGCAATGTTACGCAAGCCGCACTGCACATGCCCTGGCTGCGGCAAATTGACGCAGCCAGGCCCTTGCAGCGTCATCACCAGCCAATGCGGGCTTATCATAGGTTACGCCAGATCTTATTTTGTACATTGTTTCCAGACCTCCGACCATGAGTTTGAGCCGACGCTTTCATCAACTGCTCGCATGGCTAGCGCTATGCGTGATGGTGTTTGGTGCTGCCGCTCCGACCATTTCGCGGACGCTGGCCTCCAATAGCCAGCTCAGCTGGATGGAAGTCTGCAGTGCCAGTGGCACCAAGCGCGTTGCGGTACCAGGAAACAGAACGGCAGGGCAGGAGAAAATGCCCGTCGACGGAGCACATTGCGGCTATTGTGTCCTTCAGCAGCACGCACCGACACCACCCTCTGCTGCGCCCGCTATCACCTCGCTCATTGCGGTGCTGGTGCACCCCGTCTTCTTCACTACTGACCTCACCGTGGTCCCTGCGCTGGCTCCCACGGCACATCGCAGTCGAGCGCCTCCGAGTCTCGTTTAATCGCCTTGATCATGTGTGTTGCACAGGTCTCTTTCGCAGACTTGTGCAGGTCTTTGTGTACCTGTCCTGACCAACCACAGATGTTCATCAAGGCAGAACATGAGCCAGCAGCATGCATCCCAAGCAGGGATGCACGCCATCGGCTCATCACAATGGGAAAGCGAGCGCGGTCAGCGCGGCGTCTTTCTCACTTCTCTCTCGATCCATTCAGCGAACGCTCCGTTCAGGATGCAGCGACTTGCGCATGTCCGATTACATGATCCCAATCGAAACGTCCCCAACGAGGTTCGTTACTCCGGCCTGTCCGGACCCAGGAGGCTACATGCAAACGAATGATTATTTGGAGTTGGTAAAAACAAAGCTCGACCTGCAATCCGACCACGCATTGGCAGATGTGCTGGGTGTGACGCGTAGTGCGATCAGCCACATGAAAAGCGGGAAAAGCGGTATCGGCGATGCGACGGCAGTGAAGGTGGCTCAGCTAAGCGGCATTTCGGTTGCTCGCGTCCTGATCGATGTTCATCTTGAACGCTCGAAGGCTCCAGAGGTGAAAGCAGCGTGGGCCTCGATGATGGAAAAATTTCCCGCACCCTTTGATCCCCACATGCCATACCGCAGTCAGCATCTGAACTTCCTTTCGTCATCCCAAACTGGCACCTCACTTCACGATCTGTAAAGCCAACAGAATTGGCTGACATCTGAATGGCTCTGACGGAGAAGAAAACATGTTCAATGCAATCGCAGTGCAATCCCTGCCCGCTGGCAAGCATCTCACCATCCCAAAGCATCGTGGCTTGCGCTTGCGTGCCAACGAGCGAATGTACAACTGGATTTATCGCTACAAGAATCCGCAGGATGGCAGGATTCGCCAGGTCAAACTGGGCGAATGGCCCAACATGTCATTGACCTCGGCCGTCCGCCAATGGCGGCAACTCAAGAGTTTGCGTGATCAGGGGATCGATCCATCAACGGTGCATCGGCAAGCGGAACGCCCACAACGTGATTCCATATCAATGTCGCCTGAGTCCGCTGCGCAACTGACGGTGCAGCACATCGGCTTTTATTATTACGAGGGACACGTCAAGCATCATTGGGGCGAAAGAGGGGCCAAGGAAGTGTGGCGTATTTTCGCGCGTACGCTTGGTGAATTCGCCAACCTTCCTGCACAGGAGGTCGATGCAGACATGGCCGCTGACTTTCTTCGTGGTTTCCTGGATCGGCCCACCCAAGGCACTATCACGCGACGCGAACTGGGTGCTGCCTGGGACTACGCCATTACGCATGGATTGCTTCCTGCCAAGTGCGTCAATGTGTGGCGTAGTGTCATGCGTGGTGAGTTCAAGAGCAAAGGCGTTCGTATCAAGGGCTTGCATCGTGGCCCTGCGAAGCGTCTGCTGTCGGTCAATGAACTCGCCGTTCTATTGCCGTGGCTCCATCATTTCACCAGCGCCAACGAGGATATCCTTACGCTGTTTGCCTGGACATGCGCCCCCGGAAAGGAGATTTGCGCCATGCACGCCCGCGAGATCAGCCGCGAGCCAGATGGCTGGTGGTGGACGATACCGGAGGAAAAGCTGCGTCCCCAACGACGCGGTGCCGCAAGTGATTTTCGTGTTCCCCTGGTGGGCCGGGCACTGGAAATAGTACAGCGTCGGCTTCTCGCCAGCGGGACGGGCTATCTGTTCGAGGGACGCAAGGGCGGACGCTTTGATCCCAAGAATGTCGGCGTGGCTGTCTGGAATGCGCGGGAGGACTGCGATTCCCGCCCTGAATATCAGCGCCCGCGCCTGCCCATTTCGGACTGGACTCCCAATGACCTCCGACGTGCCGCTGTAGAGTTGCTCAAGACGATGGAATGTCCGCCGGAAATCCTTGCCGCAGTCCAGGGCCAGCTCAGCAATCGTCTGCGCTTGTCTACTGACAGGCAAGCTCATGATGCGTTGAAGCGGCACTGGATGACACGGCTGGCACAAGCCCTTGAGCTACTCATGCGCGGCAGAATCCCACCGCAGTGGGAGACAGAGAAGCTGGCCGCCTGAACGAGAAGGTGCCGTCTTCACCCTATTGAGAGAAGCAGGCATAGCGACAATATGTCGCACATGAAATCCGGTATAAGGAGCTCGATTGGTCGCACAATAATCAACTCCTGCAAGGCAGGCAGATCGTATCCGAATGAATCACTTCGCGACCAGTCGGCAGCTGAAGATTGGTTTGCATTCTGAGTCGGGCTTCGGGCTCGCTGTTTTCTTATGTTCTTGATGTCGGATTTGGAAGTGCTGGAGACCGGTCAGCCTTGTACTGAACGGGAGATTCTCGATGCCGAGAGCATACTGGGTTTTTCATTGCCGCAAGAATTGCGGAATGCCTACTTAAGCGCCAACGGATTTACGGGGCCGTCCGATGCTCGCTTTCTTTATCCCCTTTCCCGAAGGGAATCCTTCTCCTTGGTGACCATGCTGGGACTCACGCAGGTTCTGAGGGGATTGCCAGAGGCGTCGTCATTATGGCGATGTGCGCTGGCATTCGGAGACTATGGCATCGGTTCCACCTGGGGCATGACCGCTGAGGGGCGTGTGTTCGAATGGTGGCCACAAGACGGGGCCGAGCCTTTCTTTCTAGATGTACCGCTCCATCAGCTATGGGCAGAGCGCAGCAAACTGTTTTCACCAATTTCGATTTCCTGAACGTTCTCTGTAACGGCACAATCCGCAAGCGCACGGTCATCGGTGTTCGCGCTGCGACAATATGCCGCGTTTTCATCTCCCAATTTGGTTGGTAGCCTACCAATACGCTTGGCAGTCAAGCGTCAGGCTATCCAATCAACAGGGGAAAACATGCAAAGAAATACAAGGGGAGATCTTGTTCTCAAACCGTCCGCACTGGCATTGGCCTTGCTGCTCACCCATGCCGGCGTGCAGGCACAGGTAACAGAGGGTCTGGATGTGGTGGTGGTCAACGCGAAACCCATCATCGACTCCAACAATGTGGATAGATTTTCTGCGCTCAGTACCCGTATCACCGAACAGCAAGTCCGTGACCTCGGTGCGCTGAGCCTGCCTGATGCCTTGCGCATGACGCCGGGTGTACAGATTTCCCTCTATGATGCGGTCGGCAATTATTCCGGCAATCAAGGCGGAAATGTCTATATCCGCGGCACGGGAACCAGTCGGCCGGGCGGGGAAATCAAAACCTATCTGGATGGACTGCCCGTCTATATGGGGCTTTGGAATCATCCACTGATGGATCTGTTGCCGCTCAATGTCTTGCAATCCATCGACGTCAGCAAGGGGCCACAGCCCATGGTGTCGGGCAACAACCTGGGAGCGGTCAACCTGCAGACCACGAGCCCGGCAGAGCCAGGGATTCACGGTCAGGCCGGCGTGAGCATCGGCTCCTACAATACCCGCATTACACAAGCCAGACTGAGCGGGCGTACTGATGTGACAGACTTCGTCGTGGCGGTCGGCAGTGCTGATTCGGATGGGCATCGCAGCAATGGCGATGCGCGTTTGCGCAATGCACTGGGCAAGTTGCAGTTCCGCTTCAGCGACGTCTGGTCGCTGGGCTTGAGTTATCTGCATGTGGAGAACCGGGTCGGTGACCCCGGCGATCAACGCTATCCCACGACGACCGCTGCGATCGGTCCCTATCAGTCCAATGGCGTCGGACGCAACGATAGCGCAATGGACATGGTCAGCGCAGTACTGTCACACAGGAGCGAGGCGCTCAGTGGAGAGTTCAAGGTCTACAGCAGCACGGGTCGCAACAACCTGGTCAATGACGCCAACTGGGGGACTTTCAACAGCCACTTCGACATGACGGGTTGGCGCTGGCAGGAGCGCCTGAAAGTCGGGCAAGGGACAGAGGTCCTTGCCGGAGTGGATTACGACAATATCCGTGGCTCCATTGCTGGCCCCAATGCTGGTGCGGCAGTCGGCACCCCCTTTGCATTTGGGAAGGCCGGTAGCGTTGACGTTCCCAGCTTCAGGATCACCTCGCCCTATCTGGGGTTGAGCCATACGTTCCAGCTTGACGGTTGGACGTTGCAGCCATCGGTCGGCGTGCGTGGCTATGACAGCAATGTGCATGCGTCATCGGGCGCGCCCAATGCTGGCTTGAATCTGAAGTCCGACAATTTGACGCTGTTTGCCAATTACAGCGTGGGGATTGTCTACCCTGGTGCCGAGACCTATGCCCTCCCACGTGCGCTCCCCATGGCATTCAGCGCCAACAATGGCTGGAGTACGCTGGCTCCGACCCGCGAAAAACACAGCGAGGCCGGCTTCAAGTGGGATGCGTCGCCGACTACCCATGTCGAGTTCACGGCCTTCCAGGACGATGTCAGCGATCGTTACGTCTGGTCGGGCTTCAACGTAATGGCCACCGGTGTTTGGAGCAACAGCGCCAAAAGCTACCGCATCCGCGGCATGGAGGCTTCGGTACGCCAGGATCTGGGGCGCGACTGGGTCGTCTTCGCAGGTCTGACCAAACTGAATGCTTCCATGGCGACATTGCCCTTTGCACCCAAGACGGCGGTGTCGCTGGGACTCAACGGCAAGGTTGGGGCAGTCAGCATGGCCTTTGATGCGCAATACCAGTCACGGATGTTCTCGCAGACCTGGGACCGCAGCGTAGCGGTAGCCAATGAAGAGGTCGGAGGCTTTGCCGTGGCCAATGCTCGCGTGGCCTATGCTCTTCCTGCCCTGGGCAAGAAGGGCGATGTCTTCGTCAGCATCAACAATCTCTTTGATAAGCACTACGCCTACAACACGGGCTATCTGATGCCGGAACGCAACATTCGCGTCGGCATGAATGCTTCGTTCTAATCCTTTCGGGAAATATCATGACTGCATTTCGTTTAAGAAGGCTCGTTGGCCATACCGTATTGGTCCTGGCTACGCTATGTCTGATGACACAAGTCCAGGCTCAGCAATCCTCGCCCGATGTAGAAGCGATCAAGTCGGTTCTGAATCACCAATTCGCTCGGCCCGAGTCAAGCTTGCAGCTTGAGCCCGTCAGTGTAGTCAACGACTACGCCATGGTCGGCTGGATCCAGGGCGATGCCGGAGGCCGCGCCTTGATGAAGAAAAAACATGGGCACTGGCAGGTGATCCTGTGCGCCGGTGATGGACTGAAATCCGAGAGTGCTCTGGTCGCGGCTGGGATGCTGCGCGATCAGGCGCACATCCTGCTGGCCGCGCAAGAACAGGCAGAAGCAGCGATGCCAGCTGCGCAGCGGAACAAGCTGTCACTCTTCCAGGGGGTGGTCAACATGGAAGGCAAGGAGCATGCAAAGTAAGTTCCGGCAAAGGTAGATATCGGTGTCGTATGTTATCGTGCATGGCAAACTGCATACGCCAAGAGGTTAGTGAAGCATGAGCACCGATGTCCCTGTAGAAGGGCCGTTTCAAGAGGCCGAGCGCGGCGCGGTCCGGCAACGGCTTCTTGATGCAGCCCTGCAAATCATGGAGGAGGAAGGTTTTGTCGCACTGACACAACCGCGAGTCGCAAGACAGGCGGGAGTGCGGCAATCCCACTTGACCTATTATTTTCCACGCAAGGCGGATTTGCTGATGGGTGTGCTGGAAGCCTCGCATCACAGGGCTCATCATGGCGATCCCCAGCGCTCACGACAAGCCAGGAATTTTCGGCAGATCGTCCCGTTTTTGCAGGCCTTGATGTTCGATCCGAAACGGGCTCGGTTTTTCTTCTCGACCCTGCTGGAGGTGAGCTGTGATGATCAGCTACGTCCGGCGATAGCCGAACATGCGCGTGGACTGGTTTCCTTTATTGCGCCCTATTTTGGCCGTGAGGCGGACGACGAAAGCGTTCAATTGTTTGTCGATCTCTTGCGTGGGATGGCCTTGCGCAAATTGATGGAACCGACATGGCGCGTTCCGTCGCTGGAGCGGCAGGCCAGGTTGCTGGGACTGCTGCCCCTCAAGTAGCCCATATTCATAGGCGCGTGCTCATTCATGCTATCAGCTGCTCGCCTCCTGCAACCAGATTCTGTCTGCCGATTTTTCAATCTCCGCATTAAGAAATCACCTATCTTTTCCCGATGAGAATCTTGGAATTCAGGACGACCTGGCCCGCAAGAACAGTTGCAGCATCGTTGGCATTTGTCCTTCTTGATGTCGTCCATGCTGCGCAACCAGCCGCTGCACCGGATCTACGTGCAACAACTAGCGCAATGGCTGCTGAAACTGATTGCACAGCGTTATCTGGTCCGATCGGTGGAAGCGTCGTTCTGACCGCAACAACGATGCCAGCGAAATCTGACATGCCAGCATACTGCAGGGTCACTGGCACGATCGCACCTTCATTGAACTTTGAGATTCGTTTTCCCAAGACCTGGAACGGAAAACTCTACTATGGCGGCGGTGGTGGTTACGACGGATTCATTGCTCCACCGGTAGCTGAACCTCTGCGACAGGGTTACGTGGAGGTTGCCAGTGATTCCGGTCATCAGGGCGACGGGATGTCTGCAGCGTTTGTTCTCAACGACGAACGTGCGGCCAGGCTGTTCGGTAGCGAAGCCGTTCCGCAAGTCATGTCCATTGCATTGCAGGTGGTCGCCAAGGCCTATGGCGTACCTCCTGTCAGGTCGTACTTTGAAGGGTGTTCCACCGGCGGCAGGGAAGGGCTGATGGCCGTTCAGCGCAACCCGGAGCTCTTTGACGGTGTGATTGCACGTGCGCCTGCGTTCAATTGGGCAGGCTTCAATGGCGCATTTCATCGCATCGCCCAGGCGCTTTCGGTTCCGGGGGGCGAGTTCAATACGGCGAAGATTGCGCTACTGGCCAGACACGTGAGGCAAGCTTGCGACCATCTCGATGGAGTCGTTGATGGCATCGTCGCCAATCCGGCGGCTTGTACTGCCCGCCGTGTCAACGTCACCGCACTTCGTTGCCCACGCGGTATGGATGCCGGTGAACATTGTTTATCGGACGAGCAGCTATCCGTGATCGACCAGTGGGTCAGCGATGTCAAATTCCAGGGACGCAATACCTACGTTGCCAAGGGTTATAACTTGACCGGCAACGAAGATGATCCGATGAATTTTGGCGTCTGGGTATCCGGAAACGGTGATCCGAAGGCGGCTGGGCAGTACGTGATGCAGGATACCGCCATCAAATACTATCTCGCGAAGGACGAAACCGCCGATTCATTGGCGTACGGACCTTGGGATAAAAACGCGGCGGCCCTCGATGCGATGGCCATGTTGAACGATGCGACTGATCCCGATATCCGGCGTTTTATCGGGCACGGAGGCAAGCTCATTGTCTGGCAGGGAGGAGCGGATGCGGCGCTGAGCGTGAACTCCACCATTGATTACATGAAGCAGATGCGGCAAGCGATCGGAGGGATAAACGCCGATCGTTCAACGCGACTCTATGTTGCCCCGGGCGTCAACCATTGCGAGGGTGGCGTGGGTCCCGATCATACTGATTTGCTCTCCGCATTGGACCGCTGGATTTCAAGCGGGGCCGAACCCGGCGCCTTGATGGCGCAAAAACTCGATGAAAGCGGGAAGGTAATTCGAACCCTCCCGCTTTGCCAACACCCGCAGTATCCCCGCTACACCGGATCAAAGCACGATGCTGCGGCAATCAACTCTTCTGCGAATTACGTCTGCGCAGATCCTTGATGCCCGCGACGACACTGCCTGCCGTGCTCAGATATTGACTTTGAGCGTCAGATAAAACGATCTCGGCTGTGTCGGGATGACCACCGGAAAGCCGAAATACTGATAGGACTCGTAGCTTCGCCGTCCCGTCAGGTTGTATCCGGAAAGCTGGAGGGTGTATCGACCAAAGTCGTAGGCGGCCTGGGCATCCACTGTGGCCATGCCCGGCACGGAGACGCTGTTGGGCAAGATCAGCTGGCGGCGGCCGATTGCCGTGATACCAGCTCCGAATGACAACCCCTGAGCTGCACCATCCAGCACGCGATAGCGGAAAGCCAGGCGTCCGCTGTGCTTGGGTACACGGGCCAGCGAGTCGCCAACCGGGATCGTATTGTCTTGCGTGACCACCGCACGGGTATAGGCGTAGTTCGCCAGCAAGGACAACGCTCGCACCGGTTCCCAGGTCATGTCGGCCTCGACTCCGCGTGCGCGTTGCTGTCCCGTCTGGATCGACACGAGGGGATTGGCGGGATCGGCTGTAGCGACGTTGTCGCGCGTTTGTTCAAACACGGCCAGCGTGCCCGACAGCTTGCGCACTTTATCGTCAAGCTTGATACCAAGCTCGATGTTCCTGGATGTCTCGGGCTTGGGTATCGTTGAGCCAATGAAACCGAACGGTGCGCGGAAGGCAGTCGCATAGCCCGCATACAGTGCCAGGCCTTGCAGCAGATCGTAATTGACGCCTGCCCGGGGTGAGACACGGTGGTAAGTTTTGTCAGTCCCCTGTTCTGCCTCCTGGAACTCAAGCTGAGTCAGCCGCAGTGCGCCAGTGAAGTGCCAGCGACCATAGTGAGCCTGGTCCTGCACGTAAGTTGCGAGGGTGCGGTAGCGATCCGTCTGCGTCGAGTTGATCGGGGTCTTGTCACCAAAGGCGAGGTTGTATTGAGGGTTGGAAAGATCAATCGAGCCGACGCTCGTCCCATCAAAGCCCATCCCCGAATAAAACTTCGTCAGGTCGTATGCAACCCCAACGACCCATTCGTGACGGCCACCCAGCATGTTGAACGGCGCGATCAAATGCGCGTCGAGGGCGGTTTCCCGCGTTCTCGTGCTCATGGTGAGCGGGAAGATCGGATAGGTGGTGGGCGTAGCGGCATCTGGCGCTGCCAGTGCCGGATAGATGAAGCTACCGTATTCGCCAACGTTACTGGTGTAGAACTGTGCGGACGCCTCCAGGCGAACGCCATCATCAAACTTGTGGCGCAACTCGACCTTCCCGAGACGATTGTTGATATCCGTCATGGGCTGGCCATTGGGCGCACCTGGAAAGGCATTGCGATAAACCTGTCCCGCCAGCGCCTGTTGTGCCGGCAGTCCTGAGTACTCAAGCTGCCGGGTACGGTTGTACTGGCCAGAAAAAAGAATCTCGGTCTGCGCGTCGGGCTTGAACAGGATGCTGGGCTGGAAAAATACGCGTTTCCCGTGGACCTTGTCGATCCAGCTTGTATTTTCCTGGTATTCCCCTGCAAGACGTATTGCAAGCTTGTCGCTCAGTGTTACGTTGTAGTCACCATAAGGGTTGGTGGTGGAGTAGCTGCCGGCTCGTACGCCGACAAAGCCCCCATTTTTGCCAATCTCCGGCCGTGTCGACTCGATGTTGATGAGTCCGCCCAGGGGAGAGCCCAGGCCACCGCCATACAAGCTCGAACTCGGTCCTTTGAGCACCTCGATTCGTTCGACGCCGACCAGCCCTGCCGGATTGAATGCCTGCTGATTCCCGCCGAAGATGGACAGGCCATCCAGATAGGTCTCTGCAGGAAATCCTCGGATGATGGGAGCGATCAGCAATGCTTCTTCCGGCTTGGTGGGCACCACGCCGGAAACGTTGACGAGTGCATCAGAGAGGCTGTGGACGTCCTGGTCGTCCAGGAGGGATCGTTTTAGTACGGAAACAGACTGCGGTGTCTGAAGCAAAGGTGTATCCGTCCGCGTTGCCGAGCTGGACCGTGAAGCAGCGTAGCCCGGACTCTCCTCCGTAACGACAACCTCAGGAAGCTCCGAAGACAGGGGCTGCTTGTCTGAAATGCGCTCGGAAGCAACTGCATCGGTGATGGGAGTCGAGGCGGCATTGCTGGATTGCGCCATGACGACAGTTGAAAATGGATAGAGCAAAGCGATGGCGGCTGCCAAGGAAGTCTTTTTCATCGTGTAAATAAAATTTCGGGACGATCGGAAGGCCGGTCATGCAGATTGAATCGATCAGCAGGGCGACCAACCAGTGTTGAGCAAGCTGGGGACGCCATGACGACGCTTCCTCTCTGGTTGACCGGATTATTGAATATGAACCCGGGAGGTCTGGTAAAAGCTCGGCAGCATCACCGCCTGAGTGACATGCCAGGCCGGCGTACCTGTTCCTGCGCAGGGGGCATGCCCATCAAGGGCAACGGATGGGCCTGGTCCTCCGCCGCACGCGCCCCCGTGACGAACAGCGCGTGCAGGTCGAACCCGAACTTGTTCAAACGTGCCAACGTGCTCTTGTTGCCGCGTACCAGCGCGTTATAGCCGAAGGTGGCCGGAATCGCTACAGCCAGTCCCAGTGCGGTCATGATCAGCGCTTCCCCAACGGGCCCGGCAACCTTGTCGATGCTTGACTGGCCGGTGGTGCCGATGGAAACCAGAGCGTGATAGATACCCCAGACTGTTCCGAAGAGGCCCACAAAGGGTGCCGTCGAGCCTACCGAGGCCAGAACGGCCATGCCGGCTTGCAGACGCGCTGCAGCTTCATCGATGGATTGTCTTAGCCCAAGGGTGATCCAGTCGCTGATGGCGAGCTGTTCATGCAGATATCCATGGTGCTGTTGATGATGTTGGAGCGCCGTCCGGCCGGCACGGGCCAGCGCGGAGAATGGATTGTCCTGTCCCAAAGTGGCCAGGGCGCTCTCCAGATCGCCTGCCGTCCAAAAATCGCTGCGGGCGGCCTCGGCAGAGCTGCGCATGCGCAGCAGGGAAAGTGCCTTGGTCAGGATCACATACCAGGAGGCGATGGACATGCTGACCAGCAGGAGGGCGACTGCGCGCGTGACCAGGTCACCCTGCGCCCACAAGCTCTG
>Ga0187843_10000291_pt1 | contig 37830 bp, 47 predicted proteins | sample SpaLakP09_SKY_43_FD_134516 | JGI IMG/M metagenome (GOLD analysis project Ga0187843, IMG submission 134516) | Oligotrophic lake water microbial communities from Sparkling Lake, Wisconsin, USA - SP09_SKY_43 | ecosystem: Environmental > Aquatic > Freshwater > Lake | place: USA: Sparkling Lake... | reverse complement strand
TATTAGACATACACGGATCATATGAATTACCCGAACGAGGCATACATCCTTTAGGAACACGAGAACATTCTTTAATAAATGTTTTCTTTTTCCGTGTCATTCGTGAATATTTAGAAGGTTCTAATAACCATAACACTTTGATGTCATGTGTTAATACATATATATATACAGTATCGCCAATTTCTTTACGATAGTCCTCATATAAATGATACCCAATAAATGGATTTGGATGGAAAAATACATTAAAATTGGGAGTCACACAACGTCCTTCATCAATAGGAATACCACGTAAATCATTTTCTGGGGTTGTTGTATAGCGAAACAACAGTGTTCCTTTAGGTATTGTTTTTATCATCACCTTTGTCCGTCTGTACGGAACTTCCATTATTATTCTCCTTCTCTTTTAATTCTTTTTCCAAATCTTGTTCGAATTTTGCAAGTTCAGCTGAGTCTGGTTGACAGACTTGGGATTCGGTTGTATGCAACATTCGTGTAGTACTAATCCATGATCCTAACATCATAAAATACGCAATACCTACAGAATGTGAATATGTTTCTTCCAATCCAAACCATCCACGCAAGGGTACTGCAAAAATATCACGAATATATGGACTCCATGAGCTTAAGAAATAACAGACTGTAGGTAAAAATGTCCAATATACACCTTCCATTGCTGAAATTGACCATGAAACTTTAGAACATTTCATATAGGAAATAAAGAGAGACAATCCAAATCCAAAAATGTATAGACCACCTAATACAACAAGAGAACCCGTAGTCAAGTTCATTTTATGTATTAAACAGTGTAATCGTTTTCTCTAAATCTTCGAGCAACTTGGCTCGTTGCAATAAATGAGGTCGTGTAATCCCCAGACACTCTGATAGTGTCATCCACTTTATCTCACAGATTTCTCGTTGTTGTTCATCAGACATTATAGTATTCAAGATGATATCTTTAGACAGTACAGATATGAAATATATATGTTTATATTCCACATCATTTGTTCCTTTGAATGTTTCTTCTAGAGTTAGATTTTTACATACAGTATACGATTCACGAGAAATGTCTGTTTCTTCTGAAAATTCTCGAATAGCACAATTTAGATCTGTTTCACGGTGTTGACGACGACCTTTAGGAAATCCCCATTCTGATTCGGTATATCCTTCTGTTCCCACATAAGATGAAATATCCAATTGTTCAAATCTTGATTTAGAAACTTCATATTCGTGAGAATGATGATCTCGGCCTTCTCCCCAGTGTTGAGTCCATACATCTGCAAACTCCTTGGTTCTAAGAAGATCATGTTCTTCAAATGTCATATTTGAAAATAATTTTTTAATGAATAGTGTATTACCCACTTCATATTTTCCTCGAACGAATTCAGTGAATGCCATAGAATGTTTTCTTCTTACCATAAGAACTTGTACAGTCTTTGGATCACATGGAAGTTTTGGTGAATTTAATAGAATTAATCCACATGATATTATTGGACGAATACAATCACGAAATACATGTCCTTTTTCTCCACAATTATTGCAATACATCTAATCTAAGATATAAAGTTTCTTATGTGTAAACAAATGGGAGCAGGAACATCAGCGCCGAAAGTTGACTATTCAACAGCACAATTTACTTCAGCAGATGTATCACGACAAATTAAAGATGCAGCAGCAAAAACAAGTGATAGTGTATGGGGATATGCAAAAACTGGATTTTGGATCTTAGGATTATTACTGTTACTAGGTGGAATTGGTACTGCAATATATTATATTTGGTGGGTTGAACCTGAACTACAAGCTACTCTAGTAATTGATGCTGCTATCTTACAAAATCCTAAAGTATATGGCCCATCTGGAATTAATATTGCAGATCAGTTAAGAAGCTCAGTAAAAGGAGATGCGTTACATATTCCTGCAGGAAATATGCTTACCTTTAATCTTTCTGGATATACATGTCCAATAGCTGGAGCCACTGGAGCCACTGGAGCCACTGGAGCTACTGGTCCATGTCCTGCTCATCCAACTGCGGGAGATATGTTAAGTCTAACCTATCATTTTTCAGGAACTACTAAGGGATTAGATACATCAACTAAAAATCCTACTGCATTTCCAATAACTGATTCGCTTGATATTGATGCTTCGTATGAAAAAGTCGAAGCATTTACGAATAAACGTTCAAAACCACCAGTAGCAAAAAATGCTGGTCCTACACTTTTAGGAAGACTTGGAAACATGTTTAATACAACTGGAAGTTCTGCTGATTTATTACCATATGCAAAAGAAGCAAGAACAGAAGCGTTAATACCTTCTGCTTCAGCACCTTTATCTGGTGGACAAGATGGAGCATATGGAATGCAATTTTGGATGTATGTACAAGATTGGAATTATAAATATGGTGTTGAAAAACATGTTGTTTCTCGCTCAGATCCTACGAATCCTGCAATTATGAATCCTTCGGTAAGTTTACATCCGACAGATAATTCATTACAAATTAGTGTTTCTATATTCGGGAATGGTTCATCTTCTAAATTAGAACCTGCTCCTTATGGACATTCGGGAGCTACTGATGATGTATTTATCTGTGAAGTTCCGGATATTCCTTTACAAAGTTGGTGTTCTGTTTCTGTGACTTTATTTTCACGTAATTTAGATGTGTATTTGAATGGAAAATTAGTTAAATCGTGTGTGTTATCGGGTGTACCTAAACCTGTAGCAGGTGATATCTATTTAAATTCAGGTGGTGGATTTTCAGGATACTTATGTTCATTCTATCATTATCCTAGAATGTTAACACCAGATGATGCTCAAGCGTTCTATTCTCAAGGAACAAGTTGTACAAGTGTTACCGATCCTTCAACAGCTACAAAAGTTACAGGTTATGGATTTAAATTTGGTGTGTATGATGCCGCAGGAAAACAATTAAGTCAATATGTCTTATAAGGATTTTTTAAAAATGGATTTTTATTTGATAGAAGTATCATGAGTAATACCATGGCCATTCTTGTGAAGAACATGTACACATATGGGTTCTGCGCTGGAAAGGAGTGTTTCCGCAGTGAGAGGGACTGGCTGACAAGGCTAGTTACTTGGCTGGAGACAAACATAGAGGATGGTGAGAAGGGTCTCGCGTGGAACATCGAGAATGACTTTATCCACGACACGTGGACCCAACAGCAGCTTGATGAGGCGATTACAGACATGAAAGGTGCGCTGAAGTGCCGCAAGGAACAGCTCCGTTTACTCGACTCAGAATGAGTTTCGTAAAATGGAATGTTTTTTTCTAGATATAAAAATGGCAACAGTTTGGAATGCAGATTCTTTGCAGTGTTACGGACGAGATAAGTGGCAAGACGAGAACATCAGTGTTCACGGGGTTTGACGGAGTGCATGCTGAGTTAAACCATGGTGCAGAAATTGTGATGGCAACACAGATCAGGTTTATTAACCCTGTCATTGAGGGTGCCAGGTTATTTTACTTAGCAGCGATAAAGAGGGCTGATTTGGTCTTTGTGACCAAGCTGAAAAAGATCAGTGCCAATCAGGAGAGTGCATACTTAGAATTCTACACGAAAAAAGGTGATCTTACTGAAGCATTCGCATCAGTTGTGCAGAACACGAAGTAAACATATCGTTCAGAAAACGGAATGTTTTTTTCTAGAAAAATGAATCGTACGGTGAAAGCCCGTATTTACTGTTTACAGCAAGACGAGAAAGAACAAAAAATGCCACTGAAAAAGCCCTACTTCAATGGGATACAGTGGATTGTGCCGGCACCTTATGCCGCAAAGTGGAAGCCTGGGCCCTGTGTGGTTCAGGAGATCACGGGGCAGTGCCCCAAGGGTGCTAAGTGCACCTGCGCGCACCTGGACAGGGATGCTCTCAACAAGAAGAACCAGCGCAACAAGCTTGGTAACTACGTTGAGGCCACTCTGCCAGCGCGCTGCAAGTATGTGTTGACGCAGATCAAGAGTGGGCAGTGGGCTCACTTCAAGGGTCTGGTCAAGGCAGAGGCGCCGTGCCTTGTGGAGCTGCTTGAGTGGCTTCCGGCACAGCAGGGTGGCATGAGTGACGTGGACGTGGTCCGGTCTTTCATTGCCGCATCTGGGGAGTATCCCCACAGCAAGCTTGAGTTCAGCGCAACTACCATACAGAGGTGGTGGCGCCGTGATCAGGATGAGCTGAACCTTCAGCGCTTGGTGGACAAGATCTACATTGATGCTGAAGACATGGAGGAGGAGATCTTTGAGAAGACTCCTTCATGGGCCCCAAACGGGGATGTTCCCGTAGATGGGGAGGAGGTGGAGGCTGAGGCCAGTACCTTCTTGTTTGAGCAGGAGTGTGGCATATGGTCATTCCTTGTTCTGTGCAAGTACCTAGCAGATCAGAATGATTGGATTCGTCTGCAGGAGGTCAATGCGCAGCTAGAGTGGCTGCGCACAGAGGAGCAGCGCCTGAAAAAGGTTGCTGTAAAAAGCTATGCAGCTGTGGTTTCCTCACCACTAGCGCCCCGCAATTTCGGGGCATTGCTGGATAAGAAGCCAGCACCAGTAGCACCCGCTGTGATGGGTGTCGTAGATGTGTATGATGATGATATGGCAGACTACGAGTGGAAGGGGGAGGAGAACTCGCCCCTTATCTAAGCGTCCAGGGGACGATGAAAAGTAAAGTGTGAGCAAGGGCTCAACTTTTTTCCTTCAGAAGGTGTACAAACAAGCTCTGAGGGGGATTACACGGAGTGGGATTCGAACCCACGCGGATTTCTCCAGCAGATCTTAAGCCTGCCACCTTAACCACTCGGTCATCCGTGTTCATTCCTTATTGGGGCACTATCTTTAAATCGTTCCCGCCTTGACTTCAATATCTGTAACAATTTTTTCGTGAGGAAGTTCTAGATAAAGAATTGTACTGAAAAATGGAGATGTGCGACCATCTAAAATCATATATCTAGTTTTAGAATTTTCCAAAATATTCGTTAACAATTTTCCGAATAGTTTATCTTTGTTTACTGTATTTCGAACTTCAACTTTACATTGTCCATTCCATCCACACATATGGGCACTATCGCAAGATCCTTTTGTTTTAAATTGTCCACATGGTTTTCGGATTTTAGAAATAAATTCAATGGGTGAATCTATATATCCAAACATAACTTTATGAGAAAACCAGCGTTCTAATAATGGTTCAACCTCTTTGCGAATAGGTGTATTTGACAATGCTGTTCTCAATTCAGGATACTCTTCTTCTAAATCTTGAGTTAGTTCAAATACAATAAAATTGTATACTTCATCGGCATAAGAAATTTTCTTGTACGTTTCACTATCTTCGACATTGGATTCTCCAAATGTAAATTCACTTTCACCTTCGTTTACAATTGTTGCTAACACATCTTCTGGTTTTCCAGATCCAGGTTCTGGTTTTACGGGAATACGTAATCCACACTCTAAAAGTAGTTCAACGGTATTTCCTTCTGAGTTAGACAATTCACGTTCGAGTTTAAATCCAGGATGAAACTCGTGTATCAATGCTAGATATAGTTTCATTTTATCTCGACTAGGTAATAGATCTTTAATATCAATATACGAATGATATGTTACAGCATCACGTAAATCTAACGGTACAGGAGCATTTTTAAATGGAATTAAAAGCTCATTCGGGTAAAAAAAGGCTTGCATTCGTCCAAATGGATCCAAAATCATTTCAGGTAAATCATCAGGATAAATTTTCATAAATGCTCCTAACGCTTCATCGGATGTAGGAATACTTAAATGGCATACACGTTTGCGTAGTTCGGATACTTTATCTACCATAGGTTTTCCAAATGGTTTTTTATGAATATCTGCAGAATAGGTAAAATTGCGTCCTTTACGTGAAACATATGCTAGGCAATCAATTTCATCACCAGATTGTAAAAGCAAAATACCTTTTTCACCATCAACTTGTTGAGAATAAAATACACATCCCATGGTTCCAGTATGTAAAAATACACGATATATATCAATCCCTAAAAAAATACAGGTATATTCTACTTCTTGTAAAGGAGTCATTGTTCTTTCTCGGAATGCTTTTGTCATTCCAGAAATAATACGAGCTACTTTTTTGCGAGCAAGTTCATCTGTATCAAAAGGTTTTTTATTCATTAATTGATCTTCAATTTCATCTAAAAATTCAGTAGATTGTGTTAACCAAGAATGTAAAAATGAACAATTTAAGGCAACATCAACAGCATGATGTGGTTCTGGTACAGAGTCTAAATTAAATAGTTTAGGAATTGTTTCTGAACTTCGTCCCAATCCAACACGAAAATACGCACTGAACCCTGTAGGAATTCGACTTCCATTCTTTTTGAAAAATGTATAATCGGTTTGAATATCTAGAACATCTAATAATTCTTGTGGAACATATGCTAGGCGTAATTCTTCTAATTGTGTCTTAATTTCTCTGTTAATATAATATTTTCCTTCTTGTGCATCGGTAGATAATACTTTTGGTTTGTGTTCTGTGCGAAAACAGCAAGGAAGTTCTTTTTGATTTGCTGGTGAAATTGGAGGATTTTTACTATATCCTGCAAAAGAAAACCCTTTTGTACGAGGAATTACAGAAAATTCACGAGCATCTGCTTTTGAATCGGATATAGATCGTATTTTTCCACCACACACTGGACATGCTTTTCCATCCACTAATTGTTCTTTTTTCAACGGTAGTTTATCATACATACACCAATACTCTGGACAAGTAATAATACCTTGTGGATCTTCCCATGGAAGAAGTTGTTCAGCCTTCATCGTGTTTCTAGGATCAAATTCAGGAGGCATATCATCAAGTTCACTTTTCTTTAATGCTATAGGCTGATGAGACTGTTCACATGCTCCGGGATAATCAGGATTAGGGTTATTTGGATTAAATGTTTTAGGATCAAACTCTTCTAGACGTTTAATGAAATATGAATATTTTGATGATTTCTTCCCCGTCTTCTTTTCTTCTGCTTTTTGTTCAGGTTCAGCTTCTTCTAAATACGAAAATAAATCTCCAAATGTTTCATCTAACTCATATTCGAATTGAGATACAGCTACCTTAGTTTCAGACGTTTCAACTTTTTTAGGACAAATTAGATCTAAAGTTTTAGATTTAGGATCACTCAGAATATATCGGAGAATACTTGCGTATAATGCAGGGCGTTCTACATCGACAACAGAAGATACTATGATACTTGTTGGTAAAAATTGAAGCAAAGGAAATCCACGTGTCTTACGTTCAAGTAAACGCGGATCATCTTGAATTTTTGATCGAATCGTAGATAATAACCGTGAAGCATCATCTAATGATACTTTTAATTGCTGTTGAATATCTTGTGGTGTAAGAAATTCATTCTCTTTCAATAAATCAATAATATACAAATCTGTAACTGTTAATCCTTCTAATGCATAATCTGTTCTTAAAAATTTAAATACATCAGGATGTTTGCGATCTTGATCAAAGATAGACGATAAGCAACCAAGTCTTCGTGTATCTAGTTCATCTAAAGCTTTTGAAAATTCTAATTCAAATTTGATTTCTTGAAGTGACCAACGGCATTGTTTCAAATCAGTATCAGCAAAAAAAGGTGTTATAGAATCTAGTGTCCAAAACCATCGATGTAATTCTTCTCGTAATTCTTCAAGACTACGAGTTTCTGAAGCATCACGATATACACCAAATGAAATATCTGTTGCAGAAATAGAAATTCGATCAAAATGTTCACGTGATTTTCCACGATACACAATTAATTTGGGGCGACTTCCTGGTGGTTTTGTTTTTGTCCACCATGCTGACCACATTGGTACATCTAAAAAAGGTTTTTTTGTTTTCACATTCTCAGTGAAAAATTTATGACGTGAAATTTCAGTTTGTGAAGTGAATAAGGTTATACATGGTACTTTTGACGATACAGATAATCCATAAAACATCTGTTCAAATCGTGTTCGTACATGATCAATTTCAGTATCTACTAATTCAACATACCAAATAGCTTTAAGCAATGCTGTTTTTTTTGGAGTTGGAGGATCTAAGGATAATAATGTTTCAATGTGTTGTGCATTTGTTTGTAATAAAGTAATTTGAGAAACAGGTAATTTCTGAGGAGTTCCTGAACGTAATAATGGAGTATATACGCCTTCTGCTGGAAAAACCCAGAATCCACGTACTTTTTCTTTCTGATAAAAACTCATAAATAATTTTGAATTATCTGGAATTGGAGATTCTGCTGCAATAATACGAGAACTTAGATTAGAATGTTTGAATGGTAAACAAAATGATCGTTGATCTTCAACTCCAAAAATCCAATATTCTACAAATTCACCAGATGGATCCCAAATATCATGAAGTTCTTCAGGATATGTCATCCATTCATCACGATCATATTGTTTATAGGGAATGGTTAAGGCTGGAACACGGTATTCCGAACAGTATGAATCTAAAATTTCTCGTTCAATAGGTCTACCATCTAACGATAATCGATGAAACAAAAGTTCCCAATTTCGTTTATCTTGTGTATAATAATGCCTAGATAATTCAATACCTATTAAAATGTACAATCGATCAGGATGAATATCAGTAGATACACCAATATGTTGTCTCACTGTATCTACAGTATCATCTTCAAAAAATTGAATAGGTCTGTTTAAGTTATTAATCTGAGTCTTGAACATCTTATTTACATCTCTACAAATTTAAATCTAAAAAAAGAGTTTGAACACGTGTTAAAACGGATTATGTTTATATAGAAATGTAGAATACAATCTAGCAGACTATAGAGATGGAGTTTGCTAAGTGGATCATTACGGTGACTCCACCAGAGTTGTTTCCTGAAAAGGGACAAGTTGGTGCAAAAGCACCTGTTCACCCAGATTTTATACTTCCGGTGAAGAGAGTGTGGGCTGGAGGTCTTTATCCTCTATCGCCAACACCAACAACTGACAAACCTGGTTTCTCATGAAAAATGGAAACTTTTTTTATACTTTTGCAAAATATACAATCGCAGAATGCGAACTGTTATTCTAACAGGGGCAACTGTTGATAAGATCTTTGAATTTATCACAGAAAAGGCTGATACTTTGGAATATGGTGCACTGTATGTATCTATTCAATGCTTCTATCTAATACATAAAGCAACTCTCAGGGAGCTGGGTAACCAACTCCTTGAGAAGTTCAAAACTATTCGTGACGATGTCACAATAGACTTTTGTGCTAAAGATGTGAACGGTATTTCATGCGTCGCATTCCAGTTTGGTCCAATTGGTGAATGTCCATGTATTGGAGTAATGCTTGAGGATCAATCTGGTCCGTTATTGCTAACTACTTTGCAACATACTCCTGCAGCAGATAAGCCGGGGGCAGAAAACACAATGTTTATCTATTAGGATTACAGAGGTGTATCTGAAATAGTCATTCCACAATATTCAGTTGGAGATTGATTATAATTTGTGGGGGTATATTCTCCATTTTTCATACAGTCTTGTAATAACTTTTTAAAGTTTGACCAAAATTCAGGTGTATGTCCCATAGATTCTGTCATTAAATGAGCCATTTCATGTAATAAAACAAACAGTATAGTATTTTCATCAGCAAATGTATACGGTGGTTTCTTATCACGAATACACACTACAATCTTTTCTCCTTTATTTTCTGAATACGAAGTACTTGACGCATCTAAATCATTCTCTTGAAATACATCTGGATTAAATTTAGCAATTAAACGTTTATATGGTGGATCAACGGCAAAATTTGTATCTTGTCTGAATCCTTCAACAATTTTTACGAGTTTTTGTCGAATTCTAGCAATGATATTTGCAGCTTCTTGTTTATCTGGCAAATTTTGTACAGAATATGTCTTTCCGTCTACAGTACTACGCACAGGTACTGTATTCCTAGGACCCGATAAATATGACATTCCCAAAAGGGCTGTACCTGCAAGAAGAGCAGGAATCATTATTTATTAGTATGAAAACAATCTCATCTTTAGTCTATTACCAAAGATGGGGTTGTAAAACGGAATAAAAAAATATAGAATATATGAATTCTAACAGTCTAAACATGCCATCTATATTGAATGATATGAGGCGGCGTTGTGATTGGTGTGCGGTATTCGCAGCCGCAAATGAGATGGTGACAAGGTTTAAGGGGACACAGAGGTATGTTCCCTGCTGGACGCCCCTGTTGTTCTTGCTTGATAAACCACCAAAGTTTGCTTCGGCAGTGTACAGCTTTGATCGTGTATTTTGGACAAATGGGAGAAGGGAGAGTCACGATCTGTCGCGCGAGGAAAGGTCTAAGGCAATGCAAATCGCATGGCATTGGATTAGTTCTCAAGACAACACATCACCTCTAGAACCACCAGTGCCAGTACAAACTACATTGCCATCCGGCTGTGACAAGGGAGAGATCTGGGCAGAGGGCTTCTTGGAGGATGGTGGAATCTATGAGATCCCATAGGAGAAATCCTTTTTTATGCCTCTACACCTTTACGGAAGGAATCGGTTTCAATCGTGGATTGATTCCAAGGGCCAGTAGTAGTCTGTCCTTGAGGGTTAGGATCTTCAGCACGAATATCCCAAGAAGGATTGCGGAAGGTTTGAGATACACCAGCTACTGCAGTATTCGTATGGTATCCTGCCTGAAGAAGATTTTGACCTTTGAGGTCATCCATACTTCCGGGATTTACTGCTGCAAATGAAGCTCCTAGAGATCCTTTAGGAAGAAGTTCAGAAGAAGATAGAGTATTTTCAGTATAAGTTCCTTGAGATGCTGGATGGCGAGCTTTTAGAGTTTCTACAGGTTGAGCATTTCCACCAATTAAATGAGAACTAGCACTCATTGGAGGACCATCAGATAAAGGAGATTGGACTCCGGCAGAACCTACAAGTTTATCCATGGATAGACCTTCAGATAAGAGACCCTTGGTACTGGAGTAGTTATTCATCACAAAAGCAAGGAGGACGACACCTCCTAAAACAAGGCCGAGTTTCATCGTCTGAGTCACTTTCATATTTATGTTCAACTTCACAAAAAAAATGGACGAGAATGATATCCCCGCTTTTCATTAAGAGAAATGATCCTGTTTATCCTGGCTACCTTGGCATCGACACTTTTATCGTTAATGTACATTGGCCAAGCTCAAGTCAAATATTTAAAAGATCATTGGTCTGAATTACGATGCAATCCTTTTTATATGCCAATGGCGAGTATAGTCGGTGTTGACCCGATATCGAACTTCATGAAATGTACCAATAAAAGTTTTGGTGATTATGCTGGTGCAGCTATGGATCCATTACATGGTCAAATGGCTATTGTTGGTGATTCGTTATCCTCTATTTCAGGAGCCTTAAGCGATATGCGAGGATTATTCAGTAACGTTCGTGGTGGATTTGGTATGGTATTTCAAATGGTGTTTGGAAAGATAGCAAATTTGATGTCGTCTATGCAATATTTGATGATCCGAATTCAAACATTAATGGGACGTATTGTTGGTGTCTTTGCTACAATCATTTATAGCTTTTATACTGGCATGGAGACTGGTCAATCTATATGGAATGGTGCTCCTGGAAAAATAGTGCGTGGAATAGGAAGTTTATAGTCTCGTAAAGGAATAATGTACCTCTTTTTAGCGGTAAACGCCCTAGTTATTGGTACACTTGTGTACATACAAATCTCCAATAATATTCAAACTCTTCAAAATAATTGGAGTCAATATCGATGTAATCCTGTATATATGCCCTTTGCTGGGTTTATTGATGAAGATGGGGCGGCAGGGAATTTTCGGAAATGTATGAATTTGATGGGAAAAGATTTAGTTGGTGGAATGACTGATATTTTTGGTGCCCAATTAGCTTTGGTTATTTCGTCATTGACAGATATTATGAACCCATTAAAACTATTCAGAAGTTTATTCACACGAATTCGTAAATTTATTTTGTCGTTTACAAATTCTACCTTACAAAAAGCATCAGGACCACTCAGTGCGTTTTCTTTCTTATTAGTTAAAATTCAAGACTTACTTAGAAAAATGTCAGCATCAGGATATGTTTCAGCATTTTTTGGGTTAACTGCAATATCATTTATTGAAGGATTTATTTCTTTATTTATGAATGTGGTTAAAGCGTTTGTTATTGCAATGTTAGTTATTGCGGTTGTCTTAGCATTTTTTAATTTCCCGTTATTAGCCTTAGTTTTATTTTTAGCATCTCTTCTTCAGAGCGTATAAAAAAAGCTACCTCTCAACGTAGAGACACACGTAGCTCTTTATACGCTGCCCGGGCAACCTGTTGTTCCTCAAGAGTTTTACATGGCAGGAATTTTTCTTTAAGAAACACTAGCAATGTAGTAAGTCTCTCAACCTCCGATGTCATTTTTGGGTCACTCGATTTACGTGCAATTCTCTGTTCTATGATATGAATCATAGAAACAACAGTATCTTTTATCTCGTAAAAGGTCTCCATTATACACGGACTTGTAGAGAAATTTTTTACAAGTAATCTTTCCGTTTTCTAATAAAATCTAGGCTAAGAAGAAAAGATGACTCGTACCATGTTAGTTGTAGTTCTTTTCGTCGCTGCACTAGCTTCCGGATTATTTATGAAGTATATGCCTACTCAAGAAGGATTTGCTCAACGCGAAGTTGGAAAACCTGTTTCGGGGTCTCCAATGGGTCCTTATGATGAACAGCCTAGAGGATGGTCGGCAAGTGAACCTATGCCAGTAGGAGAACTTCCTCAGAATACTGCTTTAGAACAAAATAAATTAATGTATTTAGTAGGAAATTCTACCGCTCCCGAATGCTGCCCTCAATCTGGCCTATCTTCCGATAATGGATGTGTATGTTTAACTACTCAAGATCGCAAAGAAATGAATACTCGCTTCGGTAATCGTTAACATTTTAAACTCAACCTGAGTAATAAATGAATTTTATGAAACCATTCAAAAAGTTTATCAAAGAATTAAATTTAAAGTTCCCAGATCAATTTCCATCGACTAGAGTAGACACTGATGAAATTGATACATTTCATGCAGTCTTTGTCGAGCATTCTTTAGAAATTATGAAAAAAGATCCTGGACTTTGGAATGTTCCTCGTGTTGTCTTTGGGTATGATTTGTCAGAACTTTGGAAGAATGAAGCATCTCATCCTGTCATCTGGGGAAACATGCAAGGATGTTTAATTGCCTCTATGTTTCATGGGAAAATTGATTCCAAATTAAAAGAAAATCTTCCTTTGCTATCGACGATGTTAAAATCTGTTATTGGTCAACGATCAGAACTTGATGATATTCTAAACGACGATACAAAACAATCGAGTATTACTGAATTTCTAGAATTCTTGAAAGAAACGAAGATGGCAGCATTAGTCTTATCTATTTTTGAACGACTAGATTTCTCTCACTTAGATATTGATGTGTCATCATTCGATGATATTCAAGGTAAGATAGGTGAATTACAAAATCACCCGGGTATTCAAAAGATCCAATCAGATCTAAAAGCTCTCATGGAAGAGAAATCTAGAACTGGAGAATTTACCAAAGAGATTATTATGCGAGATTTAGAGTCGATTAAATTAAAAGTACAAGAACTATTTGGTAATGCATTTAATGATATTTTAGGTACACGTAAGGCAGATGTACCATCAGAAATGATTACAGGAAATACTCCTGAGGCACGTAGAGCTCGAATGATCGCCAGAATGAAACGAAAATTAAAAGAGAAGAAATAATAAGCATGAACGAACCTATTTGGTATTCTGATCCCTCTATTTTGTTTTCTTCAGGAACATGGCAACGATTTGTTCCGACAAAAGATATGGATGTACCGACAGCCTTGAACGCAGTAGTCAGATTTACTGTATATTTTGCAGTTCTGTTATACGCATGTACATCTAAACATGAATATTTATTAGCTATACCGTTAGTCTTAGTTGTATCAGCTATTTTTTCATCTGTATTTCCAAAAACTCGCCCGTTAATTGAATCGTTTCATACCGTAGTCAAACATCTTACTCATCCGACAGCAAAAAATCCGTTTATGAATCCTTTGCTGACTGAGATTTTAGATAATCCTGATCGCCCTGATGCAGCACCTATAACAGATAAGGCAGTAAAACAAGAAATAGAAAAAGCATTTCAGCAAACAGAAGATATGTATATGGATACCTCAGATAGATTTGATATGGCTCAATCTATGCGAACATTCCATACCTTACAATCTGCCACCATTCCCACTGATCAAGATGGGTTTCTGAAGTTTTTAGCTAAGAATCAGGACGCAGTAGATACATCGAGTGCATTTCCTGCTCGTAATGCAAAATTAAAATCTGAAACCTATGTTCAAGCTCAAGGATCTTTAGGCAGTCTTCCGAACTCTACGAGTAAGCCGACGGGTGTTACGCCTACCAAGGCTTCGACGAAGATGTAATCCATCCATTAATTCTTTTAATGATGTTTTGCTTCCCGGTGAACTTAATTCTTGTCCATCTGTTCGAATAATAAAATGTGGAAATCCTGAAATCTCTTTTTGTTCACGTAGATCTGCAGGTAATTCGGCACTTTCAACTTCAGCAAATGTATATTTCTTACCCAATTTGGTTTTCTTTAATTGATTCCAAAATGGTTGAGTACGAACGCAATATGGACATCCTGTCATATGAAAAAATACAATCACATTTGGCTGAGACAAAATTTTCCGAACGTCTTTCATTTATTAGTATAAATACAAATGGAAAAGAATTGGAATGGGTATTTAACTGCTCTTGGTAAAACTAAAATTCCACAAGATACAAAAGATTTTCCAACAACAGAAGGAAATACTGTATCTACTGGATTTATTGAATGGAAAGCTAAACATCCTAAACAACAAGCTCAATACGATCCCATGTCATTAAAGTGGAAAGGTGTACAAGCTTCTGAAGCTGCAGCAACATCAGTATACAAATCTGAATATGAGCCAGTAAATACTAAATAAGTATTGTAAAAAAACTACACTATATTAGGTATAGACTCCACACATAAATGAATACCATTTGTACACATCGTATGCATGATAATTCATCATCATATCAACTTGTTGAGCAGATTTCTCATCTGAAATGTGTGTCACATGTTTCAGTATATGAAGTACAGGAAACATTTGATCTGAGAAAACCTTCATGATTTCTTCAGGTGTGGCATCATTGCCATATTCCTGAGCTGTAATATAATTTGTTAGACCTTTTACACGTCGACGATAGTTCACATGATGAACATCAATAAGACGACGATACTCTTTTTTGAATCGTGTAGAAATTAGTTGATCAATTCGTGGATCTTTTCCAATGTGTGAAATAAGTTCCGATTCTGTCATACATGCTGGAGTAAAGAACCCAGCATGTGTTTGTATTGGTTTGAACAGAGTCATATCTGTCATACATGAACAATCATTTCCATAAGTAATATCCCAAAGAATAGTATGATTTAGTCGACCAACTTGTTCAGAAGAAAGACTCTTAACTACTTTATCAAAGAGAGGAAGAAGTTCATGGCCAGTATATTCCTGGACTATAAGTTTCTTACCTACTTCACTGATCTTTAGTGTCATACTTGTTAATAGTCTTGCACGCTGTTCATCAGTGATATGTTCAGGAATCAAAATAGTATCAACAGTAGAACTGCGATATCTATATTGTCCTTGCTTAACAAATCCCATACTTTTGAAATATGAATCGGCAAACTCTTGCTGTTCAGGTCGTTCAAATTCAGGATCAATGTGTATCATTGTCCACTGTCCTCCAAGTTCACGAATAAAGAGAGGATAAAGTTGATTCATTTTATCTGTATACTTTTCTAGTGATGTATGAGGAGCTGATCCAATTGCAAGATACGTGTTATCATTTGGTGTTTTATCCAAAAGTGAGAACATTCCTTTCTCTGGAAGTATCCAATGTTTAAAACTATTCGTTTTAATACAATACAAATGTGGTGGCCACTCTTAGGATTAATTGCTTTAGTTATTGTATTTTCATGGCATCCTCGTGAATTTATGACAAATGCAGATGTACAAAAGAAATTAGAGTTCCACGCTTCAAATCCTAAATCATGGAATATGGCTAAATCTAAGGAGGCGCCCCTTAAAACGAATCAATTAAAAGGTCCTCGTATTCCAGTTGAAGAAGAGAAAGACGTCGAAGCTGCTAAACAAAAAGATGCTAAAGATACATCCTCCACATATCCTGAAGTATATGGTCCGGAAGCAATACAAGTGCCAGGTAAATCAGGAATTTTTCAAGATACGTATACATCCTTTGCAGAATTTCCCCCAGGTCCTAAAGAACCTCAACCTTTTTTAACAAATTTTTCTAATTTTCAAAGATAACGTATTAAATGCATATTATATGTGGGTTAAATAAATGAGTATAGCTATAGTTAATTCATCTTTGACTGTTTCAGATATACAAGGTTCACAGATTGTAAGAGCACTAAATACCTTACTTCCTAAATTTTGTAAAGATTGGAATGTTAGTGCAACACTAGCGAGATATGTTGGCAAAGGAAAAACAACAACTATTCCAAGAAAGATCTTTTTGTTAGATAGTGCCTATATTGAAAATGTTTTAGGGTATCATGGTTTTTCTTCAAATAGTCCATATGGAACATGTTTTGTTGATAAAGTTCTTTCCGAAGGAGGAGAGATATTGTATTCACCTGATCCAACGATACCTACTGTAGCCGAAGTTGTATGTCATGAAGTATTTGAACTGTTGGTCAATCCTGCGTGTAATGAATGGTGGGATATTGGAGATAGCGAGACATTTTATGCGAAAGAGCCATGTGATCCTGTCCAAAGTAATCCACTTACTGTTTCACTATTAGTTAGTCCAGCATCTACACGATTCGATATTACTCGTCGTGGAATAGTCCGTACTCCTGCAGTATACCAACAGGTTGGATGTTCAGATTGGATTTTACCAGCATGGGGGAATCCGCAGGATACAATAGGGCCATTTAATCATTTAAATACCTTAAAAGCACCATTTACACTAGATGTTGGTGGATATGGAATTCAAATGACTGGTGGATCTGCTGGATATCATATGGCGATGTTATTTGGTTCAGGAGTTACTCCAGAACAAAAAGCAAAGTATCTTGCCAAATCTTCTCGAATGTCTAAAGAAACAACTTAAACCATGTTTTCTATACAAGATAAATGAAGATTCATGTTATGACATTGTGTACTGGATATACTTACTCGATTTTTCAACGATTTGTTGGATCATTATATGATACAGGATTTTCAGGATCGTGTTATATTTTTTGTCAAGAAAGAGATCTTCCAATTCTAGAAAAACTTAAAGGTGAATATCCGAATGTTGTTGCCATTTGTTGTGATCTTTCACGCTTTAAAACACATATGCAATCATCACGATTTAAATTTATGGCAGAATTTCTAGAAAAAGACTTAGACTATGACTATCTCTTTATTTGCGATTCTCGAGATGTCTTATTTCAACGTAATATTGAAGAGTTTTTACTGATTCATAGGAAAGGAGATTTGTACGCTTTTGAAGAAGAACAAACAATTGGAAACTGTCGATTTAATTCGCAATGGATTCGTGATGTTGAACGAGTTCTTCAGAAACCTCTAGCTATTCAACACAACACAGTTATCTGTTCAGGAACTGTGTTGGTTTCAAAACAAGCTACATTAAAATATTTGAATGCAATGGCAGATATTATGTTAAATCCAAGGTGGGTTAATTATCCTGCCGATCAAGGACCACATAATTATATTTGTTATGAAAATCCTCTTAGTTTAGATATCATATTTTCTAGCAATACGGATAATCTCGTAAATACAGTAGGATATGGACATAAAGAAGTTGTCGATCATAAAATTGTTAATATTCAACGAGAAGTATCGTTTGTAGTTCATCAATATGATCGAATGACACAAGAACAACGAAGAGATATTTCAGTACGTTATAGCTTTATATAACTTATTTTACATGAACCCCTTTCAACCATTTGGAAGTTTTTTGATTGAATGTATTGATCAAGAGTATTCATATGCGGATATTGATCAATATCATCGAATACAACCATTCCTCCACTGGGAATTTTATCTTTGAAAAAATCAAACTCTTCTTTAATAATTTTAGATGTATGTGGACCATCAAAGAAAACAAGTGAATACGTATTCACAATTTCCTTACATTCATTATAGAGTGGAACACCATCCGAATAACGCTTAAAAAATTCAGTATCTTCTAGCGGAAAAAATAGAACTTCCATTCCAGTGTTCTCACAATATGCATAGAGATTTTTTAGCATGCGATTTTTCATTGTATTTGTGTAATCTAGTTTTTCACATTTAGTTTCCCAATGGGCGTATTCAATATTTCCAAATGGATCTATTGCTATATGTGTTTTTTTCTGACCAGAATGTTTAAGAGTATCCAAGATTACTTTAGTTCCTCCACCTTCTCTTACACCAATTTCACACGTTAGACCTTGGACGTTCTTAATCAAATGAGTAGCATTCTCAAGAATATGATATTCTCTTGAATCAGTATTCATTTATATGATAAACTATCATAGTGTGAAAATCTAAAAAAACGACTTAAGCTCACCCGTACGAGAGCCATACACATTAACATTCGTAGGATTTGCAATAGGCGGAGCAAAATCTTGGATATCATTTAAGTAAAATAAATAAAAATCAAGTTCAGAATAAATTTTTGCGGATGCATATCCTACTACACGAGCATTCAAATCTGCTAAATCACCCGATACATTATCTGGATTATTTTTACCAAACATCATATAGTATGAACGCATAATTAATTTTAGATCATCGTCAGATTGACGATCAATTCTATGCTTATTTCCAGACATCATAAACACTTGATCTTGAATACGCTGTTGAAGATGTTCAATATTTGTATTACTAAAAAAGGTAGTATTCAGTGGAGTAGCAGTATGTTGATGACCCACTAATTCTTTACGAACATCGTTATATAATGCAGGTGATTTCTGATCATATAGGTGTAACGAAGGAGTAGCATCTCTTGTTCGGATATCAGGAACACGACCAGAGTTTTTAGGAGCAGGGTACTGTTGTGACGTTGATGTTAAATTATACTTATTCTCCACAGATTCAGGTTTAACAAAGTCCATTTATTTACATACATATACACATATTATTTGCGCAAAGATTCATATAAAGCAGAATCTCGAACTTCAGTAACTTCTAAGGTTAATGAAACTTCACCACCTCGTAAAAGAATATATTGTCCATATTCATCATACAATGAAATGTTGAATGAACTTATATTTGTAGGTTGTTTTAATGTATACTCTTTTGTAATCAAATTTGATGTATTATCATAGATTATCTCATTTTTTTTGACATCTACAACAATTTTTGCGAATGCTGCTAAATTAGAATGATCTGGATGATTATGTTCTACAACTCTCCAATCGGGATTTAAGGATAAAAAAATATAATTTGAACCGGTAATATCTGGTAAAGCTGATGCTGTTTGGGTTCTAGAAAACTTAGTTTGACGTACTATAGGACTTGCTATAGGAAAATTTTCATTTCTAAACCCTAAGTTATAGCCTAATCCCCAATCGTCTATTCTTCCGGAGAAAATACCGTTTGTAAAATCAAGACTAAAATTAGTAAGTGCAGAAATAGTTAGTAATCCTGAAATTGAATCTAGTACTACAGTGAATGCATAAGATGGAAGAGCAGTATTTAATACTCTAGCAAGTGTTGTTTGTAAACAATTCCCTGCAGAAGTATCTAATGAATAATTTCCTTCTGGTATTGTTATCAGAAATGTTTGCTCAGTAAATGCATGTAGAATAAAGGTTGTGTTTCCGCGATATGTAGAAAATGTATACCATGTATTTGGTATTTCCATTGAAGAAGCGCGAACAGAAACTACGTTTTTTATTTGAGTATCCATCTTATACAAAAAATTGTGATTGAAATCTTGACGATTTGTTCGAAATCGTGAATCTACACTTATTACATGAACTTGTACATTTTTTGAATATTCAACTGCAGTAGTATGTTTTGGTTGTGTACTATGTAATGCTCCTAATTGCGAAGCAACTTGATGCGATCCTCCAAATGTTTGAAAATCATGTTGATCTTCAAGTTCATCTTCGTGATGATCATCACCATTAACTTCTTGCTCAAATACATTATGTTCAACAAGAAGATCTTTAGGATTCACATATTCTGTTCTAGCTTCAGTATCTTGTTCTGCTAAAATTTCCAAATATGTTTTCTCCATTTACTTAGTCTTTTCAAATAACTCTAAGTCAGACAACCACAGTTCTTCAGGACTCAATGATTCAAGTGTCTTAATTGATGCTCTCAATTCTTCTAGTGCATCATGGTGTTTTTCTGCTGTTTGTTTTGTCAAGCTACGAAAAGGAAGATCTAGCAAATAATCATAGGCATCCTTAATTCGAACAAACTTTTGTTCTTCAAGAAGACGACAACATTCTTCTTGAGGTTTACGTTTCAAATCAGGAATTGGCATATCAAAGCATTGTTGCGTAATAAATCGTACTACATTTTCATGGTACGGTAGTTTTGCTTTCATCTGTTCTAGTTGATGAAGTTTACGTTTAGCATACAATTCTAGACGAACACCAGCAAACTCTTTCAAAATTTCTGTATATGAGTCATATTTTTGAATTTGGCACTTTGAATTAAATGCGTGCATATTTGTCAGTTTCAGTTTATATGACAGTGATTTCTCTAGAATTTTGCGATGTTCAGGATTTGATGTCATCTTAACTTTGAAACAAACATGAGTATCTGTTGATACATTTGTATAACTAGAGATTACACCAAGTTCTTCTTGCTGATCTAGCCATTCTTTGTAATCTGATGTCCATGTTTCTATAGGTAGTTCTGTAATTTCCATCGTGTCTCCCTTTACAGTCCAAGAACCAGAAACAGTCAAATCATGTACAGTTCCTTTGAATCCAGCATACCAAGGTTGCAAATTTACATCTTCGAGGCTAGATTTCTTTTCTAGCCAAGATTTTAGACCAGCTACAAGAAGAGCTGGATTGCATGGAGGAATAAACGTAGAATATCCCGTACCAATACCCCTTGCTCCGTTTACGAGAAGCATTGGAATGACTGGAGCATACCAATACGGTTCTACAGGAAGACCATCGTCTTCACGATACTCAAGACACCCATGATCTTCTTGAGGAATCAATTTGGAAACATAAGGTTGTAGAAAGGTATGAATATAACGTGGTGATGCTGAATCTTTACCACCTTGTAGACGTGTACCAAATTGTCCTTGTGGAACAAACCATGGCAAATTATTTGATCCAACAAAATCTTGAGCCATACCTACAATAGTATCATTCAAGGAAGCTTCGCCGTGATGATACCCTGAATGTTCTGAAACATATCCTGCAAATTGAGCTACCCTGATTTCTGATTTTAAATTTCGTTTAAATGCTGAGAACAAGATTTTACGCTGTGATGTTTTCAATCCGTCCATCATATTTGGGATAGAACGTTCCAAATTATAGTTTGAAAAGTGAATCAAATCTTTATCTACGAAATCAGAATATGGTATTTCTGTTGCTGATGTCAATATATTTGATTCTAGATGACCGGATAGCCATACTTTACGTTGATCTGCCATAGATTTGTTAAATGCTAGTTCAATTGCCTGATCATCTTTCTTTCCAGAATACATATATTTAACCACATTCATGGACTTGAAATATTCACGGGCTTCTGCAGGAGTAGATGTACCCAATCCTTTATAATATTTAATTTTCCATCCTGAATTTAGTTTCTTCCACTCTTCATATTCGTATTGAGTGAAGAACGAAAGAACTTTTGATGCTCGAGATGCTTTAACAATTGGAGTTGCCATATAGGTTATAAATCCAGGAATTTGAATCAAATCGTGCCACAATTCATGAAACAAATTAATCAATAGACCACGAATGTGTGATCCATCAAAATCTTGATCTGTCATAATGAGAATACGTCCATAACGCAAGGATTTGCTATCTGCATATTTCTTACCCGATTCTAGCCCCAAAATCTTTTTGAGATTAGCTACTTCTTCTGTCTGTTCTACTTTGCGAGCAGATGTATCTTTTACATTCAGAAGTTTACCACGCAAAGGAAATACTCCATAGAGAGCACGTTGTTCTTGTGTGAGTCCAGATACAGCCATTGATTTGGCTGAATCACCTTCTGTAAGAATGAGTGTACACTGTTGACTCTTTGCAGTACCTGCGAGAGACGCATCATCTAGTTTAGGAATAACAACTTTACATACTTTGCGCCCATCTGTTTTCTTTTGATCTTTTTGATCTTTTTTATCCTGTTGTTCTAGTACTTTTTCTACAAGTTCAAGTTTCAATAGTTTTTTAAGAAATTCAGGACTCAATTTGCATGAAACTTTAGATGTTAGAACTTCTTTTGTTTGCGATGAAAATGATGGATTTTCCACTGAACAATTAATGAATACAGCCAGTAAATCACGAACCATTGCAGGTTTAACTTTGATTTTCTTCTTTGTTTCAATATGTCCAACAATAAAGGATACAATCTGAGAAAGGATTTCATCAACATGTTTTCCTGAACGAGTCCAAATTCCATTGACAAACGAAACAGTCATCAATTTATCTTGAGGAGAATCTGCAATAGCTATACACCAATGTTCTTGTGGTGTATCTACAATTAGTTTAGATTCTGGAATATACCATGATGCATACGCAGTTAGATCTTTAAATTTAATATGATCCAAGTTCCAGAAAACTTTAACATCACGACCGACAGTCATTGCTAGATCATAAACACGACGTTGAATAACATGTAGCATATCGTCTGGAATAGATGTCATGCCAAATTTTGCGAAATCGGGAGTCCATACAAGCTGTACAAATGATTTGTTTTTTGTTTTTGTGATTACTGGTTTCCCAATAGTTGTCATGTTATCTTGAAAAGTCTGAACGTACTTGAGTTCACGAACAGAATCTACAATTGTAACTTCCAGAGATTTAGCAAAGATATTGACTAGTTTTACACCATAGCCATTTTTACCTCCAACTAGTTTCTTTTCTTCTTTATCATAATTTGTTGAGGTTAGAAGTTCACCAAAGATCATCTGTGGAATCCATCCGTGAACAGGATGTTTTTCAACATCAATACCTTCTCCATCATTTTTAATTGTCAATGAGTCTGAATCTGCAGAGATCCAGATATTTTTTACAAGATTTGGAGATTTTCTTTGCTGTAGACGTACAACATGATCGTGCGCATTAACAAGAAGTTCATCTACTAGTTTATAAAATCCAGGATTAAAGTGAACTGTTTTTTGTACAAAGGATGAACCAGAAACTACATACTGTTCTTCGGGAGCACTTTCAATACTTCCGATATATGTATCAGGAAGCGAATAAATGTGCTCGCGATGCGTATGTTTTTGGTAACGATCCATCGTAAATAATTAGAGTATGGCTATGAACAAGTAAATCCATTTTGGATTTTCGTAGATCAAGACTTACTAAATAAAATGCCTCCTCGTAAAAAAACTGCTCCAATAGCTGAAACGCCAGTAGTTTTCTTTTTAAAAATTTCTGAACAAGAAGAACAAGTAATACCTGTAGGACAAACCACTTCTTATTCCGAGATTTTAGATAATACTGTTCATCAAGATTCGGAACGTTTTTCAAATGCTATTTTGAAACCTTTGCTAGAACAAATTTTTATAGAAAAAGTATATTCTGAATACACAGCATGTTTTTGGTGTTGTCATCAATTTGATGGATTTCAATTCAAATCACCTGTATCTTATAATACGTATAAAGATCAATATACGTGTGAAGGAAACTTTTGTTCACCAGAATGTTGTCTAGCACATTTATATTCAGATTCAACTGTATCTGATATGCAGCGCTGGTATAGACATTCTCTACTAATAAAAATTTACGGATTTTTGTATTCTGAACATGTTCTAAGTCCAGCACCACCTCGTTCTTTACTCCGAATGTTTGGTGGACTTCTGGATATAAAACAATATCGTGAATATGTATGTGGACAAAATGATCTAATTGCATGTGAAATGCCTCCTATTCGAACGGTATTTCCTTCGATGAATATTCAAGGACCTTTACGAGATGTTCGCAAATATGTTTCATTAGCAAATGAAGTTATTATCAAAGCGTCGGAATCATTGCGTCTAAAGCGTACAAAACCTCTTCAACAAAATGTTCAAACAATAGATATGTGTATTAAACGTTAATTTTGTATTCAAGACAAATGAATAGTCAACTCATTGATTTATTAAAAACACAATTAGTCTTAGGAAGTTCAGGAAGTTTGAAAACGTTTGTTGGTATTTCACTCGTGGATAAACTTCTAACGTATTTACCTCATATGAAACTTGGAGATATAACGTGTTGTCGTCGTTCATATCGCCAACCTCCCCCGGATAAACAAATACGAGCTGTTATTACGTTTGAACGTGAAAAAGATGATAAGAAAGCTACTACTGTATTCCAAAATCGAATGGATGCAGTAATCCACTCAATCTCTAAACTTCCTGGAATTCGAAATTTGCTGTCAATTAGTCACCATGACTATATTCCCCACGAATTTGAACCAATTCTAATTGATAGTGATTTATATTTTCAACTGATGTCTGTTTCATATACAAATGGAACAATTGAACTTCTAAAATTCAAGTTGTTTTGTTTTGAACATGAAAATCTATATCTGCAACAGTATGTTGAGTCGTGCTGTTTAGGATATGATCGTCATATGGCAAATAAATTGGGAACACAGAAATTCTTTTTTGATATGATGGTTGATCAAAAGAAACCTGGTATTCGCAATCCACTACCTGCATCTCATATCATTTTTTCTAAACACAAATTTATAACTTCACGTACATTTGAAAATGTTTTTTTTGAACAAAAAGAAGCTGTAAAAAATCACACTGAGTTCTTTTTAGAACGTAAAGATTGGTATGACAAGAAAGGAATTCCACATACACTGGGCTTTATGTTTCATGGGTCACCTGGTTGTGGAAAAACATCAACAATGAAAGCAATTGCAAATGTTGGAAAACGCCATATCATTAATTTACATCTTTCTGAAATTAAATCTAAGGAACAGTTGAATCACCTATTTTTTAATGATGAACTCCATGTTATGGATGGAGGTAAGACAGAACGATATACAATCCCAGTAAATGAACGAATGTATGTCATTGAAGATATTGATGCAATGGGAGATACAGTTCTGCGTCGTGAATTGAAACGACCACAAGAAAAGAAACCATTAAAAATGGATGATCTTGGTAATGTAATTCAAGAAGAAGAAAATCCCGTAGATTTATCTTTCCTCTTAAATTTATTAGATGGTACGTTAGAATCGTCTGGACGAATTATTGCTATTTCTACAAATTTTCCTGAACGGATTGATTCGGCATTAATTAGACCTGGTAGAATTGATATGATTATTAACTTCCGCAAATGTTCTCTACGAATTTTACGCGAAATGATTGAATCATTTTATGATAAGGTGTATGAAGGTGAACTTGAAGAGTCTCTTGCAGAAAAATGGTCACCTGCTGAAGTCAATCAAATCCTTTTTCGTAATTTTAAACTCATGGAAAAAGCCATTGTGGAATTAAAGACATTAACTCCAAATGAATTATATGGGTTCCAAAATGGATCAGTTGTCTAGAACTTTTACACAAAGTTTCACAAGCAATTCAATATATTGCCAAACAACTTCTTTTGATCCAGGAGTCATTTCACGTACATATTCTTTGAGTTTATAGATCACATTCATATCTGCATTTTTTTGCGTATAATCTTGTTCCATAAAGAAGGATTCATCGCGAGCTAGGATCTTTTCTTGATAAGGATCTACAATTTCTGTCTTAATGTAATTTACTGCTAACATTGGATTGGTATTCCGAATCAATGTTAGTGCAGTAACAAATCCAGGAAATTCTGGATCTTCAGGATACATTTCTTTTAGTTCACTGAGAAAAGACAAAAATTGATTAAAAAATGCATCTAGAAAAATTTTGCGAGACATTATTATTTTATACTACAATCTCTATTAAAATAAGAATCATGGGTAAAGATAAATGCTAAGCACTGGTGAATGGATTCGTAATAAACGACTTTTAGGAGTCGCTTCAAATTTAACTACGAATGCACCTCCTATATTTGATTCTTCAAAACCACCGGGAGTAATAACAAATTTCTCAGTCGGATCTGTTAAAAATCTGAAAACAACAGGTGTATCTAGAATTCGAAATGTAGCATCAGATTTTACTGCGGTAATTGCTCTAAGAACTGGAACGTATTTATCTAAATCTGAGAGCTTTAATGTAGACAGTAATCTTCGAACAAATATTCCCACGATAACTGTAAATTCTATTTGCGGCTGCCAGACTGGTACAGTGAATAAATCTGGTCTATGTCCTACATGCAGACCCCATCTTTAAAACGAATTTACTCGTTTCTTTAATCATCAAATCAAAGAACTATGCAGACTACTATTCAGACACAAGCACTGGTAAAACAGTATATCAAAAATTCACGAAAACATGGGGCTGGAAACTGGGATGTTTCTGCTACACGTCTAGCCAGGTTTCTCGAGAAAAAAGAGAGAAGCCTGATGGAACAAATGAATGTTATTGATGCTAAGTGGTCTGAGATTCGGAAGATTCTTATCGATAACTTCTATTATTATGATGAACCTGTCTTTCTCAATTATGTTGAGATTAATGACCTAGGGGAGGTAGACTATTGGAAGTTTGAAGGAATGGGTGGCGACACAGCAACATTTTCTGTTATTGGTGATCAAATTATAGAGATCAACATTGACAACGTATAATTATTTGCGTTGGATTCCACCAAATTCCTTTTTTCTTTGGTCTACCATTATTTTCATGCGTTGTGATACATCAGATTGATCTTTAATCAATGTGTTCTCAGGTTTAGATTCTTGAGGCCCAGAAGCTTGAGGTCCACCTAAGAACGTATACATACTATTTCCATCTGAACTATGAGATGTTGGTGAATTCCAATCTGAAAATGCCTCGGTTAATGAATTACGTCCTTCAAACCCCCATGCACTAATATCACCTGTCGTCTGTTGCTGTTCCTTTGATGGAAGTTCAGATCTTGAATTGGTAGGTTTTCCAATGTATCCAAAAATATCTTTTCCAACAATAACTTCTTTGGATTCAGGATTATATAAAGTAGGAACCTTTTTCAAAAATTCAGGAATTTGATGGCGAGGGAGAGTTTCTACAAGAATGAATTTGTATAATGACGATTTATTCAATGCTTTCAAGGTTTCCATAATTTGTTTACTATGAGGACATCGTTCACTATAAAAGATATATGGTTGAGACATTTTGCTTATTATACTGAAAAAACGGAAATAAACAAGAACGTGACAAAGACAAAGAAAAATGGCATCCTTCGTCATCAAGAAAAATTCTCCCTTCTTTCTCGATGCTGAATTTCAGCATTTTCCATTGACCTATGTGAATGCTCTAAGACGTATTCTTGTAGGAAACTATCTACCACAAGTCGTTCTTACTAACATTGAAATTTTGGCAAATACAACCCAGATGCCTCATGAAATGATTAAACATCGTACAAGTCTTCTACCTGTTGCAGTACATCCTACAGATGCTGAAACAATTAAGAATGCTACTGTATCCTTGACTGTAACTCCCATTCCTGACAAAGATCGTCTGATTACCACTGATGATTTTGCAATTGAAAAGGGACCATCAAGTCTTTTGATGAAAGATCGTGACCTTAACACCCCTATGCTCTTTATTAAAGTTAGAAAAGGTGAAGAAATTCAGATTGGATGTAAACTATCCCTGGATAAAGGTTCACACGTCTGTACAGCTTCGTACAAATATCATGTAGATCCAGAACGTCTAAAGGTAGACCGTGAAACATTCCTAAAAAAGGAAGGTTCAGATCCTCGTGAATTTGATAACTTTTATTATCAGAAATCATATTCTGTAGATGAACATGGGCGACCAAATTGGATTGATTTTCATGTAGAAAGTGTAGGTGTCATCAAATCAAAAGAACTTATGAAACTAGCAAATTCTCATCTCCGTAAACTTGTAGATGAATGGGTTTCTGAAGCACTTGAACATATTTCACGTGAATCAGAGAAGAATGTATATTCTGTAAACTTGAAAAAAGGTGGACATACAGAAGGTGCTCTGCTTCAAGAAATGATGTATCATGGAGGAAAGACTGGATTCGTATCTTATGATATTCTGCATCCTCTTCTAAAAGATCTTTCACTGAAGTGGATTTCTGAAACAAAACCCGAAGATGTTCTCGTCGACGTTCAGAAGAAAATCCACGAATATTCGGACATCGTTGAAAAGGCGCTATAGAATAATGGACTACCTCCTAACATTCGAACAAGGAGATTATGAAATTTTAGAAACAATAGAGTTTTCTGAAGAAGTTACTAAGCCTCAAGAATTACGCTTCTATACCTTAGATGAACAGCTCAGAGATTTTTTTGAACGAAGTATTTCTGGTGGTAAACCGACAAAGTTTGAATTGAAATCCTTAATGTATGATCGTGATCGAATTCGTAAAGCATATGAGAAATTAATTGTTGCAACAGATACAGACTATCAAATTGCAGAACATCGTACAACTTTACATATTCCTTGGATTCATCCAGTATATTCAGACTTTAAACGAAAAGCATATTCTTTAGAAAAAGAATACTTGCCATTATTTGATGCTACACGTATTCGTCAAGCAAATTATTATTCTGGATTAATTCACGCTCTTCCCAAACCGTTCTTATCTACAGCAAATGGACGTCGAGCTGTAGGACGTCTTGTAGATACTGAAGGAAAACACCCTATACATGTTCTTTCCGGATTTACACGATCTAAAAAGATTCTTCAAGATGATGGTTCATTTATCCTAGTAGATCTATCAATGTCTGAACAAGATGATATACATATACAAGGGTATTATTTAGAAGATCGTGGTGTCCCTATTCCGAATCCATTAGATCATCCTTTTTTACAGTCGTCAAAACCTACATTTTTTAAAACTGATTTCGATTTGTTAGATGTATTTCCAAGTGTTGAATCGATTATGGAACATGCTGTACCACGGACAGAAGATCCGTATGGTGAAGGCTTAAAATATTTGAATGCGTATGACGTAAAGTTAAGTCAGATTCCTTGGAATTTATGGAAATCAAGATTCCCATCTGCTGATCAAAAGCATGCAGCTAAACATGTTGTTGCTCTTGAATTTCCTAAACATGATGAAAAAGCTCCTTCGGCTACATTAACAAAAGTATACACAGATTGGTATCCTGCATTTAATGAACGGTTTTGGTTATCGTTACAAATTGATTCTGGAGTCTATGTTCCAAGACTCTTACTTTCACGAAGTAGTCAGCATGGATTAGTAGCTCTTGGTTCTCCCGAAGGTCCTGTTCACCACCCTCAAGCAACTATAGATATTTGTCAACATTTAACTTCTGATTTTGATTCATTTTTAAATTCCGGACTGTACAGATACGGGAAAAAAGATAAGGAAGGTATTGAAATTGGTGATGGTTCGTGTGTAACCGTTGGACATATTCAACAAGAAAAATCAGTAGATATTACACGAAATCGTGTAGGCTGGTCTGAAACAACTGAACATGATATTCAACATCACTATAAAACACGATTGGATGCATTCTATGAATATTCACAAACAAATGTCATACGATACGAAGCAATAGAAACACTTCAACAATCCGAATTACGAAACGTTATTGTTACGATTATTGAAGATACGCTGAGAAGTCCACAAGATAAAGCAGATGCAATTGAACTCTTATTGCGTGATCTAGATATTCAACATAAACAATATTATGATCGTGGATTATTTGTTGTATGTCAACACACGATGAGTGTACTTCGTGGAATGTTAGAAGAGAATCCTAGAAACTTTTATGTAGAATGGACATCTGTAACGCAAGGTAAACGTGTATGCAAATATTGTGGAGAAGAAGTTTCAGGTGAAATTACAGTAGCTATAGATGAATATGATGAAAAAGGACATCTGGTTACAACATATGAATCATTAGACTCAGAAATGTATGTTCCAGATAAAACAATTGATAGTTTTACTAATTCATTAAATACCTTACGGACTGTATTCGACTTTAATCATGGTGGTGAAGCGGGATTATTTTTATTACTTGCTACATTACATCTTCTTCCGCAAGAATCACAACTTGTTCCTTTATTAGGGTTAATGCGTGATATTACAAAAAGTTTAAAGTCCAAATCTAAAATCAATAAGCAAGATCAAGATAGAATTGAAAGTTTATTATGTATTCCTGCATTAACCATTTTATTGCAAGTACATCAACCTTTCTTAGTCCCTAAACGTTCAATACATAACAAACCATTTAAAGTTTCTGGATTTCCTCGAGATTCAGATGATCCAATGAATAGTCCTATTTTAGACTCAGTTATTGCAATGACCAAAAAAATGCTTGAAGAAATTCCAGCACGCGGTGCTCTGAATGAATTATCAAAACAACTACAGGGGAAACCGCAAAAAGTACGTGAAGAAGCACTTCCTTTACTGAAAGTTTTTGCATCAAAATTCAAATCTATATTAGAATTTGCTCGTGAACGTTACGAAGAACCTGTGGAAGAAGCAGACATGAATACGATAGTATTTCCGTATACAGCTGTTCCTGAGTCGTTTAGTCCTGGAAAAACATTAGGAGTTGAAGTTCTTGGACATTGTGATGGGAGATATTTGAATCGATGGATTACTAAACGTCCTCCTACAATTGTACAACAACCAATTAAACTTGATGAAAAAATACATCCAAGTCCAGATTTTGAATACATGATTCCAGAATCAATTCATTTATCATTTACTACCTTGACGAAAAAAGAGATTGAACAGAATGTTTCCCTTGGTCTTCCAAAAGAATTCAAAATGTTTACAGAATCTTTGCAGGGGGATTATTATACATTTCTTTCGTTAAGTTCACGTATTCTAGACATTTTAGCTACAACATCATTTGATAAAAAGAAGATGAAACAGCTTCGTCTTTCGTTAGATGGAATTCAACACGCATCCGGATCATATATGCGTGATGTAGCAAAGGGGGTATTTTTTTCTGTATTATCTGAAATTCCAGCAACACCTATGCGAACACTGATAGAATCTATTAAGACAGATATTGTATTTAAAATGCTTCTTCAATCAAAAGAAAAAGCAGATCGAGAAGAAAAAGAATTACGTACACGCGAAAAGAATGAATTGAAAGCAAGATATCGTGAAATGACAGATACACGACGTGAATTAGTAAAAATGTTAGTAGATATTGGTATTTCTGAGTTTATTGTAACGAATGAAGATCGTAGACGATTTGCAAAAGACTTTGAACAGAAAGTTGAAGAAGAATATGCAGAACTCATGAATGATATACCTGAAAGTAATTTTATGAGAGATTATGTAGAAAATGGCGATCAACCTGTAGATGTAATAGGAAATACATTAGAAGTAGATTTTGGTGATTATGGTGATCGTGAAGTCAGAGATTATAATGATTATACAACGATTTACTCATTTGACAATGAAGAAGAATAAATGCCCGTAATCATTCGTCTTACACGATCAGAAAAAAAAGAAGAAGATGATATCATAACAATTCGTTCACGATGGGGTATTCCCGGATTTATTGTTCGTTATGTTGATGGTAAATCTCCACGCTGTGTTTGGGTTTCTGACAAGACATTTAATGAAGTTCTTGACTATGTATCAAGAATTTTTGCTGGATTAAATGATATTGATCCATTTAAGGGAGTTCAATTAGATATACCCGGTTATCCTCTTGTCTATCATCGTGTTTCTGATATTACTCCAGATGTAGAACAACGCGTTTTGGAAACAATTCGCGATTGGCTTCTCAGTCCTCCATCTTCATTTTTTGAATAAGATATTTTCTACTTTTATAGAGAACTAGACGTTCTTGAAATTGTCTCCGAAATGCAGGATCTACGACATCCAAGATTAACGGATGAACTTTTCGTACTCCCTTTTCTTCACGCAAAATCCTACCTAGAATTTGATCTACATCTGGACGAGATGTTGCCATCAACAATGTGTTCAATGAAGGAACATCAAATCCTTCTTTACACATTTGATAGGTTCCAATCAGAATTCTTTTTGTAGAAATGAGTTGTTGGCGTTGTTCTGCTTTAACATCCCGGCCTAAAATACCTGAATCAGCTTTCATTGCTGGATTCATTTGTTCAACCAATGCTTTTGTATGATCCACACGATCAGTAAGAACTAAAATTCTACGTTCTGGTTCAGCATAAACATCTTCCAAAATTGAAATTAGAAATTTATTTCGTTCTTCCGAAGCAACAACTTTATTCACCATGAGTGATGTAAACATTACTCCTGATGGATTCAGAATAACCTCATTAAATTTTGGATCACTAGGTTCAAATTCATAATATTCAACATTTACATGATCATCTACTTTATCTGCTGTATTAGATTTGTAGAGTAAAGGACCCAAAAGCCAATGAATTACATGCATTAAACGATCTTTGCGTTCAGGAGTTGCGGATAATCCCAACATATACTGTGAAGTTACTTTTGGAATTGATCGTGAAAAGCAATCGGAAGCAATATGATGACATTCATCAACAATAGTAAATCCAATATGTTTAAAGATTGGGCCATAGTCTTTTAATGCTAATGATTGTAACATAGCTACTATAATGTCTTTGTCGTGAATATCTACAGTATCTCCTTGCAGAAATCCAATTCTAGCTTTAGGCAAGAATGCTTTGATTCTATCTACCCATTGATCTTTTAGAAACGTGTTATGAACTAAAATAATTGTTGGTACTTTTAGCCGAGAAGCAATATAGAGAGCACAAATTGTTTTACCACCACCCGTTTGTAAAGAAATGACACCATCATGCGGTTCAGGAGTTAAGAATGAATTAACAACAGGAAGTTGTACATCTCTTAATGTTCCTTGAAAGAACCAATGAGAATCGTGTGTTTTAGGAACTATTCGATCAGTGTTTATAAACGGCCCAAATGTTTCAATTCCATACTGTTTTGGAACATATACATACTCATCATCTTCTGAAAAGAGTTTATGTGGTTTTATAAATTGAGGTTTAACAAATACAGCTGGAATATACGGTTTTACAGTGAGAACTCCTTTAACGTGATGTACATTTGGTATTTCACGTTTCAAGATTTTATAGCCTCGTTGTGTAAGCATCTTTATTCTTTACTAGCTATACATTCTATGATCCATTTTACAACATAAGACTAATAAATGGTTTAAATTTTCCCGCCATTCTAGCAAAGCGTGAATCATTTGATGTAGAAAAAATTTGTTTACAACTTGCCATAGTAAAAAAATCAATTAATAAATTTACATTTTGTTCCTCTTTTGTTATTCCTAGCGTTTCTGAAGTAGCATTATGTAATCCCTGTCCTTTAGAATCTATTATCGTAGATAAAATCGGCGAGTCTTTAACACGACTACCCCATAGTTTAACATAATCGGGATCATCTGAAACAACTATACATCCACCACCGTGATTGAGTAGTCCGTGGTGTAGAAGTTTACACAGTAATTCACGAAATCTTCGTTGTTTCCGTTCAAATGTTTTAAAGCGATCCGTTCCTCGTAAATGAATACACCATTTATCTTTTAATGAGTATTTCTGTTGACGTTCTTTAACTGCTGTAATAATGCGAGGATCAATAACACTACATATTGATGAAAAAAATCGATAGTCAGTATATAATGTCCTGAATCCATACGATGCTGCTACAATAACATCTGCAGAATATGTTTGTGAAATTAATCGATTTAACTCTAAAGGGGTTCTATCCATTTCTTTCGTCATTTGTTTGTCCAAACGTCCTTTCCAATATTCTGGATAAACAGTCATATCATCTGTAATATCTGATAAAGCGAATGTTGGGATGTCAAGTTTAAAATATGAATAGAAAGAATCTCCCCATACCGGATCAGACCAGTCAATAAGAAGCTTTAACTTAAATTTTTGAGCATACTCTACACACATAGCAAGATATTCTAAACGATCACCGAATCCCAATATAGCTTTAACTAACAGAAATTTCATTATTTTATATCTATGTAATAAATGTACGTTTCTGAATTTGTTGGAACTCTCTTATTAATTTCAGCAGTGGCATTCGCAAAAACACCTGTGTATATCGTTGCAGCCTTTGCTGTAGCAACTACACTTGGTTCTGATTTAAATCCTGCAGTTACACTATTTAAATGGATGGTTGGTAAGGTTTCTCAGCAAAATGCTCTATATCTTGTTGGAGCACAATTAGCAGCTGGCGCGTGTGTCGGATTACTTTATTCTATGAAGAAAACATAAATGAATAAGGTTTACGATTATTCTGGAACTCTAGTTTCTCAATCTTCTCCACAACCAAAGTTAACAACGGTAAAACGCACTCTATACATCGATTCTGGCGATCGAGATAAAACTTTATTTGCGTATAATGGTTCCATAGTAGTATATCTTCCTCGCGTGTATGAACGTGTCGTTTCAATTAATGTTCAATCTGCAGAATTTCCTAGTTTAACTAATGCTCTTACAAATACTGGTGGAGTGCCAGGTGGTACAATTACTGGAACTCCTCTCTATTTCTTTTTAGAAATTGAAGGATTAAATCGTTCAGATGAAACTGCTAAAGGTGCTGATCGTTCAGCATATATCGATTCTGTCTTTGCTAAATTTCAAGTTGAAGATTCTACAAAACCACTATTCTATAATGAAAGTTCTTCTCAACATATTGTACAGCGATACTATCCTGCTTTAGGACGACTAGACCGGTTAAAACTAAGTACTCGCTTACATACTCAACCTCCCCGTGACTATATTTATTGGCCAGATGACAATAATTCACTTCCTCAAGAGTATGGATTAACATTAGAAATTGAAACTATGGAGAATTCGTTTGATCAATTTTCAAGTATGGAAACTCGACTTGGAAGCAGATCGTAAAACGAATTTTATCTGTTGAATTTCATAGTGTAGAAAAAATACAGCACAATGATTCAAAATCGAAGGCCGCGCGTACTTCCGAGTAATGTTCAACATTTCCATCAGGCAATGATTACAAAGAGAAACAAAATTCTTGCAGTATCCCATAATATTTTGGGATCCAGATCACGTGGGTGTGGATTTTCAGATCAAACTATGCATGCAGAAAAGTCAGTTGTGAAAAATCTTGGCGATTTGTCACAACTGAAAGATGCGGTGCTTTATGTCTATCGATATAATGCACAAGGTGATTTGAGAGATTCAAAACCATGTTGTGATTGTCAACTCTTCTTAGAGAAATGTATGCGCGAATATGGACTACGTAAAGTTGTGTATTCTGTAGAGAAATCAGATAAAAGTGTAAAACCCTAACTGGGTACTTTTTTTACTTCATACGCTTTCCTAGATGTACAAATGTATCAAAGGTAAACAAGAAAAAGATTCCTGTAAAAATGTACAGTAGCATATCTTGTGTTGCTGGTGTTTCTTTTCCCGAATGAGATTCCTGAATCATTCTCATAATTTTTTCAAGTTTTAAGTCGTGTGCTGATGCTTGAAACTCTTGAGGGGAATATGGGAACTCAGTCCCCCAATTGGTAGGTTTGTACAGTTGTGCAGGTTCCTTTTTTGACAATGTAAAATGTTCTTTGTGTGGAACAACTTCGGGTTTCCAGTTATCTTCAGATTCATCTTCTACAATAGGTAATGACCCAGATAAGTCATCAATTCTTTTTTTATGAGTTTGTACTGCATGGGCAGTTCGATGCTGAGGGGTTGGAAAAATGCGAGCTTCTTTTACAGGATCTCGTTTTTCTTCACGAGATTGAGATTTTGCAGTCATTGAATGACTTTTTTTAGGGAATGCTCCCCAAACATCCTCTAAATTTGAATATTGCATATCACTTGTCTTGAAGACGATAAAAATTTCCGGAGCTTAGACAAATGAAGATATCTCCGTCAGAAATGGTTTTCTTAGTAGGACATATTGCATATGTCGCTTTCTTTACTCATCCTCCACCCGTGTTTGTTCAATATATATTAAGTACACCTTGGGGGCATGGTGCAGCTCTTCTTCTAATTCTTGTTGTAGCTATTCAAGTATCTCACTTAGCCGCAATGTTTGTAGGAATTGCATACATTTTAAGTTCTAATCCAACCTTAGAATATTTTGAAGAAAAGGTTAAAAAAGAGGAAACGAAAGAACAACCTAAGTCAGGTGCTCCTGAACCTGATATTAAAGGATTAGCAGGAAAAATCATGGCTATGCAAGGAAAAGATGTGACTAAACCTCCACTACCATCTACTCTTCCTAAACCTGCTTCACCTGAAAAGAAAGAAGAACATTTCAGCACCTTTGAATCCTATTAAATTAGTGTGTGATAAATAAATGGTATTACGCCATCTTCACGATGCCGTTGGAATATTAAATGAGAATACATTTTTTGCAGGTATAATGCTGTTATTGTTAAATGTAGGATCGAGATATATTGTTCATGAATTTTCTACAGATGAAAAAGAATATTCTGAAAATATTTTGTTACGTCGTATCTGTATTTTTGCTGTATGTTTTGTCGGAACAAAAGATGTTGTAACGTCCTTAATTTTAACTGCTGGATTTGTAATTTTGGCTACTGGCTTATTTCGTGGAAAAGGTGAACAATCGCGTGAAGGAATGACAAATATGTCTGTAGGTGCTATAACTAGCTTTGGAGCAATGCAAGATCCCGGTCCTCCCTTATTTGCAGATGAAAAAAAGGAATAATCCTTTACTCGTACTCACGACGACGCTTCCTATTTGATTCTATTCTGGCGTCCAGATCAGCTTTCTTCTTTGTATGTTCACCTAGCTCAACTTGGAGCTTTGCGAAATACTCTTTATCCAGCTGTGTCTTATACCCACTTATTTCCTTATCTTTCCATTCTGTGAATGATTCCTCAAACTTGTCACTCTTGTCATGTAAAACAAACGTACCAGCAAGCAATGGAATTCCAAAGGATTCGAGGTATTTCCCCTTATCCTTTGCAAGACGTAACGTTGTGCGAATGGATGTGAACTCATGAAGCGTATACATGATTACAGATTTACTAATGATTTAGTTAAAACAAAACTATCCGTTTTTATAAATGAATATCATTGCTATAGTTGTAGCTGTTTTGTGGGTAGATTTGATTGTCATTATACTGTCTGTATACGGACTTCTTGGGACAACAATTCGTGAATGGTACGCTAAATTTGGCCCTGTAGCTGTTCTTTCTGATTGTCTCATCATTATCCTTGTAATCATGTTAGCCAACTTTTTATATCCGGAAGCAAGTATTCTTGAACTTATTTTACTAGGATTAATACTTCAACTTGTGCATGATCTTCTGTTTTATGTCTTGATAATCCAAAAAGTACCTGAAGGTCAAAATGGAGTTATTGATTTATTTAAGAGATATGCTTCTGAAGGAAGTTATCGTATTCTTATTGCTGATGGATTAATGGTTACATCTAGTATTTTAGGTCAGTACTATCTTGAAACGCAGAGTATTCAGGTAACATCTTTTCTTGGATTTCTTGCAACGTATGCACTTTCGTATATTATTTATACCAAATAGTATAAATGAACCCAGCTGATCTTACGGTATATACATCTCCTTATCC
>Ga0187843_10000290_pt1 | contig 37835 bp, 47 predicted proteins | sample SpaLakP09_SKY_43_FD_134516 | JGI IMG/M metagenome (GOLD analysis project Ga0187843, IMG submission 134516) | Oligotrophic lake water microbial communities from Sparkling Lake, Wisconsin, USA - SP09_SKY_43 | ecosystem: Environmental > Aquatic > Freshwater > Lake | place: USA: Sparkling Lake... | reverse complement strand
CGCTTAAATGTGTTCATTATACAGGATTATTTAATATATTACAATAAATATTATTATGGCAAATTTAGACAATTCTAGAATTGAGGAAGCTTATAAACTCAAAGTTCTCAGAGAAAATGCTGCTCCAAAGAGGCCTTGTTTAAAATGTGGTCAAGCTTGCAGTGAAGCAGAAGAAGGCTGCGGCTGCCCAGGGTGCAATCCATCTGTACATCCTAAAGAACAGAGCAGTCAACAGAGTGGTGAAAAGACTGAACAGAACAAAGACATGGCAAAGAGATCACTCTATAGAATTTTTAAACTATCAGCGATGCTGCACGATATTCTTGCTAAAAGCGGCAATGATATTGAGCCTTGGGTAGCAGCAAAAATAAACGAAGCATACGATAATATTGAAGCAGCTTTTGGTTATGAAGATTATAACTCTGCCAGGCAATCAATGGATGTTTCAGAGCTGGAAGAGAATAATGAACAAGATCTATATAAAGCAATTGAAAATGGGCATGAGTCTCTTTTAGATAAGATTCGCAGTGGCTTGAAGAGAGAGTCAAAAGAAAATCTCGAAAAGATATTACTCGAAACAATTAAAGTACTTGAAACAAAATAATTACTTTATTTTGTTATTGAATATATTAAAGACCGCTTCAGAAAATTTACCAAGCATACCGGTAATAATCTTCTTTCTATCTTCATTAGTTGCACTACGGTAGAGGTTTCTTAACTCTGTGCTACTTTTAATACGCATGTTACCAAGATTAAACTCTACAGTTGCTGGTGCATAAACATAACCATGTCCTGTCTTCTCATCAGCCGGCTGCATTGCTGCAAGATCTTTAAAAGGCTGAAAGTATGAAGGCTTGCCACTCTTTGTAACACCAAATGTAAACCTTGGATCTTCATCCATGTCTTTTTTTCCAACCAGGTATATGACCTTAGTGACTTTCAGATCATAATCTTTTAATATTTCTATAGGCTTATATGGTTGTGTTGTTAAGCGAATTTCCTGTTCATGAATACCTGCGGCTAACATAATTTGCTTTTTTTCTGCAAAATTAAATGGGTATCGATCCGGTTGTGCAGTCTTAAGAGGTGTATCCGCCGTTGCAATAAAAAAATCTGCACCCGGGAAAGATTGTCTTGCTAAGTCATAGATTTTTTTATGACCCAAATGAAAAGGTTGAAATCTGCCCGGAAATACAACAACAAGATTATTTTTTTGATGCTGTAATATTTGTTCAACTCTTAGATTAAATTGGGTTGTCATTAGTAACCTCCCATATTACCGGCACGTGTTGATGCAGTGTTTGTTAGATATGGAGTACTGTTAACCACATGCATATTTTGCAGAAGACTCTGATGGCTCATTTCCTCTTCTTCTGCACTGCCTGCTTGCTGCACAGCTTTAAGCTGCTGTATCTTACCCATCTCTTTTCCAGTTATGAAATTACCAGTTATCTTAAAGGGGTTTGATGATAGCTTAGGGTCACGCACAACAATACCTTCCTGTGTGTTTAGTGACCCCAAATCTGACACAGCTTGCGATTTTATTAATTGACCGAGAATAATTGTAGCATGATAAAAGACTGCACCAGCAATCGCAAGCTTGATACCCTGTTCATCATTATTCTTTATCACAGTATTAAGAGGTACACCACCAGTTACATTCTTGTAGTTCTCGAGACTCATTGCGCCTATTGTCTTTCCAGAAGAAAGCATAATTTTAGCAGCTCTTGGATTCTTAACTTCATTCAACCATGCACCTAATGTCTTAACTACACCATGCTGTTCATCATACTTCACTGCAAACTCTACATTGAGCGCAGGCGTAAAATTAATAGCTCTTGGTACCTTAACAACAAATTCATTCACAACACTAAAGCCTGCTTTCTTGGCTATTGGCTGTATTTTCTCTATTAAGCTTGCAAGAGCCGGCTTACTGTAGCGCATTTCTTGTGATGCACGACTTATACTTCCTCTTACTGGACTCTTCACTTCAATAATCTCATTCAACCCATGTATAGCCAGAAAATTATTACTATATCCAATTACATTTGTTGTACCTTGCACAAATTCCATATTAAGAAGTATCTTTGAGTTGCTCCACAGGCCAAGTTGTTTCAATTCCTTTTCTATACTTGGAAGAACACTATTAAAAATATTCAAAACAATTGCTCCCTTTTCAAGCATGCCATGTCCCTCCGGAAAGCGCAGTGGCAGTGTTGCAACAGTTACACCATCAACATCTTCTTTTTTATTTGATCCTCTGTCCATGGCAAACTCCTTATTGCCATTTTTATTAGTAATAAGCTTAATTGAAGTATTAAGCCCGTCAATTTTTACTGTTGCTGGAGTTTTATGCAAACTTGCTGCTGTGTTTTGAAATAATTTTATCAAATCTCTACCAGTATTAACATTCGGCAGATCAAAAGGATGTGCCATATGACCGGCAGCACCACCCTCGAGGAGAAACTGTTTAAAGCAAATCACTGTATTCGCACTCCAACAGAATGACGCGTGGTATCGATACTCAAATTAATTTCTGCACGAAACACCATTAAAAATTTAAAAATATTTATGATGTTTACAGATAAATCATTAGAATCAAAACGATATGATACTATTTTGTCTGGCGCACTCTTACTCTCTTCATCCTCTTCACTTACTGTATTGAATAAAACAAAATATTTGAAACCCTGATTCAATTGATATTCAGCCATATGAATTGCAGCTATTACTTTGTACAGCGGTGCACCATCAGACTCTTCACTACCAGTTACTGTAAAGATTTTATCACCATACTCTTTCATTAATACCGCTAAAGCATTTTCAATACTTTTAACAGGGGTATTTGTATATGATCTAGTAGCCGCAACACCATCTACCCTTTCTTTAATAGAAAGATCAGGTATTGAAAAGAAATCTTTAACTGACGGGCCATAAGATGCCTTAGATCCTTTCGATCTGGATGATGAACCATGCTTTTCACCTTTTTTCACTGAAACATACTTGCTTATAGTACTCTTCATTTTGGCTCTCAATTCACCCTTGCTAGCCGTTGGAAACCCGTTTTTAAATTTGTTATCTAAGTCAACAGCTAATTCAACATCTGCTAATACTTCTTCTAAATTATCAGCAGTTTTTAATTTTTGCTCTATGTTTCTTAATTGACCTAATTGTGTTTCAACTAACCGCTTGTGTTCTGGATGCAAAGTTCGAACCCTACCATTAACGTTAGGTTTTGGAGTCAAAGCATTAGCTAACACAGTTAACTCTGCTTCCACAATTGCAATAAGCTGCTGTTTTATGATACTAAGTGTCTGTGCAGAAACAGAAGTAACACCCTGTGTTCTTTGCTTCAAAATATTATTCAATGCTTCCAGAGTACCCGCTATTGCAAAATTATCACCACCCATTCTTGCACCAGCTCCCTTAACCTCTATTTTACCTAACCCTTCAATCTCCAAATCACCAGTATCAGCTTTAATAGCATCAGATATTAAACTGAGTGCAATTTCACCAGGGCCAACATTAGCACCTTTTTTCTGTGGTGTGATTCCCCATATTGCAACAAGAACTTTCTCAGCATCAGATGGATTTATAAATAACTCTCTAAAAGCTGGAGGTATTAATTCAGATAACCTCATAATTGATTGCGGTGTAGCTAATAGCTTGGTACGTAAAGGATTTTTATCATCTGTTTGAATTTCTTCTAAATTTGAAAAATTATTATAATTTATTTTAGCTTTTGAAAATATACTATTAATAGCTTCATACAAAGGATCTTTTTCATTTGTAACCCATCTGTCTATTTGAAGGCTCTTTAAAACTATTTCATTTACTGTGTACTCCTTACCACTTTTGCTAGTCATTTTTTGCTGTTTATTAATTATATCTATAACTCTATCAGCCAGTGCACTAGGTATTCTTGTAGGCCCTATGATTTTGTCATCATCTGTTTGAATAAGAATTTCTGCTGTGCCTGGCTGTTCACTGAGCAGTGTCTGTTGTCTGGGTAACAATGGCACTAGTTTTGCAAACGTCTCCTTCAAGTAGACCTCATCAAGACGTCTATATTTCTTCTGCTCTGCCATAGGTTAACCCAGCTTTGGATCTGAACTATACCGCTTCATTATACCCAAAATTTGCTTATATTTTTGAACGAAATTTTTCTCATTAATACTATTATAAAATTCCTTAAAGTGAGGATTTTCTAAGCGTTCAGGGTTATCCTCATAATTTTCATTCTCTTTTATTGCGTTTTGTATCCCTGCACGCATTGTCTCAGCGTTCTCCTTTGTAACAGGTGTGGTCCACATGCTATCAACAGCTTCTGTTGGAACATTCATTACCAAGGCTTTGCTGAGCAAGCGAACTATATCAACATATCCTTCTGGCGGTACGTTAACTGGTTGCTCTTGTTCACCGGCCCCTGCTCTAGGCATAGCTACAGGCACTGGAGAGACATCACCACCTGCAGGTGCTGCAGGCTGTGCAGCATCTTGTGGTGCCGCCTCCAGGAGATTGCTGTAATGCTTGAGTAGTTCGAGATATTTCACTAAATTATTTATCTTAAACAAGTACCAAATGCTTAATCTTTAGTGTATTAAAGTACTCTCTGCTCAAAAATGTTAAACCGTTTTTCTTTGCATATTGTCGCATCTTACTAAATGTAAATCTATGTGTATCATATGAATCAACATAATGACGTATGTTATTGATTATCTCCTGACTAGCTCCTGTTTTATTACTTACCTGCACTTCAAGCTCCCTTAACCCAAGCTCATTTTCATAAAAACGAACAGGCAGCAATCTTCCGAATTTTCTAATGATGGTTTTTATTAATTTTTGCACAGTCTTGGGTTCAAAATACTGGTACAATTCTCGGCAGTTCAAACTGTCAATGTTGTAATACAATACACTCTTTTCCAATGCTTTCTCTTTTAACAGTTGCTCGCAAACAGAAAAAAAGATATGATGTATAAACAGCTTCTTTATGTCACCGTTTGTTAAGTTCTTTGTAAGGAGCTGATACTTGTGTAAGTCATTAATGATTCGATGTTCTATTTGTTCAGTAAACAGAGCATCAAAACTTAAAAGCTGCAAATTATACTGCCGAAGGCAAAGTTTATATGGCACATGTATAATATAAATGAAATTATAAACTACTCAAGTATTTTTTTGGAGGCCGACCAATGCGGACATTAATAATTCCATTGTAATAGTCCTCTCTCAACAGCACATTTCTTTCCAACTGTTCCTTAGTCTCAAAGTATGCGAGCTCCCACTTTGAACCACATGATTTTAGAATTTTAAAAACAAATTTATCCTTACCACACTTTACAATATCTTCATTGAGATCATTTGAAGAGCTTGTATATTCCTTCCAATCTGATTCTTTTTCCTCAATTCGCTTATTTACTTTGCCCTTGAGCGGCTTGCGTTTAAGCTTCTTTCTGCATTGTTTTCTGCCAATATACTTCTTATTTGTTACCGTATTAGTTATCTCATAAACAAACCCGAATGTATTTTCATCTATACAAACACCTTCTGCAAGGATCCAGTGACCAGTATTTTGCACAATGTTATTTACTTTGATTCTGGATTTAGCAAGATTAGTTTGGATTCAAGATACGCCGCATATAAAAAATCTTTTTCTTCTTTGATTTTGCCGCACTCTTATTCTTACCAGGGATCTTTTCTGTTGTACCAAGGGCAACAGCAATATCTGTTCTGCCAGGATTCCAAGAATCCGTATTACCCAAAGAATTATCAGTCCCAGGCGCCATACCAAAGACACTGCTATCATTAGCACCCTCGATCAATGCATTCAAAAAATATTTTACAAAAAGATTCATACTTGATTTTCCCTATTAATACTCTATTATTTAGTTTGTGTTAGAGGAATATATCAAAGAGTTAGAAGAAGATCTAAGAATTGATGAACTCAATCTCAAGGACTATCAACTGTGTCTTCCTGGTAAAAAGCACAAATGGGCTGGTAGATGCATACGGCATAAGCTTGAACTAATTAACGTTAAAGCACAGAAAAATGATCTGATGAAAGAAGTCGTTAAGCAGCTACAAGAACAAAGTTCTGTGAAAATGTCTTTACCTGTTCTAGAGAGGCATGCTGAAAAGCATGGCGACATGCAAGCTTTTGATAAAAGAATAAACGAATTGCATCTTGTTATTGAGCTGCTCGAAAAGGCAGAAAAGACCTTAAGCTCCGCCTCATACGACATGAAGAATATTATAGATATTATTAAGCTTGAAACTACATGATATCATTTTCATATGACGATAAGAAGCAACTCGGCATGGTTGCTGGTGATTTATTTGACGAAATAAGAGAGCACTTCTCTGTTAAAAATGAAGCAGCATTTTTTATGAAACGGTATGGGCGTTTTGCGCCACAACGCACGTACTCCATTACGCCTACTGGTAAATTTGATCCCGGTCTGTATCTTGAAATAAGAAAATTTTTAGCACAAAAACAACATGTCGGTGAAATAACAACAGATGATTCGTTGTTGAGCATTATAACTCCAGCAAGAAAATGGCTTAAGGAATCAAGATATACAACTGATATTATTCCATTGTCTCTACCATTAAGAGATTACCAGCAGGAAATTGTGCAAAAGGCACTAAGCATAGGCAGAGGCACAATCATACTTGCTACTGCTGGCGGTAAGACGTTAGCAGCTGCATCATTGCTTACAAAACTTTTCTTACTCTACGGACAGAAATTTAACTGCCTCTACATTGTACCGGATCTCGGTCTTGTTGAACAGACAACTTCAGATTTTAATTCATACAATGTTCCATTCTCTTGCCGCAAGTGGACAGGTAATAATCCTTTGGAAAACTCTGCAAATGTAACAATTGCAAATCTAGGTATCCTACAGAGTAAAAATACAGATCTATCATGGCTTGAATCGATTGATGTTCTTGTTGTTGACGAAGTGCATAAAATTCGCAAAGGTAATGAGATCAATAAAATTCTTAAAAAAATTAAAACCCCCTGCAGGTTTGGGTTTACAGGCACAATGCCTGAAAATTTACTCGATCAATGGAACATTATTGGTAAAATTGGTCCAGTTATCTATGAAAAGACAAGCTACGAATTACGTCTAGAAAAGTATATATCTAGTGTTGCAGTTCAAATTATTGAATTAAATTACAGCTTAAATAATCAACCAAAAGCTGTAGATAATATTAACAAATACAGAGAAGAAATTAAATTCTTAATTCACAACAAATTTAGAAATGAAGTCATTTCTAAGATAGTCTGCAAGGTAGATAATAATGCTCTTGTTCTTGTCGACTACATCGAGCATGGCGAAATACTTTATAACTACATTAAAGAAGCCTGCCCTAATAAGAAGATATATTTTATTCGTGGTGAGGTAGAGGTTGAGGAACGCGATAAAGTCAGGAAGTTAATGGAAGAAAGAAATGATGTAGTTGTTGTAGCAATTTCTAAGATATTTTCCACAGGCATCAACATTAAAAACCTGCATTACATTGTTTTTGCATGCGGCGGCAAAGCAAAAGTCAAAATTATTCAATCCGTAGGCCGTGGTCTACGATTGCATATCAATAAAGATAAGCTTATAATATTCGACATCAATGACAATTTGCACTATAGTAAGCTTCATTCCGAAAAACGTATAGCCCTTTATGAAAAAGAGAACATCCAAACAAGTATTAAACAGCTCACCCAAAGATAACATCAATACACCTGCAGCTGCAAAGACAAGCCCATCTGTGTCTAAATCAGCTATAGCAGAATCTGTTGCGACGCCTGAAGTAACGCGTAAATTGAAGCCAAAAGAAAAAGTGCACTACGTCAACAGCAGAGAATTTGAGGAAGAAATTAGAATATATTATAAATCAGGCGAGGTATCTATTAAGCTTGGAGAGAGTATAACCAAGATCGCAAACGGCCTGTCCTTTGCTCCAAACTTTATTAACTACTCCTACAAAGATGACATGATAGGTGATGCAATTGTTAAAATGTTTTCTGCACTAAGAAATCAAAAGTTTAGGCTCGACTCTGGGTTCAGCCCATTCTCTTACTTCACTACTATTGCATTTCATGCTTTTATTAATAGAATTAAAAAAGAAAAAAAGCATCATACATGTATAACAGAGTACAAGGAAAAAGTGTACACTGATCTCATGATGAATCCGGAAATCGTTGGTGATGCTGCGCACATATACATAGAGCCAGGTGATGATAACTACAATTCCACTGAGTGAATAATACAAAAGAGCTCGTAACATCGTCAGAACGTGTATGCTGTATTGCTGATTTACATGTCGGCGTGCATCAGAATAGCATATTTTGGCACGAGACTGCTCTAAAGTGGGCTGCTTGGCTCAAGGAAGATTTGCAAAAGAAGAAAATTAAAGATATTTTTATTCTCGGTGATGTGTACCACTATCGTGATGAAATTGCTGTCAATACCATACATGTTGTAAATCAGATTTTTAACATGTGGTCAGACTTCAATATCACTATTGTAGTAGGCAATCATGATGCTTTTTATAAAGATAGAGCAGATATTAATTCACTCTCCATCCTAAATGGTTGGAAAAATATTATTGTAATAAGTTCCCCGACAGTATATACGCTTTACGGTAAGAAAGCTCTCTTTCTGCCTTGGGGGTCTAATGTAAATGAGCTGCAGAAAGCAGATATGATATTTGGTCACTTGGAAATTGAAAGTTTTAAAATGAATAGCTTTAAGCTTTGTGATAAAGGTATTAAAACAAAGGAGTTACTCAATGTATCGCCCTTTATCATGTCTGGTCATTTTCATCTCCGTGATGAAAGAAAGTATGAAAAAGGCACAATCATATATGTCGGTAATCCGTTTGAAATGGATTTTGGTGATGCAGGATCAACAAAAGGATATTACATACTTGATTTAAATACCCTCAATTATACTTTTCATGAGAACGCTAATTCACCAAAACACTTAAAGATATCACTGTCTGATGTACTCAATAAAAAATCTCTTAAAGAATGTGATACAGCAAATAATATTATTAAGATTGTAATTGATAAAAAGGTTGATGCAGATAATATTGACAGTTTAATTGAAAAGTTTGCAAAGACAAAACCTTTTTCCCTTTCTGTTGATTATTCATTAATTAACTTAAACCCTACAACTTCTGAAGATAATACATATGATCTCTCTGGTGTCGACATACAAAAAGCTATAGAAGAGTTCATAAATTTACTTGACATTAAAACAAAGAAAGAGACTGTAGAGTATTGCCTCGACATATACAAGAAAGCTGCAAGATGAGACAAATTACATTCAATAAAATTACAATAAAGAACTTTCTTTCCGTAGGTTCTATACCTGTAAGCATCGACTTTAGAAAAGGTCTACATATTATTACCGGCATTAATAAAGATAAAGATGACCGACGTAACGGCGTCGGTAAATCAACAATCGCTGATGCCATATATTTTGCTGTCTTCGGCGAATCTTTAAGAGAGCTTAAAAAAGAATTTATCGTCAACAATATTAATAAAAAGAATTGTGAAATTGTTTTAGAGGCAAATATTAAGGATACAAACAACGACGATAATATTATTATTACCCGCACTCTTGAGCCTTCAAAGTGCTTTATTACTATCAACGGAGACGATAAAACTCGTGATAGTATTTCAAATACAAACCAGTCTATTCAAGATATCTTTAAATGCACACCAGAAATATTCCAAAACTGTGTGATTATGACAATTAATAATACTGTTCCTTTTATGGCGAAGAAAAAAGCCGAAAAGCGAAAGTTTATTGAAGATATCTTTAACCTTGGTATTTTTGGTGAAATGACTAATTTACTCAGGTTTGATTTGACAGAAAAGAAAAAGACATTTGATATTGAATCTGCCAAACACGATGAAGTATCAAAAACAATACAGACATACGAAAAACAAAAAGAGTTTGATACAACTGAACGCATCCGCAAGCATCAAAAATATAAAATTTATAAAGAAAGTAATAGCAAGGAAATGCTTGAAGTGGAGCGAAAGCTTAAAGAATTTACTATTGGTAACCTCACACAATTAAAAGAAGAGCGTGAAACTGCGGATAAAAAACTAGAAGCAGTTGAAAAGAGAATTCAAGATATTCGTAATTCAATCTCTGAAAATAAGACATCCATCATGCACTTAAGTGAAAAATTAAAATCTGTTGGTACTGATAAGGATAAATGCCCTGTATGCTTGCGCTCGATAGAAGAAAATGATAAGGAGCATATTAAAACTGAAAAGAAAAAGGTGAATGACGACGTGGAGAAGCTCCAGCAAAAAATTACTATTTTTAAGACAGATGAAATAAAGTATGTAAAAGCTAAAGATCTATTAGAAGAAAAATTACAGAATATCAAAGAACAAATACATGCACATGCTTTCAAGGTGAAAGAAAAAAGTGAACTGGAGCAACGACGTAGACAGTTGCAAGAATGGCAGACATCACTTGATACAGATATTAATGAATTAGTTAAAGCAACCAATAATTTCGATGTGCTTCTTAAGGAACAACAACATCGCCTTGCTGTTATAACAAAGGAAATTGATAACTTAAAGCTGATACTCTCGACACTTGATATTGCAAAGTTTGTTCTCTCAGAAGAAGGTGTTAAATCATACATTGTCAAAAAAATTCTACAACTCTTCAACACCAAGCTTGCGTATTATCTTAAAAAAATGGATGCAAATTGTACATGTATTTTTAATGAGTATTTTGAAGAAGAAATCATCGACAATAAAGGTAAAGTATGTTCATACTTTAATTTCAGTGGAGCAGAGAGAAAAAATATTGACTTATCCTGCTTATTTGCTTTCATGGATATTCGTCGATTACAAGGGGATGTATCGTTTAATTTTAGCATATATGACGAGCTTTTTGATTCGAGTCTTGATGAACGAGGTGTTGAACTTGTAATTAATATTCTTAAAGAGCGTGTCGAGAAGTTTAATGAAAGTATAATGATCATTAGCCACCGCAAAGAAAGCATAAAAGCAGCAACAGGCGATATTATTTTCTTAGAGAAGATCAACGGCATAACAAAACGAGTTGATTATAAAGAATATACCGTATAATTACATAACAATGTTAGTTACTAATCCTTTTGTTTCTCCATTTGTTAGCCCGTTTCCCGTACCGCATGCAGGCATGTCACAACCTACATCAGAGGCACCGCCGGTACCAAATGAATTAAACCTACCACGAGCCTTGAATTACTATGCAGATTTCAGCGGATGTGGGTTTTGGAGACTCATCTGGCCTGAGCATCTATTGAATGCAAATCAGAAAATGATTTTGCATGGCAGCACTGTTATGTGTTATGATCCCAATTACTTCCGCGGCATTAAAGCTGTACGCATTCAAAGACAAGCGACACCACATCAACTGCGATTTGTTAAATTTTTACGTGAAATTAGTGATAAGATTGGGTTCAAATTGATCTATGAAATTGATGACATTTGTTTTGCTGAAGATATACCTGACTATAATAAATTCAAACCAGCTTTTACTGACCCTACCATCAGACAGACAGCGCAAGAGATAATGGAAATATGTGATGAGATTACTGTGACTTGTGATTACATGAAAGAGTATTACTTGGGTAAAACAAAAAACAAGAATATAACTGTTATTCCCAACTTTCCACCTAAGTGGTGGATGGGCAATTTTTATAATGAAAAGCGAATTTCTGAAAATTATGATGCTAATATTAAGAAGCCAAGAATCCTGTATGCAGGCTCTGGAGCACACTTTGATGTCGAAAACCGTGTTAATCAGAACGATGATTTTGCACACGTAATAGATACCATAGTCAAAACTAAAGACAAATATCAATGGGTATTCCTGGGTGCATATCCACTGCCCTTGCACCCACTTATACGCAATGGTACTTTTGAATTTCACCCCTGGCAAAGCCTGTACAATTACCCTGAAAAAATTTATAATCTTAGAGTGAATATGATGGTGGCGCCTCTGCAAGACAGCATCTTTAATAAAGCCAAGAGTGATCTCAAGTATATTGAAGCATGTTGCTATGGCATACCTATTGCTTGTCAAGATTTGGTGACATATGCAAATGCACCGTATAGATTTAAGACAGGAAGTGAAATGGTAGATGTCATTGACGATGTTCTTTCCAAGAAAGGACGATATATGAACATTAGCGCAAAAGCGCGTAAAGTTGCAGAGTCGCGATTCCTTGAAAATGAAGATAATATATCAATGTATTTTGAGCTATATAATTACGGATACGGAAGTCCTGAGCGAGTATTGCTGAATAAACTCAACAATATTTCTAGCAAATAAAAATATTGCTGTTATAATAGTATTGTGTATAGAAATGTAGCATATCTTCCCAAAGACCAATTAATGCGTCTTTTCACATGGGATGAATCTGGTAAGCGTATTGCCTTGGATACCACATACGAACCATACATTTATCTGGAGACAAATAACAAGCCTGATACAACCAGCATATTTGACACCAACCTCAAGAAGCGTAGGTTTAGAAACCAAGCAGAGAGATCTCGCTACATAAAGGACAATAAAATAACCCGTATCTTCGAAAATCTAAATGTACAACAACAATTCTTAATTGATACGTTTTGGAAAGATAATGAAAATGAATCGTTCAATAAACAAGCTATACGTACTGTATTCATAGATATTGAAACATACAGTCCAGATGAATTCCCTAAGCCTGAGGACCCGCAACACACTATTAACGTCATTACAGTTTATGACTCATTAGCAAAACAGTTTGTCACCTGGGGACTCAAACCATACAATAAAAAGAATGAAAATATACTCTATTTTTATTGCAAGACAGAAAAAGAGTTATTGCTCAAATTCTTAAAATACATAGAATCAGATTACCCTGATATCATATCTGGATGGAATTCTGAATTTTTTGATATGCCTTACATTATAAATAGAATAAGCCGTGTCCTAGGTGAAGATGAAGTCAAAAGACTTTCACCGGTGAGATACATTAGACCCATTGTGTTTACTGGAAAATTCGGCAGAGAACAAACACGTTGGCATATTGAAGGAATCTCTTGTGTCGATTATCTGGACATCTATAAACGATTTTGCCCTGTTTTAAGAGACTCATACAAACTTGATAATATTGGAGAAATAGAATTAGGTGAAAATAAGGTCGACTATGGCGACACCAACCTTTCAAGCTTGGCTGATGACAACTGGGAGTTGTTTGTTGACTATAACATTCAAGACGTTAACCTACTAGTTAGACTGGAAGAAAAGCTTCAATATCTTCAACTCTTAAGAATGATCGCATATGCTGGCCTCACGACCTTTGAAGGCGCGCTAGGCTCCCTCTCTGTCATTACCGGTCTATGTACAATTCGTGCTCGGCATCATGACAAACGCATTCCCACATTTAATAAAGGACTATTACCACAAAACGATGAACAGAATGCAGGTGCATATGTTGGTGAACCACGCAAAGGGTTTCAAGAGCATATTGTTTCTTTTGATGCAAACAGCTTGTATCCAAACGTGATGATCACTTTGAACCTCTCTCCAGAAACTAAAGTTGGTACTATAGTTGAAAAGACAGATAGTGGAGTTACTATCAATCATGTCAACGGACAAACATTTACTCTTTCACCAGATAACTTTGTTAAATTTATTAAGAAAGAACAGATTGCCATATCAAAAGCTAAGGTTCTTTTCTCACAAAAGAAAAAAGGTATTATTCCTGAAACGGTTGATCACTATTATGAGAAACGTGTTCAACTTCAAAAATTACTTAAAGCTGCAAAACGTAAGATGGTAACTCTGGCCAAAGATTTACCAGAAGCAAAAACACATAAAAATCACATTGACAATCTCAACATTCAGCAGCATACAATTAAGATTCTAATCAACACTATCTATGGTTACTTTGGCAATAAGCATAGCCCGCTTGGTGATGATGAATTAGCTGAGTCCATTACTCTCACTGGGCAAGCAGTTATCAAACAGTCCAATAAACTCTTGATAGATTACATCAAGAATAAGACAGGTCTAACAGATGCAGATATTGAAAAAGATACACCCATCATTTACAATGATACTGATTCAAGCTACATCTCAATAAAACATATTGTTCAAAAGCTTGATATAAAGATGCTCAATAAAAAGAACGAAATTACAGATGAATACTTGAAAGAAGTTCAAGATATTGAAGACTATTTAAATACTGAAATTAAGAAATGGGGTACCACAGCGCTCAACTCTCACGATTGCAGGCTCAATTTTAAGCGGGAGGTAATAGCAGACACTGGACTCTTCTTACAAAAAAAGAGGTATGTCATACATGTGCTAGATGAAGAAGGCATCCCTACTAATAAATTCAAATATACTGGTGTTGAAGTGGTGAGAACCACAATGCCAAAAGCCATCAAACCATATGTAAAAAAGATCATTGAAACCATGCTTATAACAAGAAATCTGTCCACTACCAACAAACTGTTCAATGAAACATATGATATATTCAAATCACTTAGCATTGAAGATATAGCATTCGTAATGGGAGTCAAAGGATATGAAAAATATGCATCACAATGCACTGCTTTTAATACAACCAAGCATATGCCCATACATGTTAAAGCCGCATATTTCTACAATCTGATGCTCGATAGGCTCAATATTGGTGTTAAACATGAGAGACTATCATCTGGCGATAAGGTAAGATATTTCTATGTCAAACAGCCCAATCGATTTGGGCTATCTATCATGGGATACAAGTATGATTTCCCAAAAGAATTTACAGACCTATTTGAACCTGATCAGGAGAAAATGTTTGAAAAAATTATTTTTTCTGTTATTGAGAGATTCTACCAAGCTGTTAACTGGAAGTTAACAACTCCAGGTAGTCAAGTGCAGACCGATTTATTTGAATTATTAGGCGTATAATTATTTTCCAACGTAAAAATATTTTCTACCTGACAGTGTTACGTAACATGAATCCTGCATAGTCGTATAGCTGAGAGGAGATATTACTATTGTTTTATATGTGGCAGATACTGTCGGCATAATTGTATTCCATGGTGCTATGTCGAGCTTTTGCACAATATTCGTAATACGGCATCCAATTGAATATGTCGAATCACCTGGTCCTGCAAATAAGAGCCCTATCACCTTCCATGCTGACACTGTTGGCATAGTTGAACTGAGTAACGCCAGAACTGCAGATCCAGAATCACCACCCCGCCCAGCTGCAATATTCCCACGACCTCGAAACCAAAAACTATCCAGAAAGTATGATGTCATGCCGCTATATTCGCCAACAATTGCATCTCCAAATTGATAACAGCTAATTTGACATGAATATGTGTTGCCTGGGTATCCAACAGGACCACATGTTCTACCAGATCTAAACAATGGTGCTGCATAATTGACTGAAGATGCATTGAGCAGAGAATCAATTTCTGCATCTGTTGCAAACTGATATGGTGGTAATGGATCAAACCCAACTATTTTGGCACTATTAAAATCAATAACGTTATAGGTTGACAGAGCAAGAATTGCACTGTCGCTTGTGGTTCCACCAACATACCCACCAACAAGAGTATACATTTCATCACCCACAGGTACAAACTTCTTGCAGGTGCCAATAACATCACTGGCTCTATCAACACTCCCATATGCTTCATATGCAGGCTGTATAGCACACAAAGAATGTACATTTGAATATGTTGATGTGTATGCAGGGTGCACACTTGAACCAGCAAACACGTGATTATTTGACAGTGCAACCACTTGCCCATCAGATTTATCACGCACTAACAATCCCATAGTTGCAACGTAACCATTCTCTACTTTTGCTATGCTACTTGAACCACCTCGAATTGTGCGCTGACGAATTCTAGTTGACATTACTGGCTCAACAACATCACTCAATGTATGACAATTGCCTATTGTATGATTATAAACCATGCCGGTCTCAACATCAGTAACTATGGATATGTCTTCTACTGCAATACTTGCAGGAATTATTTTTTCTATTTGCAATGCATCTATGGGCTTTTTCTCTTTTACATGGAAAATAAGACCATACTCATCAGTTTCAATGCCATTGATGGTTTTTGGGCCATACGTTATGTACATTAAATTGTCACGATATGGTAAGGTCTCGTCTTTTCTAAAACTTGCCATAAGCTCGCGTATTTTTGTTATGTCATTCATATTAATAGTCTCTAATAATTATGGTACCAACCATAGCTGGGTGTAAGCCACACTGGTACACTATTGTGTCAGGTGTTGTGTTATTCGGTGTAAACATTATAATGCCATCAGTATTGCCAGTGACTACATTATTATTATAAGCACCGCTAACTGATGTTGTTGCATCGTTTGCAGCAGTTCTCAATGCAAAAGGATGGGAAGGTGTTTTAATTATAAAATCATAATTTGTGCCCCTGTAACAAGTGAGAGTTGGATTTAGTGTACCAAACTGTGATATTGAGTATGTTGTAGTACCGCCAGATGTTGCAGTTGTCACCTCAACATCTACAACACCAGTGGCTACTAAAATATTAACAGGTGTAGCAGTAGGCGTTGTTGTCATACTAACTGTCTGTGTTGGGGTTGAAGTTCTCGTCACACTAACTGTTTGTGTGGTTGTAGGTGTGACAGCAGCTGTAGTAGTTGTAGGAGTTGTTGTCACACTGACTGTTGGTGTAGCTGTCCGTGTAACAGTTCCTGTAACAGTTGCTGTCACGCTAACTGTTGGTGTAGCTGTAGGTGTTGGAGTTAATGTTGGAGTTGCTGTTACACTAACTGTCGGTGTGACTGTTGGTGTAGGAGTTAATGTTGGAGTTGCTGTCGGTTCTTGCGTCCTTGTAACTGTTTGTGTATTTGTACGTGTCAGCTGTGGCGACAATGTAACTGTTCGTGTGACAGTTTGTGTAGGTGTCCTTGTAACTGTCTGTGTAGGAGTACTTGTAACTGTCTGTGTAGGAGTCACAGTAGGGGTCATAGAAGGCGTCTCTGTGGGTGTTATGGAAGGTGTTGGTGTTGATGTGGTAGTAGGTGTAGGAGTTGCAGTCGGGGTAGGTGAGTTACCTGCTTTTAACCGCACAGAATAACCAACTGCAGTACTATCACCCCCAATGTAAACATAAGAGGCACCATTATTAAAATTAATACAGGTATCACTATCATAAACCCAGAAGCTGCCTCTTGAATGTAGATTTATAAATCCTCCAGTTCTGCAGCCAGCTGGTACAACTGAAAATCCACTTTCATTTGTAGCTACATTGGGCGAATTCCACAATCCATCATTATCCTGAATTGTACCTGTAGTCTTCATCTTAGCACCTGCAACAGGCCATATACCACCCCCTGCATCTGAACCTCCTAAACATATAATTAAATCTTGCCATTCTGCCAGAGAGGGTACATGATAGCCTTCAGGAGCCAATCCTCTAGCATCTGCTACAGCGTATCGATTATAGAGTTTACCATAAATGGTACCATTTGCAGAATTATTATCATAATAACACCAACCTGGACCTGTAGCGGTATTCCATTCTTCCTGATCTGTAATCTGAGGAATAGGATCGCCATTCCTAAATGTAGTACCGTTAAAGTTTACTAGTGACCAGCTATCAAGACATGCAGATGGCACTGCTGGGGTAGGTGTTTGTGTAGGTGTCTGCGTAACAGAAGGTGTCTCTGTTGGAGTAGGTGTTACTGTCTTTGTAGGTGTTGTGGTCTTTGTAGGTGTTGTGGTCTTGGTTATTGTTGGAGTCAGAGCTGCTGTTCTGGTAAGTGTCAAAGTTGTTGTTACTGTTGGCGTCGGTGTCAAGCCACTTGCAAGTGTTATTGTTGGTGTCTGTGTTTGTGTTGGAGTTGGTGTCCTGGTGTATGAAAGTGTAACTGATGGTGTAACAGAAACAGTTTGTGTTACATGAAATGTTTTTGTAGGTGTTTGTGTATTTTGTGGTGTAGGTGTCAATGTTTGCCAGTATCTGTCTTCAAGAACTGGGCTTGACGGTGCAGGCTTTGTATTTCTATATAAAAATAATACTGTAAGCCCACCAGAAAACAAAACATATTTCAATAAAAATAAATCTTCAGTTTCAGGTATCTGTACAGGCAATGTTTCGCCAACTCGAACTGTATCTGTTTCACCAGACGGTTTTGTTATAGTTACATATGAACTCTGTGGTGCAACTTGATCCTCATGACTGGTTATTTGCAAAACATATGCATGGTTTAATCCCAGTCTCACCGTGTAAGTGCGAGATAATGGATGTATATAGAAAATTGTCTGGTCTTTAACTGCAAAGCTCAATTCTGGTGAAGATGCAGATTGTTGCTCCGCTTCTGGTGAAACCCAAATCTCTTCAACAACGTCAGGATCTGGTACCATATCCTTTAATACTGCTGAGCCATTAATTCTTGATAGATAAGCCTTTACGTTATTTATTGTACCCCATTTTTGCCGTTTAGCGCGGTCCAACTCTCTAAAAGAGGGGATTTTGGCTGATTTATATTGACTGTAATGCGGTCTATTGTAACGATACGGCATATCTTATTTATTTAATTTCATATGTTGCATTATAGCATATATGATATAATATAAAACATATGAGTAAAAAAGAATCAAACATTGTAACATTTATTGACCATATCGGACGCACCATTATTGGGGAACTAGTTAAGAGCGACTCTTCGCACCTAACAGTCAAAAACCCTGCAATTATTCACGTGCAACCCACACAACAAGGTCAGCTTAATGTCCAAACCATTCCATTGTATTTTAGAGAGTTTGTCGGTGAAAAATCACGCGCCAACGGTACCACGTGGAAGTTTAATGTTGCAAATGTTGTTCTCGGTGATGACGTTGATAATGATACAAGATTAGTTGAACAGTATTTCAAGCTGTTTTCCACCCCTCTTCCTACAGCGGCTGATCAGCCCAAGGAAAAGGTCGTCAAATTGTTTGACGAAAAAGAATAAGTTTGCACACTCCGTTAATTCATTTATACTAGACCTATGAGCAGAGAACTAAATAAAGTGTTTGCATCCCTTGATAAGATGAATAGTGAAGCATCTTTTCTCAACGAAAATGCACTAAGCAAAGTTGATGAGTGGTTTGATACTGGCTGTTATGCACTCAATGCCATTCTGGGTGGCAGCTGCCGCAATGGTGGTGTACCCAAGGGCAGAATCATAGGATTCTCAGGCCCAAGCCAAACTGGCAAAACATTCATCGTCAACAAGATTCTGGCCAGTGCACAAAAGAAAGGGTTAACCCCTGTTATATTTGATACCGAAATAGCCATTGATGAAAATAGTACCAAAGGGGTTGGGCTGGATGCTGAGAATACAAAATATGTGCCTGTGGACACCATTGATCAATGCAGAAATCAAATCTCTACATTCTTGGATAGTGTCATAGAGAACAATGCAAAAGGTAAGTTTATTATTAGCATTGATAGCTTGGGCAATCTGGCTTCTCAGAAAGAACTGGATGACATTATTAAAGATAAATCTGCTACAGACATGGGGCTTCGTGCCAAGTCTCTTAAGAGTTTGTTTCGTACTCTCACATTCAAGGCTGCCAAAGCTGGTGTAACAATTCTGTTTACAAACCACACATATGAAGATCCAGGCTCCATGTATCCAACTTTAGTCAAGAGTCAGGCAGGAGGCTCTGGTCCAGTGTACATGTCTAGTATTTTAGTGCAATTGGCCAAGCGCAATGAAAAGGAAGGTGAAGGCGATTCCATGGATGCTGATGACAAGAAGATTGCAGAAGCCAACAAATACTCTGGCACAACTCTGCGAGCCCTGACCGTGAAGAATCGGTTCATTCCTCCATTTCTAGAAGCAGAAATGTACTTGTCCTTCAAGACTGGATTGAACAAATACAGTGGACTGTTGGCCATGGCAGCTACACGAGGCATTGTGGAACAAGCTGGTGCCACATATTCTGTAGGCATTACATCAGGCAAATACAAAAAGGGTGACAAGCTTGGTTATGCCAAGACCTTTGCCAAGGATCCTTTGTTTTATGAAGAATTTATCATACCTGAATTGGACAAACGTCTTGTATTAGATTACCAATACAACTCCAATGAAGCGCAAACAGAAGAGCCCATCCAGTAAAGCTGTAGTGCCCATCAGTGGTGGCATGGACAGCAGTGTTCTGCTGCATTTAGCTGCAAGTAGGTATGATAAGATAATTACAGTTAACTATGACTACGGGCAGAAGCATCGTGATAAAGAAATAAATTGTGCGTCATTTCAGATTGAATCAGTGGATATGCCGATGGATAGCTTGCATATAAAATTACCGTTTTTTAAAGATATATGTCAAGTTTCCTCACTTCTTAATAACAAGGTTGCAGTTGCCAAAGCCAAAGATGTGATGGGTGATCCACAAACAGTGAACTATGTGCCATACAGAAATTTAATGTTACTCAGCATATCACTGGCAATAGCAGAAAATTATGGAGCTAGCGCTGTTTTTCATGGTGCTGCACAAGCCGACAGTGTTGCAGGGTTCTGGGATGGCAGTGAAGAATTTCTGGAGCAAATTAATAAAGTGTCGGCTTTGAACCGCAGAAACAAAATTACAGTACAAGCACCATTAATCGATAAATCTAAAGAGGAAATTATTAAACTGGGTATAAAACTTGGAGTAGATTTCAGTCAGACATGGACTTGCTATGAGGGAGAAGAGCAAGCTTGTGGTGAATGTACTGCATGCTCTTTGCGTATAAAAGGCTTCATAGATGCAAAGTATATAGACCCCTTACCCTATAAGATAGCACTGCCTTGGGAGAAATATAAGTGTAAGCCACTTAAAGTAGCTTAATGGCCGTAGTCAGTTATGTAATCAGCACCACCTGGTACTTCTTGGAAAGCGACGTAGCTATTAATAAATTCTCTATCATTGCCCAACCCCTGTAACACTTCTTCATCTGGTGTTGCAACCTCTCCAGTACCAACCCCTGCTTCAGGCTCTGCAGCAGGCGTGACTTGTTTAGCAGCAAGTATGCCAGCTTTCTCCAACGCATCAAACACTGCCATTGGTTTTGCTTTAATAATTTGTGCTTTATCGAGCCCGGGGCTCTCATTATAATCAGAAATAGTTTGCTTTATAACAGAAAGAACTTCCTTTTCATCTATATCTTCATCTGGTAAGCCTTGTTTTACTGCTGCTAAAACTGGATCCTTTACTTTCACTGCTTTATTAACTTCATACACAGTTACAGCAGCAGATTTTGCATCCTTAACCTTTTGAACACGATCCGCTTTACGCTGTTCACCTGTTTTCTTCAACCCACCAGACACTTTATTTGCCTTGAGCAGATAAATTAAAATGTAGTTTATGGTGTAACCAGCTTGTGATTGCGGTATGCCATATTTACTGGCAAAAACAGGTGTCATCTCTGCAATAAAGGTTTTTGGATCACCTGGATAATAATGCACCTCTTTTTCACCAACCTGTTTACGCTCTTTAATATTATCTAAAATTGTTCTCGCCATATCTCTTGCAACATCTTCTTCAGAAGCACCAGTTTTTTGCGAGATAGCAGCGATTGCACCAGCACCATACTTCTTTCCCTGTCCAGGCAAAGTTTTCTTTGTAACAGGCTCAACATCAATGTCACCAGTCATATCAATGGGATATTCAAGCAACACGTGTTGTTTCTTTGCTAAATACCTCTCAAATATGAGCTTTGCATCATTATTCATCTTGAAATATTTATTGTCTACTATACAATATAAATACAACTATGTGTGGTATATTTGGATCCAATGATTTCAAGAGTTACGTAAAGCTCTACAATCAGAACAAGACAAGAGGCAGCTTCTCTTATGGTGGACTATTTATTGATCATAAAATGCATGCAATCGTTAAAACACCTGGTACCATTACTTTAGATAAGAATATCAAACTATCATATAAAAAGAAGAAAAAGCCTATCACATCATTTCTTAGGTTTCTTGGACACACGCAAGCGCCAACCAGTAGCAGACGAACTGCTACACAGGACGTCATTCATCCATTCATATGCGGGGACTGGCATGTTGCACACAATGGCGTGCTTACAAATGATAAGCAACTTAAAAAAGGATTGGCCAAGAGTTATTATAATGAAGTTGACTCATCTGTTATTCCAGGCTTACTGCATGTACATGAAAAGAATGCTAAAAAAGGCAACGAAGTATTTCACATATGCAATGTGTTATCAAAACTGGAAGGTACATTTGGTCTCTGGATTTTCAATGCTGCATCACAAAATATCTATTTAGCTCGCTCTGGTAGTACACTCTATGCCAACATATTAACAAATGATTTTTCTTCGCTCCCGAACAAGGACTTTGAACCTCTCAAAGAAGGCACACTGTATCTTCTGACAACTGAGGGCATTACTACTGTTGGCGAATTCAAACCAAACTCACCCTTCTTTTCCCCTTAATGAGAATTGCGTTTATTTTTGCACAAGAAATGCAGATCATAAGAAAACATTAGCTTATAAATCTCTTGACGATATTAAAAACAACAGTCAAAATGATTTTCATATCCTCCATGATGCAAATAACACAGCAGGACTGAGCGCAAAGTACAACACAATACTAGCAAAGCATCAGAATGATTATGATTGCATTGTCTTTATGCATGATGATGTGTATGTTGATGATTTCAATGTGTGCAACAAACTTGCAAAAGCACATAAACAATATGATATTGTTGGTCTTGCTGGCGGCATAAACCCAGTGCTGCAAAGACCTGCACTGTGGCATCTCATGTGTGGTGGATTTCAGGGTAAAAATTTACGTGGCGCAGTTGCTCACCATGCTCTTGAAAATTCAATTTATATGACAAGCTTTGGCCCTACCCCAAGCCGCGTTGTCCTGCTTGATGGGTTATTTTTAAGCATAAAAACTGACACCATTAAAAAATCTGGATTTAAATTCAACGAAAACTATACATTCCATCATTATGATATTGCCAGCTGTCTGGACGCCAACCGCCATAAGCTTAAACTCGGCGTCTATCCAATCTGGGTCATACACAATTCTCCGGGCCTCCTGGACCCTCATGATGAGGTATTTCTAAATAGTGAGAATATATTCATGAATGAGTATAGTAACGCTTGATTCACAGATAGTATAATATAATATTAAGTTACGATGTCTAAGCTTGATCTAGATTTTTTTGAAACAGTCATTGCTTATAAAGCATTAACAGATGAGACGTTTCTATCTTCAATAATAGATCACATCAATCCTGATTTTTTTAAAAACAAAGATATTAAAATCGTCTTCACTATTATAAGAGATTTCTTTGAAAAACGTAATGTAAGACCAACTATAACAGAGATTAAGACCTATCTAACAGATGACAGCCAGAGAACTGCACTTAAGAATGCTGTCACTCTTTTCACAGGCATCGATAAAAATCTCAACGAAGATGAGCTGTATGCCAATACAGAGACATTTTTAAAAGAAAAAGCTGTCTACCATGCCATGATGGAGACAGTTGATGATATTGGTAAAAATGATGTTGACACTTCAAAAATTCTAGACAAGTTTGAAAAGGCCTGTTCGCTTTCTCTCGTAACTGAAACTGGATTAGATTTTTTCCATGATGTCGACAAGGTTATTGATAGTATTAATGCTGTAGAAAAGTATATTCCTAGCAAGTGGAAATGGCTTGATGATAAGCTTGGTGGTGGTTTCTTGGAGAGCGGCAAAGCAATTTATCTTTTTGCTGGTGAGACAAACATTGGAAAAAGCATATTTTTAGGTAATATTGCCACAAATATTGCCAGTCAAGGCAAAACTGTCTTGCTTGTCACACTTGAGATGCCCGAGCTAATATATGCAAAAAGATTATGCTCCAATGTATCAAAGATCCCCTTGAGCCAGCTCAAGCTAGATAGCAAACATCTCAAACAACAAATTGACCAGTTTTCTCAGGAATATCCAAATGCACGTCTCATTATTAAAGAATTCCCTCCCGCAACCATATCATGCAACTATCTTCGCGGTTTCATTAAGAAGCTAGTCCAAAAAGGTATTAAGATTGATGCCATTGTACTAGACTATGTAAATCTTCTCAACAGTACCATTGGTGAGAGCTCATATGAACGCATCAAGAGCAGTACTGAGCAGCTGAGAGCTCTATCATACACATTCAATTGCCCTGTCATATCAGCTACACAGCTAAACCGTGAGGGGTATTCAATTACTGACCCAGGATTAAGAACGATATCAGAAAGTATGGGGCTAGCTATGACTGGTGACGTTATTCTGAGCATTTGGCAAGAAGATACAGATAAGGAATTGGGTGTCATCAAGATGGGATTGATGAAGAATCGATTTGGGCCTAATTTTGGTCATTGCATAATGCGCATTGACTATTCAACCCTCACCATATATGAAGATGAGCATATTAATGACACAGAAGCGGCATCATCATCAATCAGTACTCTCACAAACTTATCCATCTAAATAATTGGATTTTACATGATTATATGCTAATTAGTTAGTACAAATGAAGGATATTGACCCATCACGTCATATATACGAATATGAGTTCAATCATCTTTTCCTATCATTCTGCTCTCTTGTAACACTCTTGCATACAAAAAAATTAAATCTTGCTAATGTATTTCTTTTGCTCCTACAAAACCGCGACTTACTTGATCTCTATAAAGAATATTGTGATTTCAAAAGTGACTTTGCCGCAATAAAATCATTCTTAAGCTTTGATTCTAGCTTATACAAGAGTAAATATATTATGAAATATCTTAACGGGCAAAAAAATAAGAAAAAATTATGAGCAATATTGTACACGCAGAAGTAAAACTCGACAAAAGAAAATGTACAGATAAAGCATACTTTGATCGGATGCTCAAAAAATTCATGAATAATGTACAGCGTTCAGGTGTACTTGAAGATGTACGACTAAAATTACGTTTTCTAAAACCCAGCCAGTTTAAGAAAATTAAAAAACAGTTACAGCATAAAAAATGGAAATTTTATTGATATCTGATTACGAAAAACGCATCTATAATTGTCATCTTAAGATTACACGATCAAAGGCCGGTAAACCATATCAGCTTAGAAAAGATTTTTCAAATATTGATGCAGCTACAGTAAATACTCTAAAGAAACTGTCATTTTTCTTTAAAAAGCATAATCACATAAACATTGAAGATTTTTTCTCTGCGCCCTATAATCTGTACAATGACGTAACATTTTATGATCTAGCCTACTTTAATACCCTTAAAGCCGTCAAAGCATACACAACATATAAGCAGAGTGAACAAAATCTGGAGCCCGACAACCAACAGCAGCTTGATAATATTAAAAGTTCACTCAGATTCATACTCGCTTTTTGCAACAATAATAAAATTAAAATAGCTGACTACATCCGCCACACAACAGGCAATTCGCCCACCTTTATTCTGCATCTCAAAGAACACAAAGTCAACCTATATACATTATTTGGATATCCAGAATTTGAATCAATATTTAAAACTTCTGCTCCAGATATTTTAAAATTTACTCTCGGTGAAGACATTTATAACAGCTTTAATAACAGTAAAATAAAGCTTTCTTTATCTGAAAAGGCAAGACATTTAATTTGTCTTGGACTCAAAAAACTAGAAAATTATCAAAACATAGCTTGATTTAACAATATTAACATTTATATTATAGCATATGAGTACATTTACCAACGCCATGTTTGAAAGCATTAAAGGTGCATTAACTAAAAATAATACCGAAAGTTCAGCCAATAATAAGTTCAAAGATATTTTGCGCACTGAAGCTGGGAATACATACACTGTTAGGCTACTACCTAACATTAAAAATCCTGGAAAAACATTTTTTCACTCATACAGCTATGGATGGAACAGCTTTTCAACTGGACAGCTAGTCACTGTTGCAAGCCCCACCACCTGGAATCTAAGAGACCCCATTGCTGAATACCGGTATAAGACTCTCAAGACAGGGACTGAAAAAGAGAAGGAAAAGGTATTAGCGCTCAAGCGTCGTGAAAATTGGATGGTGAATGTGTATGTTATTAATGACCCTGTCAATTCTGAGAATACTGGCAAGGTAAAGATTCTACGTTTTGGTCGTCAACTCCATAAAATTATTATGGATGCTATTGAGGGTGAAGACTCTGCTGAACTTGGCGCGAGAATCTTTGATCTTTCTCCCAAGGGCTGCAGCTTCAAGATCAAAGTAGAAAAGCAAGGTGATTTTCCAACTTATGTATCTTCTAAGTTTGTTCTTCCTAAGGAAATTGAAAATCTCAATGAAAGTGAGTACAAAGCCATCTATGATGGTACTTTTGATCTTGAAAAATATGTAACAGCTAAGAGCTATGATGAGATTCAAGACATGCTTGCGAAACATTATCACTGCAGTGAAGACGTGGAGGAAGATGATAGCGTCACAGAGCCTGCAGTAAAAGAAGCAGTCACTGTTGTAGTAAAGGCTCCAGCTGCTGCAGCAAAACCTATCGCAAACAAGGTTGATACTGATGCTGATGCTGCGTTATCTGAACTCCTTAAGGACCTCTGATGTCTGATACACCAACATTTGATGATAATTTGTCATCAGACGAATTAAGAAATCTTACTCTGCAATTTCTTGGACAGCATGTGACCGGTCCAATGAAAGAAATTGAAAAGACAATAACAACACGTAATGCCAATCTGCAGGGGTTGACAATAAATCCAAGAGCCATCATTGATTCAATTCCACATGCGCCAGGCACAACTACCGTAAATGCAGGTATTAACGCTACACGTGTACCCATGCAAAACAATATCTCCCGATCACAGCCACAAATCAATGTACCAGTAGTCGTTAATGATCCAAATCAATTAGAATTTGATTTTAATAACAGTAATTATGCAAAACTTATTTTTGACAGACTTGATTCCATTGATCGCCATCTTGCTGCGATAGAGACACAAAGCAAATCTTGATTTTAGTATAAAGTACTGTATAATAACACAATGGACCTGTGTATCTCCAATAGGGAGCAATTACTAAACGAGTACCTTATTCCATTAAGCAAGATATCTGATAATGCTGTCTTTAAAGTTGAGCCAGGTAAAATAACAACCACAATTGCTACAAGTGACAATACAATCATATCAAACGCGTGCTATAACGATGATAAGATTGATGTTACTAAAACTTTAAATATACCTGATTTAAAAAAACTTGTACGTGTACTAGCATGCATCAGTGACACAGAGCTTAAGTTTAATATTGCTAATAATTACATTGGGTATGACTCAAACGACACAAGATTTAAGATTCATCTGTACGATGATGGCATCATATCCCTCCCAAGATTAAACTTTGCAAAGCTTGATACCATCAAATTTGATGGTAAATTTACTCTTAAGAGTACAGCCATAGCCAATCTTATTAAAGGTAGCACGATCACGACAGATTCAAACAAAATTTATATCTCAACAACAGACAATACTGTTCGCGGTGATCTCACTGATATGAGCAGATCCAATGTGGATTCATACGGCATGATGCTGTCTGATAACTACATAGGGACTGCTCTAGCAAATGCTATACCGTTGAATTTTGAAGTGTTTAGAATAATTTCTTCTATGAGGTTTAAAGCTCTCGACGTACGACTCAACACAACAATGAGCATACTAGTGTTTGATGTTACATTCAACAGTTCAAACATGAAGTTCGTCGTCTCAGCCCTCATGAATTAATTATGACAAAAAACAAAATAAAAACACCTAGCTATTTTATAAAACGCTTAAGAGACAATGGCTTTGTTGTTATTAAAGTATTTGGTATCTATGCAAAGAGCGATCCACGCCGCTGGACTGTATTGATAAATCCAACTGAAGCTTCAGTATTTGTAACATGCTATTCTAATAAAACAGAAATGGATGAAATCCTCTTTGAATTCAACGATGGAGGCAGCCGCATACCAAAAAATTATAATATCAAAACTGATAGCATTGAAGTTATTATTGATTTTCTTGTCAAGCACGGCATTACTAACAATAAAGATTACCCAGGCCGTAATAGATATCTTACCAAAAGAATAAATATTATTAATGAAGGACAGGCCTAATAAAAAAGATCTCAAGAAAACGCCTGCACCAAGCACACCAGTAGCTCAAGAAAAAAAAGAGATTGATGAGGTGATCAGCCAAGCGTTCATAACGTACCTCAAGAATCAGGCTAAAGAGCGTACTGCTACAAAAAAGAATGTTGATTCACTAACTGCAACAGTTTTAGAATTTTTAAACAGCTTCATACTCATTGGATATGATGCTGAAGGTACACCTGTAAAAATCATCTCTGCGCACAATCAACAAGAAGCAGATTCATTAGCAACGTTGCTCAACAAATTCTTTATTGGTGTATCCTCTCATCCTGAACAAGATGCTGGTCATCACGAAGACGCTGGAGATTAATATAATACAATATAAAATACGGTATGCATAGTATCGTAATTCTTGGCACAGGTTTCATTGGTTCCAGCTTAAACACATTCTTAGAGACATCAAAACATAAGATAACTGCATTCTCACAAGCGCATCTCAACTATACAAATTCAGATTTGCTAACTGCAACGCTCAAGCGGCTACAATGCAATATTCTTATCAATTGCTCTGGATATACAGGCTCACCAAATGTCGATGCATGTGAGAAGAATAAAGAAAAATGTTTTTTTTATAATGTCACCCTGCCTCTTAACTTGGCTCGAGTATGTGAAAAGCTAAACATAAAATTAATTAATGTTTCTTCAGGCTGCATTTACACAGGCTATGAAAAGCAGTTTACAGAAAAAGACACACCTAATTTCGGTATCTTTAATTCATCAAGTAGCTTTTATTCACAAACTAAACACATATGTGAGCTCAATCTGACTGATTTTGATGTGTTAACTCTTCGTGTGCGCATGCCTTTTAATAGTCTTGCTGTCCCAAAAAATTTAATCTATAAAATATACAAATATGATAATATTATTGATTATCCAAACAGCGGAACAAATACTGATAACTTCAATGAGTTTGTTCATCAGCTTGTTGATGGACCTGCAGTAAATAACATTCGTGGACCACTTAATGTTGTCAACCCTGGGCCTGTTACAGGTAAAAGAGTTGCGGAATTGCTCACCAAGTATGGTGCAGTAAACCCAAACTGGAAAGTAGTTGATGTATCTGAGCTCAAAATTGTTGCCCAGAGATCAAACTGTATTCTGGATGATAGTAGATTGGTAGCTGAGGGGTTAGGACTGCCGCATATTGATAAAATTCTGGAACCTACAATTGCTTTGTTTGCAAAAAAACTCAATACATAATGAAAGTCCATGGTAACGGTGCTAATGCACATGAATGGGAATATATGCTAAGAATCATTGTAAACATGTTCTATGCATGTTAAAGAACGGAATTCTTATGATAATTTACAATATTAGATTTAACACTCTCCGAAAAGTATCCAAATACAACCCATTGACTTCTTTTACTTATAATTTACAATCAACGATCGATTGATATTATGATATTCTCAAGAAAACATCCTAAACCCGCTTATGTCTATGCCATAACAAAAGGCACCTATTTAGGTGAGTTGTTTGTTTATATGGAAACAATTAAAGATGAACATGTCTTTCTCTCGCTACCAGAAATGAAAATCCGAGCTGTCCCACAGGACAAGTTTGAACTTGCCATGAAGACAGGAATTATTGATATTGTTGAAAAGCTGCCGCGCCGCATATATGGTGTTTGCCGCAAACAATATTCAAGAAACCGAAACCCGAACTTGATAAAGAGCACCACTGCATAAATAATAACATGGACTTCGTTGACCCCAGCAAGAGCATACCTTCGCCATATAATGGCTTACCAATTCGCCCCAAGCTGCAGACATATATTCGCGACAATAAACAAGTTGTTGAAGCTGAATACATTGACCCTACAACTGGTGTTTTTATTCGTAAGGCCGTCGTATCGATTAAAGACATACCACCTGTACAGAAATAAGCTTGTTTCTTTCTGCTGACAAGGTATACTGTAAATAGTGATCATACCGCAAAATTATACCATACAGAAGTTTTATCAATATGCGGGCAATCCGCGATTTAAGAAATACACAAACATATATGAAGCTGGTTGTCCCATTTGCAGAGAAGGTACATCTTGGGGCAAGAAGCGACGCTGTGTTTACCTTGTTGAAAAGGATTTAATTTGTTGTCATAATTGTGGTTGGTTTTCGAAACCACTCAAATGGATACAACAAGTTACAGGTCATACTTTTAGTGAAATAATGAATGAGGTAAAGGAGTATGACAATGTAACTACTACAATCCCAAGAGCTGCAGAAAAAGAAAATGAAAAACAGCCAGAATCAACTTTACCAAAAGATACAATAAATTTATTTGATTCCAGCCAGCTTGATTATTACCATGACAATAAAATTGTCAATGATGCACTGGACATTATCAAGGCTCGCCGTCTCGATACAGCTATCAATCGACCTGAAGCGCTATATCTATCCTTAAATGACCCAGTGCATAAAAATAGAATTATTATTCCTTTTTATGATGTATCTAATAATATCATCTTCTATCAATCAAGAACTATCTATGCAAAGAATAGCAAATATCCGAAATATTTGAGTAAAATTGGTGGCGATAAATCCCTTTACAATATCAATAAAATAGACGAAGATGATGAATATATCTTCGTCTTTGAAGGTCCAATTGATTCATTTTTTATAAAGAATGGCACTGCTGTAGCTGGTATACAAGAAAATAGCCATAAAACGTTTTCAACCCTTCAGGAAAAACAATTGTCACAATTTGTTTTTTACAAAAAAATATGGGTATTAGACAGTCAGTGGTTAGACCGTGCAAGCAAAATAAAAACAAAGAAGTTACTTGATAGCGGTGAAAGTGTTTTCATATGGCCAGAAGAGCTTGGCAGAAAATACAAAGATATAAATGATTATTGTATTGATAGCAAACTTGACACCATTGACCGCCAGCTCATACTGAGCAACACAAGTACAGGAATTAAAGGCAATCTGCAATTATCGGTCGTTCGCTGAAATCAAATAACCCTTGAATGATTCTCCAAGAGAACTCAATTCAGCAGCAAGTCGTGAAATTTTCTTCTTCTCACTTCTAGCTATGTCTTCAAAAATTGTATCACAAGGTGCAGCATGCAGTTGTGTCTGTATAGACTCTGCATCTGTACCATTAAGGAATTTAATAAACTGATCTATTTGTGTTATCCATTGCTGTAAGTGCTGTATTTGCTCACCAGTGTGACGATCTTCAACCTGCTGTCTGCCAGGAGCTGTAACGTCGAAATCTTCAGGCTTTGCCGATTGCAATGTGCCAGCCATGGCATCTCTGTCTGTTGCAGGGCCCTGTGTATCAGCTGGAATCTCTTGTAATTTATCGGCTTCCAAGACAAAATTAAACTTACTCTTAAATAACGCCATATAATATATTTATATTATATTAAATATTTTTAATGAGAAAAAAGCTCTGCTTCGAAGACGCAACAATGTACTATAACAAATGGGTCTCAGGCATTGCAGGCAAGGAAATGGGTGCACAACCTGTTACTCTCAAGGATTTATTTGGAAAAGGCAAGGAACCTCAACATCCTAACGAAGTTAAAGCACCTAAAATTATACCATTTCCTCTGGAAAATACTATTCCACAGCTAACTAATCTTGTTATATCTGTTAGAAATTGTATCACACTCTTTGCAAAAGGTCTTCATAATCCCGTACTAGAGAAGAATGAAGCCGCAAAAACCAAGATAAACACAGTATTAAAACAACTTCGCGAAATGGACACCAAGCTTGAATCCATGTTTAAACTGCTTGAGACTCTTTAATTTTAAGCTTGATATCAACACAGTTTTCATTTAAAATATTATAATGTTAGTAGTCATACAACTGGCTAAATTATTTGGCTATGCTGCAATAATCACTTTCTTTGCACATAGCATCGGATATCCCTCTCTCCCGTCTTTTCTGCTGGCTGTACTTGTGCAATATGGTGCATATAATGCATATGCATACTGTGTACGCGTTTATGGTGCACTTAAAAATAAGGAACTTGAAACACAGCGATTAAAAGCAATTGCACCTCAAGGTCTTGAAGCTACATGCCCATGCTATAAAAGGTATAGAGAATTTATTCCAATAAAACTCACAAACAACAACTACTATAAGTGTACAGAATGCAAAAAGACTCTTAACGCCATTGTTTCTTGTGAAACAGTACTAGTTACTGAGCCTATTGTAAATACAGAATTAGAAGCTAATATAAACATATGATCATTCAAGATGCAAAACCTGGTGACCCTTTCATGCCAATACCAGAATCTAATAATATCAATCTTGTATTATTAATTGACATGATCCGCCGCGATCTTGGTACCGACACAAGGAGATTATTTGATGAATGTGTTTGCTTTTATAAAGATGGTACCACAAGTGATGCTGCTTTTATTAGAGGACTAATATCACTCATAGTTGAACAGTACACCAAAGAAATCCGCAACAGCAGCAATACAGAAGAAAATAAAGTCAAATATTCCTCCGATTTGCAAATGTTTGCCAAAGGCATTGACTCATGCATTACTTCCTTTTTAAATAACATTACTTGTGGAGCACAAAAGAATTGTCTTGACGCTTATAAACTTTCACTTATATTAATAGGATATGGCATCCAAACCCTCAAAAAAATACTTCCTAGTGAAGTCAAAAAATAAAGAACATAAGCTCAATCTGGCAGAATATGCCAGATGGTTGTGCTTAATTGAAGCTTTAGAGCTTGTCAATTCTAAAGCAACACAAATGAAATTAGATCTTAGCGACAAGCAAAATGAATGGATTAAACCTTTAGCTTTTCAAAAATATGTTGAAGAAAGAGTTGAATCCATGCAAGATGAAATCTTAATGGTGGAAAACGATAATACTGGAATAAATGTTAATGAAGAGGATAAAACATGCACTACATTGCCGGAACCCGCTTTACATTAACACCCAACAAACAACTGTCACTGTATGATAAGTTTTTCAAACAAAACGTCATCTATACTGTAAGAAAAATTAATAGATCCAACACAGGTGTCTCTTACATTTTTGATACAAGTGAAGGTGAGAAGCTTGAAGTCATATTCAAGAGTTGCAGAGAAGCTGATAAGATAATCTCCCTGCACCGTGGTGAGAGTGTGCCTAATTATGATGAGAAGTATGAGATGGCGCGTGGCGGCATTTAGTGATAACCACCATACACATCTGAATAGTCGTTCTGTGTGTAATCAAAAACTTTCTTACCTGCATCTGTAGTATTGTAATCATATCCCTTAGCAGCACCACCAGCAACATTATCTTTCTTATCGTCAAACACTTGTGCATTTACAGCCTCACCAGACAGGCCTTGCTCAAATGAAAATTCAAAACGTTTTGCTTTGATCAACCATACATAGTGACCTGCAAGCGGATTTATCAAGGCGATATCTTGATCCAAACGCTCTGTGATAGTATACATTCTGCCATTACGACCGCCTGGACGGTCATTACCATATTCATAGAGTTGAAACACATCATCTGCTTTGGGTTCTGCTCCTGCACCAAAAATACTATAAAAAGCTTGAATATGCACAAATCCTGACACTTCATCTTCTGCTAATAGGCCATACTTGCTAAGAAGCAATGCATTTTCATTCAGATTAATGCCCAAGGTGACTATGCGCGGTGCAGAATATTTTTGTGCTGGCTCTTCACCATAAAGCATATCACCTGACAATGTGCTGGTGTTGTTTGCAAAATATAAAGCTCTCTGTCCATACAGCTTAAGCTGTTCATCCCAGTAATTGGAGTATATCTGCCTCTCATTAATGTTATTTCCCTTGTCTGTGAACCGAAAACACTCGTTATTTGTTGTGTTTGGATACACACCAATCTCACCACCACCTGTATAAAAATCCTTAGCCATTCAATTCTTTCTTAATCCAGCTTTGCTCATTTGCGGATTGTATTCCAAGGTAACTGATGGAATGCCTTTGAGGGCTTTTGGCTTGTGCACATCATAATTTACACCATAAAGACGCTTTATTCTGCGTAGCTCTCGAGAATTTAAAGGTATGAATGTACCTTTGATAGCTTTCTTGATGTTCTCTATTTTTTGTATTCTGTTATTATCTGATCTGGCATAATGTGGCACCACACGGCCAGGATATTTGGCATTGATCTGCACGTCACGCAATGTGGGATGCATGTGCCTGCTCTGAACACCCGGTGAATTCATGTTCCTTGCACTCTGCGAAAAATATTCCTTGAAGGTCATTCTATTATATTTAAGCAAAAAAAAGGGCCCGCAAGGGCCCTTTTTTTGTTTTTACACCAACCTACAAATTACTTGAGACCGGCGAGGTAAGCACCAACTTTGGAAGTATGGCTAGCAACTACGTTGGACTTGCCCTTAGGACTTGTTGGAGCTCCACCTTTTACTCCACTGCCCACCAAAGCATGACCTAGGTCACCATCATTACCCACTTTATCAGTGGTCTTAGAGTCTGCTGTACCTTTAGAAACCAGAGTTTTGTGTGCACTGTTCACTTTGTTATCTTTCTTCTGCAAAGTTTGACCAGCACTATCAGGAAGTTCTTTCATTTCAATGGCTTCTTTCTGAGGTTCCTCATCTTCATCTTCATCTTCATCATCTTTTTTCTCAGCATCTTCAGAACCCATGGGGCTCTCACTGGAACTTGGCTCTTCACCAGTACCACTCTCTTCGTCTGTGCCACCTTCATCAGGCAGAGTGTCATGAAGCTTTTGAAGAGCAGCAATAGCATCAGCTACGAGCTCTTTTGTTGATTTCTCGGTCTCTTCACCCGAGGTTTCTGGAGATGGGAGCCCGAGCGCCTCAGCGTCGGATGCATCGGCATCACCATGCTGATCCGCCATGACGTCCTCATAAAGTTTGTCAAAGATGGATTTATTCATACAAGTATTTATACCTTTTACTTGTGTTTTTTCTAGGTTTTGTGAAAATTTCTCTGGCTTATAAAAATTATCTTTTACTTTGCCTTTAGTTTTCTCAGCTGGCGCAATAATATCTTCTTTAAAGCCGTCAGCGTTTTCTGGCCCTGTCGTTTTGCCAACGAAAGGGCTTTTTTTAGAATCCTTTTTGTCAGTTGTTTTGCAGGTTTCATGTTCAAACGTGGTTTGGTTGACTTTGCTTTCATAAATTGTACTTATGTCTCTTAGTGATATTTTGATGCTCATTATAAGTATTTAATATCCATGGCTGAAAAAACTGAAAAATTCTATCTTGGCAATAAGAACCTACCATCTCCTGATGCCATGTTTGATTACAGCACAAACCCCGAGTGGGTTGCTGACATTGCCAAATGCCGAAAAAATATCATACACTTTGCTGAAAACTTTTTCTACATTGTCAATCTTGATCGCGGAAAAGAAAAGATAGCTTTGCATAATTATCAAAAACGAGTTTTGCGTGGCTTAAGAGACAACAGATTTGTGTGCCTGCTTGCTAGTCGTCAGATTGGCAAAACAACACTCATGACCATATATGCTCTCTGGATTGCTTGCTTTTTTGAAGATCAACGCCTACTAATTGTTGCAAACAAAGAACAAACAGCAATTAATATTTTCAAGAGAGTGCGCTTGGCATATGAGCAGCTGCCAAATTATTTAAAACCTGGAGCTGTTGAGTATGGAAAAACTTCCATGGCTCTTGGAAATGGCTCTTCCATAGGCATCTCAACAACAAGCAGTGACGCAGGTCGAGGTGAATCTGTCAATGTTGTCATCTTGGATGAGTTGGCATTCATCGACAACCATCTTGTAGAACAGTTCTGGAAATCTGTCTACCCTATCATTTCAAGCTCCAAGAAATCAAAAATATTTGTTGCAAGTACCCCTAATGGGACAGGCAATTTGTTTCATGAACTTTATACTGGTGCAATGGAGAAAAAAAATGGGTGGCATCCAGAGCGGGTTGACTGGTGGGAGGTTCCAGCTCGTGATGAAGAGTGGAAAGACAAAACAATACGCACACTTGGCAGTGTGGAGGCATTTGATCAAGAATTTGGAAATGTATTCATTCAAACTGGTGAAAGTGCCATTAATGAAAAACTGTTTATGGAATTAAAAGCTGAATGTGTAGAGCCAGCTTTTGTTTTTGATGAAGGGAAGTATTTGTTGTGGGAAGAACCAAATAAAGACAGCATATATGTGGCTGGTGTTGATGTTTCTGAAGGTGTCGGTGAAGCAGCAAGCGTCATACAAGTATTAGACATGACAGATTTACGCAATATAAAACAAGTCGCAGTGTATCATGATAGAAATATCAGTCCTTATAACTTTACAACTAAACTGCATGAAATTCTATTGCATTGGGGGTCGCCACCAGCACTTATTGAAAGAAACAATTGTGGTGCACAAGTTGTTGATCAATTGAAGCACACTCTTGGCTATGATAACATTGTCACATATGGACCAAAGCTTGGTAGTGACAAAATAGGCATTCTTGCGCACACCAACACCAAATACAAAGGTGTTGTAAATATGCGCTACTGGGTTAATGAGTTGCGCACAGTAAAAATTCGCGACATCAATACACTGAACGAACTTCGCACTTTTGTCCGTTACCCAAACGGTACATGGGCAGCCAGACCCGGTGTTGATAGTTGGGATGACAGAATCATGAGTCTTGTATGGTGTCTTGTCATTCTAGAAAATGAGCTTGTCGACATATACTTTGAAGTTATGGAGCTAGATAATAACAAGAGACCCCTCAAGCTTAAATCTCTCGATTATGGCATCAAGCACTTTATAAACCCTACTTCAATCTATTCAAACGAAAAAAATCCTGAAATAACAACTATGCCTCTGCCAGTAATGATACAAGGAAGCAATAACCAAGAGTCTCATGACATTGATGACCTGGCGCAACAGGGCTGGACTAGATTAAGTTAATATATATGCCAGTGAACACTACAGAGTACATACAGAGTCCACTTAATAAATCACGCAGTGATAAATTTATTATGGTGCTCAACTTTCCTGATGTGCTTAAAAAAATTGCAACAAAGTATACTCGTTCAAATACTGGTATAATACCCAACTCATTACAATTTTCAATTTTTGGCACTGTTGTACCTGATATAGAAATACCGCCAGTTGATCAATTGTATGGTGGTCAGCCTTTTTCACAATCCAGCAAATTACGTCCAGTATGGTCCCCTGTAACTGTCAATTTTACTATAGATAATAGATTCAATAACTATTGGGTCATATACTCTTGGCTCAATCTTCTTAACAATGATAGAACTGGGTTACAGACAAAACCAGACAACAATCCTGCCAGAAACATTACAAAGATAGAGTATATGGCCAACATTTCCATATATGCTCTTGATGAATATGAGAAAAAAACAATTGAATTTCTCTATACAAACGCTTTTCCCATCGGGTTAGGTGGCATAAATTTTAATAATAGAACCAGTACCGAAATTGAAACATCATTTACATTTGGGTATTCACAATTAATTGCCTCTTTAGCAGAAAATACAGATAGTTTATAAAAAAAAGCAAAAGATAGAGCCGAGTTACAATAAATATTTGTATGGCTCGTACAATAGAAAGTCCCGGAGTTGAAATTAGAGAAATAGATTTGTCACTTAACCCTAACAAGTCAAATGTGACAACTGTTATGGTACCAGGATTTGCTTCCAAGGG